>VTLG01010574.1_pt1 | contig 21241 bp, 16 predicted proteins | sample 4694571 | NCBI WGS metagenome assembly VTLG01 (sample SAMN12604809, study PRJNA352737) | marine metagenome | biome: ENVO:00000447; feature: ENVO:00000209|ENVO:00000569|ENVO:01000036; material: ENVO:00002151; isolation source: viral sequences binned using virsorter ... | reverse complement strand
CACCTGGAAATAGCATATTAGGAAACTCTGACAAAACTCCTCCAGTAGCAGAAAAGACAATCACAGTAGATGACCTACTCATCTCTAGTGCATTTGTCTATGAGCTAGATGAAACACTTGCTCACTATGAGCTAAGAGGAGAAATCTCTAAGAAAATCGGTTATGCTCTTGCACAAAAGTATGACAGACTAATCTTCAGAGCTATTGCTAAAGGTGCTAGACAGGCATCTCCAGTATCACTCAGCAGCTTTGTTGAGCCAGGTGGTACACAAGTTCAAGTCGGTGGCGGTTCAAACGCTGACGATGCCCTAAACTCAACTCACTTAATCAACGCTTTCTATGATGCTGCTGCAGCTCTAGACGAAAAAGGCGTAAGTGATGATGGTCGGGTTGCCGTACTTAACCCAAGACAGTACTATGCACTTATCCAAAACATTGAATCAAACGGTTTAATTAACCGCAATGAGAGAGGAGACGCATTACAGTCTGGTAACGGCATCATTGAGATTGCAGGTATCACAATCTACAAATCAATGAACACACCATTCTTCTCTAAGTATGGTACAAAGTATGCACCTTCAAGTGGTGCTTCAGCTGCAACTGACCTAGACACAGTAGATCCTGGAAATACAGGTTCATTCGTATCTGAGTCAATCGAAACAGCTACAACAGTTACAGGTAACAACTATGGCCCACGCCAGAACTACGGTGCTGCCTCTAACTTTGCAAACACATGTGGACTTATCTTCCAAAGAGAAGCTGCAGGTGTTGTTGAAACCATTGGCCCACAAGTTCAAGTAACTTCTGGAGACGTTTCAGTGGTATACCAAGGCGATGTCATCCTAGGACGCATGGCTATGGGAGCAGATTATGTGAACCCAGCAGCTTGTGTAGAATTGTTCGCAGGAACATCTACAAAGCCAGCAGCTTTCTCATAATATATACATTTATACGGGGGCACTCGCCCCCCTTTTTTTATGGCACAAATATCTTACGGAGTGTCTACCGAACTAGATGCTGTCAACTCAATCCTGATGAGCGTTGGAGAAACCCCAGTTAATACATTAACAGTGCAGAGCCCCGAAGTGGCTATAGCACAAAAGACTCTAAGGCAAGTCTGCCGTGAGATACAAGCTGAAGGGTGGTCATACAACACAGAGAATGAGTACCCTATAGAGCTCGATACAAACAACCAGTGTATCGTTCCTAATAATGTTTTACAAATGGATCTAAATATCTTTCAACATGGAAAGGATTATGACGTTGTAAGACGTAGTGATAATGGAATATCCAAAGTGTATGATAGAAAAGGTCATACATTTACTTTTACAAATTGTAGTAAATTATTCTTTGATATGATATGGATGATAGATTTTGAAGATCTACCACAACCATTCAAAGATTATATAACCGCTAGGGCTGCTAGAATCGCCTCTAACCGTATGGTAAACAATCCACAGTCAGCTAAGTTACTTGAAGCTGATGAAGCCTTTGCAAGGGCTATAGCGTTGGAGTATGATGCCAAGCAAGCCGATCATAATATCTTTAGTGATTTCAATTATCACCAAGATGCAAACACCACATACAGACCATTTAAAGTATTAAGAAGAATGTAATGGCAACAGTAAATCAACGTATCCCAAACTTTCTAGGGGGTGTATCTCAACAACCAGATAAAATAAAATTTCCAGGACAGTTAAGGGTATGTGATAATGCCGTCCCAGACATAACATTTGGTCTTAAGAAACGTCCTCCTGCAGAGTTTGTAGGAACTTTATCTAATGCTAATACCTCTGGTCATTGGTATGAGATATTAAGAGATGGAGATGAAAAATATATTGTACAAATAACTCCTAGTCTTACAGGTAGTATGCCTATAAGAGTATGGGATCTAGCAGATGGTACTGAAAAATCTCTGACAAATTCAAGCGGAGATTCTTTATTTAGTTATTTAGCAGGAGCTACAGCACCATATTCTGTAACTACAATTCAAGACTATACACTTATAGCTAACCCAAATAAGACTGTAGCTGAGTCTAGTAGCACTACAGCTGCACCTATTTTAAATGGAGATTATGCATATGCAAGGCTTGATACTGTTGCTTATAATACTGAATACATTTTGTATAGCGGTACTGCACCCACCCCTCAAACTTTTTATAGAGTCACTTCTGTTAAAGTAGACAGATTATCGGGTGGTAGTGAGATTGGCCCTACATGGGATTCAACTGACACAGATCAATCTAAGTCTGGTACACTAACTTGGTCATTTAGTGGTGGTGCTAACGTAAGTGGTGCTCAATCTGATACTGAAAATATTGAAGGTAGTTTACAAGTAAATGGTACAAGTTATATTGATTCAAACACTGCAAACTATCAAGGTAATAATACTAGCAGTAGAGATGATTTCTTAGGATATACACAAAACTACAAAACAAGATATACTGCAACTGTAACATTAAGAGACGGTGGATTAATTAAAACTACAAATAAAACTAATGCAGAAAATAGAGCTATTACAGTTACTATTGAAGGTATACAATATCGTATATCAGTTGAAGCTGTAGAACCTGTTACTACATATGAAGGTGTGTCGGGTATAGCTTTTTTTAAAACACCAAAGAATCCAGATAACGGTAGTATATCTATGCTATCTATTCTTAATGGACTAAAAACTGCAGTTAACAGTAGTTTAGCTAACGTAACAGCTGAAGTTATAGGTAGTGGTTTATTTTTAAATGGTACAGCTGCAGATGGTGTAAACTTTCTCGGTGGTGCTGTAAACGAAAATATGAGTGTAATAGGTCAGAAAGCACAAGATATTAGTAGACTACCAGCTATGAACAAACATGGTTATGTAGCTCAAATATCAAATACTGCTGACTTAGATACCGATGATTACTATGTTAAATTTGTAGCTGATAATGGTACTTCTGGAGCTGGTGCTTATGAAGAAACTGTACGTCCTCACAACTTTGCTGGTACGTCTGCAGCTGATGCAATGAAAGCTGGATTTGATCCTGCAACAATGCCACACGCATTAATAAATAATCGTAATGGTACATTTACTTTTGCTAAATTAGATCTATCTTTTGGTACTGCACAAGGTAATCAAAACTATTGGAAAGACAGAGAAGTTGGTGATAATGTATCCAACCCATTTCCAACAATACTTGGTAAGCAAATAACTGAAATGTTTTTTCACAGAAACAGATTAGGTTTAATTGCTGAAGAACAAGTTGTAATGAGTCAGCCTGGACAGTATTTTAATTTATTTATTGTTTCAGCTATAGCAGCTAGTGATGATAACCCAATAGATATAACTGTATCAGATATAAAACCTGCATTTATTAATCATACATTACCTATAAATAAAGGTGTAATGATGTTTAGTGATAATGGTCAGTTTTTACTTTTTACTGAGTCAGATATATTTAGTCCTAAAACTGTTAGATTAAAAAAGATAGCTAGTTATGAATGTGATGCTAGTATACAACCTGTAGATTTAGGTACTTCTGTTTTATTTACATCTAATGTATCTGCATATGCTAGAGCATTTGAAGCTACAGTTGTAGATGATGATACACCTCCTAAAATTGTAGAACAAACTAGAGTTGTACCAGAATTTTTACCTAAAGATATTACAAAATCTACTAACTCTGCATCTATTGGTATTACAACCTATGGTAAAAAAGGTGATAGTACAGTATATCACTACAAATACTATGATGCTGGTAACACGAGAGAACAATCTGCATGGTATAGCTGGACACTTACAGGAACTATGCAACACATGTTATATACAGGTGGTAGTTTTTTTAGTGTAACTTTACATGATAGTAGTTATAAACTTTGTAGACATGAGTATGTTGCTGATGCTAACGCTACTAGAGCATATGTATTAGGTGGTACATCATCTGATGTTGGTTCAGCACTTAAAACTGCAAGACAGTTTGAGGCACATTTAGATAACATGACAATAGCTACAAACGTAGCTGGTTCAGCTCAAACAACTACAGCTCCAGAAAAAACTGTACTTACAATACCATATACACCCGCAAACACTACAGATTTATTTATGGTAGGTTTGTCTGGTAATGACAGTGATGGTAATTCTATTGCTGGTACTGTAAGGGCAGCTGACGCTGTAGGAACTAACAGTGTTACCTTTAACAATATAAACTTACATAGTGCAGCTAAGGTAGCTGTAGGTTACAGATATACAAGTACTATTGAACTACCAACATACTACGTTAATCTAGGTAATAATGCGTATGATACAGATGGTGACTTACGTATATCAGGTATTAACTTTGAAATGGGTGTAGGTGGCCCTATGGAGTTTCATCTAACATCACCATTTACTTACATAGATTCTAGTGGTAATAGCACAAAGGACATTGACGATTATGTACAATTTGAGTCTGGTATTCTATCTAATTCTAGTGTATTTGATAAGCCTCCTGCAGACTTAGCTAAAAGTGTTAGAGTACCAGTGCAAAGAAAGAATGAGAAATATACATTACAAATACAAATACCAGACCCTTTTTCTACTGCCTTAATCTCAGCAAGCTGGGACGGCATTTACAACCCAAGACGACATGTACGTAGGTAAGTATATTCAGCCTTGCACTCCAGAGTTAGCTTTGGAGGTAGGGCTGAACTTACGTTTTGAAGATAAACGTGAGGCAGAACAAACAACAGGATTGCATGCACCCGCAGCGGTATTGCAAGCACATCTCAACTCTACATATTCTGTGTTTTTTAAGGTTCCCAACGGCAAGACTGCTGGAGTGGCAGGAGTAACCTCTTCACATGCAATATGGATGTTATGTACTGATGCTAGTACAGAGTATCCACATACATTTGTAAAAGAGGCTAAACGCTGGATAGCCAGCCTATCTAATCCTTATTTACACAACTATGCAGACATGCGTAATGAGCAACATATCAAATTGCTCAAACTGCTAAAGTTTAACTTTTTAAATTACACAGTTTACAATGGTGTACCCCTTATTGAATTTTACAAACTATGTGTACAGTAACACTCGCTTTAGCTGGTATATCAGGTGTTGGCTCTGCAATGGCAGATCGCCAAGCAAAGATGGCACAATACCGAGCACAGAAAGCAGCGGTAGATAGGTCAAACTATATGGCAAAGCAGGACTATCTTAACAAGATACAAATTTCTGCTTTCAAAGATCAACAAAAACAAGACTTATTTAAAGCACAACTAGAAGCCCAATCTGCATCCGTCACAGCGATGGAACGGCAGAAGGACATCAACCAATTAGAACAATCAAGAGCTTCAACAGCTAACCAACTAAAACTACAAGAAAAAGTTGCAGAGGCTCAATTTGAAGGACAACAAAAATTAGCAGAATCTATACGAGCACAAGGTACAATATTAGCTAGTGGTATGGCAGCAGGTCAATCTACCATGCTAACCCTAACTGACCAAGAACGTCAACTAGGACAGATGCAAGCTGCAGTAGATGCAAGTTTATTTAATGCAAGACGCTCATTTGGACTACAAGAATATAATACACTTCTTAGTCAGTATGCTGCAGATTCTCAAGCATATAACAGTGTCATAGCTGCACCTATGGCTCCTGTAGCTGAGTTCAAGACTGTAAAACCAGTCAAGATGGCAGCACCCGAAAAACCAAGCATGTTAGGGTCGATCATGACAGGCTTTAGTGCAGCAGTAAAAACTGGATCTGGCATTGGTCATGGAAGTGGCAATGCTGATCTACCTTGGTGGAGTACAGAAAAAGGCTAATGGCAAAAGGATTTCGTAGACAAGGAGAATGGCAAACTGGCTATAGTCAGAGAAACATAGCTTCTAATGTAAAACAAGAACTACAAACAGTAAAACTTCTAGAACAAAGAATTAAAGAAGAAACTGCAAAACGAGAACAAAATCGTGTAGAACAAAATCAAGAAAATCAAAGACAAACAAACAACATTCTTAGAGTATCTAATTATGAAGCACAACTAGCTGCTGATTTTAGTAACACTTTAAGAAACTTGTTAACTAAAACAGTACCAAGTTTAGCAAAAGATCAAATTAAGTATCAAAATGCTTTAGGTGCTGCAGCTAGAATGGAAGAAGAGTTAGAGGTAGACCCTGTACCAGAACCAGAAGATGGTTTAGATCCAGATGATCCTGCTGCTGGTAACTATGGTCTAACAGAAGGTAGAGGATTTGACGCTGTTAAAGCTGCAGGAGATCAACAACTTGATGTTACAAAGACAGGTAATGAACTTGCAACTAAATTAGAAAATAGTAATGATCCATTTGGTAAAGAAAAAGCTAGAAAGGTAAGAGGTATTTTTTCTGGTGCATATACTTATGGATATGAAGTTAGAGATAAAGCACTTAAAGTAGAAGGTTTTAATGCTCATTTTGAAAATCAACTTAGAACAAACAATACTATTTTAAGAGATAGAAATGGAGTTGAGTTTGCTATTAATGATCCTAACTTAACTAAAGGTCAACTAACACTAGCTGGTAATTATATATTAGGTGAATGGGTAGAAGCCAGTAAAGGGGATTTAAGTGAAATAAGCACTGATTCTTTGTTAACTAAACCAGCAGACAAAGTATTAAAAGCAAATTTAAAACAAAAATTTACAGCTTTAGATATAGAGTTTGCTGCTAACCAAGTAGAAGGTGCAAATAACTTAGTTAGAAACTCTTTAGATAATGTTCCAGGATCTGCTGATTTGTCTACTGTACTTAACAGTTATGTGAATTTAGTTAGACCACATCTCAAAGCTACAGCTAAAAGTTCTATTGGTAATCAAGCTATTGATAACTTAGAAAATTTAATAAAAGATGCTTTTGCTCGTTCAAAAGATCCAACTGAATTAGCTACAAGACTTAACGCAGCTTTGGCTGTAAAAAGTCAGACACCTATGGGATTAAAAAGTTTAGCTGAATTACATGGAAATAGATTTAGTCCTACTACTATAACATTACTTAAACAAGCAGCTGTAATACAATCTCACCAAAATGAAAAGAAATTTCAAACTGCATTTGTAGAAAGCAGTGTTACGAAGTATATAGAGGAACAAAGACTTTTACCCAAAGAAGAAAGGGCAAGTTTAACTGACAAAATGACTTTTGTTGGTGAGTTAATTAAAAGTAATCCACTAGCTACTAAAGAGGTTATTGACCAAACAAGTAGATTATTTGTTGATCCTGTAGATAATTATGACACTATTAACATATTAAAAGGTAAATTACTAGATAATGGTGGTGTGTTAACATCAACTGATATTGTAGATCCAACTTTAGATATAGATACAGTTAAACAATATCTAGAGGCAAACCCTAAAATTAAAGTTTTAGATAAGTTATATAATGATTCTGAAAAGAAAGATGTTACAGATGTAGAATCTTCTTTTAAACAGTTTTTAGCAAATACAAGTAAAGCATATGAAATAGATGCGTATGGTAATGTTACTGATGCTTCTGGTACATTTGGTATAGCTTACACTAAGTTTTTATCACAGATTAAGTATGAGGCTTATCAAATGATGGAACAGGCTGAAGTTGAAGGTAGACCTATGACTTTTGGTGAGGCATTACGTGCATCTGATGTTAACATGAGAAAAAGGTTCGATCAATTTAGAAATGATCAAAAGAGTATTTACTATGTAAACCCAGAGTTACGTAGTGCTGGTGGTTTTCAGAATTTATTGAAAGAGCAAAATCTTTACCCATTTTTAGATAATAATAGTGTAAAAAATATTATAGCAACAGTCAAAGCAAATAACTTAACTGCTGAAGATCAGATAACTAAAGATATAGACTTAGATGATTCTGGTAATTTTTTAAATGAAAATACATCAAGACTTTCTCAACTATTTAAGATGCCTGATTATGACTTTGCAAAGTTACAATCTAATGCTTTTGGTGTTGAATTTAACACTACTCCTCCAGAAGGTTTGAATTTCCTTAAAAAAGTTTCATCAAATTCTGATGGTAAATTTACATTATATGATTTACAATCTAAGGGTAATACAAGTAAAAAGGTTATTGATCGTGCATTTAATGACTTCTTTGGTCTTAATCAAGTTAGTCTAACAAATGCTTGGAAAGGTATGAACTTTGAAAGTGTTATAAGAAATGAAATAACAGCTAAAGGTTTAGAGTTAGATGCGGGTGAGGTAGAAATACTTGATGGAACAAAGTATGTAGGTCATTTGCTTGTAGGCATACCTGAAAAAGGTGAGTTTGGTGCAATTAGAGAGCCTGGCGGGGCAGACGGCACACCAGAAGGTGCAAGTGTAGTACATACAGGAGTAGATATTGGTACATCTGGAGCTACAGGTTTTCATACCGCTATAAACATGACAAACGGTACAGTTATTGCTAACGCTAGTGATGCAAAGTATGGTATTTATCTTGATATACAAAATGAAGATGGTGTTGTTTACAGGTTTGCACATCTAAAAAATTACAACCCTAATTTAAAAATAGGTGCTCCATATAATGGTGAAATTATAGGTGAGATAGGTAATACAGGTGTAAGTAGTAGAGAACATTTACATTTTGAAAAGATAGTAGACGGTAAACAAGTTAATCCTACAGAAGATCTTGGTTTACTTACTATTGGTAAAAGGTTAGAGCCAACTATTGGTAATTATCCTATTACAAAAAGGATGATAGCTCGTTTGGCAGGATTTAAAAACGAAGATAACCCACTTAACGGTTTACGTATTGGTAAAGCTCTTCATAAGTATAAGAATGATCCACAGATACAAAAAGAAACATGGGATTATCTTAATCAAGTGTCTTGGAACGCAGCTATGAAGAAATCAAATGGAGATCCATATATGGCTGCACGTTATCATGTAGCATACATTCTAAGGGGTGATATGGATTTGTATAATTTACCTACAGTATATGCTTTTTCTAATAAGTATATACATAAATTAAGAACTCAAAACATTTTAGAATAATGGAAGAAAACATTGAAAATTCTCTGTCTATGGGTGGAGAAGGTGCAATTAACAATGACGATAGTGAGCAAATAGAACTACCTGATATATCTGAAGCGTTACCTAATTTATCAGATACAGGTAGTAATCAGCTTGAAGCTCTTAAACAAAGTGCACAGACTGAAGGAGGATTAGGAAAGTTTCTTCAAAACTCCTTTGAAAATATTGCTATTGATGCACGTGATGCTATTGATAATGTATTTCAAGGCGATCAACTATCTAGAGAAGAAATAAGAGAAAACCGTGAAGTTACTGCTAATGAAGGTAAGCAAAGACTTGATGAAGCACAACAAGTTATTAATGAAGCTAGAGATCCAATATCAGAGGGTGTTAGAGCAATAACTGGTGGATTGGGAGATGCTGCAGAAAGTGTTGGTAGTTTTGCTAGTTTAAGTAAAGATACTATAGACACTGGAGCAAAAACTTTAATGGGTAAGCCTGTTAATCCAGAAGATAATCCATTTAGTGAACAGTATCAAAATAAAAGTTACTTTGAAATACCAGATGTATATGAACCAGAAATGCAAACCAACATAGGTAAGTTTGCTAGAGGGTTAGTTGAGTTTGGTTTTTTAACTAGATGGACAGGAGGTTTAGGTAGTTTTGGTGCAGCTAAAACAGGTTTGACAAAATTACCTATGGTTAGGTCTGTGGGTGCTTTTATTGGAGGTAACAAAAAACTACAGTTTTTAACTGCAGGTGCTAAAATATCTGCAGAAGGTTCTTTAGCAGAACTTATATCTGAATCATCCGAATATGGTAATATTGCTAATTTAGCAGATGAATATGTACCTTGGCTATTACCTGGGATTATGGAAAGGTTAGCTATTGATGAGAATGACACTGCATGGGAAGCTAGACTTAAAACTGTAACAGCAGGAGCTGGTTTAAATCATGTTGGTTACTTTTTTAGTGCTCTAATTAGAGGTGGTTTTAAAAATGCAAGGACAGTATATAACGAAGCAATAAAAAAAGGTAAGTCTGTTCAAGAAGCAGTTGACCTTGGTAATACTGCTGGTAGTAAAAAGTTTCAAGAGGCTATGCTTGAAGAAGTAGTTAATGCTGAAAGAGCTGCTAATAAACTTGCAGAAGTTAAAATAAATCAAGGTATTGGTATTGACCCTTCAGATCCTCTAGATAGATATATACGTAGACATTTAGATGAAGAAGATTTACTTAACTATGATAATGCTTTAAATGATTTAGATACATCCAACATCAATAATCGAGTTGATGCAAGAGGTGTTATAAAAGAATTAGAAGATAAAGCTAAATCAAACGGATCAGCAAAAGGTGATGTATGGGATGATACTAGGTATTCTAGTACTAATTTAGATTCTGAAAATGCAGGTAGAGAACCAGATCCTATTGTTAACCCAGATCAGTTTGATGAGTTTGAAAAAGTTAGTTATGCAAAAGAAGTCAATGCTATCGATAATGTAGTTGAACAAGCTAAAAATGGTGAAAACATAAATAGTACATTATTTGATGAAGCAGATATTTTAAAAGCAGTAGATGCTCCTGTACATAATGCAGAAGATATTTCTAAACAAGTCATCAAAAGAGTTGCGGGTGGTGATAAAAACATAGAAGAGATATATACAGAAGTAATAGATGATATTACAAAAAAAATGTCACAGCGATATAACTCTGAAGATTTTGAACAGTTAGCTATACAAGCTGTACGAAGATCTGAACCTATACTACAAAGAATATCTGACTTTACTAAAGGTGATGTTACTTCACTACTACAGGCTTACAGAAAACAGATTAGTACAAAGGGTAAACTCGGTACGAAAGAATACAGACGTTATTCTTATGGTCTAGATAAAAATAATCAACCTAAATATATTGATACTATAGGCCCAGTACAAGTAGATGCTAATATCATTATCTTAAAATCTTTAGCACAAACAGTTTCTAACTTAGCTCAAGGTTCATTACAGATACAAAACAAGTTAAGTGTAATGAAAAACTTTGAAAAGATAGCTGACTTAATGAAGTTTATAACTGTTAAAACTAAAGAGTCTCAATATGCTTGGGGTATAGATGGACAAATGCGTCAAGGTAATCTTACAATACTTGATAGATTACAAGCTAAAAAACGTGGTTCTTATATTAAAGAAGCTGCAGATGATGCAGATAAGTTACATGAGAACTTAACAAAGTTGATGCGAGAAAGCTATAAAACAGGTGATTCACAACCTGTAGAAGATCTTATGGCTTTGTTTATGTTAACAGATGGTGATATATTAGCTTTAGAGGATGTAGCAACATACTTTAGATCATATTTATATGGTGGTAATTTCTTTGGATATACTGGAGCTAAAGGTCAAAGATTTAAAGCTATGCCTTCAAAGTTAATTCAAGAGGCAATGGGTGTGATGTACAACGGTTTATTAGGTAGAATATCTACTCCAATAAAAGCTGTTATAAGTACAGGTTACTTAGCTACAGCTAAACCTATGTATAAATTAATCGGTGCTGTCAGTCCAGTTAGTTTTTCTAAGTTAACTAAAAATCCAATATATGATAATCCAGAGTTTACAAAAAGACAAGTTGCGTCTGCATTGTTTCAGTTAGATATGATGACTAAAAGTTTGTCTGATACTTTTAAAATATTTATAAGAAACTATAAACTAGGTTTAAAAGGTAGAGAACAGGATTATATAGGTAAGTATAATATTCAACGTAACCAAGATTTGTTTAAGGGTTTAGCTTACTACAAAAATAAATATGCTGGTAAAGATCCTCTTACCCAACTTGGTTGGTTCATGGCTAATCTTGTAGGAGGTGCTAATAGTTGGGCATTTTCCCGACACTCTGTACTAACTATGGGTGCAGGTGATGCTGCAGCTAGATATATTATTGGTATGCAAAGAGTAGCATCAGAAGCCTTTGAAGAGGCTATGGATCAAGGTATTAGTATAGAAAATTATCCTAAGTTTAGAGATGCTTTTGAAAATTTATATAGAAAGAAAATATTTAGGCAAAAAAAGGTAGAGATAGATAATGGTCAGCAAATAACAGTAGATATAGTTTCTGACAGATTAGCTAGGTTAGGTGGAGATCAAGCAACACTTACTGAAAATTTAGAAGGTCTTGCTGGTCAATACACACGATTACTTAATACAATTCCTGGAAGTCAGTTATATTTTAAGTTTTTAACTCCTTCAGTTAACGGTATTAAAGTTAACTTTGACCATTCTCCTGCTGCACTTGCGTTAAACTCAAGATTTCATGCTATGATGCGTCAAGATTATACTGAGTTACGTAGACTAGGTATTAACGAAAGAACAATGCCTGGGGAACTAGCAGAGATAGAAGGTAAGTGGCAGTTTGGTACAGCCTTACTAACTTTGATGACTTTATATGCTTTGTCTGGTAAGATTGTAGGTGATTTACCTAGAGATAAAGGTGAAAGAGAGATGTGGCAGCAAGCTGGTATAAAACCTAATTCGTTTGTATTTGGTGTACCATTTAGTAATAAGAGAGCATATGTTGGTTTTAAAGGTATTGAAATATTTAGTGCTTTTGCTACAGTTGTAGCTAATTTAACAGCTAATGCTCAATATCTTGGTGAAACAGAAGCTAATGAATATTTTGTAAAATTAGCTAGTATAGGTGGTACATTCTTAACAGACAATGGGCCTCTTAGTGGTTTAGAAGATTTTGCTAATTTATTTGAAGCAGAAAGTGCACCAGAGTTATTTAAGATGAGTGTTGCAAATACTCTTGGTAGTTTTACTCCATACAGTGGACAAGCAGCTGATTTTCATGAACTTACAGATGGTAACTTAAAAGAGTTAGAATCTTTGAATGATAGAATCTTAAATAGAGGTTCTGTTTTAAAACCACTTCTAACACCAAGATACAACATCTATAACAAAGAACGTGTAGCAAAACCGTTAACAAACAAACCAGATAATATACTATTAAGAATGGTTAGTATGGCTTCTCCTGTAAAATTTGATTTTGAGGAAGATGATATAGTAACTGATACCTTAGTAGAGATTAGATATGATTTAAACGCTAACCTTTCACAGATTGATGGTATTCAGTTAACTGGCCCTGAGCAGTCAGAAATACAAAGAATACTAGCAACTGACAAAGAGTTTAGAAAAGAATTACTTAATGTTATAGAGTCAAAACCATTTAAAGATAGTCTTGAACAATATAAAAAAGAAAATAGAAAAATAAACAGAAATGCTTTTAGTAAAGATGGTTTTTTTGGTTTATTAGGAGAGCAAGTAGGTGGTTTTAGTTATAAAACCGCTAGATTTTACAAGTTAATAGATGATGTACATACAGATGCTAAAAAAAGAGCTAAAATACTTCTACAAGATCCAACTAGTAAGTTTGGAGATTTATCAGATCCTGACTCTTTTGCAAGTAGAGCTGTAGATAAAGGCGTTATAACCACTTTTGAAAATGATACCGATGTATCAGCATCTGAGATTAATGAATATATGGAGAAAATAAAAAAAAAAGGAATTTAAAACTTTAATTATCAATGGCAGTAACAACTAAAAAACAATTTCCTGCCACAAGCAATAATACTACCAGAGATTTTAGCTTGTCAGGACTACAACTGAATAACCAAGATGATCTAGATGTATATGTTACTAAAACAACAGCTGGCATAGCTGCTAATAATAACAAACGTATTTTGCACTCTAGGCAAAGTACTAGCAGTAACGTAGACGCTAATCATAAACAAGTAAATGACACAACAGGTCTGTACTTTCCAGCCATAACAAATACAGGTGGTACAGAAACTTTAGAAAACTACCAAATAATAAGTAATAACGGAACAGTACGTTTTAATAGTGCCTTACCTCAAGGTGCTGTTGTATTAGTAGAACGTAGAACAAGAGATGCAGATGGTACTTATACTTCGTTTGCTAGTGGTAGTACAATTAGATCTACAGATCTTAACAACTCAGCTCAAGAATCAAACTTTACAGCACAAGAGGCTAGAAACAAAGCATTTGATTTAGAAAATGCTATATTTAATGGTGCACCACCTACTATTAATGGTGTACCACAAGCATTTATAAATAGTACTAACATTATAGATGGTGCAATAACTAGAGTAGACCTAGAACCTGACATTATTGATGGAACTAAACTAGCAGATAATGCTGTAGATTCTGAGCACTATACTGATGGTTCTATAAATCATGAACATCTAAATGGCGATTGCGTAGATGGTGATAACATACAAGATAATTCGATTAACTCTGAACATTATGTTGATGGTTCTATAGATGTAGAACATCTTGCAGATAACTCTGTAGATAGAGCATCAATAATTAATGATGCAGTTAATGGAGATAAAATAGCTGATGATTCTATAAATTCTGAACATTATGTTGATGGGTCTATTCGTACTCAACACATAGCTAATACTGAGATAACAACTGCAAAACTAGATAATAACGCAGTTACAACTGGAAAAATTAATAACTCGGCTGTAACGACTGATAAACTAGCAAGCAGTGCAGTGACCAATGCTAAATTAGCTAATAGTTCGGTACAAACAGGAAACATAGTTGATAATGCAATACAGACTGCTAAAATAGCTGACAGTAATGTTACTACAGCTAAGATAGCAGATAACGCTATAACAGCTGCTAAAATTGCAAATAATGCAGTCTCAAGTGTTAAACTTGCTGACAATGCTGTTACTTCAGCTAAGATAGTTGCTAATGCAGTTACAGGTACTGAGATAGCTGACGGTAGTGTAGATACTGGTGTCTTACAAGCTAATGCTGTTACTGAGGCTAAGATAGCAAATAGTGGTGTTACTACACCTAAGATAGCAGATAATGCTGTAACAGCTGCTAAAATTGCAGATGGAGTTATTGTAACTAATAGTGAGCAAGCAGGTCACACTGTAGATGATACAACATTCTTTACAACTGCTGCAACTGATGCTAGGTTTTTTAAACAAGATAGTAGCGAAACTATCCTTAGCGGAGCTACGTGGTCTAATAGTGATAGCTTTATTGCCACCACAGCTGCTATAGATGCACGTGTTATTGATTTAGTTGATGACGTTGGTGGTTTTGTACCTATTGCAAATGAAACATCTTTTCCAACTTCTAATCCTGATATTAATAATGGTGCTGGTACTTTGGTATCTATTACATCTATATCAAGCACACGTACACCAAGTAGTGGCACAGTTACTATTGCAAACGGTGCGGGATCTGGTAACACTGTATCTATTACAGGGTGTGGATCAACCGTTCTTACCGCAGGTTTTGGTGTAATTGTAGAGACAACTTCTACATTACATACATACGCATTTCATAGACTTGTACCAAAAGCAACCGAGGTGACAACTGTTGCAGGTATATCTTCATCAATTTCTACTGCTGCAACAAACGTAGCAGATATAAATAACTTTGCAGATCGTTACCAAATAAGTAATAATGCACCTACAGCTAGGTCAGACTCAAGCTCGTTAGCTGTTGGAGATTTATGGTTTGATAGCTCATCTAACAAAGTTATGATGGTCTATGATGCTAGTTCTGGTGATGGTTTTAGTGCAATTACCCCTAACGCATCTGATCTTGCTAATGTTAATATTGTAGCTGGACAATTAGTTTTTCAAGAAGATTTAGGTCTAATTACAGATGCTGTTAGCACAGGTACAGGTAACTCAACATTAAATACAGTTGCTGGTATATCTTCTAATGTAACTACAGTTGCAAACAATACATCAAACATTAACGCTGTTGCAGCTGATGCTACTGATATAGGAGCTGTTGCAGGTAAGGCTACAGAAATAGGTAGACTTGGTACTGCTGCTGCTGTCGCTGATTTAGCTATTTTAGGTACAAACGCTATTGTTTCCGATATGGATACACTAGCTGATATATCAAGCAACATTACAACTGTAGCTGGTATTTCATCTAACGTCACTTCTGTAGCTGGTAATGCAAGTAATATAAATAGTGCAGTATCTAATGCAAGTAACATTAATGCTGCTGTATCAAACGCAAGTAATATCAACACAGTAGCTGGTAATAATACTAATATAAATACTGTTGCAGGTATATCATCTAATGTAACTGCTGTTGCAGGTAATGCTACTAATATTAATGCGGTAGCTGCTGATGCCACAGACATAGGTGCAGTTGCTGGTAAAGCTACTGAAATTGGTAGATTAGGTACTGCTGCTGCTGTAGCAGATTTAGCAATACTTGGTACTACAGATGTTGTAGCTGACATGAACACTTTGGCTACAAGTGCTATTGTGTCTGATATGGACACACTAGCTGACATATCTAGTAATATAAGTACAGTTGCTGGAATTGCATCCAATGTAACTACAGTTGCTAATAACAACTCTAACGTAAGTGCTGTAGCGGGTAACAACTCTAATATAACTTCTGTAGCTAATAACTCAAGTAATATTAATAGTGCGGTAAGTAACGCTAGTAATATTAACGCTGCGGTAAGCAATGCTACTAATATAAACACAGTTGCTGGTAATAACTCAAATATATCTACTGTAGCTGGAGTTAGCGGAAATGTTACAACAGTTGCGGGTTCTATATCAAATGTAAATACAACTGCTACAAATATATCTAATGTTAACACTGTTGCTGGTTCTATATCAAATGTAAATAACTTTGCTAATCGTTATCGTATTGCTTCGTCAGCTCCAACATCTAGTCTTGATGAAGGGGATCTATACTTTGATACATCCTTAGATGAATTAAGAGTTTATAATGGTTCTGCATGGCAGGGTGGTGTAACAGCTACAGGAAGTTTAGCTGGTTTAACTGCTAACACCTTTAGTGGTAATCAAACCGTTAATGCTAATATTATTGTATCAGGAACAGTAGATGGCAGAGATGTTGCTGCTGATGGTACAAAATTAGATGGTATAGAAGCCTCTGCAACAGCAGACCAAACAGCAAGTGAAATTAAGACACTATTACAATCTAATAAATTAACATCTAACGAAATAACATCAGGAACTATTGGAACTGGATTATTAGCAAATGACGCTGTAACTTATGCCAAAATACAAAATGTATCAGCTACAAACAGAATTTTAGGCAGGGATTCAAGTGGTGCAGGGGTAATTGAAGAAATTACACCAGCAAATCTTCGTACAATGATAAACGTAGAAGATGGAGCGACAGGAGATCAAAGTAACTCAGAAATAAAAACAGCTTATGAAGCAAACAGTAATACAAATGCTTTTACTGATGCTTTACTTTCTAAATTAAATGGTATAGAAGCTGGAGCTACAGCAGATCAAACAGTAGCACAAATTGTAGCAGCTATTGCGGGACAGACTATTGCTCCTAACGTAATAACTACAACTAACTTAACTTTAGACTTCGGATCAATCGCATAATGGCAAAATTATTAAAATTAAGACGAGGATCAACCTCGCAACATAGTAGCTTTACAGGAGCCGAAGGTGAAGTTACTGTAGATACAGACAAGGAATCACTTGTTGTACATAACGGCTCACAAGCTGGTGGATTTCCACTTTTAAGACAAGATTTATCTAACTTAGTAGCTGGAACAATAGATACTGCGGATCTAGCAAGTAGTAGTGTTACTACAGTTAAATTAGCTAACGATTCAGTTACGGCAGCTAAGATAGCAGCTAATGCTGTTGGCTCTAGTGAATTAGCAAATGACTCAGTAGGCACTAATGCCCTTGCTAACACGTCTGTAACTGCTGGTAGCTACGGTTCAGCTACAGCTATTCCAGCAATTACTATTGATGCTCAAGGTAGAATTACCTCAGCATCTACAAACACAGTTAACACAACTACAAACCTAAGTACTTCTACAGCATCAGGTTCTGTAACTATAAACAGTAGTACAGGAAACAATGCAACTATAAATGAAGCATCTGGATCTGCTGCTGGTGTTATGTCAGTAACACACCATAACAAATTAGATGGTATAGCTACTGGAGCTACCAATAATGGTTCTGGAAGTTTATCTAGTTATCTACCATTATCTGGTGGTACTTTAACAGGAACATTAAATGCAAGATCTATTATACCAACTGGTAATTATGATTTAGGTTCAACATCATCTCGTTGGAGAAACATATACACACAAGATTTACAACTATCTAACGAAGCCGTTGGTAATAATGGAATAGATGGTACTTGGGGTAATTATACCATAGTTGAAGGAGAGTCAGACTTGTTCTTAAAAAATAATCGTTCTGGTAAAATTTATAAATTTAATTTAACGGAGGTATCATAATGGCTATATATTTTAGTGATGAAGCTCAAACAAGGGCTGCACACCTTGTTAATTTTCAAAGTTTAAGAGATCAAACTAGACGTACTTTATCTGGATCAGTCAGTAACCAAGAAATGGTGTTATGTGATTTTGGTAATTACAACAAAAAGGAAAGTAGTAGTATTATTGTTTTTGAGTGTTTTTGTGCTGGTAAAAATGATGCTTCTGATTATGTAGCTTTAAATGCCAAGATAGGAGCGTCATATAATAGTAGTACTTTTGTAGTTAGCGGAGGAACAGGTGCTAATACTCCAAATGGAATTTATACAGCAACTCCTTCGCTTAATGGATTAAAACATGTTAAGTTTTCAGGAATAATTGAAAATTTTACATCTACAGGCGACCAAAAGTTTATAACTACTTATAGATCTGCTGACGGTGGAAATGATAAACCTTTTCCGCTTGTTAATCCTACTTCTACTGACAACAGTGCTTTAGAAGGTAATCCAGGAATGAATGGTTCTAGATGTAACATATGGGAGGTATTATTATGAACTCTGACAACACATTTCACGCTGCTCTCGAAAATCTTTGTGGTGGAACTTGGTTTAGTTTGGTAGGTGATGAAGATATATATGAAAATATTAAACATTGGTATGTAGGAAACGGAAACTTAACTGACGAAAGTAAGATACCAACCAAAGAGCAAGTTGAAGCAGAGGTAGAAAGACTTAAAAAAGAAGAAGTATATAAAAAACAAAGAACAGGACAGTGGGTAGACGGAGTTAAAACTACAGATACCATATATCCAGATTGGGGTACACAATTAGATTATATCTATCATCACGGTATAGACAAGTGGAAAACAGATATAGTAGATCCAGTAAAAGCTAAGTATCCTAAGCCTAGTTAATTGGAACTACCTACCTTAAAGTTACCACCTTCACAAGAGTTAAAAACAATATCTATACCTTTACCTACTGCTGACGTTCCTAGTTATAAACCTTTGGTTGTACCTCCTAATCAGTTACAAAAACCAAAAGGTACAAAACCTATAGAAACCGTTGATCCACCTAAACCTACATTACCACCACCTTTTCCACCTTATCCTTTACCTCCAGCTGATGTTGTAGTTGCTACGACTATAGCTGCTGTTTCTGCTGTTGCAGCAACAACTATAACTCAACCAATTATAGAAAAACTAAGGAAAAAGATACAAAAATTCTTAGAAAAGAAAATAAAAAAATGGAAAGAGAAAAGGGAGAAGAAAAGGTTATCAAAGGACAACCCAGAAGTTTCTTAGGTAAATTAAAAGAAAATGTAGATGACCATGATGAACAGATGGCTATACTAGGTGCAGCAGTGCGTTTAGGTGTAGTCATTTGGTCTGGTTTTATTATTACATTAAACTATGTCGAATTACCTATGGTAAAAAAGACTGGAGCATCATCTGATATAACTTTTGTGGCCTCGATTTTTACAGGAGCTTTAGCGACTTTTGGGCTCTCTACAGGTAACAACAAAAAGTCAAAAGAGGACAAACCTAAACAATGAAAAAACTACTTATTGCTATGCTACTGCTACCTGCAGGTGCGTATGCTAATACCGTTACACCTCAATTTACCACAGGTAGTATGAACTCAACGACCACTACCACACAAACTATAACCGAAGTAGAACAGCGTCAAGTTTTTGGTGCTGAAGTAAGCACTTGGAATGGATCTAATGTAACACCTTCTGCTGATATAGCAGGTAGTGGTACTACATTTACTGTAACAGATTCAACTCTACCTTGGACGCTAGAAACAACCACAAGAGCCGCTGGCTTAGTTGAACAATGGGATACCACAACAAACTTTACAATAAACTCTACCACTACCTCGCTTTCTGTATTCTCACAATAACACCAGCATATGCAGAAGGAGACGTTAACAACTCGTCCAACCCTGTGGCAGCAGCAACAGGAAATGTTACCAATCAGGCTGTGCAATTTCAAAATAACGGAGCACCGTCTAGACAACAATATGGTTCTTCCATATCTTGTAATGGATCAACAATGACGTTTAGCCCCTTTTATATGGGTAACGATACCGAACCTCAAGGAGATGAAGGTTATGTTATTACAGAAAACTGGGGTTTTCAAATAAACTTTTCAGTGCCACTTAACCGTGACTTGACTAAACAATGTCAAGAAATAGCTAAGAGACAAGAAGAAAAGATGAGGCTTGACTACGAGCTTGTTCGTGCATTAAAATGTGCAGAACTACAACAAAAGGGTTTTACGATATACCCTGGCAGCCGTGTAGCTCACATGTGCCAAGACATCGTACCTATACAATCGTTATTACCTAAGAAAGATGTTAGCACTACTAAAACCAATCGTTTTAACTTTTTTAAAAAGTGACAAGTTTAAAGTATTTGTCGTAGACTTACTAGAAAAGTTAGTCGAAATGTCAGATAATGAGCTTGATGATAAAGCTCTAGCATTAGTAAAAAAAGGATTAGACATTAAATGAAAAGAGCAGGAGAAGAACAGTTTAACGAACTACATAAGTTGGTTACAACTGAGCTAATAGACAGAATACGTAGTGGTGAAGCTACTACCGCTGACCTAAAAGCTGCTGCTGACTGGCTCTATAAAAATGATATAACAGGTGTAGCATTTGATACGTCACCGTTATCTCAACTAGCAGACATTATGCCTACTGTCGATTTTGACACAGTACAGAAATCGGTAATTAGAAATGGCTCCTAGACGACTACCACGTAAACAACTTAAACGAAGTGCAAAAAACTACAGAGACAACCCAGAATCCAGAGCCAAAAAAAACGCCTACAACAGAAAGCGTAACTCAACCAAAGAAGCCATTGCTTATAGGGTGGAACTTAAAAAAGCCCGTAGAAAGGCAGGGGCAGAAGGTAAGGGCGGTAAGGATTTTTCACACACTAAATCAGGAAGATTAGTACGTGAAAGTGTTTCAAAAAACAGAGC
>VTLG01009712.1_pt1 | contig 21243 bp, 23 predicted proteins | sample 4694571 | NCBI WGS metagenome assembly VTLG01 (sample SAMN12604809, study PRJNA352737) | marine metagenome | biome: ENVO:00000447; feature: ENVO:00000209|ENVO:00000569|ENVO:01000036; material: ENVO:00002151; isolation source: viral sequences binned using virsorter ... | reverse complement strand
GATTAAGCATAAAGGATATTCATTTTGTTATCAGTCTTGTCCAATGAGAGTTAGCTTAGCATTTAAGCTTAATACTAAATAAAAACACATAACTTTATATTGATATGCCAACATACCCTGTTATTAACAAAGAAACTGGTGAGAAAAAGGAACTTTCTATGTCAATGGTGGCATATGATGAGTGGCGAAAAGAGAATCCTGATTGGGATAAAGACTGGCAAGCAGGTGTTGCTGCTGTTGGAGAGGTCGGAGAAGTATATGATAAGTTGAAGAAGCATCATCCAGGATGGAATGATGTTCTTCATAAAGCATCTAAACAACCAGGATCTAACGTTAAACCAATTTAAGTATGCCAAGAAAAAAGAAAACAGATTCGCCAATAGGTGTTGGGTTAACTACAAAACAGATGAAGAGAAAAAAACCAATTAATATTGATATGTTGAGAGATATTGAACCTCTCACTGATAATCAAAGACTTTTATTCAATTCTTATGCAGAGAATAAAAATCTTGCTGTCTATGGATGTGCTGGTACAGGTAAGACATTTATTACCCTCTATAATGCCCTTAGAGAGGTCTTGGATCAAGAAACTCCTTACGAGAAAATATATATTGTTAGGAGTCTTGTTGCTACTAGGGAAATTGGTTTCCTTCCTGGTGATCATGAAGATAAGTCCTCTCTTTATCAAATACCTTACAAGTCTATGGTAAAGTATATGTTTGAGATGCCAACAGAGTCAGATTTTGAAATGTTGTATGGCAATCTTAAGACGCAGGGGACAATAGATTTTTGGAGTACTAGTTTTATTAGAGGTACAACTTTTGATAAAACGATTGTTATAGTAGATGAATACCAAAACTTGAATTATCATGAACTTGATAGTATAATGACAAGAGTTGGATCACAGTCAAAAATTATGTTTTGTGGTGATGCTACTCAGTCTGATTTGATTAGAACAAATGAGAGAAATGGTATCATTGATTTCATGAGGATTCTTCGTTTGATGCCATCAGTTGATATAATTGAATTTGGAGTAGAAGATATTGTTCGTTCTGGATTAGTTAAAGAATACATTATTGCTAAAATGGAATTAAATTTATGACATTTGCCCATTGTAATTACTTAGGTGACATTGAACTTACTAAACGCGAGACGCCAGGTTGTAGACTTTATCAACTCCCAGATGGCAATTGGGTTCCTTCGATCACTAGCGTTACTAGTTTCTATAATAGAGATATTTTCGTTAAGTGGAGGAAGAAGATTGGCATTGAGGAGGCAAATAGGATCACGAAGAAAGCAACAGCGCGTGGTACGGATTTCCATGAAGCGGCCCAAGCGTATTTGATGAACTTGGAGGTGGATTGGGAGGAATTCAAACCACTAACTAAGTTTATGTTTCATCATGCTAAGCCGTATCTGGATAAGATAAATAATATACATGCTATAGAAAGAACCCTTTACTCTGAGTACCTTGGTCTTGCTGGAAGAGTTGATTGTATAGGTGAATATGAGGGTGAATTAGCAGTAATAGATTTTAAAACATCTGAAAAGATTAAACCTGAGAAATGGTTGGAAAACTATTTTGTACAGGAGACTTTCTATGCTGCTGCTTACTACGAACTAACTAGTATCCCTGTTAAAAAACTTATCACCTTAATGGTAACACCTGGAGGTGAAGTTAAAGTATTTGACAAAAGAAACAAAGGAGATTATATTAAGTTATTAGTAAGATATATTAAGGAATTTGTATCTAACCGTACTGGGACAGAAAATGGAGAATGAATTAGAGAAAGTATTGGAGGCCAAGTTCTTTTGTCCTTCTCGTTTTGCCCAGGAGATTGAATCTTTAGTTCATACTGATGAAGGTATGAGTTACATTGATGCCATTGTGCATTTTTGTGAGAAGAATAATATTGATGTTGAATCAGTTCCTAAACTTATGTCTAAGCCATTGAAGGAGAAGATTAAGTACGAAGCACAGGAGTTAAATTTTTTAAAGAAGACTTCCCGTGCGAAATTGCCGATTTAATTCCATTTTTGGCGGCAAAAAATCCCGGCAAATTTTTACCCCTATTACCTTTTAGCATGAAAGATATCTTAGAAATGAAAAAACTTGTGCCTGGTGGTACATGTCCTGTAATGGTTACGAAAATTCCTCCTCAGATAATTAAGGAACTTGATGTATGGGTAAAGGAAAGTAAGAGGTTTAAGAATAGTCCATTAGCAGAACTGAAAGCCCATGAGAATGTTGGGTATATTTCTATGGATGGAAAGAAACATAATTCCTATCAGTGTTCTATTTCTCCTCATCTTATTGAACAATCTTTTTGGATGGCATGGGTATTGAGATTGAGTGCAAAGTATTGGGGAGGAGGAAAAGATCATAGATTTTTTAAGTTAAGAAGTTGGACGGGTCATTTTGATGGGTATGATATTTGGACTAATTTTTCATATAAAGGAGATGATAATCCTACACATAACCATTCAGGATCTCTTTCAGGTGTGATATATTATAAGAATCATGGGCATCCTACACTATTTGATGAGTATAAGTGTGGTTATCAAGGTGAGGATGGAACGATGGTAATGTTTCCCGCATCTACTTTACATCATGTAGGACCACAGATTGCTAATAAAGAAAGAATCACTCTTGCTTTTAATATCATGGAATTAGATAAAGATGTTCCTAACGAATTGTGATGCCATTTGAAGCCTATACTTGTTATCTTTCTCTGAAAAATCATTTTACTAAGGATCATTATGATTATATTAAGTATCGTGGTAAAACCAGAGCAACTCATAAAGCTTTCTATAAGAGAAAAGACCGATTTTGGTTTGAAAAGTTTGCACGGCAAAAAAACGATAAAGAGGTAGAAGAGTTTTTTGTTTCTAATTTTGTATATACCACTGATCCTGGAACTATGTGGATTGGTGAAATGATCAAAGAAGGTGAAGGACGTTATATTGACTGGAAAAAGAAAATTCAGTCACTTTCGTATATTTTCAAAGATGAGGTAAATTCCCTTTTTGAGGAAAATACGGTAAACGAGGTATTTGACTGTTCCAAAGGTCATCCACCCATTTTAAAGAGTTATTTGGGTGGGAATACCTCACTTGAAACTCTGGTAATATGTGATAGAATATTTGAGTATAGGGAGGATTTTGATAAAAAATTAAATGATCCCGTTTGGGAGATTGTTAGTCGAAAAATTAGGAAGTATAGACCTTGGATAAATATAGATGTACCAAAATATCGTAAAATTTTGAAAGATATTGTACTATGAGTTTTTTTCAATCTGAAGTTGTCCGCGCAGAATTAACTGAAATCCAAGAACTTCAAGAAGAAGTTTATGGTAAGATTATGGAATTTCCTACTATGGATATAGAGGATAAAAAATGTCATGTTGATTTGCTTGAAAGACTTATAAGTAAGCAACAAATTCTTTATACTCGTTTAAGTTTATCGGATGATCCTCAAGCAAAAATGATGAAAAATAATATTCTGGAAGGTGCTTCTGATATGGGACTTCCTCCCAATGTTGATATGAATGTTTTTTTTAAAGAAATGATTAAAATGCTTGGAAGGATGCGTATGTATATTGACAAAAATGAGTTATGATTGTATAATATCAAGGTACACACAAGCCAAATCTAACAAATCCGAGGTAATCTAATGTCTTTTTCAGACTTAAAGAAGCAATCTTCTCTTGGTTCGCTGACCCAGAAACTGGTTAAGGAAGTAGAGAAGATGAGTTCAAATAGTAACGTTGACGAACGTCTATGGAAACCAGAAGTAGATAAAAGCGGTAATGGTTATGCCGTCCTTCGTTTTCTACCAGCACCAGAAGGGGAGGATATTCCCTGGGCAAAAATGTATTCACATGCATTTCAAGGACCTGGTGGTTGGTATATTGAGAATTCCTTGACCACAACTGGTGGTAAGGATCCTGTATCAGAGCACAATCGTGAACTCTGGAACAGTGGTAATGAATCCGATAAGGATGTTGTTCGTAAGCAAAAGCGTAAGCTTTCTTACTATGCAAACATCTATGTTGTAAAAGATCCTACCAATCCTCAGAATGAGGGTGGTGTATTCCTTTACAAGTTCGGCAAGAAGATCTTTGATAAGATCATGGAAGCAATGCAACCAGAATTTGAGGATGAGACTCCAATCAATCCCTTTGACTTCTGGCAAGGTGCAAACTTCAAGTTGAAGATCGTTAAGAAGGATGGTTACTGGAATTATGATAAGTCAGAGTTTTCTGAAGTATCACCACTCCTTGAAGATGAGGACGCACTAGAAGCACTGTGGAATAAAGAGTATTCTCTTGCTGCAGTTACTGCTCCAGATCAGTTTAAATCTTATGAAGATTTGAAGAAGCGTCTTGATTATGTTTTAGGACATAAACAACCTGCTCGTCCACGTCTTGATGAAGAACTAGAGGATGAGAGTGATGGTCGTGGATCATTTACTCCTGACTTCAAATCCAAAGCACCTGCTCCAGTAGCATCTGCAAGTGAAGATGAAGATGATGCTCTTAGTTATTTCCAGAAACTTGCTGATGAATAATTATTGATATAGTCTGATATTTTCTCCTTTAACTAAGGTTCTATTCACATACTGAGTAGAACCTTTTTTATATGACATTATATCCTCTAAATCATCATAGATTACTTGAAGATATCTGGGTTTTAAGACAAAAATATTTCTTTTATCGTCTTGAATTCTATTTTCATATTCATAATTAGTTATTGCTGTTGACATATTTGATGCAGTTGTAATACCAGCAAGTGATTTATCAAAATAACTGAGTGAGAAGTCTTGTTCTATAGTTAATCCTTCTTTCATCATAATTACACCAGCAGAATTTTTTATTTGAATAGATTCGTAATGATGAGTTGCATGTATTTTTTCTTCAGTTTCATATTTATCAATTAAGAAATTATGAAACGAATATTCATTCATAGGCCATTCTGTTTGTACATTAATAATATTATTTGCTAATAAAATTATCCAATCTAAAGTGGGGTCATTATAAAACTTTTGTGCAACATTATCTGGTCTTTCATTACCAATTATTTGATATTTGGTAAAGAAACTTAGATCTCCAAAAATATCTTCACGAAGGTATGCTCTTTTGAAAAGATTTTTTACATTTTTATAATTTCCAATGGTGTGATCTCCAGGAGACCTATCAACATATTCAAGATCTGGAACTTGTCTAAAATAAGGTTTTGCCATTTTTAATACCCCATGTCGTTGCTGTTCATATCAATATCATTATTATAAATGGGTTCAAGTTCACCAAATTGCATCCTTACTTGATATGATGTCATTGAACCGTCACTATAAGTCATATAGCTATTACCTGGCCTATAATCAACAGTGAAACTTTGTAATGCACATGGTTTAATTTTATTTAAGTATGGATGTTGCCAACTCCCGGATGATCCTTGTGAATTATAAACGTACTCAACATTCCAAACATGGGGAACATTTAGAAACATATGTTGCTCTGTTCTTTTGGGTGCCATTCCTTTTTTAAATACTTTAATAATATCTCTAACTTCTTGGGTTTCTTTTTTGCCTCTTGGAGTAAATGTAAACTCATAAGCAAAGGTCCTAAGACTAGGACCACTGAATAAAAGTTCTAAGTTTGGATTGATTGCTACTCCTGACCTTCCCAGAATATTTGCACCTACTGCTTTACCGGCAAAATGTGCTGTAATAAATTGACCTAATCCTGAAGAATTAAGCAATCTTCCAGCAGCACCCGTTAGACTACTCCCAGCATTAGCGGCCCAGTCTATGATATCTTTTTGATTTGTAAGAGCATCATTAATTATATTAGTTGCTGCAATACCAAATTCTTTTTGTATTGCATTCATTTCATCTTTATCCCATGCAGTAGAATTAGTTTCACTTGCAGGTATCATAGGAAGAAATACCATACTACCAGCTTTTTCTGCATGTTGATAACGTCTACCTACTTGACTAAAGTGTGATGATGCTGATCCACCTTGAGTTAGGGTATTCGTACCTCCTATCATATTTCCACTCTGCATAGCAGGTATATATTTCATAGGAAAAATCTTTATGAAATCATATGCGGATGTATGATCGAATGGATATCTGAGATCTCTTCCTGCATCGGGATCACCAGTTCCCTCAAAATCTGGTATTTGTGCAACACCTGTAGTTGGAATAAAGTTGTCTTTATTCGGTTGGGTGTCTGTCCCACTTGGAGGTGTTGTCCCTTGTGTTGGATTATTTTGGTTTGGATCTACTACTTCTGAGGTTTGTTGGGAAGTTGTATAGGGTTGAAAAGTATTTAAATTTTCATATTTGTTTTGTATATCGGTAGGGTATTCGTTGATTTGGGTCTTTACTGCATTATTAAAGTTAGTGGAATTTAAGTCGATAAAATCTTGTGTACTTATCTGTTTTGCTGGATGAAAGTCTGGATTAACAGTCTTCTCCGGATCTGTAGGAACCCAGGATTTTGTTGTGTTACTCCAAGTGGCAATTACGCTTAGAGGGTCTCCTTTTTCTGATAGATATGGGGATGATGTTCCCTGATCGTCCATATTAATTTGAACGTCGTATGGAGAGTCACCTGAAGTCTGATCCTCCTTTATTATCCCCCCTATCTGTAATGTTGTTGCGTGCGCCATTCGTTACAGTACTTTTAACTATTTAGTGAGAAAATTGGCATAAGGAACAGAACGCATATATTCTATTTCATCTTGATTGATTACATGGAGAGTGCCAGCAACCTCTTGCCATGTATAATTTCTATAATCATCCCAATGAAAATTAACTCCTCTAAATCCCCATCTAAAAATACCAATACAAGCAATAAGGGGGAATTGATCGAAAGTTATATTTGGAGTTTTAGGTAAGTATATAAAGGTATAATATCCTCCAACATCAGGGATAAAGACAGTATCCTGAAAGGTACTTATAATTTCAAGCATAATTGATTCAGAATCTGTTAACCCTTCTATTTTTTCTTGTAGTTGTCCTATTCTTGTGTCGGCAGATTTTTCTTCATCAAAACCAAAGGGATTGGCTAGGAATTCTTCTTCTTGTTGTTGTTTTATTAAATCTCTTTCTTGTCTTTGTCTAAGAGTTTTTCTTGCCATTACCTAATACCTAATTCTTTTTCGGTAATAATTTTAAATTCAATTTTTCTATCAGCACAAAACTCTTTTGCTGCTTTCCATTTTGCTTGATTAACTGTATATGTTTTCATTTCATATAACCAGGATTTAGTTTTTTTCTTTGGTATTCTGGGTTCTTTTGTTTGTTTTTTGGGTTTAACTTCAATCACATAGGTTTTAATTTCACCAGTACTCTCTTTTACTTTCATTACAAAATCAGGAAAGTAACGATGAACTTTACTATCAACAGGAGAACGATATGGTATCCAGATTTCTTCTGATCCCCATTCAAGAACACTTTCATTCATGTCACACCAAGAACAAAATTTTCTTTCCCAACTACTTCTACAAATAATATTATTATAATCGCCTTTATATTTCTTGGGATTGTTCGGTTTATACTTACTTTTTAAACTTTCTCCCATATCTTGGCTACATAATATATAAAGTAAAAGTATTTATAAATGGCAGTTTCAGCGCCTAATAGTTTTAAGGTTAGTGACTTAAAAAGTCGAATATTGCATGTAGCCCAAACTTCGGTTTATCAGGTTAAATTGCAACCACCTCAACCTGTTATTAATTTTTTAAATTCGCCTGGAATAGATGTGAATTATAGGTTAGAGGGAGAAAATATAGAACTTATGTGCAGTGAAACAAATCTTCCTGGTTCTCAGTTAGCTACTCATGATGTAACTAATGATTATCCTGGTGTCACTGAAAAGATGGCATATCGCAGAATATTTGATGATACAATTGATTTTACTTTTATGGTTGATAGAGATTATAGTGTAATTGAATTTTTAGATGGGTGGATGAACTATGTTACTGGAGATGGAACAACATTTTCTAGAGCGGATATGGTTGATAGAACTGCTTATTATAGAATGAATTATCCTGAGAATTATAAATCGGATAATCTTTACATAACAAAATGGGAAAAGGATAATTCAAATTCCTCAATGACTTATCAATTTATTGGTGCTTTTCCTCTTAGTATAGTATCAACGCCTGTTTCATATGAGGCAAGTGGTGTATTAAAATGTAGTGCATCGTTTTCTTATATGAGATATATTAGAACTAGATCATGATCTACTAAATAACCACACTGAAATAACTATAGGATATTATGCCTTTACCAACCATTGCGACTCCCACTTATGAACTTGAGTTGCCTTCATCAGAAAAAAAGATTAAATATAGACCATTTTTAGTTAAAGAAGAAAAACTTTTAGTCCTTGCTCTTGAGAGTGAAGATACGAAAGAAATATCCACTGCAATTAAGGCAGTTTTAAAAAGTTGTATTCAAACCAGAGGTATTAAAGTAGAAACACTTCCTACTTTTGATATTGAATTTTTGTTCCTTCATATTAGAGGCAAGTCTGTTGGGGAAGAACTTGAAGTTAGTTTAATTGCACCTGATGATGGAGTAACTGCTGTTCCTGTTAAGGTTAATATTGATGATATTAAAGTTCACAGACAAGAGGGGCACGATAAAAAAATTAAGTTGGATGATAATTTATTGATGGAAATGAAGTATCCATCTCTTGATCAATTTATTAAGAATAATTTTGATTTTGATGATGATGCCAGTATTGATAAATCATTTGAAGTAATTGCATCTTGTATTGATAAAATTTATAATGAAGAAGAGGTGTGGTCTACTTCAGATTGTACTAAGAAAGAACTTATGGATTTCTTGGATCAAATGAATACTATGCAATTCAAACTGATTGAGAAGTTTTTTGAGACAATGCCTAAACTTTCTCATACTGTAAAGTTAAAAAATCCAGAGACAAAAGTTGAAAGTGAGGTGGTTATTGAGGGATTAGCAAGTTTTTTCGGATAGGGATGGTCCATATGGACCTTGAAAATTACTATAAGATTAATTTTGCCTTGATGCAGTATCATAAATATTCATTAACTGAAATTGAAAATATGATGCCGTGGGAGAGAGATGTATATGTCGCTCTACTTCAGCAACATTTAGAGGAAGAAAATCTAAAGCAGCAGCAGGCAAATGCCAACTAATTCCAAATTACTATCATCTGCATTAGTTCCTACTGGGAAGAGGAAGGAAGACTTAGTTGAAGAAAAAATTGATGAGACTATTTTAAGTCTTTTGGGATTGACAGATGTTTTTGATTTTACCTATGAAGAATATTTAAGTCTTTTAAAAGAAAAGATGGCTGCCCAACGTATGCAGGGTGGTGGAGATAGTGGAGAAGCGGAGTTAATAACTAATGAATATAAAAGAGTAAAAGGTAAGACTGGAAGATTTAAAGTAAAAGCAAAAAAAGTAAATGTTAATAAGGTTGTAGGTAAAGCAGAGGCACAACCAGCTAAAGTTCGATTAAATCTACCTAAGTTTTTACCTAGATCAGAAGATACAGAACCAACATCAACACCTATAATATTACCGGGAGGAGGAAATCAACAGGATAATTCTGGAATCTTAAATTTTTTAAAGAATGATTTAATGAGTGTATTGCAATCTGTTAATGTATTGGTATCTGATATTTTAGATAATTTAAAAGAACAGAGAGTAATTGATAATAAGAAAGCAGAGCAAGATAGAAAATTAGCAGAGGTTGATAAAAAGAAAAAAAGAGAAGAGGGATTAGAAAAAAAAGAGAGTGGGAAGAAGACAAATGCACTTGTTGATAACATTAAAAAACCTTTTACAGGTATTCTTGATGCAATTAAGAATTTCCTTATGATGGTTGCTGCGGGTTCTATTCTTAATTTCTTACTTAGAGTAATTAAAAATCCTGCTATTCTAATTAAACCTCTTATTGATTTTGTAAACAGTATTATTGATTTTTTAAATAATATTATTACCTGGATTGCTAATTCAATTATAAATCCACTTAATGGTGCTATTAATTTGATTAATTCAGGTCTCCAGGGACTTATTGATAATATTAATAATACACTTAATAATATTCCTTTTGTAAAGGATCCTATACCATCTTTGCCTCAAATTCCTACTATTGATCCGATGGATCCTAATAAGGGATTAATACCGCATGTTCCTCTGCCACAATGGGGACAACAGGGACAGCAACAGGGACAGCAAGGAGCACAACAACTTGCTGAAGGGGGTACAGTATATGGACCTGGTGGTACTGATAATGTAAATGTCAAATTAACTGCTGGTGAATCAGTTCTACAAGTTGGTGCAAGGGAGAGGCAAATACAATCTACAGGTATTGATCCACTTGCATTTAATGTTGGACCTAATGCTAATAAACCAACATTTAAAGGTGGACTTCCTGGTTTTAAAGATGGTGGTGTTGTTGGTGGCGGAAGAATTGAGGTTGAGGGAACAGGTAATGGTGTAGAAGGTATGCTTACAATGAGGAATAGTGCAGGTAAACAAGTAGGTCCTAAATATTTGGCAATTAGTGGGAATTATAGTGGTATAGGTATAAGTCAAGAGAAAAGGAGGAATCCTGGTTTTCCAAATTCAGGATATCCACTGCCAGATGGAACTTATAAACTTCATGGGTTTAGTAAACATGGACCTTTGGGGGGTAAATTATCGGGTGTTGGTAATTGGTCAGCATTTATTGGACCTGGTGCTGGAGTTATTGGGGAGAGAAGTGGAATAATGATTCATAATGATATTAATAGTGATGGCACTAAAGGATGTATAGGTGTTGAATTTGGTGGTAAAGCTAATACAAAAAGTGAGAAACAATTTTTAAATACTTGGACTCAGATAAATCCTAAGGAAATTCGTGTTAATTTAGCAGGTGGTGCGGCTAATTCTACTGAAGTATCACAAGGAATTCCATCTCCAACACCAGATAATACTACACAAAAATCTTCTAATCCTCTTCAGGGGGCACTTCAAACTGGATTATCCATAGCCAAAAAAGGACTTAGTATGATTCCTGGTATGCCAGCTGGAGCTGGAGATATTTCGTTTCTTCCTCTTCCATTAAAGCAGGGACTTCAAGCATCAACAAGTTCTTCTGGTCCAAATTCAACACCTCCAGTTGTGTTTTCGGCACATGATTCATTTAGCGTAGCTACTCACGTTGCTTCTGCCATTTATGGGATAGGTAGTTAAGAGTTATGATAGGATTACTTGCAGCCGGACCAAGTCTTTTATCAGGTGCTATTTCTGGTAAGAAAAAGAATATAAAAAAAGAAAAACTATTAGAAACAAAGTCTAGTGGTGGAGGTGGAGGAGCATTAGTTAAGAGTGGAGAAACAGGAAAAAATATAAAATCTTCAAGTGCATTAGTAAAATATCAAGCGCCATCAATAGAAAAGGTTACTCCTAAAAAAAGTAATGCTGGTGGGGAATTGAATGGACTTACTGTAGTAATAAATGAAATAAGAAGTAATTTATCTCAGATTAGAGGATTTATAGCAGCAAGAAAAAATGCAAGTCTTAAAGGTTTTGTTGAGCATAAAAAATCTGTAAAACTTGGAAAGGCAAAAAAGAGAGAAAAGGAACTTGAGACAAAGAAACCTATTAAGGGGATTGGGTCGAAGATAAAGTCTATTCCCGGACCAGGATTTTCGATTGGGAATTTCTTTACTATGGTTTTACTTGGAAGTGTATTAAATCTTTTATTAAGAAATCAGAAGATTATTTTTAAGATGTTTGATGATCTTGGTAAAGGATTTACTGATTTATGGACTGCTATAAAATTTGGAATTGTTTCTTTAGCAACGAATTTTCCTAAAGCAATAAAGCGTCTTACTAAATTTGGAAAGAAATTATTTAAGAGTAAGCCAGTAAAAATGCTTGGTGATACTTTTAAAAAACTTGGATCTGGTCTTAAAAAGACATTCCTTAAAGTAGGAAAGAGAATTGGTGGATTTGTTACGGACATTTATAAGGGTGTAGGAAAAAGATTAAAACCAGGACTAAAACCAGGACTAAAACCAAGAGGAAAACCATTAACACCTTTTCAATTAGAGCAAGCAAGAAAAGCAGCGACTAAAGCAGCCACAGCATCACCAGTACCACCAAAACCTACTCCCAAACCAAAAGGATTAAGATTAGCTGGTAGAGCAAGAGCAGTATTTGGAAAACAGGGTTTAAAACGTTTAAGTAAACTTGGAAATTTATTTAAAAGAATTCCATTTATTGGTGCTTTGATTGCTATTGGTATTGATCTTGCATTAGGAGAAAGATTGGATAATGCTATTGCTGGTGGTATTGGTGCAAGTATGGGTGCATGGATTGGTGGTGCAATTGGAACAGGAGTACTTCCTATTCCTTTTGTTGGAACATTTTTAGGTGGGGTGATTGGTGCAGCAATTGGTGATTGGTTTGGTAAACAACTTTATAAGAAAATTAGTGGTCAACTTGAAGCTGAAGTAGAACGTTCAGAAGTCACATCTGACCAAGTGGGATCAGAGGGTGGGGTGAGAAAAACTAGAAATACAAGATCAACAACAGGAGGAACTGTGCGTCCAAGCACGTCTAAGGCTTCATATGGTAGTCCAGAGATGAAAGCTTTGTTAGATACTCTTTCTTTTGCTGAAGGTAATACTGGTTATAGTACTTGGGCGGCATATAAAAAGCATGGACCTGATGATCTTACTGGATTAACGATTCAGGAAGTTCATGATTTACAAACTTCTTATCTGGCTGAGGGGAAGCATAAAAAGAGTAATGGTGGAAGTGGTTCTGCTGTAGTTGGAAGATATCAATTTTTAGAGCTGAGAGATCATTGGGCTAAAGCATCTGGATTGAATCCTGATACTGCATTATTCAGTCCAGAAAATCAGGATAGGATGGCTATAGATGGAATTAGAAGACAAGGTGTTACTACTAAGAGATTAAGAGAGGAGGGATTAACTAATTCAATAATTTCTGCATTGTCTGGGCAATGGGCATCTTTTCCAAAACCAGGTGGTGGAAGTGTTTACGTTGATCAAGGTGCTAAAAAGTTTTCCGCCCTTAAAGAGAAATATAATAGTTCACTGGGTGCCATAGGTAAAACACAAAAAAAACCTGGAGATGGGACATTTGAAGGTGAGATAAAAAGAGTTCGGAAAGGAAGAGGAGGAGTTACATGGAAGAAGTGGAAAATTGATAAAGATGGGGAGGGTTCGTGGTGGACCCAAACAGGATCCCATGCAGTCCAAGCAAAGAAAGATTGGAAAAAACAGCAGCAACAGAATTCAGAACCAACAGCAACACCAGATAATTCTGATAAAAATTTAACAAAGGGAATAACTCCTTCTTCTGCTTCTTCTTCTCCTGCTACTGTCGCACCAACTCCATCAACAGCAAGTGGAACATCAGCATCTGTTAGTCAGCAAACTTCTTATGGTACTGGAATACGAAAAAGAACTGTATTCTATCCGGCTGATAATAATCAAATAATGGGAGGAACACAATCAATGAGTGTTGGTAGAGTAATTCCTGTTATGTCAGATACAAAAGAAGCCTTAAATAGATATCATGCATTACAACTATTAGAATTTCTTTATAAGAACGGATAATGACACAAAATTCAGCAACACTTGCGGGCAATATTACTAAGTTTCAGATATTTAAAGCTACTGACAGTAGTGATATTTCTGTTGATATGATTGGTGCATGTGTTGAATTAAAGTATTATGAGAGTGTTTTATCCAATACCATTTCTGTTAGTGCTGTAATTGTTGAAACAGGATTTACTAATAGTCCTGGTGAGAATAATAATCCAATAATGGGAATTATAGATACTCTTCCTGTAAGGGGAGGAGAGCCTGTCTTGTTAGAGTTTGCAGATGCACAACCAGAACCAAATAAACTTTCTTTTAAGACAAATGACACTGCTCTTTATGTGAATAGGCTAAGGGGTCTTGATCCGGGAACACAGAAGGATGTATATGTTATTGATTTATGTACAAGAGAATTTCTTGCAAATGAACAAACAAGAGTGATGGGAAGGTATGATGAAAAGATTTCTGATAATGTACAAACTATTCTTACTGAACAGGGAGGAATAGAAATAAAGAAAAATATTAATATAGATCCTACTGCAATTCCTTACAATTTTATTGGTAATCAGAAAAAACCATTTTATCTTTGCACTTGGTTGGCATCAAAATCAGTTCCGGAGTTAAATGTTCAAGGAACAAGTAACGTAGATGGTAAAGGTGGAGCAGCAGGATATTTTTTCTTTGAGAATTACGAAGGATTTCAATTTAGGTCTTTAGACAAACTTCTTGATCAAAAGAGAGAACCTGTTAAGAAATACATTTATACAGGAAATGAGAGTTATCCTCCCGAATATAATGGACACATTTTAAATGTTAATGTTGATAGAGATATTGATTTACAGCAGAATTTGGCTTTAGGAACTTATGCAAATCGGAGTATATTTTTTAATTATGCTTCAATGGAATATTTGGGAAGAGATTATAATATTGAAGATAATCAGAAAGATAAAATTGTAAATGCTGGTGATCAAGATATTGCATGGGTTGCACCCGCATTTAGAAAAGGACCATCTCGATTAATGAATCATATTTTAGATGTTGGAACTCTTCCTAGTGGTAATGATGCAGTAGAACAATTAAAAAATCGAAAGGCACACCCAACTAAACCAACATGGAATGCTGAGGATACAATGGTTCAATCTATTATGAGATATAACCAACTGTTTACTATTAAAATAAATATCATGATTCCAGGAGACTTTAGTTTAAAGGCTGGTGATTTGATTTTTTGTGATTTTCCATTACTAACTACAGATGTAAATACCCAAGTTAACGATCAAAGTGGAGGTATATATATGATAGCAAGTTTGTGTCATAGGATTACTACAAGTGATACATACACAAGCTTATCTCTAGTAAGAGATACTTTTGGAAGAAAAGCACAACCAACCCCTTAAATACATATGACACACGATTTAGAGCACGAAGTTTATATCGATCCTAAGGATCATAAAGAACATATCAATCATGGTATGTTAGAATATACGGAGGAAGATTTAAAAACTGCTCATGCTTATTATGATGAGTATCATAAAGGTGATGAAGTAGATCCTAGTGATGCTAAGATTAATGATTATCATACAAGGCATCAAGACCAGCATTTAGAAGTGTATTGTGAGAATCATCCAGATGCATTTGAATGTAGAGTTTATGACGAGTAATTACTGATGGAACAAGGAGTATTCGATAAACATTTTGTTGGAAAAGATGGGTTTATCTGGTGGATAGGCATCATTGCTAGTGATTCATGGAAAGAGAATCAGCCAGGGTCTACTCCAGATGGAATACCATTAGTAGATCAAATAGGAATTAGTGAGAGGTATCAGGTTCGTATCATGGGATATCATGATGATCTTGATGCTCTTCCTAATGATCAACTTCCTTGGGCTGGTGTTGTATATCCTGTTACTGCTGGCGGTGGATCAGGACCTTTCGGTGCTGCTAGTTCTGGTGTTGAGGCAGGAACTTTTGTATATGGATTTTTCTTAGATGGAGAGAATGGTCAACACCCAATGATTTTGGGTATATTGGGGATTAATCAATATGCTAATATTTTTAAGAATATGAAAGGACTTGCTCCTTTTGCCCCATTTTTGGGATATGGTATAAAAGATGTAGTTCCCACGTATCAGATTAATACTCAATCTGGGGGGAGGATTGGTCATCAAGGAACCCCTTCTTCTCCAGCAACTTCTACACCTGTAGTTGGCACTGATAATGTAGTTGGTGTGGCTGAAGTTGAATCGGGTGTGTTTGAAGTAGATAGATTGGTTAATGGTGAAATAGTTACTACTAGAGAAACTGTCAAACCTGCTGAGAATGAGATTGGAAATAACCAACTTGAGACTGGTTCAGGACCTACCTCTCAGATACCATTAAATATACAAGAACAAAAAGAAAAAGCTGATGGTTCCACTAAGAATAATATTCCAGAACCATATGTTTGTGATTCTGATGCAAGTGCTGGAAAAATCCAACAAGATATCCAAAATATGATAAGGGATATCAATAAAGCTCAGCAAGGATTAAAAGATTGGAGAAGGGGTATATTATATCCACCTTGGAGTCAAATTGATGGTAAGGTAGTATCTATTCAGCAATTTATCAGTATAAAAGTTCAAAGAGCAGCTGATGCAGTGTCTGGATGGGTTAAAGATAGATTGATGGGTGCATATGAGTGGATTGTAAGAAAGATTACTGCTGCGGTGGGGGATTTTCTTCATTTTCTTGATCCAGATAAGCAAAAGGATGCGGGCGCAGTGATTGATACTGCTCTTGATTTATTAACATGTCACTTTAGGAAAATTGTTGAGAATCTTGCTGGTTTAGTTCTTAAGGCACTTTTAGCTATTGTTGACAGATATATTAGGGTTCCTATTTGTGCTGCTGAAAATATTCTTGCTTCTATTCTTGGACAAATAATGGGATGGATTAATGGTGCAGTATCTGCTATTATGGGACCTATTAATGCTTTATTGGGAGCTGTTGATATTGTAGGAGATGTTTTAGATTTTATTACGGATATTTTAAATTTCCTTAACTGTGAAACCAACCCAGCATGTCCTAAAGTGGATGAGTATAGTTTGTGGGATGGTGCATCAGAACATGAGATTGCCGATCCTATGTCTCTTATTAATAAAGTAACTTCTTATGCAGAAAATGTAAGTCAAGCAGTGGATCCAAATAATATAGATTTTGAAGATTTTGAATTTGATGTTAGTGGTATTATAGATAATGCTTTTGATAAATGTAATGTAGATGCTGTTTTTTGTGGTCCACCAGAGGTTTCTTTCTGGGGATCTGGTGGTGAGGGAGCTACGGGAAATGCTATAATAAGTGCAGCAGGAGATCTTTTAGGTGTTGATATTGTAAATAGTGGATCAGGATATAATGATGATGTTCCATTTATTTCCTTTAGGGATGCTTGTGGAAATGGACAAGGAGGATATGGGATCGTAACCATAGGTCCAGTATCTCCAGTAACTATTACAGGAACTACTACTGGTACTGGTGGTGGTGCTGGTGGTGGTGGCGGTACTGGTGATGGTACTGGTGATGGTACTGGTGATGGTACTGGTGGTAATGCTGTTGATGACTTTGGAAATGTAATTTATGTACCAGATCCAAATGGAACTGATATTGGTGTAGTATCAGTTGAAGTTGAAGGTGGATGGGGTTATTTGCCAGTTTCTGATGGAAGTCAGGGGGGTGATGGGTGGACTTGGGCTGATTCAGATGAGACCACAGTTCAGAGAGGACCTAATACACCCGAGGGTTCTTCTACTAATGGAACATGGGATATACCATATATTCCTGGTGATCTAATTGCTGTTTATCCTGGAGATACTATACGTACTCCTCCTGGATCTGAGTCGGAAATTGCGGGATCTGATGGTAAAATTACTACAGTTCCGGGAGGATCTTTCTTTGAGGTTCCTTTTGGGGGTGTTATTACTGCTCCATCAACATCATCTGAAGGACGTGGAATTGAATTATTGAAAGGTAGTGATGGATATCCCATGACAAATTCTCAATATCCTGCTATACTTTCTGTTTGTGAGGCAATTATTAAGAATTCTGGTTTTGGATATCAACCTACAGATAAAATTATCGTCGAACCAGCTAATGGAGCAGAATTAGAACCAAAATTTAATGAGTTTGGGCAATTAATTGCTGTTAAGGTTATTTCTGGTGGGGAAGGTGTTAAAGAAATACCAGATGTTTATATTGAAAGTGCTACTGGATATAATGCAAAAATAACATTAAGATTCTGTATAGATAGAATAGGGAAAGACGAGTTCTCTGAACCATCATATCAAGATAAGATTATTTCTATAGTTGATTGTGTTGGTACTGTTCCTTCTCTTAGTGGAGGTATATAATAAAAAAGAATGACAGATACACCAGTTAGTAAAAATAAACCTCAAAATCATAATTATTTTCTTCTAAAAAGTACAGCTGATTCAATTGTTCAGTTGGGTGTAGTGAATTTGGATGGAATTACATCAGCATTTAAAGTAACTGCTGCTACTGATCATCCAGATCCACATTATTTCCAAATGGATGAAACTGGAGGTAGTCCAACTTCTCCAAGAAAGGGTGGAACTATTTTTAGAGGTCCTGGAGCATTTCAAGTTAGACATGGTACTGGTGTGCAAAAGGAAATTCCTGGAGTTTATATTGATTCTGGTAATGGTGATATGATTTTAATAAGTCAGGGTCGAATAAGAATAATTGCAGAAGATATTGATCTAATTGCAACTGGAGGTGGAGGGGAACATGGAGTTATTAATGTTAACGCTAATGAGAAAATTTTAGCTCATTCAAAAGGAGCTATTAATGTTAAAGCACATGCTGATTTCCAATTACATACAAGTAAAAAGGGACGGGTTATTGGAATGGGAGGTTTAGAGTTGTTTGGTGGTAATCATGGACCTTCTCTTATGAGTTCGGATGAGGTTGCTACTACAGCGTCTGGAACTAAGGGATTTTTAAATTTATGGAAATCGCCATCGGAATGGCGCCTTAATCTTAATCTTATTGATAGTATTTTTGGAGGATAAAAAAATATGTCAGACGCAGGTAGATTATACATAGGAAAAGAATTTTTTTGCGGATCAACATTTCCCGCTCCTATGCTAAATCCTGTTGGATTTGGAGTAGGACCTGCTCTAACGCAAGGTTCTGCATATTTTGAGGGACCTGTTTATATGGGTAATGCAACTGGATGTTTTGGAGATGCAACATTATCAGTTGGTCGTTGTTTGAATGTATCAATGGGTGCAGCAGGAAGAGCAGCATCAATTTTTAAAGTATCAACTAAGGGTATTCCTCCCGTGATAACACCAATAGATGTGATGTTGGGTGATCCTGCTGTGGGAATGGTGGGGATCATGGTGAATTCATTTGTGCAAAATATTTTTAATGCCACATTTATGAATATAATGAGTGTGGGTCCTATATTCGTCTCAAGTAGTAAATATGTAGGGATTGCTGGACTTAAAGTACTGACAGGCGCTGAAATAAGAGCGGCAATAGTAGCAGAAGTTGGTGCGCTTGTTAGAACTGGTGGGTCTGTTTATAATGAAGTTTGTGTAACGAATGGTATAGACATATGCAATGCTGTAAAGAAAAATCCTATAACAGTATCTCCTTGTGTAGTTGGAAAATGTACAGGTGATAAAGGATTTGATATTCCTCATCCTAATCAGAAAGGGAAGAGGGTAAGGCATATTTGTGTAGAGGGTCCAGAATCTGCAATTTATATTAGAGGTCAATTAAAGGATGAAAGTATTATTAAACTCCCAGATTATTGGAATGGTTTGGTTGATCCTGAAACTATTACAGTTACCTTAACTCCATTTGGAAGACCGCAAAGTTTATATATTGAGTCTATTCCATATGGAAGAAAGATAATTATTAAGAGTGAAGATGGAACTCAACCTAATTGTCATTATAATGTATGGGCAAATAGAATTGGACCACCTTTACATGTTGAATATGAAGGAGAATCGCCAGCAGATTATCCAGGAGATCAATCAAGTCATTCTATTGCTGGATATCATTATGATATAAGGAGTAACTTGACATCTGATGATTATCCAGGTGATAATAGTATTAATGTAGATAATTTTAATGAAAATTCATGAGGCGTTTCCTATTTTAGTAGCGCAGGATAATATTGATATTCATGATGAAATTAGGAATGAATATCTGGAGGAATTAAAACCTTTATGGTGGAATGGGTATGAGAATAGGACACCAGAACATTCTGGAAGATGTTCTATTCATAAAGATCCTAAGTATTTGAGGATCTTTGAATCTATTAATAGGAGTGTGCGTAGATATTTGGATTTATTAGAAGTAGATCATGAGAAGTTGTTTGTTAATATTACTAAATCTTGGATGGGATATGCTAATAAAGAAACTCCTCAACTTAAAATGCATTATCATAATGATGCGGATATATCATTCTGCTATTATCTTTTAGCTGATGAAACTTCGGACAAGTTTTGTGTTTATGATCCTACTCTCCGGAATGAACCTGGAGGTGGTATTTTTGAAGTTTTTGAAAATTATAATATGATAAAAAAATTTAATAAGTATAATTGTGACAAATATACTATAACAGCAGAAGAGGGAACTATTTTATTATTTCCAAGTAAAATGAAACATTCTACTTTAAAGAAAGAAAATTTGGAAGATAGATATAGTTTGATTGGAGATATTAAACTGTGCCTTAAACCAGAGTATAATCTTTATCATCAATCATGCCCCCATCATACTCTTTGGTTAGAACTTTAGAATATATATTACATAGAGAAGAGCAATTATGTCATTAACAGAAGATATTAAAGCAAAAATTAAACGAAAAGAAGATACACTTGATGCTATTGCAGATGAAATTATTGTAATAGATACACAAAAAGAAGACTTTGATGGAGCTATTAGTACACTTGATAACCGATTGGTAAATCAAATTAATGAAGTAGATCAAACCCTTGCAGATGTTCAAACAGCATATCAAGCTAGGGTAAATGTTGGTTGTAGAACAGATATGTTTTGGGCTCTTGCCGGAGTTACAACATCAACTGCTGGTGTTGGTGCTAATACTCATTATCATTTGTTATGTACTAAATTATCTTTGGCTGGATATGCTGCTACAACAACTGCTGGGGCTGGAACAACTAATGTGGTATATCCTACTGATGGAGATTTTGCGTGGATAAATCCTAAGGATACGTCTTTAGCAACAGGCATTGTTACAATGTCACAATACACTAAGTATGGTTATATAATAGATAATTTGCATGGAATTAAGTATTATGATTCTCCTGGTACTCTGGATATTGGCGATACTACAGTTGGGGAGTTTATTGGAACAGTAGGGACTTCTTCTACAGTATTATCAGTAATGACTCCCTATTCAGATTTAGAAAGGGAGAATATTACAAATAGTTTTAGTATAGGAGATCTAGTTACTTGTGATAAAAGTTCTGTATTTTCTGGGCAATCGGATACTATTGTTGGATTTGGATCTGCGATTGCAAGTTTTACTGGAATTAGCACTGCTATAGGTATTGGAACTACTACTATTCCTACTATACTACTTAAAACTGG
>VTLG01003620.1_pt1 | contig 21249 bp, 19 predicted proteins | sample 4694571 | NCBI WGS metagenome assembly VTLG01 (sample SAMN12604809, study PRJNA352737) | marine metagenome | biome: ENVO:00000447; feature: ENVO:00000209|ENVO:00000569|ENVO:01000036; material: ENVO:00002151; isolation source: viral sequences binned using virsorter ... | reverse complement strand
CCATCAATAAACTCTTTTGAGAAACTGATTGGATGTGCTTCACCATCTGTAAGAGTGATGCACTGAATTTTCTGAACACCTGTTTTCTTTTTGAACTCTGGTATCAACTGGTTCAAAGATACAAGTGCTTCATTCAATGGAGTACCAGATAGTTGTAATCCATGAGGAGGCTGATAGAAGTAATTGTTATCCCAACGACCTCTACAATCCATAACTTTTGCTGTTCTCCAAATGTTCAACATGTGATGTTCTAGATCTTTCTTCTTAACATCACTTGATAAGAACTCAAGCATTGTGAATTGATTATCTACAATGAGTTGACCATTTTTAATTTGATGATGTTCAAAGGGTAAAGAGTAGTGTCCAATATAAGACTTGTCTGGGTCATACTGTGAATAACGATTCCACTCATTAGTAAAAGCAAATACTTGAAAAGGAATCTGAACTTTCTTACAGAACCAAACTAAGTTGAATAACTGTTTGATAGTATCCATGAGAACAGTGCTCATAGAACCAGACCAATCAAGAATGAAAATCAATCCATGATTTTTACCATCAGGTAGAGTAGTAATCTTTTTGAATAGATCTTCGTTGTACTTGTATGAATGAAGTTTTGTACAATCAAGAACACCTGTCTTTGATACTGTAGCACGAGCATATGCGTCTGCTGACTTACGACACTCAAATTCTTTTACAAGATAGTTGACTTCTTTCTGAGCAGATCTTCTGAACAATCTGTAGTCATTATCAGCATCCTGATAGATGTCCTTTGCTGTCTTGTAATTGTTTTCTAGAACACTTGCATCATATCTTCTTTGTTGTTCTGTATACCAACTATCCATAGCACTATGAATATCATTTACTTTGATATGAAGATTGTCAAGCTTGAGTTCTGGTATTGTACAATACTCAGGTTCTCTAGAGTGACCATGAATATCTTTGTTTAACTTTTCTAGATTATTAGATAAAGTTTTATCTGTGATAGTTTCTAGATTACCATGTTCTCCACCAGAAATATCACTAGTAGCTTCCATGTCTTCCATATCAAAATCAGATCCAAGATTAGGAGTAGGTTGTGACTCTTGGCCTTGACCTTTAGTCTCTTCTGAATCTTCATCATTGAATGGTAGTTCTTGATCGGACTCAGCTTTTTGAGAAGGTATTCCTTTGGTGGACTCACCCAATCCAAAGTCATTACCAACTCTCCAATCTTCATCTAACTCTCCACCATTTGATGCCATTGAGTCCTTGATCTTTTCTTTCATGTAATCAAACAACTCAATAGAAAGATCTAAGACATCTTTGAATGTATCTGTCTTGATTGCTTTGTCTCTAAAATACTTTTCATCATCTGAGAATGGAACATCTACAAAGTTACCAATCTTAGCATTGATATTAATTCTGTCAGGTAGACCCATCTCTTCTACATCATTCTCTTCCAACTCAAAGAAATCTTGACTTGATAGTTCTTTGTATCCGTTGAAGAATGTCTTGACGATACCAGCATACTTACGCTTCATCAACTTCTCAATTCTTACATCCTCAAGAATATTGACATAAGACATTGGTAGATCTGGATAATTTTTCTTCCAGTTATCTGCTGGTGTGTATAATGCGTGGCCAACCTCATGTCCCACGAGAAGGTCGTATACGGACGCAGAGGCCTTCTCCCACATTGGAAGTGTCAATACTCTACGTTCTACGTCAAACATCGCTGTCTCGACCCTACGGTTCTCTATGATAAGATCTTCAGTTGCAAGTAGTTTTGCGAGTTGACCTTTGACTTCGTAATTAATCTTTGTGAGCATTTGTTTTCTTGTCTATGTTTATATTATAATCTCTCCTGTGCCAATTTCAACCAATGGTGTGCCACTTTGTCAACTGTCCCCTGACCACCTTATAGCTGTATCTAATGCTTTCTTTGCTGTGTTCTGTAATTTTATAACTCTACTCTCGTATGTAATTGAAAATCCTAATAGATCTCCTTCGGGATCATTTGGCATACCTACAGGTTGCACTAAAAATATCCCTGCGTGGGCAATAGTTCTCCATTCCATATCAATGAAACCAAGTTCCCTTAAGGCACACTCTAATTTTAGAGAGTGACATCCATCTAATAGTAACATACGGTATACCGAACGTCTACTACTATGTAGAATACTTAACCTTTGAAAATCCGTTCATCTTTTCAAACGTAATCATGTTGTCTAGCCTATCTGTCAACTCATCTACCTTATGAGAGATCATAAAGATATAAGCATCCTTGATGACATACCTGATAATCTTTACAAATTCATCTGTACCATTGCTGTCCAGTGAACTGTCAAATATTTCGTCAAGAATCAATATATTTGTGCTAGATGAGTTCTTCATCTTAGCAATATCTCTCCAAGTAAACAGAATAGCAAGATCAATTCGCATTTTTTCACCCTCAGAGAACGATTCATAACTAAACTTCTCATGTATTGGCGATTTGATACACTCATTGAACTGTTCATCAAGAGTAAAATTGATATAGAAGTCCATCATCTGAAGATACTTGTTAATCTTCTGATTCATGACAGGCAAATACCTCTTCATGATCTTTGCTTTGACTCCAGAGTCTTTCATCATGGAGTTTGCAAAGTCTAGGTACTCTATATTCTCTGTGTGGTTTGCTTTATTCTTCTCTACTGCTGTTAAATCACTTTTGAGACCTCTAAGCGTTGCTCTTTCAGTATTTCGGTTTGCAATTTGTTCGGTAATTTCTTGAACTTCCTGTTCATAATCTCTGATCTGTCGTTGATACTGAGAAATTTTAAAATTGTTTGTTGAAATGTCATTAGTGAGTGTAGTGATCTGTTTGGAGACATCTATAAACCTGGCTTCTTTCTTTTGTTCTTCGTCTATAGACTTGGTAAGGTCTTTATATGCGGAATTAATCTCCTTGACCTTACCTTCTATGTCTTCAATTTTATTTAAGCGAAACTCTTCCTCTATATGCTGTCCACATGTAGGGCATGATACGTTATCAACAAAGAATTTATGATCGGATGTTATATTCTGTATCTTTTGTTCCAGTTTTACTTTAATTGTGTTCTTTTTCTTAAGAACTTTTGAAGCAGATGTCAAAGTTTCAAGTTCTGGTTTATGTTTTTCTTCGATTTCATTAGATAAAGATTTATTTTCATCCATCAAAGATGTACTATCCAAGATCAGAGTGTCTATCTTCTTTTTTGTGGTCTCAATCTTCTTTTTACCTGTCTTATCGAGGTCTGCAATGAAGTTTTTCTGCATCGCTATCTTCTCATCTATCATTTCCTTCTTGATAGTGAGCTCTCTGATCTCTGTAGACGCTTTACTTATCTTCTCTCTTAGTATTTTTGCCATACCAGAGAAGATTTTGATGTCTAGAACGTCTTCTACTATGGCTCTACGGTCTGCGTTACCTAATTGCATGAAAGGAACGAAGGTTGCCGCACCTAAAATAGTAGTCTGAGTAAAAGATTTGTAATTTAGTCTTAAAATATTGCTCTCTAAGTGTGCTTGTTGATCATTTTGATTGGCAAATTGATCTTGTTTCTTACCATCAATATAAATCTCGAACAAAGTAGGCTTCATACCTCTTACAATGGTATAAATCTTACCATGAATCTCAAATTCTATCTGAACTTCGCACTCTTTTTCATTCACAGTATTGATTAACTGTGCTTTTTTGATCTTACGGAATGGTTTATTATATAAAACAAATGTCAGAGCATCCAATATCGTGGATTTCCCTGCACCATTCTGTCCGACTATCAAGTTTGTAGGAGATTTTTGAAAACTTACGATGATGAACTGATTACCAGTAGATAAAAAGTTACGCCACCGTATCGTTTTGAATACTATCATAATCTTTTGGCGGAATCACTATGTCGTCAGGTGTGATAATAACGTATTTGTACTTGTGTTTTTTACAGGTCTCGACAGCTAGACTATCATCTATTTCTACAACTGTCAATACAGTAGATTCATTCGCCTCTAGAAGCCCTGCATATCTAGATGCGTCATCTTCTTGCTGAAAGAGATACAAAGCCTTCTGACCGTCATCATTAGTGACGGCATAAGCTCCTTCTCCTTCGTGACCAGCAAGTGATAAGATGAACATTACTCCGATTCGCAAGCTTCTAAGTACACTTCTTTCAGAAGTTTCTTGACTCTTTCTTTTTCTAACTCAAAGTCTGAGTCCTCTATGTACTTATTTAGAAGCGTGAGAGTGTCTTCGATCTTTTCACCATCAAGATCTACTTCTTTGTCGTTGATTTCTGTATTCTCAACAACCTTTAAATCTATTATACCAGATTTTAAAAGTTTTTCAAGGAACTTGTCATATTCTAACTGACTTGATCTAGATCTAATGAATAGCTTAACTATCTTATCTTTGTATAAGTGTGCTTTGAATGTTGCAGAAGGGTTAGAATCGTAGTATATCTTCTTGAACATGGTGTAAGGATTCTGTACAAACTCCATCTCTCCTGTCTCTGTATCAAATATATTAAAACCTCTCTTATCCCCACAATCATTCCAATACATTTCGTAAGGATTGCCTAGGTAGAATGTATGTCCATCATTACTTCTAGTGTGATAGTGTCCTGAGAATACTGTATCAAACTTTTCTATGATACCTTTATCAATACCACCCTGCTGAACCATGCCTGGATATAATTCAAACCCAGTAAGTTCAAGATGACCAAAAGCAATCTTGGCATCTGACTCATCTATTGCTGCACATGTTTCTTTATAGTTGTCATCACATATCCATGGCAACATCATCGCTCTGAAGTCACCAATATCATATGTGCCTGGTTTGGATATAGGAACTATATTATCATAGTGTTCTAGGAGTGAATCTATTGAGTTGATCTCATTTGTATTCCTGTAGTAGACATCATGGTTGCCCACAAGTTGCCAAACTTTCACGCCCAAATTTTTGAACTTATCATATACATTATCCTTTGCCCAATCAAGTGACCAGTAATCTATATTCTTTCTGTTGTCAAAGGCATCTCCCATATGGATACAGTGTTTGATACCTCTCTTTTCTAGTTCTGGAAAGAATATATCATCATAGAATTTTTGAAAGAAGTCATGGAATACCTTACTACCCCTTCTACCTCCGAAGTGAGTATCAGTTATTATAGCTATCTTCATTGTTGTTGTTGCTCCGCTTGTTCTTTTAAATATTCTTCTCTACTGCATTTAGTAAACTCACCCTTCTCGTAATCAAAGTATGGGTGTGGGGCAGCACTTACAACAGGGTCTTTTGTCTTGTTCTTGATAACAATAAATCTATCAGCAGCAAATGTCCCTGCTAGATTTACCTCAATCTCATCACTATCTTGCCAATTAATACTACCATCTTTCTTGGTATGATTCATCGCTTCTTGAATCTTATCGATCACATCTTGAGTTAGCTTCATTGATTCATCTTTGTTTGAACTGCTTCTTTTATAGAATTGTAGTCACTAGAATTACCGTAAGTGTCGTCAACGTGCATAACCTCATCATACCCCGACTTCTCAATGATCTTCTCACGGATTTCCATTTGTTTTTTCTCTTTCTGTATACGTCTGAGGAAAGCATAGTGTATGATTTGAGTGAAGTAAGCAAAAGGATTCGTAGATTTCTCTGGATTGAAGTTATGTATGTATTGAACGCAGTTCTCGATGCCATCAGATATCATGTCCTCCCTAAACATGTAGTTTACAAAGTTTGGTTTGTATGATAAATGAGTCGCGATTTTTACAAAGCACTCTCCAAGGTAGTTTGTGATGCGTGGTTTGGGATCACCCTTCTCCTCCGCCTCCTTTACGTCAGCTTTATATTGAACTATTGCGTATAAGAATTCTTTATTGTTAACGTAATGTTCAGATCTCTTTCGAGTCTTACCTTTTGCGGGCATTATACTCTCCTCTGTTATGGTTATAGTCTAACATAAAGTTGGGGACTTGACAAGTCTTGTAAATTGATGTACAATAACTCTGTCAGAGTTCAAAGGGAAGTTATGTAGCTTCGCCTTTCTTATAAAGCTTCTCCAAAGTTTTCCTTGCATCCTCGACTGAAATTACATATCCCATCTTCTTTGTGACCTTTATCTTCTCCGATGGTTGGCCATTGTTGAAGTTTGAAAAGATAAATTTTTGATAATACCTTACTACCTCTGAACCTTCTTGAGCCTCGACAACAGTAATTACTTTGTCCATAGGAATAATGATGATACTTTCATGTGGCATGCTTCTCAACCACGGCATCATCCTGAGACCCTCGTGAGATCCATTCATACTCACTGTTTCGATCTCTACAGGATCGCTGATAATCAAAACCGTGCGACCATTTTCTTCAGACGGCATGACCTCACCGAAGATCTCCTCTCCTGATACTAGTTTTACGGATGCGTAGAAATCTTCTTCCATCTATTTCCCTATGATTGTGTTATTCATAACTAGGTAGTCTATATTCATATTTAGGAAAGCATCAATAGCATCTTGTGGGGTTTCCACTATTGGTTTACCACTATCATTGAAAGAGGTATTCAATAATACAGGAACTCCACTGATCTTATAATACTCTTCAAGTAGTAGAGATAAAGAACCGCCATCTACTGTCTGTATTCTACATGTATTATCTACATGTGTAATGGCTGGTATCTTATCTCTCTTATCTTCTTTAACTGTCTGAGAATACAACATGTATGGACTGTCAATGTTCTCTTCAAAATAATCTTTTAGATGGTCCTTAATTATGACCCCAGCAAAGGGTCTCCACTCTTCTCTGTGTTTAACCTTCTCGTTTAAAATATCCTTATTCTCTTTATATTTAGGTGACATCAAAATAGATCTGTTACCTAATGCACGAGGACCAAACTCGGATCGACCTTGATACCAAGCAACAATCTTTCCATCTTCTAGGTATTGTGCAATCTTGTTTAGATCAAACTCCTCTTCCTTAACATTGCCCCAAGATCCACCTACTCCACCATCCATGTTTGCATATACTTCATTGGTTGGAAGATCTTTTGGTGTAGCATATTCCTTTCCTAAGAAGGCAAGGTTTTCGGGAACTTGAACTTCGTTCCATAAAGATGCACCAAACGCTGCTGCTCCAAATGCCAAACCACAATCACTTACAAAAGGTGTGATATGAAACTTTCTATGCTTCAGAGTCTTTACTATTTTTGTATTAGCATTGATGTTAAGAAACACTCCGCCAGTTAAACAAATTGTTCCCTCTAAGTAATCTTCATCTAATCTTAACATTAGTTCTGTAAGGGATTCCTCAAAATTGTATTGTAATAACTCAGCTTTGTCTGAAGAAGAAATTGGATAAGGTCTTGGATCTCTCATATCAAATGATACTTCTGGAAAGTGTACTCCAAAGTCATATAATTTTTGTAGGTGTTTACCAGATCCATAGGCTGCAAGACCCATGATCTTTCCAGCAAAAGAACAATGATGTTCTGGGTCCATAAAATCTATTTCCTGTCTAGTTTTACTACAGAAAATATGATGCGACCAGTATTGATATAGTAATCCCCACTCACCATTGAAAGGGAAATACTTAAATTTATTCTTTCTCTTATCAAAGAGAACCATTGAGCACTTTTGCAATCCAAGAGACTGTCCTTCTGCCCAGTTGTAAGAACCACCACCATCAATTATAATACACACTCCAGTGTCAGATGATTGAGTGAATATAGATGAATAAGCATGTGCTTGATGATGAGAAATAAAACCTATCTCTGCATTAGGAAATATTCTCTGTAGATACTTTTGGGGTTCGTTCTTTTCAAGACTCATCACCCACTCTTGTAATCCAATATCTACAAACATGACTAGATTTATATCTTCCTTCTCAAGCCCTTCCGTAACATAATCTATAGACTTCTCTGGAAACCTACCATCATATTTCAATCCACTAAGTCTTTCTTCTTGTATACTGCATATATGTTCACCATCTATGAATAGAGTCGCACCAGCATCATGGATATATGAATCCTTGCAAGCGCCATCAAAACCAATAGATCCATATATTCCTAAGACTTTCATTTCAAATAGACTTTTCTAATTTCATAGGTGAAGTTCTCTTCATTGTATATTTTAACACGTTCAATCAAATGATTCAAGGTGTAGTTCTTCTTACCCTTGACTGAGATATCGTCTGCGATATCATATAACATTGCCTTAGTTTTGTTCTTACCTTTACGAAGAACTCTACCAATGGACTGTAAGTTTCTAATTCTGGATTTACTAGGAGAAGCGAAGATTACATTATGAAGGTTCTTAATGTTAATTCCAGTTGAGAAGGTGCCGTAAGAGGCAACAATGATCGCATTGTTTTCCCTATCAACGATTGATCTAACTTCTTCTCTTTCCTCACCGTCCACTCCTCCGTGTACATAAAAGACTTTTCTGTCATCGCTTGCACCATCATTAATTAAATTATATAGGGGCTCACCATGAGCTTCTACTCTACTGTATAGGACTAGAGTATTTCCTTTGAGACTCAATGAAAGATTTTTTATGAATAGGTTTCTCTTGTCATGTTCAATGATATAATTCATCTCCTCTCGGTAGTCATCAAAAGGAATTGCTGGGTGTTGTAATAGGATAATTCTTATATTTAATTTAGCTAACTGTCCTTTCTCTTGTAGTTCTGATGTCTGTGTCACTTTATAAGAAGGACCAAATAGTCCCTCTAGAACCCATTTGTGAGTCTGTGATCCACTTAGAGTTCCAGTAAATCCATATCTATACTTTGTATCTCTCATCTTAGACATGATATTGATAAGAGATTTAGACTTAAACTGGTGTGCTTCGTCTCCTATGATGACATCAAACTGAGAAAAAAATGTTTTGTCCATAGTATAAATGGACTGCCATGTAGAAATAGTTACACGTTGTTGTGTATTCTTGTTTTTTCCAGCATATACTTTATGGCAATATTTCTCAACATCCCAACCATAGTCAGTGAAGTCCTTATACATCTGTTCTACAAGCGATGTAGTTGGAACTACGAGTAGTATTCTTCTCTTTCTACCCACATGATAACGTGCAACAGCATAGATCATTAATGATTTACCTGATCCAGTGGGAGATATAATCAACCTTCTATTATATTTCAGTGCATCATAGACTCCATCTATCTGATAATCTCTAGGTTTAAAACTAGAAATGGCAGTCATATAATCCTTTACGCCTTCTAGTGATATCTCTTCATTCTCTTCATGCGGAGTTCCGTATGTCTCACTATTTCTAAACTCTACACTATAATCTGACTTTCTTGCCCATGCAATAACCTTATCCAGCAGTCCTACATACAACTCACCTGTTGCAGTAGAAAACAATCTTATCTTGCCATCCCAATGTCTGTTCCTATACTGAGGCATATACTTAGCGCCTGGAACATCAAAGGTAAAATAGTCTGACAGTTCTTGTTGCACATGGGGTTGTGCATCTACAGTCAGATGTACTTCATTCTTTTTAGCAATGATAAGATCACTCATAGTCCATTGGTAAATCGTTGCCATTCAATGGCATTTTTGATTTGGTATGTTCTATTCGATATAATTTTCAGAATACTTTCTAGATACTCAAGCATGATATCGTAGTATTCTATCTTCGCAGTACACCTAATAAGATCTGGATCTGCATCAAAATACTTATCTAAGTCTGCTTTTAAAACCTTATAGTCAAAAGGTTTTTCTTTGTATACTTCTGGTGACGCTTTGCCACTATAGTATATCCACTTGTCTTTCTTCAGTATTTTGTATTGTGTTTCCTGAGCTTTCTTTAGAGTCAGGATATTAGTGTAAATTTTATAATACTTTGCGTGTAAGGCTGGTACTTTTGTTGATTCGTTGTGTAATAATTCATTGTCAATTATGGAATCTTTGTCCCATAAGTCTTGTATAAATTCAAGATTCATCCTTGGTTAGACTCTCCACATTAAAAATAGTATATTTGAAAGTAGCAGTCGCTACAATATAATTTATATCAGTTGCATCAGCAGTAAATGGAACTGGTGTCAACGATACAGGAAACATATCTCTGAATGAGAATTTGGCGATTGCATTGAAGCTACTATTATACACCAAAATTGCACCATCTGATCGTGCAGCACTTAAAAGTTCTGTCTTTGCTGGATCTAAACTAACAGCTTCCGCTAGAGACTCAGGGTATCCTAATGCTCTCATCCATCTTTCTATCTCTAGATAGTTCTCCAGATTCTCATCAATAAAGAACTCTACATCTAGATCGCCATACTGTAACTTATCGCCAGGAACTGGGATATCTCTGAGATAAGAACTCTGGATTGCAGCTCCTAAAGTTAGGTTAGGAACTGAGATTGACTTGGAAAAAAAATCAACCTTCGGAGCCTTCTGCAAGTTAAACTTGAATCCAGCTGGAGACAGAAAATTCCTATTCTTGATTTGTCTATCAAAGACACTAGGTCCTTGAATATCAGTATATTCTGCCATGGGGTTTTACTTTTATTTATCAGCAGTCTTTAGACATGTCTTCTGCCATGTTACCACCTATCTCTGCGCCTTGATTACCACCAAACATAGCCACCCAGCCAGCAGCGACCCAACCAACAAAGGGAATAGTACTAAGAGTAGGAGCAGCAGCTGCACCAACTGAAGTACCCACAAGTCTTCCTGTACCTTCTGCACTTCCGATTGCTTTGATACAGGCTTCACTTTTTCGAGCGGCAGTTATCTCATCTGATTGATCTTGTGTCAATCCAGGCCTACCATCTAACCATGATCTATGATTGGATACTGCACCACCTTGGTTGGTCTTACCATCCATGAAGTATTCTTCTGCAATCTTAGTAGTGTTATTTGCTAGTCCTAAGAAACCACCTTTCTCTTTAATATCTTTCGTGATGTATGCAGTCTTGGGATCGTTTGCTTTGTATGAAATAGCATATCCTTCCTCTGATACACTCACCTTATATGATGTGTAAGGACCTACAGGTACATTTAAGTCAGGTAATTTACTCTCTTCTCTAGTTGCAATATATCCAATCATGCCTAATTGAGATATAGTGAACAAACTACCTACTAAACCAAAAGATATCCATTTCCAGTTGACATGAATAATTCTTTTTTTCTTTGGTTGAGGTCTATCCTCAGGCTTAACATATGAATCACTCATAATTAATACACAAATTCGTATATTATATAGGCACAAAAAAAGAGACCCTTTTGGGGTCTCTAGAAAGATTGTAATTATCTGAATTACATAAGGTTTGCAACCTTAACTCTTCTGTAGTAGCGGTTTGCGTTGGATAGAAGTCTTCCAAGACCTTGGTTAGATACGTTACCTTCTGCAAATGGGTTTGCAACGATTCCGTAACGAGTCTTAAAGCCAATTTTTGGTTGGAATGTGTCTTGTCCCACAGCTCTTACCATCTGTAATGGAACGTAAGGGCAGTAGAATAATCCAGCATCATAAGGGTTAGTACCCTTGTAACCAACAACGTAGTACTGATTAGCGTCATTGTTTGCAGCGAATGGGTCGATGTAAACTTTGTACTTACCAGCAAGTGTACCAGCAAATGTGTTACCAGTATCGTCAACGTTTAAGTTAGCGTTAAGTGCAGGGGTGTAGTCTAGGATTCCAGCCATTGTTAGAGCTGAAGCAACGTCGGCGGAGCAAAGGACAACGTTACCTTTTCCTCGACGAGTTCTTTGTGCGATTTGGTTCGCATCTCTTTCAATCTGGAATAGAAGTCCTTTGAACTTCTCAACTGACCAACGACCATTACTGTCGGTGTCTAAGTCGAATGTTCCAGCAGTTGCGGTGTTAATTGTAGCACCTTGTTCTGCGACCTTGTAGATAGTACGGATGACTTCTCTGTTGATCTCTGCAAGAATCTCTGTTGAGAGAATGTTTGCGAGTTCAGACTCAGCGTTTAATCCGTGAATTGCCTTAAGGTCTTGAGCCAATTCTAAACTGTACTCAGCTTTGAGTGCTCTGGACTTCGCAGTCACAGTAACTTTCTCGATGCTGAATGCCATCTCTTGGAAAGCGTTAGCAGCAGCGTCTCCTAATGCTTCTGACTCTCCAGTTACCATACCTTGACCAACAGAGTAGTCAGTTGTAGTTGCAGAACCTACAGGGTTAAGAACGCCTGGGTTTGTTCCACTTGGAGATGAAGTTGTACCGAAACCAGCAGCAACGTCTGTCATTCCGCCAGTTAAGTTCTGTGAACTGTTCTGACCAGAGAATGATGTATCTGGTTCGTCGAATAGAGCCTCAGTTCCACTCTGATTAGTGAATCTGGATCTCATTGCGAAGATAAGTCCTGTAGGACCACTCATTGGTTGTACACCAGCAAGGTCATATGCGACCAAGTTTGGCATTGCACGTCTAATCAATGAGATTAGAACTGGGTCGAAACCAGCAACTGGTCCGCCTGGTGCAGATGAACCACTAAATCCACCTGTTCCAGCAGAGTTAGTTGGTGATGCTTCAGTCAATGACTGGAAAGCATTCTCTTCTCTGAGCATTTGCTCTTGGTTCTCAAGAAGTACAGCAGTAACATTACGTCTGTGTGCGTCCTTGATTGGATCTGACCCTTCGTGATCTAGAAGGGGAGCCCACTTCTCAGTGAGTTGTTGATAATTGATGTTTTGTTGCATCGTCTTGTGTTGGTTGTTTAAAAAATTAACGAGTTCCTACTTAATTCGTCCAAGTGCGTCAAGGTAAGCTGCCATTGCGCCAGTAGCTGGCTCTGTATGTGCTGCTTCTTCTTTGAGTTCTTGCGGAGCGGACGCTGTGGTTGTTGTCTTCTTCTGTCCGAAATAAGATTCTTTCAGAGTTTCGATCTTTCCACGATAGGATTCTTCACTTTCAAACTCAACACTTTCTGCAAGACCCTTGAGCTTCTCTTTCTGAGAAGTTGCAAGTCCTTCAGCAACGTTATTAAAGATAGTCTGTGCAGTTGACTCACCAAGTTTTTGGTTAAGTGCAACGTTTCTTTCTATCTGCTCATTGAGCTTGGTTTCCATTTCATCAAGTTTGTCCACCATGTTTTCTAGGACATCATATTTGTCTTCAGGTAATTGTACATAATGTTCTTCAAAAAGCTTTTTCATGCCTTCCATGAATGATTCTGTCATCTCAGTCTTGATTCCTCTTTCGACTGCGAGAGCATTCTCTTCCATCCATTCTTGAGCGACATATTCGAGGTACGCATCAGTTCTCTCAGTAAGTTCAACCTTGATGGTCTCAACTTCTTCTGTGAGTTTCTTAGAGTACTCTTCGTTTAACTGATTCTCGATATCTGTAATCTTAGCATTAATAGATGCCTCGAAAATAACCTTTGCCTTTTCTTTGAATTCCTCAGAGAGGTCTTCTCCAGAAAGAAGTGCATTAACATCTTCCTCGATAGCAGAGTTTAAATCAACTGCTTCAGTTTCCGTTGTCTCTTCTTCAGCGACAACTTCTTGTGATTCATCTGTCGATGCTTCTGTTTCTTCGTAAGAAACCTTTCCTTTGTCCATAGTAGGCATTGAGTCTGCTTTACCAGCGTTTTTAGTAACAACGTCCTTAACTTGCTTAACAGTACCTGTTGGTGTCTTAAGTTTGTTAGAATCGTCGTCTGGCTTTGAGTTCTCAGGTGTAGGGCCACCAAGATCTTCAACAGCACCTTGACCATCTGGAACGTAATTTGGTGTGGTTGGCATAGGATCACCCTTTGCAGCTCCACTATTTACAGCGGTTTTTGATTGCTGTGTCTTTACTTCCATTTCTTGTAAATCTCCACGAGACATTTTGAACTCTCCGTCGTAAAACGTGTTAGATATCGTATAATCTATGTTTATTTATTAAATCAAAGATTTGATAAGAAGTTTTGGAAGATTTCCAACTTCTTCTCGTCAAGTTGACCTTGATCTACTAATTTATTTATAGTTTTTTGGGTCTTCTCAATAACCTCCTCCACTGCCTTCTCAGGCTCAGCAACCGCAATCGCAGGGTGAGTCATAGTCTTTTCCTCTATAACCTTTACCTCAGATTGTTTTGCCTTTAGGATTCCAGCTTCCCAAACCCAATCAACTCCTTCCATGATGCCATTGACAAAAGCGTCAGGGGCAGAAGGATCTGCAACTATATCAGCTGCAGTTGCAAGCATAAAGTCTTCACCGACAACTTTGTAGCCTTCGCTTGTGTCTTTAAGACTTCCCATTCCTCTTGATGATACTCCAAGAGTAACACCGTCATCTAATAGTGACTGTGCAATCTTACCCATTGGTGTATTGAGGATCTGTGCTTTACCTACAAAATTGGTTCCTTCTTTATGAAGGTCTACAATTTTGTGTGATACTCTGTCAAGATTAACAGTAGGACCTTCGGGGTGTCCTAACTCACCAAGAGCACGACCTTTACCAACGAACGCTTCGTTGTATCTGTCAACTTCTTTTTCAAGAGTTTCTACAGGATAAAAACGTCCATTTCTGTTCTTGAGGTTTCCTTGTAAAAAGATACCTTCAATAAACATATTCTTCTTACCGTCTTTTTCTTCGATAAGAACCTTGGCGGTTTCGATCTCTTCCGTGATGAGTTTCATTAGTTAAGCCTCAGGTTGTTCTTCTTCTACTTCATCATCAGGTGTCTCCGCTTCAGCAGCAGGAGCTTCAACTTCTGTTGTATCCTCAACAGAACTAGGTGTGCCAGGAGCTTCTGGCTCAGTCTCTACCTCTTCCTCATCTTGTAGGTAAGGATTAGGTCCACCGAACATATCGGCAGTTACAGCAGGCTTGACGAGATCAATGTTCTCAGCAGCTTTGTTGTACAAGATTTCTTTAATCTTGTCATGCACGTCGGTTGCAGAACTTTCTTCGCCAGCAGCGATCATGTCAATTAAATCATTATCCATAAACTTTAATATAGAATTAGACTAGTAATATTTATATTTCTCCACCTTTGGGCATTTCTGGAGCCTCTGTTGCACCACCATCTATGCCTGGATCTTGTGGCATTGCACCCATATTTGGATCTGGATTCATAGCACCGCCTGGCATTTGTTCTGGGTGAACTCCCATTTCAAGTTGTTGAACTTCCATAGGATCAGCAAGTTTACCAGAGTCAATCTCCTTCTTCATTTGCTTATCGATCTCGATGATCTCCTCATCCTTCTGTTTTAGAATTTTTCTCCTAACATAATCTAGAGAGAAGTACTTTCCAACATAAGGATCAACAGCTGCAACAACACCCAATCTTTCGTTGAGTAATTCAGTTTCTTTGAGTTCAGCAAAGTGATTATCATACATGAAATCATACTGAATATGATCTGATAATGTTTCCCAATCTTCTGGTGTAACAATGTTTTTCAGAATCAACTGAGTCTTCAACATATCGTTGAACAGATGAGAGAATCTTTTTCTCATTCTGCCAACAAACTTGGTGAACTTAATCTCGTCTCTTAGTATTTCAGATGATCTACCTAAGTTAAATCCTTCTCCTGATCCAGCGATACGAGATTCTGGAACTCCTAGTGAACGGTATAGTTTCTTTTGGAAGTACTCGATGTCGCTAAGTTCTCCAAGATTCTGTCCACCTGGCAACGTAGTGATTTCAGTACCTCTTCCACCTTCACGTCGGGGGAGCCAGAAATCTTCGAGCATGGACATGTGTTTTCTGTCATCTCTAATTTCTCCTGTTGATGCGTCGTATACTAGTTTGTTTCTATAACGGTTCATCACCTCTTTGAGGTATTGTTCCGCTTTGATCTTCGGTAAGTTACCGACATCAATATAGAATATTCTTCTTTCTGGAGCACGAGAAAGTCTGTATATAACTAGACTATCTTCAATCATTCTAAGTTGATTGAGTGCCTTGATTGACTTATGTAAGTAAGAAAGAATAGTTTGTTTGTTCCTGTCAACCAAACCTGAGTGACAGAATGTGATGGCATCTGGTGCAATCTTTACTGGTCTCTGTTTGGTAGAGAAAGGTGTTTGTCCTATTGCACCCAAGGCATTTTTACCTTGAGTTTGAGCAGGGTCATACTGGTAAAATTCTTCTATCTCAGGATTTTCTATATCAGCAGGGTTATTTGCATTTACCTGTTTGATTGCTCCTCTGAGTGAAGGATCTTGCTTAAGTTTTCTTACTAACTTAATCTTGAGTGGGTCAATATATCTTACTTCTTTTAATCCTTCTTCTGGTTTTTGAATATCAATTACCTTGTGATAATAAATTCTACCGTCAATATACCAGTTCCTAAGAATCTCATGGCATTTTTTATCAAAATCTAATATCTCTTTTACCGCTTTAAACTCGTCTCTTATGAGATCTTTAAGCTGCTTAGATGCTGGAAGATTCTCCAAATCGATTTCGACAGGAGAATCATTCTGATCTGAAACTATTGCTTCATTTATAATGTCTTCAATGGCAGAGTCCACCTCTGGATGCAATGCCATTTCTCTATACCTTTTTATTAACTCAAACTCAGACTTAAATACTCCATCAATATCAACATATTGACCATAAAATCCACTAGAGACATAGTAATCTGATGAGTCCTCATTATTCTGAGGTACAGGAGAGACGACACCTTTGGTGTTTTCTTCGTCCTTCTGTATTTTAAATCCAAATAATTTAGCCATTAACTCACTATTACTGGGCTGTCCCAGTTATTTATATCTTATATTATAACACAGATTATATTATCCGTCAGTGTCTCCTATTTTAGAAGGATCTGTAAGAGCGTTCTTATTGTCTGCATCAAAAACATCCCACCACTGAACTTGAAGATCAACTGTAAACTCTTCGATAGAATCTGTCTGATCGTATGAAAGTTCAATTGCACTTACGTTAGTTGGGAAAGTTCCGTGGAATCTATATCTTCTTAGAATAGGAAGTTTTTCTGATACATCTAATGAACCACCTAACGAGCCAGGTGTTCCTTTAGGAGCTCTACCGATCTGGTTGACGTACATATCAGTCTGATAGTCAGCTGGTGTTACTTCACCAGTTGCGTTATCATGTTTGTTGATTGCGTTCATCCATCTCTCAAAAGCATTTCTGATTTTGAAATCTGTGTCGTTGATGATTGTGATTGTCCAGACATCAAATGTTCTGTCTCCAGCAATCTTTAAATTTCTTCCTCTGAATGGAACATCAATAACGTTGATGTTTGATGCAGGGATGTTTGCAGCTTTGACTAGGAATCTTCCCATGTCAGCTGCTCCGTCAGCAGCATTTTCACCCAAACCCGAAGGGAACGCTAATTCCACCTCGAACAGATTGGGGCGAGCACCACCACCAGTTAACTTCGATTTGAAGTTATCTATGGTTCTTGAGTCTACTCCTGGCGAGTTAGGTACGAAACTGTTGGTCATTTGAATTTGTCCTCTTCGGGTTTATTTAGTAAAGGTATAGTCGTTAAGCGGTTCCAACAACTTCATCAAAGCTGATACCAGTTCTAGTTGCAACGAATGTTAATCCGATGAAGTTAATAGAACGTGCGGGCTTCACGAAGATGTCTGCCTTAAAGGTATTTGCATCAATAATATCAGGTGTATTATTGGTTTCGTCGCAGATCACAACGAAATCGGTGATACCTCTCTTGGACTTCACATCACGAAGATATGGTTCAACGATGTTCAAGAAGTTAGTTCTTGTAAGATCATCATTGAATTCAAATAATTGAGCTCTTGCAGCTCTTTCAATTGTTCCCTCGATTGTCAAGAACAAACGACGAACGTTGATTCTATCAAAAGCGGATGCTTCTCTCTGTGCAGTTTTGTCACCGAATAGAACAATTCCAGCGCCAGGTGAGAATACAACAGGGTTAATTCTCTTAGGATAGAGAATGTCTCTCTGTGCTTGTGATGGATTGTATGCAAGTTTAATTGCATTATTGATTGTACCTCTTTGAGATCCAGCAGGGGAGAACCAAGGGAATGAGTTGATGGAAGTTCTTGCCATCAATCCAGCGATGTCTCCGTTCAATGGAACATATCTAAATGTATTATTGAATCTATCAAAGGTGTATTTGTAACCTGAGTCGAATACTCCGTAAGATGTGGATAGTAAACTATCATAGAAAGCAACAATGTTTGCAGTCTGTTGATCAGAGTTTGTTAATCCAATAACTCCATCTCTATGTGGAGAGATACATGCAACGCAGTCTTTTCTAGTAGCTGCGATACTTAGGAGTTTGTTTGCCTTAGCCTGAGATTCGTAAATGGATGCACCATTTGAAGGACCTTGGATAAGGAAGTTTACTGAGTACTCAGCAGGGTTGTCGAGAACAGTATATGAGTTAACAACTTCACCTAATGAACAAGCGAACTGACCAATTCCACCATAATCGTTTCCGTTTTCTAGGGAGAAGATCTTAGGACCTGAACCATTGAAGGTAACTCCTTGACTTGCCTGTCCCCATACACCAGATGAATCGATTGTATATCCACTCTTCATGGTATGTTTTAGACCAATACCAGTTTGAGCAACACCAACGAAAGCGTAGTTAGAGAACTGTGCAACGTAATCCTTATAGAAAATATTTGTAGAAGGAGATATCTTAGCATCAGTTGCCTTAGATAATCCTACCCATTTTTCTACAATGTTACCAGAAGAACCAGTTACTTTACCAGTGTCATCAACGATGACCATGTGCATTTCATCATACTTAGAACTTCTGTCTTTAGCAAACTCAGAAGTTGTAGGACGAGAAGCAATCTGACTCCAGTAAACAGTACTGTTTGTTAATCCAAGAGTCTGTTGGTTGTACCAGTCAACAGAAGTGTTACCATCTCTTAGGTAAAGACCACTACTGATACCAGACATTACTTGGAATGAAGTATTAGCAAATGCAACAGTTGCCGCAGTATCCATGATAACCTTAGCTTCACCACCAGTGGTTGCATAAGAAACAATAGTACCAGAGTAAGTTCCGTTAAGAGATCTGATTGTATCGCCAGGTGCAGACTTAAGTGTGTTGAAGTCTGATCCGAAAGTTACCTCAGTAGAACCAATACCGATTGCAGCCTTGAACTGAGTCCTTTCTATCTGTACAGGATTTCCAGAAGTATTGAAAATCTTATATTTATTCGCATGGTTTACTGTAGAATCAGATGACTGATTTGCATCATAGATTGTTTGACTATATCCTTGGAAGGCATTAGTATCAGAACCCTCTTCGTAATCTGCATCAGTCCAAACATCAGTTGTGATATTATGCTTAGAAACAACTTTAACATCAATAGAACCAACATTGATTCCAGTAAGTATTCCTTTTAGATAACCTGTTTCAATACCAACTGTTCCGTCTGTGTTTGCAACCTGAGCTGAGAAAGCAGCGGTAAGTGCAAATCCAACACCGAGTCCCTCAGTACCGATTGCGATTCTCTGATCTGCCTGTGCATCAATAGTACAGATCTTAAGGTCATTTGCCCAAGAGCCTGGAGATCTTGAAGCGTAATGCCAAGTTGTAGGTGATTGATGGTTGTTGTAGTAATTCTCTTGTGATAACACCTTAAGGTTAGTAACACCAGCACCAACAGGTACGTTAGCGTTAGATAAACTATCGTTATTACTTCTTAAAACTCTTAATACTCCCCCATATGATAGGTAAGCAGATGCAGTCATCCAGTACTCGTATTGAGCATCGGCTGAATATGGTTTACCAAACGTTTCAAGTAAGTCGGATTCTGTTTCGATTAAGACTGGTTCGTTAACAGGTCCTTTTGCAAATGGTCCTGCAATCGCTCCAACTTGATCAGCAAGGCCGTCTATTCTTCCTACAGTTAGGTCAACCTCTCTTACCTTAACGCCTGGAGATACTAGATTAAGCGCCATGTTTTTGTTCCTCTGGGATCTCAGTTGTTTTATCTGTTATTATTTAGAAAAATGACCTTTTCTGTGGGGAAACAGTACACGAACCCTCTACCAGTCTGGATATATGTCTGGTTTATTACTCTTTCTTTTAGTTTTTACACGGTGAATAGTACAGGATTTACACTCATATGAGTAAGATGATGGCACTTCTCCCCTATTCTTCCTAGTAAGATAGAATCCTTCTGTTAAGTTGTACGTCTTTCCACATACTCTACATTTTCTTTCGTGTAAGAACAGTACTGGTTCATCTAAGTCCATCACAGGTAATCCCACATATAAGATCTATCGCCATACTCATCTAAATTCCACCTAGTTCCTTGATCATCTACGAATGAAGTTTCTTCAGAAAGGCCGTCCTGTATGAATCCAAAAGGTGCCATGTCTGCCTCGATTTGATCCCTTTGATCGTCATATACTCTCTTTCTTATATCATCATCTGTCATCTCTTTGAAATAATCTTGCATGACTAACCATGCAAATATGACAAGACACATGGCAAGGTCATCATTACAACCCTCTTCTGCTTCAAATGAGTTTGATTTTTCAATGAAGGTTGTAAGTTCTGCAATGATATTGTAGTCCTTGACTAATAGTTTATCTGCCTCTATCAGAGTTTTAAGGTTGAGTGACCCTATCTTCTTGACAGTCTTAGACATCTTGACTCCTAGTTGTACCTTACTACCAGAGAATCCTTGACCCAATACTTGTCCAGCTCTACCTCTCACAGCAGTCATCAATACGTTTTCATATTCCATATCATAGAATAGTATCGACGCTATCTGATCTCCGATATCATTTACTTCACATAGAACGTATGCGTTATTATATGCTTTGGCAAACTCTGCTATGACACTAGGGAATAACATTGGTTTGATAGTGTTGTTTCTATATTTGGCAACAACTTTATATGGAAACTCTGTAGTGTCAAATACTATGAAAGCAGAGTAATCTTTCTCTACTCCCCTTGCAACGTCTACTGTAATTGAATAGTTATGTTTGTCTATTGGGTTTTCATATATCTCACCACCTCTCCTTCCAGTATTAATTGGTTCATCATACACCATAGTTTTTAACTTGGCTGGTGATATCAATGTATCAACAGATCCTAAGAACTCACATTCAAACTCAACACGGAACTGTGCTTCTGATGTGTTCTTGATCGTCTGTTCTTTCCACGCTTCATCTCTGCCTGGCACTTCTGACCAGTGAACGTCTGTGGTGACGTATTCGTTTCTACCTAGTTCCGCATCATGCCACAGTCGGTAAAAGTGATTCATACCACGAGGGGTAGAAACAATAATTACCTTAGTAGACTTACCAGAACTAATAGTAGGATATACACTACTAAAGAAATCATCTGCTAAATGGTTGG
>VTLG01001019.1_pt1 | contig 21252 bp, 33 predicted proteins | sample 4694571 | NCBI WGS metagenome assembly VTLG01 (sample SAMN12604809, study PRJNA352737) | marine metagenome | biome: ENVO:00000447; feature: ENVO:00000209|ENVO:00000569|ENVO:01000036; material: ENVO:00002151; isolation source: viral sequences binned using virsorter ... | reverse complement strand
CAATTACTTCACGATTCGATGTTGAATTAGAACGAACATATACATTTTACCATAGTCAAAAAGAATGGACAGGTGTTCCTATTGCTGCTAGTAATATGGATACTACTGGCACATTTGAAATGCACAAGGCATTACGAGAACACAAGATGGTTACTTGTATTGCCCGACATTACAATAAACTAGATAATGATTGGTTATCTCTTGAAGATGAGCAATACGAACATTCTTGTGTTATGTCTGGTGTATCTAAACAAGAACTTACAGAACTCATTCATATCGCTAAAATGTTTCCTGTATCATTTGTAGGACTAGATGTTGCAAATGGATATACCAAGAACTTTGTAGATGCGGTTAGTCATGTACGAAAGGAACTTCCTGATTCAACAATTATTGCTGGTAATGTAGTTACCCGTGATATGACAGCAGAGCTTATCATGGCTGGTGCTGATATCGTCAAGGTAGGCGTTGGGCCTGGTTCTGTATGTACTACTCGTATTAAGACAGGTATCGGATATCCACAGTTGAGTGCGGTCATAGAATGTGCAGATGCAGCACATGGTATGGGTGCTCACATTATTGCAGATGGTGGTTGTACATCGTCTGGTGATATCGTGAAAGCATTTGCTGGTGGTGCTGATTTTGTTATGGTTGGTGGTATGCTTGCTGGTCATGATGAGTGCGATGGAGAACTGATATTTGACGATGATGTAGAAGAGCCTGTAGGTATGAAGTTCTATGGTATGGCATCAAATACGGCTATGGAACGCCATGGCCATCCAAATCGGGAATATCGTGGCGAAGAAGGTAAGACGGTGACTGTACCATATAGGGGACTCGTAAAATATACCGTATTAGACATTCTAGGTGGTATTCGTTCTGCTTGTACCTATGTGGGGGCAAAACGATTAAAGGACTTGACAAAATGTGCGACATTTGTTAAAGTACATAGTACACACAATAAAATCTTTGAATAGGGAGTATGTATGAGTTTATTAAATGCATTGAAACGAAGGTATGAAGCAGATATAGCATGTGCGAAAGCAAACATTCAAGTCTATATTGACCATCCTACCGCAATAGGTGACCATCCAGATTTGGTCAGTGCAATGGATAGCGAGGTCGCAAAACTGTGCGAAGCAGAGGATAAATTAAAGGCCTTAGACCAACATTTTGGCAAACCCTTTTAAAATCAATAACTTATAGCCAAAAATAATGCTTGACAAACCTTGCACGGTATGTTAATATGTATATATTGATGATGAGAAAGAAAGGTTGATTATGACTGTTTACGTTAAAGAAGGTGCTAACACTGTCCTTGCTGGTCTTACTAATATGAAGGCTGCAATGATTGAGGACTATGTTGGGTTCATGCCTCCGAAGGATGAAGTTCGGAAGAAGATGTGCGAAGAGTACGAGAATAACTTCACAATTACCTACGGTAAGAAGTATATCAAGATTACCGAAAAGGGTGGTGGAGTTAAGGCGTTTGTTGTTGGTGTTGACAATGACAAGGTGTTCAAGAAGGGTGACATTCTGAAGCCCGCTGGTTACGCTGCCCCTGCTCGGAACGCTGCAAGGGGTAACATCCTTGATGGTGGATATCCTATCAATTGGACGGGGCCTTTGTATCTCTAATGACTGAAGAACAAGCCAACGATATGATGTTGATTATGGAACAGCTTGCTGGAGATATTCGGGAACTGACCTACGCAATCAGGGAAAACACCGAAGTTATAGAACGGGCTAATGACCCTGCTGGTATCGGTGAAATTAGGGAACGTGTAATGAACGAGTTAAAAGGAACGCTTCATGGGTAGAATGAAAGATTTGAAGATGGACATAGAAGAATTCTGCGATGGATATTTCTATGGTGGTGATTCTGAATTCACCATTGATGAAGTAGCAGCTGACGCTGGTATGTATTTCAAAACTTCTGAAGCAAAAAAATATGCTGAGAAGTATCTTATTCAACAATTAGGCCCAATGGAGTATTAATGAAAAAATATTTGATGTTAGGTGCGGCGCTCGCCGCACTTATTTCTACACCTGTACAAGCTACAGGCATGGACAGTTCAACAGAATGTCTTGCTAAGAATATGTATTTTGAAGCAAGAAATCAAGGGACTGCTGGTTGGCTCGCAGTTACCGCTGTTGTCTTAAATAGGGTGAATGATAAACATTTTCCTAATAGTATATGTTCTGTTATAACACAGGGCCCCACTAGACCTTCATGGAAGAATAAAAATATAAGGATTCCTATCAAACATCGTTGCCAATTTTCTTGGTTCTGTGATGGAAAGTCTGATAATCCTAAACAAGTAAAAGACTATAATAATATGTTAGAGTTTGCCCGAATGATTTTATCGGGAGAAGTTAGTTTTCTTGATATTACAGATGGCGCACTATTCTACCATGCTGACTATGTACGTCCAGCATGGGCAAAGACTAAGAAGCGTACAATAGAAATTGAAGACCACATATTTTATCGGTTAAAGTGACTTGACAAATAAGGTAAAAAGGAGTATTATGTATACATGAAACATATAGAAATATCCGTTATGGAAGATGGTGAACTGTCTATTGATGGACAGGTGAAACCAGCAGGCAATCTTGATATTCGTGAATATGAAGATGGCGAATGGACAGGTGGTTGTTATGCTACTTATGATAATCTTGTAGAAATGGTGAAGGAGTGTTTAGAAGATGGGTAAACGATGGCCTACAATGAAAGAGAAAATTAAACATTGGAAAGAACATAGAATTGCTAGATTTAAAACTTCTGGCTGTGCATTGTGTTGGCATATTTGTCAGCATGAAGAAAAATTTAAACCATGAACATATTCTATCTAGACCGTGACCCTGTAGTTGCCGCACAAATGATGTGTGACAAGCATGTGGTTAAGATGATACTAGAGAGCGCACAGATGCTCTCTACTGCTCATCGTGTTCTAGACGGCGATGATATTGCAAACTCCAAAGGTTTGTACAAGATGGCTCACAAGAACCATCCTAGTACTATTTGGGTAAGAACTAATTCATCAAATTATGAATGGTTGTGGAATCACATGGACGCTCTGATGAAAGAGTATACCTATCGGTATGGTAAACATCATGCTACAGAACGATTGATTCATCCTCTGTGGGAATTCCCTAAGAATATTACTCATGGTGATTTTACTGATCCGCCACAATGTATGCCAGATTATTGCAAAGGTGATGATACTGTATCTGCATACCAAACTTACTATATAGTAGAGAAGGTTGATTTTGCAACTTGGAAAAAACGAGAGAAGCCGGGGTGGTTTAATGAACAGAGAACCGTATTGGGATTACATGGGGCGCAGATTGCGTGAGGAAGGACTTGCTCGAGCAGTTCGTGAGGAATCTAAACCTATAAGCAGGGATGACATGTGGAAAAAAGAAATTGCAGAAATGCAGAAACAAGTTCATTTATTACAAATGAAAGTTGTTAATTTGAATTACATTGTAGATGCTTTAGAATATAAAGTTAGACTTTTGGGGGGCGAACCTAAGCAGTTGGAGTTGAAAATATAATGCCTACTTATACATTTTTTAATGAACTAGCTGGAGTGGAATATGAGGACTTCATGTCCATTTCAGAATATACACAATTCATGAAAGACAATCCACACATTAAAAGAGTTTGGGACAGTGCGCCTGCTATTGTGGGTGACCATATATCTGCAGCCGGGCCCAAGAATGATGCTGGGTTTAAAGAGAATATGCAACGTATCGCTGCAGCACATCCAGCGTCACCTATGTCGGAGAGATGGGGTGGTGGTTCAAGGACACATAAAGAGATTAATACTAAAGCAGCGATAGATAAACATGCTAAGAAAGTATCTAAAGATGGTTGGTCTAATAAAGGCAATATATTAACAGGAAGTGTCGGTAGTAGTCGGCGCAAGAATAAATAGATATGGTGCAGGCGAGAAATCAAACGACAGCACAAGCGCACGGCGCTTCGGAAGCTGGGTCGTCACTCCGCCTTTGCACCAGAGGGGGGTGTGTGACGCCCCCGGCTCCACCCCCCTCAACCTATTAAGGACATAAGATGGCATCAACAAAAAAGAATAAAGAAATAAATCTACAATCATTATTGAGCATTAAACCAATAACTGATAATCAGAAGTTGGTTTTTGATACATGGAAGAAAGGTAAGAACCAATTTCTATTTGGTGCGGCTGGTACAGGTAAAACTTTCGTATCATTGTATTGTGCATTGCGTGATGTAATGGATTTGAAAAAACCATATGATAGGGTTGTACTTGTTCGCTCACTTATTCCTACTAGGGAGATTGGATTTCTGCCTGGCGATGAGGAAGATAAATCAGCACTATATCAGGTGCCGTATCAGAACATGGTACGTTTTATGTTTGAGGCAGCAAATGAAGCACAGTTTAATTCTTTATATGAAAGGTTGAAAGGACAGGGCTCATTGTATTTTTTGTCAACTTCTTTTCTAAGGGGGTTGACATTTGATAACACAATCATTATAGTAGATGAATGTCAGAACCTTAATTTCCATGAGTTGGATACTATTATTACTAGGGTTGGACAGGATTCTAAAATTGTATTCTGTGGAGATTTTAGTCAGACTGATCTGATTAAGCAGAATGAAAGGAACGGCCTACATGATTTTCTACGAATTTTGGAAGAGATGGAAGAATTCAATTGCACCGAATTTACTCTTGGAGATATTGTTCGCAGCGGGTTTGTTAGGTCTTATCTTATCAACAAAATAAAAATGGGGTTAGGGTCAGAATAATGGATATTGAACAACTTAGGAAAGAACTAGAACGGGACGAGGGCATCGTCTACGAAATTTATAACGACCATCTTGGTTATGCCACTTTTGGTATTGGCCATCTGGTTACAGGTTCAGACCCCGAATATGGATTAGCAGTTGGTACTGCTGTTTCAGAAGCAAGGTGTTATTCAGTTTTTGAAGAAGATGTAAAAACTGTAATAGGAGACTGTGAAAAACTGTATGATGATTTCGATCAATTACCAGAAGAAGCACAGTTAATCATTGCCAATATGATGTTTAATATGGGACTTACTCGACTATCCAAATTTAGGGGTATGAAGAACGGTGTTGATGCTCGTGATTGGGAACGAGCTGCTGACGAAATGGTTGACAGTCGTTGGTATAATCAAGTAACCAAACGAGCAGACAGGCTCGTAGTGAGGATGAGAAGCTTATCATAATGACCACATTTAATCATGTATCAATTAAGTTACCAGAGTTAACAACTAAAACTGTAGATAGAAAACGATTTTACGTTACGCCTGATGGGGATTTTCCATCAATTACAACGGTACTTTCTATTCGTAATAAGAAGGGACTGTATGAGTGGCGTAAACGGGTAGGCAATGATGTTGCAAATCATATAGCCAGAACTGCGGCTGCAAGGGGTACGTCTATTCACCATATGTGTGAAGACTACCTTAATAATATGCCAAATGATTGGCCTGATAAGTGGGATGAACACAAAAAGAAGTTTTTACACTATGCACTATTTCGAGAATTGAGGGATAAGGGATTGTCTAATATTGGTGATGTATTTGCTCAAGAAGCAGGACTTTATTCTACTAAATATAGAGTAGCAGGCCGAGTTGACTGCATTGCAGAATACAGAAATGAACTATCCGTAATAGACTTTAAGACATCTACTAAAGAGCGGAATGACGATTGGAACGAGAACTACTATATACAGTGTTCAGCGTATGCTGAAATGTTCCAAGAATTGACAGGTAAGGAAATAAACCAAATAGTCGTACTTGTAGTAACAGAGGACGGAACAGTTCAAGAATTTATAAAATGTAAACATGACTACACTCACTTGCTTGTAGATGCCTTATCCGAATGGAGAGAGCAAAATGAAGAAGTGCCTAATAATCTTGCTGCTGGGGTTGCTTAGTTTTATACCCACAGCCTTGGCACAAGAGAATACTGAAGTGTTTATATCTCATAAACCTATACAGTGTGGTAACCAAGCAGAAATATTAAAAGACTTAAAAGGAAAGTATGGAGAAGTACCATTTGTTTTGGCAAAAGAACCGCTATTAATGCCTAATAGGGGCATAGTAGAAGTTCCATTAATGTTTTTCATAAACACAGAGAAAAAAACATATACCATAGTACAAATGCCACCTTTACAGAAAGAGGGTTTAGCATGTATTTTAAGTGCTGGAAATTTAGAATATATTAATGAAGATATTACTCTTAAATTAGGTGGAATGAAGCTTTAAAAAGTACTTGACAAAACATGTTTAATATGGTATAAATATAATACAATTTGATGAAACAGATTGAAAGTCGGACAGGACGAGGGTGCGATACCCTCCGCCTCCACCAAAAGTACTTTGAGAGATGCTGTAACATCTTTTCTTTACAGAGGACAAGGAGTGGAAACGACAAGTCAGAGTACTTCTGATGGGGGCGAAATAGGATCGACTGACGGTAAGTAGAGAAGTGGAGAATTGTGGATTGACCACCTTATGGTCACTAAAGTAAACGCAAATGATAATTTTGCACATCAAGATTTCGCACTAGCTGCTTAATCGGATAGGGTTTCGGGGAGTTCCTAGTAACAGAATACTCCCCACTTTAAAGGATTACCACTGTGGTAATTCTACTTTGTCATGATAAGGAGATATTAAATTATGGCTACTACGAAGACCCAGGCCGAAAAGGTCGCAACCGCACTTGTTAATGGTGCAGAACTTACTGCTAAACAGATTAGCGCTCGATATGGCGTTAAGAATGTTCGTGCAGTTATTAGCAAACTCCGTTCAGAGGGATATTCAATCTTTTTGAACAAGCGGGTTAGTTCCTTTGATGGCGAGACTTATATGAAGTATCGTCTTGGAACTCCAACAAGGGCAACTGTTGCTGCTGGTTATGCAGCTCTTCGCTCTTAATTCTATACTAACGCACTAAGGCGAGTATAGTCTTATACTCAAAGAAGAGTAGATTAATAATCTGTCTATCTGAGAGTTTATACAAAGGAGATAGTGTGTGAATTTAGAAGCCTTCGTAAGAAAATCATTTATTCCTTTCGGCTTGAGGAACACACAACGGGTGATGCCGTAATACATCCGTGGGGGGTCATGGTTAACCCCCCAACTTTTATAAATGGAGATAGGGTTTGAATACACCAAAGACATTTTCGTTAAACATAGAGAATATTGCTAAAGAAAAAAGCATCAGTCACATGGATGCTGTTTTGTGGTATTGTCAACAAGAGGGTATCGAACCCGATACTGTTGGTTCTATGATTACCAAGGGACTAAAAGAAAAGATAGAAGCAAACGCAAGAGATTTGAATTTTTTACCTAGACAGGCACAACTACCAATATAGAAAAATATTATGCAGCCCATTGATGTATATTTACTATACTGTGCATTAAAAGCACATTTCGGTGATGGAAATTATGATTACTTTAAGTACGAGGGCAAAACTCGTATCAAAAGAGATTCCTTCTATAAAAGAAAGGACAGATTTTTCTTTGTCCGACTTTCCAGAAAACAAAAAGAATACGAAGATATAAAAAACTATCTTGTAGCAAATTTCATTAAATCAAGGGATGGTTATGTTGCCAATTTTACTGATGATGTATATGAAGATTGGTTGTATAGGAAACAAAATTTCTACACAATCTTTACAGATGAAATCAGACCTTTTGTTGAAGAATTTGAGCCACTGTTTGAAGTGAAAAATAATACACATCCAAAACTACTACAGGAATATTTGGGTGGCAGAGTTTCTTTAGAAACACTTGTTATTTTAGATGATATGGTTAATTACAGTGATGATTGGACAAAGGCTATGTTGGGGGATTTTATATGGAATGATGTAAAAAAACTTATGAAAAATTACAAAGGGTTCTTGACAATTGATGTCAAAAGGTATAGAATACTATTATTGAAACTTATAGAAGGAAACTAAGTTATGACCAACTTAGAAGTTACTCTACATTGCGATGGCAATCCCGCCGTTCGTGAGAATGCTCACAGGGAGCATGAAGTAGAAACTCTGAAAGCCCGTGTACGGTCTTTGGAGTTTGATTGCGCCGAACTGCAAAAGCAGAACGGTGAGTTGTCGGAACGAGTTAAAAGGCTCGCTTCGCAAAAACCAAGTTGGCCTAAGGGGTACAGGCCAAAAAGGAAAACCTTTAATCGAAAAGGTTGATTTGATGCGGGTGAAACTCCCGCTTCAAATTGCCTCTATAGTTAAACGGTATAACAGTTGATTTGTAATCATCAGTTCTTAGTTCGATTCTAGGTGGAGGCACCATTTTTTGGGGATAACATGAAAGTTAGACTTGTAGACCATATGGGTAGTGATTTGTCAGTAGTTAACGCTGCCCGTGTATCATTTGCGAAAGAACATAAGGAATTTGACAATGTGGCAGATACTAAACTCATCAATTATTTGGCAAAGCATAATCACTGGAGTCCTTTCGGGCATGGCTCTATGCAGTTTGCAATTTCTGCTCCTGTATTCGTTGCTCGGCAGTTGGTGAAACACCAAGTAGGATTAGTATGGAATGAGGTATCACGGCGATATGTCGATAATGAACCAGAGTTCTATACACCTACAGAGTGGCGTAAATCAGCAGAGAACAAGAAACAAGGTTCTTCTGATGAAACAGTTGAGTACAGTGTGTTGCCTGCATATACATTTGCAAAACAGTGTTATGAAAACATGTTGAGAATGGATATTGCTCCAGAGATGGCCCGTATGGTTCTACCACAATCCATGATGACCGAATGGTATTGGAGTGGTACATTATATGCATTTGCAAGGGTTTGTAATTTGCGGTGTAAACCAGACGCTCAAAAGGAGACAAGAGATGTTGGATGGGGTATTGACAAACATGCAAGGGAACTCTTCCCTGCCTCATGGAAAGCATTACGGGATGAATGAACAGGCTTTAGTTATTGGTAATGGTGAGTCTCGTAGGTGGTTTTGTCCTAGTCATCAAGTCATCATGACACCAATAGAAATATGGGGTTGTAATGCAATTTACCGTGATGGCCCAGTTGATAGGTTAGTGGCAGTAGACTATAGTATGCAACAAGAGATTTATGATTCTGATTATGAAGGTATATGTCACTTTGCACAATGGAGTGTTTTACCAGCATCTGTAGCAGATATGATGTTTATGGGATTTGATATTCCAGAAGGTCTTATACACTATAGTAAGAACCGTACAGAGAATTGTGTGGTATCAGGTAAAGACCCCGCTACTGTACATGAAAAGGTCGAAGCAGCAATTAAGATGAACCCACATTTAGATATTCCAGACCTTGTACAGAAAATGGAAAAAGATGTGGGTGTTTGGATTACATACGTTGAAGAAGACGATAATGTAATTCCTATTGATTTTCCTGTAGGATGGTCTACAGGCAATACTGCATTACATCTGGCTTGTCAGAGTGATGTAGAAGAAGTGTTTATATTAGGTTATGATTTATCCTCATATGATGAGAAATTGAACAACCTATATAAAGGGACAGGTAATTATTTACCTGCCGATGCCAGAGGGTTTAGCTCAGTTAATTGGATGAACCAAATGGCGACTGTCTTTAAAGAGTTCAGTGATAAACAATTTTATTGGGTTGATAGACAATTCGATGAAAAATTGTTCTTTGATAATGTAAGGGACTTGACAAAAGACGAATTATGCGATATACTGCATATACTTTAACATACGATAACATATATTTACATAAGGAGAATACACATGTCGTTAGCACAACTCAAGAAATCCAACTCTTTGGATAAACTGCTTGGTGCAGTTAAAAAAGAGAACGAACCTCAAGAAAAGAAGTCCTATAAGGATGAACGGTTATGGAAGCCTGTACTAGACAAGTCTGGTAATGGTTACGCCGTTATTCGTTTCTTGCCTGCGCCTGATAAGGAATCTCTTCCTTGGGCAAAGGTTTGGAATCACGCTTTTCAAGGCCCAACGGGTCAGTGGTACATCGAAAATTCTTTGACTACTCTAGGACAGAATGACCCTGTATCAGAGATGAACTCTGCTTACTGGAATTCTGGCGTAGAAAGTGACAAGGAGATTGCAAGGCGCCAAAAGCGTAAGTTGCAATACTTCTCTAACATCTACGTTGTGAGTGACCCAAAGAACCCCGAAAATGAGGGAAAGGTTTTCCTCTATCGGTTTGGGAAGAAGATTTTCGATAAATGTATGGAAGCTATGCAACCAGCATTTGAAGATGAATCCGCTGTTAATCCGTTTGACTTTTGGGAAGGTGCCAATTTCAAGTTGAAGATTCGTAAGGTTGATGGTTTCTGGAACTATGATAAGTCAGAGTTTGAAGCACCTAGTGCTTTGTTTGATGATGATGATGCGATTGAAGAGGTATGGAAGAAGCAGTACTCTCTAGAAGAGTTTACTAAACCTTCTAACTTCAAGTCATATGATGAATTGAAGACTCGTCTTGACATGGTTCTTGCTGGAACAACTACAGTTGGTACAGCAGCAGATACCACAGTGAACACTTCTTGGGATGAACCAGAAGCAACTGTTACTGTAGATACTAAAGAGGAGCCTGCTCCTACGGTATCTGTCAGTGACGATGATGATGAGGACAATCTGTCCTATTTTGAGAAGTTGGCTTCTGAAGGATAAGTAGGAAACTACTTAGGAAGAAGGGGGGAAGAAATTCCCCTCTTTTTTTTAGCCTACCATTGATTGTACGATTGGAAGTGGTCGCCTTATGGGCATAGCGGTTTGAGTAGTAGTAGAATTAGTTACCTTTGGTGCATTGATTAAAGTTGGACTACCACCACCTTGAGCATCACCTTGATTTGCAGCTGCCAATCTATTCATCCCAGCAGACATGATAGCATTAGTTGCTGCCCTATTCAGTACAAGACCAGAACTTTGACGGGGCATAATCAATTCCCCCTCATGAGCAATAAACGGGTCAAATCCAGAGAAACTACCGCCCGTTTGCTTCTTGCTCTGAATCTTCTTTAATTCCGCTTGTTTCTTCTCAAGTGCAGCCTTAAGCTCTGCTGCTTTTTTCTGTATAGCATCTTTTTTGGCGTCACGTTTTTTTAGGAATTTTTTGTAGTCTTCTATTTGTTTCTTTTCTTTCGCCAGTGTCTCCTTTTGACTTTTTATACCCGTTGCATCAAACTTATCCCGCCAATCATCATCGTATAGGTCTATTGCACCCTTTCCTTTGCCTCCTTGGTCTAACCACTTTTGACCACCTATTTGCCTCTTTTCAAGCTTTTTAATCATCATGCGAGCGTTACCGGCGGCTATATCCCTCGCACCAAGTCTCTGCTTCATTTGTACTTGGGCAAGTTCTTTTTGAAGTGAATCTACTTCACCTTTAGCTTTTAATTCTTCTGGATTACTTGGAACATCAGACGTTTTAAACCAACCAGCAAGCCATTTAGCTGGAGCAGTTAACCAATTAGGTAATAAAGCACTTATATCAGATAATTTTGGAAATTTAGTCACAATGTTATTAATATCCAATCCTGTGAAATTTTTAACAGCGGCATTAAGTGATGTTCCAACACTACTAAGTGATTTCTTAACTTCTGCAACACTAAATTCTTTAGGAAGAGTAATATCCTTTAGAGGAGCTAGTTTTGTACCAACGGCGTTCCACGCCTTTGTCATACTCTCTTTTGTGGGTATTAACTTTTTAACACCTGTCCATGCCTCCCCTGCTACCTTAACAACGCCATCAGTTAATTTCGTATACTGACTACCTATTGCATCAAACCCTGATGATATGGTTTCTTTACTAACTAATCCAAATGTCAATGAAGATAAAGCACCTGATGCGCCATCTTTAACTGCTTTGCTAAAATTTCCTGTTTTCTTATAAGTATCAAATCCAGCACTAAAACCCTCATATAGTGCCAAAGCACCTGTAACCGCCAATCCGGCGCCTGGAATAAATTTTGCTCCTTTTAACATAGTTTTACCAATTGTAGCCGCTACTTTTCCTGCTCCCTTTGTGCCTGTAGCAGGAAGACCTGTGATTTTACCCATAACACCAGTTAAAGCGGTCTTTACTGAATTAGCACCACTTACTGCAAAATTCTTTAACATTCCTACACCATGTGTAGCTTTAGATATTCCTGCTTTTCCAAGCTCCGTTGCTAATGATATAACTTTACCACCAGCTCCTTTTGCACCTTGCCACAAACCACTGACAGCGTTGCTGATACTACTAGAAGCCTTTAATGCGATATCTTTTAATCCTGAGGCTGCATTTTTACCAAGGTCGATAGCTTTCATAGTACCATCTTTAGCAAATCCCCAAGCAGTTTTCATACCACTTTTAGCAGCTTCTAATCCTTTACTACCCATATTTTTTAGAAAGGTTGTTGTTTTTGTTAGTGCATCTTTACCAAGATCAACTGCTTTCAAGGTCATATCTTTAGCAAATCCCCAACCTGCTTTTAGTCCACCTTTTATGGCATCAGAAGCTCTTGTCGCAAGGGTTTTTAATGATTCACCAACCGCTGCTAGTTTAGGCCCTGCAAAATCTTTAATAAATCCCCAACCGCTTTTTAATGCGTTTCCAATAGCACTAGAAGCTCTTGTTGCAAGGGTTTTTAATGATTGTCCAACCGCTGCGAGTTTGGGTGCTGCAAAATCTTTAAGAAGCCCCCAACCTGTTTTTAATGCGCTTCCAATAGCACTAGAAAGTGCTGTTGCTATTTTTTTGATTGACCATCCAACTACCCGAAGTGGTAGTTTTAGTGCCCATTTTCCTGCTTTAAGAATTAATCCAAATGGGTTCATTATAAAACCCATAATAGCGGTTGCTAGACCTGCTATGCCACCAGCAATCGCACCAAGCTTTAGATTTCCAAAACTAAACCCGCCGCCCTTTTTATTACCTCCACTTTTGGCTTTACCTAAACCACCACCCTTTATTTCACCCAAAATACTGCTTAATAAAACATTAGTTTGACCATCTCTTTGAGCATTTTCTTTCTCTATTTCTCTATCGCCGGCATCTTTTTTGGGCTTAGCGGTATTGCGCTTAATATCACCCAAAACTTTATTTTGAGATTCTAATTCTTTAACGACTGCTGCAAAATCTGCCATAGTAGTTTCCTATTTTTTCTTGGGCAATGTAGAGCCAGGTTTACCAACATACAATCCAAAGAACGCAGCACCAGCACCAACGATGGTGGATATAAACATCGCTTGTGCGTTTGTAGGATTAGATAAATCCATGAACCAATCAACAGACGCATAAAATGCCCAACAGTATGCAAGCATAACTAGTCGTGGAATGATACGAAACTTATCCAACATACCAGCACACTTGTTATACCAAGTAGGTTCGTCATCCCCATGACTAGGAACAATGTCTGCCTTTTGTAGTTCGTACTCTTTCGTAGTCTCTGTTACCTTAACTGTTTCATCAGCCATTTTTCTGTTTCTCCTGTTGTTCTTTTTCTTCCTCTATAAATTTCAATAATAATCCTAGATATATATCCCTTTCCCATGGCATCATATTTTCTATATCATATAGAGAATAATTGTGGTGTTGCATCAATGCAAAGTTTGTTCTAAAATAATTCTCTAAAGTGTCATGTGAAAGGGCTATCCGAAAAAAGTTTGTAGACCAGCCAATTCTACATCATGCTCCTTTTTGCTTTTCCCCCTACCATGTGTAATGGTCACGGTATGGGATAGTTTAGGCATAGTTTCAAAAAACTTACCAATTGCTTCCATTTGTTCTGTAGACATACTGTCTATAAAATCATCCAATTCACTTTCTTTAATATCAATTCTTGGATGTACATCATCGCCATGTTTGATTTCATATATACATGCTTTTATTAATTCAAAGATATTATTGTTATCATTCTCATCATCAAACAAATGCATATTAGCAATTGTAGGATATGCCATAGTTAATTTAATATCATCTGCCAAATCAACTTCATTAGTATGATTTTCATCTGCCAGAACATCGACTTCTTCTAAATCAACTTCATGCTCTACTGTAGCCTCACTATTTGGTACAGGAACCATTAATTTAACTTTAGAACCAACTGACTTTGCTCTTATTCGTAGAAATATATATTCTATATCGAACATGGGTAATGCGTATGGATCAACTTCTTCAAACGTACATGCTTTTACAATATCAGCAAATGCTGTTTCCATTTCTCTCATACCGCCTGTTTCTTCTGCAAGCATCAGTAGTTTTTGTTCCTTTACTAGAAACGGTCTATAATTAAGTTTTTGTCCGTTTGACGGTAACTCCAACTCATACCTTATATCATTTAGTTTTGGTAATGCCATAATTTTTCACTCCTATAATATTGCATTATGTTTAAAAATCTGCTGGGCCCAACAATTCATTATCGTATTTTTGTACTTCAGTTAGATAGTCAAATCTAGGTGTACCTAATTTAGTCCAATAACGATATGCAAAGGTCACTGGTATTTTAACAACTTCTCCGTTTGGAGCATGATTTAATGTCGTAGGATTAATCGTTTTAGGATATGTTTCCCATAGTTTTATTCCATACTCTACTTGGTCATTTTTATTAAGAACGTATATATCTATACTTCCTATGTAATCTTTATAGTATTTTACATTCCAAGTATTACCACCAGTTATGGGCGGTTGGAATTTATCTCCATCAGGAGAATGTGGATTGCCAAAAGAAAGTTCTTGCCATTTTTCAAAAAAGACCCTTTCCGATAATTCTATGTCACCATAAAAACTTATGGCACATTCACCACCATAACCAGCGCCATTGACAATCTCCCTTGTTGGGCCGTATATATTAGAATCTGTTGTTGTATTTAAGTTTCGGCCAGGCATCTCAACATTTTCTGCTCTTAGGTTTATATCTTTTAACCAATTTCCAGAGGTATTGCCTAGTTTCAGTAAAACAGGTGGGGGATGTACATGAATGGCAAAATGGTTAGCAATAGCAAAACCATGTGTTCTAGCAAAAGCTTGAATACCCATTGCTGGGATAGATGTTTTTGAATCCCTTTCAATATCTCCCCTTGTCACTCCAGCTTGAGCAACATTTCTAGCAACAGTTTGACCTCCAGCAACACTAAATTTATTCCTAGTATCATCTTTATACTCCATACCAACATATTTTGGAACTGTGGTCATTGGTGCATCTGGCGGTGCTGACCCATGTCTAGGACTTTCCTGTGAAATATATTTTGGTGAAGGTACAGGTCTTGGGCCAGGTTTCGATGATGTAATTGCAATAGGTATACCCAACTTACGAGAAACATCAGCAACTACTCGCCTTGCAGCATCTCCAGGCCGCATTGCAGTTTCTATTGCTCTATTAACTGTAGGATACTTTCTAGGAATACCCCTAATTCTATTAAGAGTTGGTCTAACATTAATTGGCATTAAATCATACTCCTTGATTCTCTCCATACTTCTGCATCAGAGGCCTTCTTAAATCTCTGTACGGGTAGAAGAGTTGCAACTGTAAATTCATCTGCATCTATACGCCGAAACTGTGACTTCACTTGTCCAGCAAGATATCGTTTGAGTGTAGGTTTTATCTCTCTTAAATTTTTAAGTTTCTTATAATCAACTTGCAATATTGTGCTTTCATCAAAATTAGTATTATTAGAGTAATCAACCAACCTATCCAATAACTTAATTCGTAAAGGAATGGGTAGGTAATGTAAATTAACACCTAAGAACCCGTCATTATATTCCTCTAATGGTAACACTAAAGGAAATGTATCATAGTATGGTAATGTCTTTGCATGCTTAGGGCCATAGAAGAACATGTTTAATCTACCAAAAAATGGTGTTCCCCTACGTTTACCATCCCTTATCAAGTCCATAGGTTTAGGTTCACCAAATTCTGCAATCTTGTCTTTATACCAAGATGTAGAACGTGGTCTACCTTGCGCTGCTTTAACTACACTTTGAACGAATTTACTTTGTGCCATATGATTATTTATACGAAATCTCTAGATGATCTTCATTCAATATCTTAAATTCCATGTCATTATTAGCACACCATTCACTAGCATGTTTCCACTTGGCCTCATTTATACCCCATGTATGTACTTCTTTAAACCATTTGTTGGTTTTTCGTTTGGGTGTTTTAGTGGGTGGAGAGCATTGTTTCTTGGGTTTTACCTCAATAATAAACTTTTTAACCATACCGTTATGTTGTTTGACCTTTATATAGAAATCAGGGAAGTATCGGTGTATTCTACCATCCCACGGCGATAAATAAGGTATAATAATCTCTTCACTACCCCACTCAAGAACAGCATCATTGAAGTCACAGTACTTCATAAACTTACGCTCCCACAGAGAGCGGTATACAATTCTGTGTGGATTTCCCTTATACTTGTTGGGATTTTTTGGTGTGTATTTACCTTTGTATGTCATTGACCATATAAATAGTTTAAAGTTGTCTTTTATTTATTGAGGAAAAAACATGAGCAATTCATCATCCGCTAAAAAGAGCATAAGACCTACCGACAACGCTGCTGCTGGCGCTGGTAGTGAATATAGTTCTGTAACCAGACCTACAACAGCAGCTCGAAAAAAGGTGCAACCACAATCTTCTAAGCATTCTGTTAATATGTTACGGTTTCCTTCAGAGGTTGCTCAAGACGGTCAAGGACATTATATTAATTTCAAAATTCATGTAGGACAAGGTGGTAGGGCGTCTAGTGTTACAACTGGCGATGTTAAGGGTACTACTAATAAACTTGTTAAGAATGGGTCAGTAACTACCACTGGTACACCAAATTTTAAAAAACCTCGAGCTGGCGTGAAAGGAACAAGAACATTCCAACAAATGAAACCGCCCACAAGACAACTAAGAACAGCAATTAGTCTGTATATGCCTCCTTCAATACAAACTTCATATGGTGCAACATATCAAGATAAAGAAATAGGAGAACTGGCAGAAGCGGTAATGGCTGGTTATAGTACATATGCAAATTCTAGAGCGGGGGGAGAGGGTGTAATGGCTGCAGGCGGAAAAGTTTTTGGTTCAATGGTTAATAGCGCAGCTGGTGCTTTAGCAACTAAATGGACTAAAGCGCTGGACAGTATGGGTGTAACTGGTATTGAAGCCATGATGGGCATTACGACAGGTCAGGTTCAAACTAATAGGATGGAGTTATTATTTGAGAGAATGGAAAGACGAAAATTTAGTTATACATTTACATTTGTACCTACTTCTGAAAAAGAAGCAATAGATGTACAGAGAATTGTGTTTCTATTTAAATTACATATGCATCCCGAATATTCTACGGGTTATGGGCAATTCGTAGCAGATTTTACTAAATGGGTGGGTGACGGGCTTGCTAGTTATAAAGGTACGGGTGCGTCCATAACAGCACCAACGGGCGAAGCACTTCAGTCTGGTTCAAAGTGGATGAAGGAAAATGCTGGGAAGATGGGGGGTAGAGTTTTCAGAATACCAGATACTTTTGATATAGAGTATATGTATGCTGGTGGTAAAGATACAGCAGATACAGCTGGTGGAGTGAATAATTTTATTCATAAAATTTCCACCTGTCATTTAACAAATATGAATGTTACATATGGTGGTGATAAGTTTAGAGCATACGATATTACTACAGGCATCTTTGGTGAAGGTTCTCCAGCTCAAAATATAACCATGTCATTAGATTTCCAAGAAATAGAAATCTTGACAAAAGAATCTATTGCACATAACTATTAAAGGATTGAAGTATGTATTTCAGTTATTTTCCTCAAATTGTATATGATATAAAAGGTGACAATGAATTCAAAATAGTAACTAATATTTTGAAACGTCTTAGTCTGCGTAAAGAAATTATAGACAGCACAACTGTATTCAATTTGTATGATGTACAAGAAGGAGAAACACCCGAATCTCTGGCAGATGAACTGTATGGTGATGTTAGTTATTATTGGATTATTTGTTATATGAATAATATTGTTGATAGATATCACGATTGGCCTATGCAACATGGGCAATTTCTTTCATTTGTTAATGATAAGTATTCCAATGTTAATGCTCTTCATCATTATGAAATTACTCAACAATCAGGTGATACTAAGGTAAAGATTAATATAGGTGCTGATAATACAGACCATTCTGGTGCGACTGCTGTAAGTAATTATGAATATGAGGAAGAACTACAAAACCAAAAACGCCGAATTAAAATAATTAATTCCGTGTATATACCATCAATCATGGCTGAATTTGAAACGAGATTAAAAGAAGGTGATGTATAGTGCCACGAACAAAAATAGAATATGCTGGTGATTTTGAAATATTAGAATGTAGACTCTATACATCTGAAGGCGTAGAAATCCCATTAAGCGGCGATATATTGTCACTCGATCTTTTTGAAGATATAGAGAATTCATCAATGTCTGGTGAGTTAATAATTAAAGACAGCGGTAATATACAACAAGTAGGCCCTTTGATTGGACAAGAATATTTGGGTCTACATGTTGGTGTACCCACTATGCATGGCACCTTTGATTATCGTCAAGATTATATGCATGTTACTGCTTTCGTTGCCCGTGAAGATGTAAATAAACAACAAATACACACCGTTAAATTTGTCAGTAGAGAATTTGTGAAAAATTATAGAACTACCGTTTCACAATCTCTTACAGGGTCTAATTCTGGTATTGTTACTGATATGATGAAAGGTTATATTAAAACAAATAAAGACTTACATATGGAGCCAACAAGTGGTATTAGAAAAATAGTAAGTCCCGATATATCCCCATTTGATGTAATTGACATTTGCAAAAGAGAAGCTATATCTACTGAACATAATTCATCTACATTTTTCTTTTATGAAAATAAAGAAGGATATCATTTTAGAAGTTTGGAGAGCATGTATGCTGACATTCCCTCTGGAATGAACTATACCTATTATGTCGGCACCTTAGAGGATTGCGGGCCTCAATTAGAAGAACAATATAATCAAATGTTACACTACGAATTTGCTTATGATGAGGATACAATAGTTGGTCAACAAACAGGCCAATTCTCTTCTAAAACTATCGTTCATGATATATATAATAAGAAATATCATATTTCTACTTACAATTATCACGAACAATTTGAGAATGAACAACATATGAATTCTTTTGCTGGTTTGGAAGAAAATCCCCTTTTTAATTCTCTTGATGTTGATATGGATGAACATACAATATCGGACTTTCCTACTAAAACCTATCTTATGCCTGTCTCTCGCAAATATCCATATGACAATGTAGATGGTTCTCATTCTTTAGGTGGACTTCCTAGTGTATCAACATCTAAACCAGAACAAGTTATGGGTCAAAGAACTTCTCGTATGGCAAATATTAGGGGTGGTAAGGGGATGGTAATATCAGTATATGGTAATCCATCAGTAAGTGCTGGTTCTATGGTTAATTTAAATATACCATATGTTAGTGGAGCTGTAAAGGTCGATGATAGGCAAGTAGATAGATTTGCTAACGGCCCACATTTGGTTACAAGTATACGCCATAACTTTAATAATGATGCTTCTAAGCCCACATATAAAATGCATCTTACTTGTGTAAAAGATTGTATGGAAGAGGAATTACGAACAGATGGAAGGCCTGACCGTGGACAGTACAGGCAACCAGAGATATATTCAGAATTTTATGAGGAGGAGACAGACATATAAAACCCTTTGTTATGTAACTTAACCATTTAATAGCGACATAGGAGCAAATCAACATGTCAGGTAAAACCAAGAATCGTATCAAGAAAATGAACTTTCAACTCCAAAACAGGACACGCACTCCACTTACAGAAGAAGATAAATATAATATAGAAATGGCAAGTTACAGACAATTGGTTACTGACGAACACATAGGAAAAGAAAATGATAAACTTTCAAGAACTACAGGAGGGTTTGCAAGACCCCAATATATTTAAAGCGTTCTTTCTCGCTGGTGGCCCTGGCAGCGGTAAATCATTCGTTGTCAGGAAAACCACTGGCGGTACAGGACTACGCCCAGTAAACTCTGATGATGCATTTGAAGCGATGCTAGATAAAGCAGGTCTGTCCCTCAAGATGCCTGCTTCTGAAGAAGAGCCAAGAGAGGTAATTCGTCAGAAGTCAAAAGCAATCACGAAGAAACGTGAGGCAAACTATATCGAAGGCCGCATTGGACTTGTTATTGATGGTACTGGCAAGGAATATGATAAGATTGCAGATCAGTCTACAAAACTCAAACAGTTGGGTTATGATACACATATGATATTTGTCAATACTTCACTAGACGTTGCACTTCAACGTAATGCAGAACGTGCTCGTACTGTACCAGAGAAAATTGCGGTACAATCATGGAAGGCAGTACAGTCTAACATGGGTAAGTTCAGTCAACATTTCCGCCGCAATATGATTATTGTGGATAATAATGAAATTAGCAAGTTGCATAAGGGGATTATAATGACTGATATATACAAGCAAATTAAAAGTCTACTAGGTAGACCTGTGAATAATCCTGCTGCTAAAGAATGGGTCAGAATGGAAATGAAACGCCGTGGTATCACTCAAGCCCCAAAGGGATGGCGAGTGTAATCCCCCCAAAAAACTTTCAAAATAGGTCATTTTTTTCTTGACAAATCCTGCTCCATATGTTAGCTTAAGGACATAATCAAGAGAGAGAAACAGATGACCACGATCACACCAGAATTCAATACCTTCATGAATGACCTTTGGGGTGCCGAAGGCGACTTTATTGATACGCCCCTCGGTCGGGGCCGGATTGAGAACGTCCGTACCAAGGCTGGTATAGACCTTGAAGTGATGGTCACAATCCCCGATACGGACGGTTTGACCAAGAAAGAGTTTTTCTTGGCTCTGTTCAACGGTAGGGAATTGTTTGATATGGAAGAGGGACGGGCCTAATGATCCTGACCCTCACAGGTATCACACTGCACGGCAAAAACCGTATTCGTGAGCACGGTACTGAATGGGAAGTGTTGAATCTCCCGCCAGGCGTCATAAAAATGTGGCCAGAACCAGTAAGGATGGTTGTAAAATCTCTAAAAACGGGTGAATGGCGGTGGCTTGACGATATAAATTTTGAAATTATTTTGGAAAGAGAATAAAATCAAGGACTTACCGATAGCGATTTTCCTTGCTTTTGCCTACGATACATGTTACTATTAGATATAATCAAGAGAGAGAGAAAATGGTTACATTAGGTAC
>VTLG01012374.1_pt1 | contig 21254 bp, 15 predicted proteins | sample 4694571 | NCBI WGS metagenome assembly VTLG01 (sample SAMN12604809, study PRJNA352737) | marine metagenome | biome: ENVO:00000447; feature: ENVO:00000209|ENVO:00000569|ENVO:01000036; material: ENVO:00002151; isolation source: viral sequences binned using virsorter ... | reverse complement strand
TGGCTAATGCTACCCAAACCGCGTTAGGTAGAATTAATCTATCTACCGGTACAGGTTATGATGGCGCAACCGATAAGTATGCTCTGTATCTGAAACTATTTTCAGGTGAGCTATTTAAAGGTTTCCAACATAACACAATTGCTCGTGATCTAGTCACGAAGCGTACGCTCAAGTCAGGCAAGAGTCTACAGTTCATCTATACAGGACGCATGGGTGCGTCATTCCATACTCCAGGTACTCCAATCCTGGGTTCGGGTGATCCACCAGTAGCTGAGAAGACCATCAATGTCGATGATCTACTCATCTCCAGTGCATTCGTATATGATCTCGATGAGACACTTGCTCACTATGAGCTCAGAGGAGAGATATCTAAGAAGATTGGATATGCTCTTGCAGAAAAGTATGACCGTCTAGTATTTAGATCGATCATACGTGGTGCTCGTGCAGCACACCCCATCTCAGCTTCCGGTAAAGTTGAGCCAGGCGGATCTCAGATCCAGGTTGGTTCAGGTTCTGGTGCAGCTGCTGATGCCCTTGACTCAGCTAAGATTGTTGCAGCCTTCTTTGAAGCAGCCGCAGTCCTAGACGAGAAAGGAGTATCTCAGGATGGCCGTGTAGCCGTACTCTCACCAAGACAGTACTACTCACTAATCGAAAACGTATCTACCAACGCTCTGATCAACAGAGACGAGCAAGGTGATGGCCTGCAATCAGGCTCCGGCGTTATCAGTATTGCTGGTATCAAGATCTACAGGTCTATGAACATTCCGTTCCAGGCTAAGTATGGTACCGCATCTACAATTGATAGAGCTGGTTCATTCGTTGGTGCAGCTACTGAAGATGCTCGTGCTTCTGTCACAGGTATCAACAACGCATATGGTAATGCTACCGACTTTGCTACTTCCTGTGGAGTTATTTTCCAGAAAGAAGCAGCTGGTGTAGTCGAAACCATTGGACCACAGGTACAAGTTACGAGTGGTGATGTGTCTGTAATCTACCAGGGTGACGTGATCCTTGGACGTCTAGCAATGGGAGCAGATTATCTGAACCCAGCAGCTTGCGTCGAGCTTCATGCTACCTCAACAGCTGGCAGCGCATTCTAAATTATACATTTATGGGGGGTTCTCACGCCCCCCTTTTTTCTTATGGCAACCCCTACTTACGCAACGTCCTCAGAACTGGATGCTGTTAACTCAATACTAATGAGTGTTGGAGAGTCCCCAGTTAACACCCTTGATACTCAAAGCCCCGAAGTGGCTATTGCACAGAAGACTCTCAGACAGGTTGTTAGAGAAGTCCAAGCCGAAGGGTGGGCTTTCAACACTGAGTATGAAGTTGAATTCATACCAGATGCTAACGATCAAGTTGTACTATCCGATGCTGTTTTACAAATCGATTTAAATCGTTACAAACATAATGATAATTATGATGTAATCAAGAAAGGAGGATTCCTTTATGACCGATACACCCGTTCAAACACCTTTACAGATGAAGCAACTCTTTACTGTGATGTAGTTTGGATGTATGCATATGAAGATATGCCTCAAACATTTAAAGATTATGTTACAACAAAAGCTTCACGTATAGCCGTAGGTCGTATGGTTGCTGATGCTAACTTCGCTCAGGCTATGCAGCAAGACGAAGTGATTGCTAGATCAGCTGCTATAGAGTATGATACACGTCAAGCAGATTACAACATCTTTAATAATAGTAGAGGTAGAAACCCTTACAATGCTTATAAACCTTATCAAGTCATAGGTAGATAATGGCAGCTATTAATCAACAAATTCCCAACTTTTTGGGTGGTGTTTCACAACAGCCAGACTTTATAAAATTTCCAGGTCAGCTTAGAACCTGCCATAACGCCTTTCCAGATGTAACTTTTGGTCTACAAAAGAGACCACCTGGGGAATATGTTGGTAAACTAGCTAATGCTACTGACGGCGGTGAGTGGTTTGAAATCCTAAGAGATAATGATGAAAGATATTTAATTCAAATTACAGCAGGTAACTCACCTACCATTAAGGTGTGGGATCTAGCTGATGGTACACAGAAAACTGTCAACTTTACAGGCGGTGCATCTAGTAATTTCAATTACTTAATCAAGAGTGGTACTCAGCCTTACGGTAAGCTTACTCTTAATGATTATACGATCATTACTAACCCTGAAAAGGTTGTCGGCAAAGCACGTACTACAGCAACCTTCCAAGATAACTATGCATTCGTAACTCTTAATGAGATTGCATATAACTCAGAGTATGTTATAGCTTTAGGTAATACTAACCTTCAGTCTACTACTAAGTATAAGATTAATGCGTTAGAGGTTGTAAAGCAAGGTACTAGTTCTGCAACTTGGGAGACTGCTTCACCTGATGCAGCTTATACAGGTATCACAGAATACTATAATGAGACAGATGGTGATGCGTGGAACGAGGTTAAGTTCACAGTTACTGTAAACGCAACACACTTTGTTAACTCATACGATGGTAACAACCCTAACTATAATACACAGTATACTGCCACTGTAACACTACAAGAAACTGGTTTTAACGTAGGTACTAACTGGGCTAATATCAGTAAGACTGTCAGTGTCAACGGACAGAACTGGACAGTAAAAATTAAAGGCGTCTCTGAGTATCAGTCATATGCTGATGCTAACGCTGCTATTTACCGGACTCCTAAGAACATTAGAAAAGGTGAGATCACTAAAGACACTGTACTAGGTAACCTTAAAGCAGCTATCGAAGCTAAGTATACTGGCTCAGGAGGTACTGTAGATGCTACTGCTACTGTAGCTGGTAATGGTTTATTCATATCAACCAATGCAGCCTTTGGAGCGATAGGTGTAAGAGGAGGTTTAACAGGTAACTCTCTAGAAGCGTTCACTGATACAGCTCAGAATATATCTAAGCTACCAGGTACTTGTAAGGATGGATATATTTGTAAGATTGCTAACACTGAAGATGCTGATGCTGATGACTACTATGTTAAATTTGTAACAGGTGGATCAGGTACAGGTGACGTTGGTTCAGGTGTATGGGAAGAAACTGTTAAACCAGGTATTGACGCTGGGTTTAACTATGATACTATGCCCCATGCTCTGATAAATAATAGAGATGGAACCTTTACATGGTCATCTCTAGCTTATGCAGATAGTAATAATGATGGAACTAATGATTACACTGGACCAGATAAACAATACTGGGTAGATAGAGTTGTAGGTGACGATAGTAGTAATCCTTACCCTACATTTTTGGACAGAAAAATTACCTCGCTTTTCTTTGTAAGAAATAGGCTTGGTATGTTAGCAGGTGAACAGGTGGTACTGAGTCAAGCTGCTGATTATTTTAATTTCTTTGTCGGTTCTGCTATATCAAGTTCAGATGGAGACCCTATTGACATGGGTGCTTCTGATGTTAAACCTGCTATTCTAAATTATGCTCTACCGTTACAGAACGGTGTGATTATGTTTAGTGAAGCAGCTCAGTTCATGTTATATACTGAGTCTGAACAGTTCAGCCCATCTACTGCACAGCTTAAAAAGTTATCTGGTTATGAAGCCACAGCTGACTATGGCCCTGTAGACTTAGGTACTACTGTTATGTTTGGAAGTAACGCTTCTTCATTCAGTAAGGTCTACGAGCTATCATTATCTGGTGGTAATACTCCACCTGAAATTGTAGAACAAACTAGGGTAGTCCCTGAGTATGTACCTAATGATATCAATAGAATGACAAACTCTGCTCAGGCAGGTGTTGTAACATTCGGTAAGCTAGGGTCTTCTGATCTATATCATTATAAATATTTTGGTCAAGGACAGCAGAGACAGCAATCAGCATGGTATTCCTGGGGACTTAAAGGTACATTAGTCCATCAGTTATACAGTCTTGGTGATTTCTATACTGTTACTAAACAAGGTTCTGATTATGTTTTATTACGTTATGAACTAATTGTAAATGCTAATGATACACGTGCTTATTCTATAGGTGAAGGTACTGTTGGTAGCCCCTTAACTATTTCCAGACGATTTGAATCTTGTCTAGATAATATGGTAATACATACTGCTAACGCTGGGACTGGTACAACACCAGGTATGTCTGTAGCTTATAGTGGTGGTGTAGGGGGTAATAGCACAGTCACATTACCTTATACTATACAAGGAGCTGCAACTGGTCTTCAATTAGTAGAGCTAGCAGATGGTAATGTAAGAACCCCTAATAGTATTAGTGGTGCTACCGCTACATTTAACAGTGTGGATCTTCGTACTGTTAAATTTGCTTGTGGATACACGTATACTACTGAAGTAGGATTACCTACATATTATAAGCAAGGTAATGAGCGTGGTAAGTATGATGTAAATGCTGACTTAAGAATACATAGACTTAACTTTAACCTTGGTGTATCTGGACCTTTAGAGTTTCATGTCACATCACCACAAAGAGATACCTATGTTCATGAGGAATCAGGTATTATTACAGACCTTAGTTCAGCTAGTAAAATACCTTCACAGTTATACAAAGATGTAAGTGTACCTATATACAAGAAGAATATAAAACATGATGTTACCATTAAAATGCCTGACCCCTTTACCGCAACCGTAGTTTCAGCCAGTTGGGACGGCAGCTATCACACCAGAAGACATGCACGCCAGTAAGTACATCCACCCATGCACCCCTCAACATGCCCTTGAGGTAGGATTTAACCTTCGATCAGAAGATAGAAGAGAGATAGAAGAAACTATGGGACTAGCCGCTCCGGCGGCTGTCCTGCAGTCATACTATAACTCAGATATTTCTGTATATTTCACTTCACCACACGGCAAGGCTGTCGGAGTGGCAGGTGTAACAACAGATAATATCATCTGGATGTTATGCACAAACGAAGGAGATAATCATCCACACACTTTTGTACGGGAAGCTAAACGTTGGGTAAATAGTTTAGAATATCCCTATTTATATAACCATGTTGACATGAGGAACGAAAGTCATGTGAAGTTATTAAAACTTCTAAGATTTAAGTTCATAAATTATTATGTACAAAATGGTGTTCCTCTTATTACATTTATAAAACCATGTGCGCTCCAGTAATGGCTGCTGCATCGTTAGCTACGGGCGTTATGGGTTCTGTAGCACAACATCAAGCACAGCAAGCTGCTGCCAATAGGCAGAACCAAATACAACAACAAGAATATCAAAGGCAGCTACAGATCTCTGAACGTAATGACCTTATAAAGAAAAGGAAACACGCAGCTGATTTAAAAGCCCATGCTTCTGCTCAAACTGATTTATATAAGCAACAGCAGATGAATCAGATTGAAGCTGATAGAGCTAAACAGGCTGCAGCTAGAAAGTTAAAAGAGAAAGGTACAGAAGCTGCCTTTGAACGAGAGGCAGCCCTTATCCAACAGATACAAGCATCTGGACAGATACTATCCACAGGTAAAACTGGTCAATCTACATTACTAGCTACTCTTGCAACAGAAAGAGAGCTAGGTAAAGAAGGTGCAATGCTTGAACAGTCACTGTTTGATGCTAACGCAGCTTATGGTAATGAGATATTTGGTGTCAACATGAGGCAGTATGGTGCTGATTCTGATGCATTTAACCAAGTACCTCCAGCACCTACATCACCAGGGGCAAGTTTCATACCTAACAAACCAATCAAGGTCAAAGGACCTAGTAGCCTATCGCTCATGGCAGGTATTGCCGGAGCTGGTATGGATGCAGCAAGTACTTACAAAGCCTGGGAATAACCAATTATGGCAAAATATAATAAAAGTTGGGGCAGTGTAAGTTCTGACTTCAAACGTACCACAGGTTTCCAGAGCGAAACTAAGCGCATTTCAAAGCAAGCTGAAGATCAGTTCCGTAAAGAGAAAGACCAGCTTGCTTCTATGAAAGAGGTTGCTGCTCATAACTCACGAGCAGAGAGATCAGCAGCATCTTTTGCTGATAAAGCAGCTAACTATGAACTAGAAGCACTATCTAAATTCAGTAATAAACTGAATACTTTTCTGCAAGGCACAGCTGCAGAGTGGGCTAAGGAAGAAAAGGAAAAAGATATAAAACGTAAGATCGATAAGATTAAAAAGGATAACGTTGAGTATAATAAAAAGGCTGGTGAGCTTAGAGGTCAAATAGAAGCTGCTCAAGGAGATACAAAGAAGCAGGAAAAGCTGTTTGAAGATGCACGTACCAAAGAAGATATAGATAGAGAAGCATTAGAAACTGCTGTTAATAAAATTGCTGAAAATAATGCAGCTGTACAGCAACTACAGAAAGACTTAGAAGCACATAATCTAACTGATCCTAATAATCCTGATAATGTTGCAAAGCTATCTGGTAATGAAAAGATTGCTTATTATGCAGTAACAGCAGAACAAAAAGTTCAAAATGCTGCTAGTAATTATCATAACTATGTTCAGGATCAAGGGGAGTCGACTCGTGTAGCTACATGGTTACCTAAAATCCCATCTAAAGATGGAATGGGTAACGATATAATGGTTCATCCAACAATAAAGGTAAAGAATATTGTTGACCCAAAAGGTAAACAATTCTTAAAGGATGAATTCAGACAGTCCGTAATGGATGATATGTCATCCCAGTTAGGTGGCATTAAAGAAGATTATAGAATCTTATTACTTGATGAGCCTTTAACAGCTGAACTAGATTCCATCCAATCAACTGAAGTACAGCAATATAAAAAGGATAAGCATTCAGATCTTCACGCTTCATCAGTAAAAGGAGTAGAAAATGCTATTACTGGTACACCACCATTTAATAGTGACGAATCTTTAGGTGCTCAATTTAACAGTGCATACGCTAGTACTCGTAGTAGCTATGTCCAATCTGGACAAGGTAGTGCAGGTGATGGATTAGATAAACTAATGGCATCTGCGCTTGAAGCAGTAACAAGTCAGGTTGATGTTAATAAGATGGACGATGCCTGGGCAAACTACCAAAGATTAGGTGAACAAGAAATAACAACCGGTCCTCATGCAGGAGAGAAATTTAAAGATGCTCATCCAAATAGGTGGGATATACAGAAAGCTAGAGAAGAATATGGTAAAGCACGAGCAGAAGCTAAAGCTAAGTTTGAACAGATTGAAAGCGGTATAATAGAAGGTAAGGTTGCTCGTATTGAAGATAAGATCACACAAGCTAAAACTGAAGCAAAGAATGAAGAGCCTCCTAGAACGCTTTCTGTTGAGGAGATAAAGAATATAGAAGCTCAAGAGTTCCGTAAGATACTTAAAGATCATCCTACTGAAACTGCTGGAGCATTGATTTTTAAATTACAAGGAGATTCTAGAAAAGCTTGGAGCGACCAAGATTGGGATAATGAATTCCAGATTTTAGGTGAACAGTATAGAGGTGTTATTCCAACTGTAGCTTTAAGAGGAATGCCTGATAGTGTGAAAGATGAACTTCTTAAAAAATACCCAGGCTGGAGAGTTGTAGATCAACCTGCAGCAATATCAGGACATCAAAAACAGGCAACTGAAAGACATCTTCAAGAGATAAACACTGCTTTAGGTGATGCTGAAGTACTTGCAGGACAACCTAAACCAGATAATGATCGTTCTGTAATTGTCAGAGATTTAGCTGGAGATTTATATGAGCAAGAACTTAATCGTCTTGTTTATGAAGTACCAGACGAAGAGAAACTTACTCCTGTAGATGCTGGTAAGCAAGCAAGACAGCTGATTCTAAACATGATTACTAGTAATAGCCCTACATTAGCAGACGGTACAACACCTAATCCTTTATATGCAAAAAGAGATACTGAAGCATTAAATGGAGTTAGTGTTTGGCGTACTAATTCTGAAGTGAATCAACACAGAGCTAGAGGAAATAGATTATCATCTGGACCTAATGAAACTCAGTGGGTAAATGCTAGGACAAAGTATAATGATCTAAAACAACAGGGACCTGTAGATCTATCAAGTAACTACCTTTTCATTACACCTAAGCTAGGTGAAGATGGTAATGTAAAGAATATAGATAAAGTCACAGATGTATTAGGAACTGGTCTTGAATCAGAAGGTAATGAGTTTGGTGGATATGTTGTAAACGAGACTTATAAAAAAGTTTCTCGCTCGGACTCTTCTAGTAGAGGAGATTTTTTACACAAACAAAGAGTAGCTTTTCTTAAAGCAACATCTAATCCTCCAGGTGATCCTACTAAATCTAGTTTATGGACCTCTCATCCAGAGCTTATGAAAGCTTGGTTTACTGATGAAAGAGCAAATCAACCAATAGGCGTTCAGTTAGCTGATCGTGCAGCGTATGAAAAGTCAGGATTAACAACTATAGATAAGCAAGAAATTGAAGATACGAAAACAAGAATACAAGAAGCAAAGGATGATAAACGCAGTGCTAAAGAAATAGCACAAGATAATTTAGATGCAAGTAATTCCTATAGCGGTGTATCGCTTAATTTCTAGGAGGACTTAATGAACCAAATTGATTTAACTAATCCTCCTGGGCAAGATCCTGCTACATGGGGGTTAACTTATGATAAAGAGAAACGGCTGTTAGGTGATGACCAAAGGACAGCTGCTAATAGTATTATGCCTGGACTTCTCTCACAGAAGGGTTTTGAACAAACTGTATGGGCTGGTACTATAACTGATATGTTTGAACGAGGCCATCTTCCACGCAGACCTCTTGTTAAAGAAGGTCAGTATAACCCAGAATATGTAAACAAATTCCCTTTATATCCAACTGACTTACTTGAACTCATGATTCTTTCAGGAGAAGTTCCTGATGGATCCCCTCAAGAACTACAGAGAAAAGTTAGGAACAATCCTAATTTAGAACATAAACTTTGGACTACAAAAGTACAAAGAGATATAGACGATTGTCAGAAGAAATATCCTGGTAGCTGTGCGCAGCAATTAGGCGTCTTAGCTGACAAGTGGGATGTTGATGCACGTCATCTGAAAACTTATTATAGATCACGTGGTGGTATGATGACATGACTTATTCAAATCCTAACAAATATATAGACGAAGAAAGAAAACTTCGGGAAAATCTAAAAGCAAATCCTCTGCCTAAAACACCAACTCCAAGTCCAACTCAAAGTCCAACTCAAAGTCCAAGTCCAAACCAAGTAGCTGTTCCTACTGGTCCTGAGTTAATGCAACAGTACGGCATTACCAATGAATCAGTAGCAGCTGGTATGGATAGTACAGAACGATGGTTAGAAGATAACATCTATGTACCATTAGGTGCTAGATTACGTGGTAGATCTGAAGAAGAAGAAAGAGCTTGGAGACTTCAACAAATAGGTCTGGGTCAAGCTCGTAATCAAGCTCATGCTGATTATATAGATCAAGCTGGTGGAGCTACTGGAGCAGCTAGAGAAGTAACTAGAGCTGTTTTAGGTGGTGGTCAAGATGCTATAAAGAGTCTTGGTGAATTTGCTGATCTCTCAGGTGATAGTTTAAAAGTAGGTCTAAGTAAAATCTTAGGTAATCCAGTACAAGACGAGCAGAACCCTTGGTCTAATAAATACAAAAAGGGTAACTGGATTGATATACCATACGTAGTTAAAGAGAATCAAACTGGCTGGGGTAAACTAGCTAGAGGCTTAGTAGAATTTGGTCTCCTTACGAGGTGGACTGGAGGAGCTACATCAGCCCTCGGAGCTGCTACAGGTGTAACTAGAACTGCTAACGCTGCTGTTGCTGGTAATAAATATATTAACTTTGTATCCAAAGGTGTTAAAATATCTGCTGACGGTGGAGCTGCTGATCTTATATCAAGTAGCTCTGAGTTAGGCAATATGGCTAACCTAGTAGAAGAACATGCACCATGGCTAGCACCAGAGATGATGGCTATGCTAGCTGTAAGGCCAGAAGATAACCCTTGGGAAGCTAGAATTAAAACTGTTGCAGCTGGTGCTGGAATGAACCATGTGGGTCATTTCATGGGTGCAATACTTAAAGGTTCGTGGAGAGCTATTGATGATGTTAGAGCAGGTAAAACTGTAGCTGAAGCCAATGAAAATGGTAATAAAGTTTTCAGGCAAGACATGGCAGAATCACTACAGGCATCTGAAACGAATGCTACTGAGGCTGCTGCTAACCGCCTCGCTGAAGGTAGGGGTATATCTCGTGCGGATCCTAGAGACGAGTACTTACGTCAGTACCTCACAGAAGACGATTATGCACGCCATGCTGATCCGAATACAAGTAATGCTGACAGAGCTGCTCTGGATGATTTAGCTAATAAGAATGGTGCTGTAAATGGTGATGAATTTGACTGGGTAGAATATAGAAGTAATAATCAAGCTGTAGCTAATGCAGGCAAACAGCCGGATCCTCTAGTAAACCCTGAGACATCAACTAATGTAGAGAAAGCTACATATGGACGTCCTCCTAATGCTACTAAGAGAGCAGTTTCTGAAGCTATTATTGATGTTAGAAGAGGTGGTGACGGTAGAACATTTACAAATGTAATTACTGAACCTCAGATTAGAAATATAGCTTTAGGTAATCAGAATCTTAGAGAGATTGTAGAGGAGATTACTGATGATATAGCTAACTCAATATTCCACCAGAAAGCATTATCAGAAGCTTTACCAAAAGGTATGAGTTATGCTGAGTTTCAAACTGCAGCTTATAAAATAGCTGAACCTTTACTCGCACAATTAGATGATGTTGTTAATGGTAAGAAGATTGACCTAGCAGCTACATATAAAAAGATACTAAAAAATCCAAAAGATTACCGATGGTATGGTGAGATTGATGGACAAGTAGTTAGTACAGTCGGACCAGTACAAAAATCAGCTCAAATAATTGCATTACGAGCTCTAGCTAGAACTATCTCTGACTTAGCTTCAGGTGCAATGACTATAGTAGATGACTTAGATGTATCACGTCAGATGGAAATGATGCTAGATGCTTCGAAAGTCTTATTTATAGAGAACAAGAAGTTTGCATATATGTCTAGTCTTGACCTTGCAAGTTTCCAGAAAGATTTCTTTACTCTCACTCCTATGGCAAAACGTGGAGTAGAGACACAAATAGCTTTAATGAAGAAACAGGCTGATGAATATTTTAGTGAACTAGATAAACTTCGTAAAGAAGGTGACTGGCAGAGCATGAAGGATCTCATAGAACTTGAGAAACTATCTGATGGTCACGTTAGAACTAAAGCTCATATCCATGAATTCTTACAAGCCAAGTTATTTGGTGGTAGAATGGATGGTATTGATATCAGAGGTGCTACTAGAAAGCAATTACAATCTACATTCTTTAACTCAATCCTTAGTGGACTAAAGACAGCTCCTAAAGCTATCATTGGTACAAACATGATTGCCTATTCCCGTCCTCTTATGGCGGCTACAGGCTCTCTTATTAAAGGAGATAGAAAGGAGTTAGCTGTAGCTCTTGCACAGTTAGATGGTATGCAACGAGCATGGGCTGAAAGCTGGCAGATGTGGAAGTATAACTGGGATTTAGGTGTAAATAGAAAGAGTCAAGTATATGCAGGTAAGTTTGATCTTGACCAAGATATGCTTGAATGGAAAATGTTAGGTGAAAAACTTGCTAGATATGGTTCTGAATCAGAGAAGGTAGCATATGGTGCTTTAGATTTCTCTGTTAAATTTAATACTAGTCCATGGGTTAAATATAGTGCTAATGCTATGGGAGCAGGTGATGCTTTTGCACGTACTATAATTGGACGTCAATATATGGTACAGAGAGCTGCTAGACAAGCTCTAGAAGAAGGTATTGATCCGAAACATATGAATGATTTTGTCCGTAAGAAGGAAGAGTTATTCCGTGACGAGATTTTTACCAAGAATAAAGATGGTATGTATATAGTATCTGATAAAGCTGCAGCTATGGCAGGTGATGAAGCTGCTATGACAACTGCTTTAGAGGGTAGTATTAAAGGATTTGAAGCTATAGCTGGTCTTCCAGGCATGAGAGCATTCTTCCCATTCGTTAGAACTGGGTTTAATTACCTAGATGTAACCTTCCAACATAGTCCAGTAGGGCTATTTAGGAATAAATATAGGGATCTAACTGCCCCAGGTGGACCTAAAAACTTAGAAAAGTATGGTATACGCCCTGAAGATGTAGCTCAAGAGGTTGCATTAGCAGAAGGACGTATAGCTGTAGGTACTATGGCTACTATGGGTATAGTATTTGCTGGTTTACAAGGTAAAATAACAGGTAATATACCATGGGATCCAGGTGAAAGGAAGCGTTGGAGAGATATGAACATACAACCCTTCTCTATTAAGGTAGGAGATGCATGGGTATCATATAGAGGCGTAGAGATTTTTAATACATTGTTTGCTTTTGGTGCTGATATACACTATGGAAGTGATCTTTTAGGTGAGAAAGGTATTGACCATGCTCTAAGAAAACTTGTTTGGATGTTCTCTAGCGTTGTTGTAGAACAATCTATGCTAGGAGGATTATCAGATTTACTACAAATCCTCAGTCCAGAAGCAAGTGACGAAATGAGAACAGCTGCAGTCTCAAGAATAGCTAGATCACACGTACCTTTTAAAGGTTTATCAGGTGATTTAGGTACAATTGTAGATGCAAACCATAAGGAAGCTACAGGTTTCTGGGAAGAATTAAAGAAAAAAGACCTTTTCTTCAAGAATCAGCTTCATCCTAAGTACGATCCTCTAGCTAAGAAGACTAAAGGTAAAGTAAAACCATATGTAACTGAACCTTTAAATCCAATTTTAAGGATATACAACCGTATAAGCCCTATTGCTATTGTACCTATCGATGATGATCCTGTAAGACAAGCTCTTATAGATATCCGTTATGATCTTCCTAATGCTATGACAACTCTTAAAGGAGTTAAACTAAATAGTAGAGAACGTTCTGATCTACAGAGATACCTAGCACAAGGTAGACTACGAGAACGTTTAGAAGCATTAGTTACTAGTGGAAGATTTAAAAAGACTTTAGAACAGTACAAAATCGACCAGTTTAAAGATTCTGATGGATGGTCTCATAAAGATGCTTGGTTCTATAATGAAGTCCAACGGATCTTTAGAGAGGAAAAGGAACTAGCTCGTCAAAGAATGGCAGCTGATCCTATTAATAACGCTTTAATGAATAAAATTAGAGTTAGAAAGGCTCAGAAACACGCATTAGGAACAGGCAGTATACCTCATATACGGAGTCTCAATAAAGATTTACAAAAGCATGGCATTTAACCACTAAATAAATTATGGCAGTCACATCAAATACATATGTAGTAGGTGGTTCGGGTCAAGCTGGTCCTTATTCCTACTCCTTTCCTATACTCGCAGACGCTGATGTTAGAGTCAGTGTTAATGGCGTAGTCAAGACCGTAACCACTCATTACACCTTAGATTCAAGTAATACTCGTATAACGTTTGTCAGTGGACAAGAACCGAGCACTGGTGATAAAGTTATTGTTTATCGCAATACCGATGAAGATCCTATTAACTCTACTTTTGTATCAGGTTCTACGATCCGGTCTACCGAACTAAATGATAACTTTAGTCAACTTCTATATATTGCCCAGGAATCCGATAACCAATCACTAAGTAAGCTTGGTGGTGTTATGGAAGGTGACGTAGGTTTAGGTTTAAAAACTAAACTATACTTTGAAGGTGACACCGATAACGCACATGAGACTACTATTACTGTTGTTGATCCTACAGCTGACCGTACTATTACCTTTCCTGACACTACAGGTACAGTAGTAACTACAGGAGATACAGCCACAGTTACAGCCACAATGTTGGCAGCTAACTCTGTTGATTCTTCTGAATTAGTTGACGGTAGTATTGATGCATCTCACTTCTCAACAGGTGCAGTTGATTCACAAGCAATTCTAGATAATACTATTCTTAATGCTGATGTAAATAGTGCTGCAGCTATTGCCGGTACTAAGATACATCCTGTCTTTGGTAATCAGACTATCGAGACAACAGGTCATATAGACATAGCAGATAATAGTACAATCAAGGTTGGTACAGACGATGATTTAGAAATCAAGTTTGATGGTACAAATGCTTATGTTAAATATATAAATGACACTGGCGATCTTCGTATAAGAGGAGATAGCATAATATTACAGGACAACGATCATGGTCATAATTACATAACTGCTACTCAAGATGGATCAGTTGATTTATATTACGATAATACTAAGACTTTTGAAACCGTAAATGGCGGTGCTAAAGTAACTGGTAATCTAGAAATAACTGGTCTTCTTACATTAGGCACTGCTTCTATTGGAACAGGAGAGATTGAAGATAATGCTATAGCTACAGCTAAAATAGCTAACAGTGCTGTAACAACTGTTAAGATAAATAACAGTGCTGTAGATAGTACTAAACTTGCAAACGCTTCTGTAGTAACAGATAGAATAGCTGACAATGCTGTTGTAACAGCTAAAATAGCTGATGATAATGTAACTTACGATAAGCTAGCAGATAACTCTGTTGGTTCAGCTATGTTGCTATCAAGTGCAGTAACAACTGCTAAAATAGCTGATGATAATGTAACTTACGATAAACTAGCAGATAACTCTGTTGGCTCAGCTATGCTGATGTCAAGTGCAGTAATTACAACTAAAATAGCTAATAGTGCTGTAGATAGTACTAAATTAGCAAACGCTTCTGTAGTAACAGATAGGCTGGCTGATAATTCAGTGGCAACAGCTAAGATAATAGATAACGCTGTAACAACAGATAAGATAGCCGATGCTGAACTCACAACGCTTGCTGGTATGCAGTCAGCTACTGCATCTATTCTGGCGGCTAATACTAATCTTACTGCAACTCTCGCTGAAATCAATACAGTGGTTGACGGTAAAGCTCCTCAAACTACTATATCTGATGATGATACTAAGTACCCAACTTCAGGAGCTGTCGTTGATTATGTTGCTGCACAACTTGCTCCCATAGGTGGACTTGAAGTAATACCAGATGAGGATAGTTTCTTCGGAACACAACCAGCTTCTGGTGTTGTGATGAGTATAGCAAACTGTGATGGAATTGTAGTCAACAGTTCCGGTGTCTGTACTACTGCTCGAACATCTGGTAATGGTAGTGATAACGTAACAATTAATAACTTCCCTGCTAGCTTAAGAAGTAAGACACTTACAGGTGAACTAGGCTTAATGGTCAGTTCTACTGGAACAGGTCATGTCTATAATTACCATAAACTTTTAGCTAAAGAAGACGACGTACAGCAGTTAAGTCAAGATATTAATGACTTTAAAAATAGATATCGTGTAGGAGGTTCCAATCCTACTTCTGATAATGACGCAGGTGACTTGTTCTTTAATACAGGAACAGGTAAGATGCTGGTATGGGATACCACAGGTGGCTCTGCAGCATGGGAAGAAGTACAATCAATTGGTAATTTCTTTATAAACACTATATCTTCATATAGTGGAACAGGTGGTAATAGTGCAACATTCAATGGATCAGCTTATAGATTTGTACTCAGTAATGCTCCAACAAGCGCACAGCAACTTCTTGTTTCTGTCAATGGAGTCGTTCAGAAGCCTAACAGTGGAGCAAGTCAACCCTCAGAAGGATTTGCTATTGATGGCAGCTCTATTCTGTTTAGTTCCGCTCCTGCTACTGGCAGCGATTATTTCATCGTCACCATCGGATCAGCAGTAAACGTAGGTACTCCAAGTAACAATACAGTTGGTACAGCTATTATACAGAACCTTGCAGTTACAGATGCTAAGATAGCAAATGATACTATATCTGAAGGTAAACTAGATATCCATAATGCTCCTTCTGGTACTGATAAATACCTTAAGTATACTGCTAATGGTATGGAATGGGTTACTGTTCCAGCTGGTGTAGGTGGTGCTTTAGGTGTAGACTTTAACGATAACGTTAAATCTAGATGGGGTACAGGTAATGACTTAGAGATTTTCCATGATGGAACCTGGAATTATCTTCGAGCAAATAGTGGTAATTTAGCTATACAAGCTAAGTCCGGTGAGAATAGTGTTGTCTGTGAACCTGATGGTAAGACAGCTCTTTATCATGATAATAGTGAAAAGCTTTATACACAAGCTGATGGCGTCCATGTTATCGGAGACCTAAGTGTTAACAGTAGTAGTAAGTTCTATGGTTATGATAATACTAAAGTTTCATTAGGTCATGGCAATGATCTACAATTCTACCATGATGGAACGCACTCATACCTTAGAAACGATACTAATCAGTTTTACTGCCTAGCTCAAAATAATTTCTATATTCAGCATCATAACGCTGGTAGTTCTATAGAAAATATGCTTATCGCTAGAGGTGATGGGGCTGTAGAATTATATTATGATAACAGTAAGAAGCTTGAAACAACTTCAGGTGGAGTGACTGTAACAGGTGGTCTTATAAAAGATGGTAGTAGCGACCCTATCGTCAGTAACCAACCTAGTGGAGGTAATGCTGCTAACCCTGGATTACAGATAAAGAATAACGGTACTATTAATGGATCTTGGAGATATGACGGAAGACTTGAGATAGGTGGTCAGGATAGTAATGCAGAAATAAAACTTGATCCTGCTGGACATATTTATATACTTAATGATACTGGTAAAATCCAACTTGGAGCAAGTCAAGATCTTCAAATCTATCATGATGGATCTAATTCTAGGATTCACGATACTGGCACTGGAGTATTAGTATTAGCAGGAAGTGAAATCAATCTTAACAATGCTGCAAGTACTGAATATTGTTTAAAAACTGTCGAGAACGGAGACGTCGGATTATATTATGACGGTGCTCAGAAGTTTTCAACAAGAAGCGATGGTGTTAAACTAGATCAAGGACATTTCTATGCTGACGATAGTTCAGAGATAAAGTTAGGAAATAGTGGAGATATACGTATCTACCATGACTCCTCTAATAATTACTGGAATGCTAGTAATGGTCATACATATATATTAGCTAATGGTAATAACGTCTATTTAAGAGCTGTAAACAATGAAGATGGTGTTATTGTACATGCAAACTCTGGTGTAGATTTATTCTTTAATAACAGTAAGAAGTTCGAGACTCTTAATACTGGTGTTCATGTCACTACAAATAATGATATAAGATTTGCCAACGGTAGTTGGACTGGTGATACCTATGGTAAGATCCAGCAGCACAGTAATATCATGTATTTCTGTGGTGGTAGTAATGGTTTTGTATGGAAAAATAATACTACAGAACAATGGATAATGGAAGCTGGTGGTACGCTTCGTCCAATTACTAATAACACATATGACTTAGGTGGCTCGTCTCATAGAATAAGAAATCTATATACAGCTGACTTACAGATGTCAAACGAAGGTTCTGCTAACGAGGTCGATGGAACCTGGGGTAACTATACCATTCAAGAAGGTGAGAATGATTTATTCCTTATCAATCGCCGTAATGGTAAAAAATACAAATTCAATCTTACGGAGGTAGCATAATGGCCATCGATTGCGGGACGGCGATGACAATGACCGATACTAGTACAACTGCAAATAGAACTTTAAATAGTACCAGCAACTGGACTACTCATTTAACTACGAGTAACTTTACAACAGGTGCTTTAAGTTGGATTCGTGCAGATGTTAGTTTAGTTCATGGTTATGAATCAGGAGCAGTTAATGTAACAGGACGTTTACTACTTAATAATGGAAGTGCCTCTCCTGAACAACAACTTTTCTGTCAAGGTATTGGAGGTAATAAAGCCTTCGGTGCTCACAACATGAGTTGGACTTGGTACAATGTTGGAGCAGGTACACATCATGTTGATTTAGAAGTTATAAATAAAAGCAGTGGTACAACTGGCATTACTTGTTATTTCCATCCTGGCTCTACAGGACTTCCAGACCAATTAATGGTTACTTATCACGCTTAATTATGACTTATATTAAACCTTCAGAACAGAGTATTCACTGGAAACTACCTTTATTAGTAGACAGTATAAATGAATGCATAGGTAATAAGACCACTGGCTGGACAATGGAAGGTACCCCTACAACAGAAGCAGAATGGAAAAAAGTTTTTGTTATGGAAGGTAAAGAAGAATCTGAATGGGGTATTGCCTGGACAGATATCAAAGCTAAATGGGATGCAAAAGTTGCAGCTCAACCATTGGCAGACCTTCGTGGAGAAAGAAACGACAAATTAGCAGAAACAGATTACTGGGCATTACCGGACCGCACTATGACGGATGCCCAGAAAAAATACAGGCAAGATTTAAGGGACTTACCTGCTAACACCTCAGATCCAAGCAACCCTACTTGGCCAACTAAACCTTCATAAATTATGGCATTAACAAAAATAAGCCAAGCTGGTGCCAAAGATGAGGCGATCAACGAGGCTAAGATACAAATTAGTAATGCAGGTACTAACGGACAGTACCTGCAAAAACAATCTGGTAACGCAGGTGGCCTTACGTGGGCAGATGTCCCTGCTGGAGTAGGTGGTGCAACAGGTGTAGACTTTAACGATAGTGTTAAAATCAGACTTGGTACTGGAAATGATTGCGAAATCTTCCATGATGGTACCAGTACCATGATTGATAATAATACTGGTGATCTAAAGATAAGCTCTGATACTGTAAGACTTAGAGGTAATACTCTAGATCTATACAATGAGAATCAAACTGAACCTTTTGTAAGGTGTTCAAATAATGGTTCTGTAGACTTATATTATGATAACAGTAAGAAGTTTGAGACTCTATCGAACGGTACAAAAACTACTGGTAATCATTATATAACTGGTGATCTTTATGCAGAATCAGAGATAAATATGGTGACTAGTACTGATTCTAATAAATTTTTAGATGTCGGAATTGGTACTAATGCATTCGCTATAAGAAAAACAACTGGTGGAGATAGCGGTCACGAAAATATGATTCGTGCTGTTGGTGATGGATCCGTAGAACTCTACCATAATAACAATAAGAAGTTAGAGACAACGAGTTTAGGAGCCAAAGTAACAGGTGATCTCCAAATGGGAGGTACTGCTGGACTTAAGGTATCTCATACAGGTACTACTTCTATTGCAGAATCTCAAACTGCTGGAGATGATGTAATCTTTAAAACAACACCATCTGGAGGTTCCACAACTGAACGTCTAAGGGTTACAAGTGCTGGCTCTTTAGGTGTAGGTACAGCTACTCCCAATAAATCTAGTGTAAATACTGCAATAAGTGTTAACGGTTCTAGTAATTCAATTGTTGAATTATGTACTGGAGACGCTAGAAAAGGTAACATCTATACTGATGGTACCGACCTATATATGACCAACAATAGTACTGGTTGGTTAGGTCTATTTGTTAACAATAATGAGACAGCACTTAAGGCTAATTGCAATGGATCCGTAGAACTCTATTACGATAACACTCTGAAGTGTCAAACAGGCGCCTATGGACTTTTAGTTGGAACAAGTGTTTCAGCTCCTTATAGTACTAGGTTATTAACCGTTGGAGATGTAACTACTGCTGATCCCTGTATAGAAATAAGGTCAAGTCCTACTACAACTGGAAGACTTTATTTTAATGATGCGGATCAATCAGGAGAAGGGACATATCAAGGTGAACTCACCTTTGAGCATAACGGTAATAATAGGATGCACACCAAAATTGGTGGCACAACAAAAATATCAGTTACAACTGATGGACTAACTTTCAATGGAGATACAGCAGCTGCAAATGCTCTCGACGATTATGAGGAGGGAACTTACACTCCAAACTTTACTTCTGGTAGTGGTAGCTTTACTCATGGTACAGTGCAAGGGCGTTATGTAAAAATAGGTCAACTAGTTTACTGTACTTTTAGAGTTGATTGGACTGGTGGATCACCAACTGGTGCAATGTTTGTAAGTGCACCATTTACAACTACTAATTCCAATCCATTCGGTCTAACTGGTGCTGGTGGAGTTTCATATAATGGTAGTTTCAACGATGCTTATTCGCTTACTATTGGTGTACAAGGGAATAATTCTGCATCCGCAGGTAAATTCTACGCAAGATCAGATGATGATACTACGTATGATCCTAATCCAGCAGGTACTGGAAGATGTGATGGTTGGATGATGTTCTATACCTAACAAATAATTAATCGGAGATTAATCTTAATGGCATTAACAAAAACAACAGAAGAAGACAAGATCGAAGTAGTCGGTCCTCATAAGCATGTTCAAGTTCGGACAGCTACAGTAATTAAAGAAGATGGGAATGAGCTTTCTCGTTCATTCCATCGTAAAGTATTAGATCCAGGTACATTAGATGCATCAGATAATCTTGTAGATAGAGATATCAGTGCAGAATCAGCAGAAGTCAAAGGTATCTGCAATTCAGTATGGACTTCAACAGTAAAAGATGCCTGGAAAGCAAAACTTATTTCAGAAAAACCATCCTAATGACACACATTTTAGAAAAGATCGAAGAAGTAAACGCTGAACTACAACAAGTAGCTGACGCACACAACAAATTACTAGAGCAGAAAAACGCTGCTTTTCAACGATTCACCGAGCTACAAGGCTCACTTAAAACCCTACAAGAATTACAGGAGACTGAAGATGGCGGAACGGACAACTGATGAAGTAGCAGCAATTTTTAAAAATGCTGGAGATAGTGTAACAGTTATCAATGGTAATAAAGGTACAGATGAAACTAATGAAGAGTGGAAAGATAAACTACAACGCAACGTAGACCATCTAGAACTTATCAAAGCTTATAAGAAAGAAGATGGAACTACTTCTATATGGGGTAGTGAGAACTTTACAGCACAGGATGCAGCAGTAACAGCAGGTAAAAATAAGATAGCTGCTCTCTAGTGTCTATATACCTCCCTAAGCCTAACCTACCCAAAGCTCTAGACATCCCTCAGATGTACCTGAGACAGCCTACAGCGGACGTTCCGGCCTATAAGCCTATGATCATACCCCCAGCTGATTTAGAGCGCCCTGAGGAGACTGAGGCGACAGAGGAGGAAAAGGCAGAACAGCCAGAACAACCTACGCTTAAGATACCGGTCATCGACATACAGATGCCAATACCAGAGACGGCAGTGGTAGTAACTGCAGTAACAACAGCTGTTATTGCAGTAACAACTACAACTGTTACTCAATCTTTATTTGAACCTATTAAAAAGAAAGTTCAGAAGCAACTACAAGCCAAAGTGAATAAATGGAAGGAAAACCGGAAGAAAAAAAGAAAGGACTCCTCGGAAAGCTGAAAGATGCTGCAGAGGACCAAGAACACCAAATCCAGATCCTTGGAACAT
>VTLG01011439.1_pt1 | contig 21255 bp, 26 predicted proteins | sample 4694571 | NCBI WGS metagenome assembly VTLG01 (sample SAMN12604809, study PRJNA352737) | marine metagenome | biome: ENVO:00000447; feature: ENVO:00000209|ENVO:00000569|ENVO:01000036; material: ENVO:00002151; isolation source: viral sequences binned using virsorter ... | reverse complement strand
TTGCCGCACTCAGCCTTCTCAAGGCGCCACCCGCCATCCTTCAGATGATAGTGAGCACCGCAGCCGCTACAGAGCCAGGCCACGGAGATCACCAAGATCAACATGATGGCTTGAAGGGTCGCGAAGCCTGACTCGCCACTTTCAACAATGACGGTGACGGGCTCAGCCTTTTTGGCCAGGCGCTTTGCAACGAGCCTGATCACAAACATGACCACGGGCATCACCGCCGCCATCACAGCAACGCCGAGTGCCTCAGCGCTCAACAGGTTGTCGCCAGTGTAATGCAGCAGCACGGACACGGCGCCTGCCACTGCTGCGACGATCTCAGGGTGGTCAACTGGCTGTGTGTGAATCTTCGGCTTCATCGTTTGGCCTCTAAGGTCTGCACGACCGCCTTCAGCTCAGCGGTCAAGCGGTCGATGTTTCTGGTTGCGTCTTCCTGCCGCGTCACTGCGCGGTCAAGCCTGTCATGCGCCTCAGTGATGCTCCGCACATCGCTCTTGATCTGCACGATGTCAGCAGTGTGCTGAGCAGCTACCACCTCAACGCGCTCAATGCGTGTCACCGTCTGGTCATGCTCGGCGTGCATCAGGGTCCACTGGCTGACACTGCCAACGATCATGGTCACGACCATGCCCAGCCATGCCGCAATGGTGGTGACGTTTTGCCGTGCCCAGCTGCTCACGCTGCCACTCATGGGTCGCACACTCTGACAAACCCAACCAAGCGATCCCATGCGTCATCACCCTCTGTTATGACCTCGCGGGCCACCGCGCCAGATCCGCTCACCTTGCTGTGACCGTGCCCGCTGCTGTTGCCGCTGACCATCACCACCTTGCGCGGTGTTGATTCGAGATCGAGCGCGACCACAAGCCCCGTGTGCCCCTGGCGGCTGATGCCGCTGCGTGCCTTTTCAGCCTCACTCACAGGCTTGCTGAGGCGCGTGCGGACCATCACCAGACCACGCGGATCTTCGTCCCACACATCGTCAGGCAGGATCCGCGCGCCCTCGCTGGCCTTTTGCCAGTGGCTCACAGCCCTGCCGGTGGTCACGTACTCAACGCCATACCCGCAGCGCTCAACCTGACGGCAGCAGCTGGAAACGAAATAAGCGCACCACGGCGGGCGCTTGCTAGGGGTGCCACCGCCATCGTGTATCAGCCACGACACGTCAGGCCCGGCGTTGCTGCCCTCAGTCTCACGTACACCCTGTTCAAGCCAGGATTCTGCCAGGTTAACGAGGGCCTGGCCTGCGCCAACCTCGCGCACTGAGCCAGATCGCCGCAAAAGCGCTGAAATCCATTCTGCCACCTAGACACCCGAAAAGCCGTTTCCGGTCGTAATGTCCGGGTAATCGGCGCTTGCTGTGCGGTCAAGCACCACGACCAGCTGATAGCCCATGTCTGCGCCACTGGCGGCAAGCACGATCTGCTTTACTCGCATGTCGAGCACGCCCGTGCTGTTGGTGGGCGCAAGGGCGTTAGAGGCAGTGCCTGCCACGCCTGTGCTAGTCACGCCCCACTTCAAAACACCACCAGTGCCGCTAGTACAGATCACGTTGACCTGCTGCGTAACGTTGTCAAAGGTGATCGTCGCAGTGCCGCCATCTGACACAGTGCCAGACGCGAAGAACGGCGGGCTGTTCACAGACAATGAACGATTAGCGCTGTTGAGCTTGAAGTCAGCCATGGTCCGAACCTCCAAAGGTGGCGCGAGTATACACGCCGCTGGTGGGTGGGTTGTGCCGCTGTGCCAATGGCTCAGCGTTTCAAGGTGTTGGGTTAGTAGCTGATGGCAAGTGACGCCGCATCATCACCCTCAGCCCAGCTCGTTGCGTCTTGGTCATACCAGAAGAAGGCCAGGCCCCAGAGGATGCCGCCATGGCCTGCCGTGGTGCCCTGCTGAACGTCAGCGCGGGTGATGCTTATGGTCACAAGCTCCTCAGTGGTGACGCCCTCGTTGGTGTTGGCGGCAAGCACCAAGGGATCGCCCGCTGTTGAGTGATAATAAGCCAGCGAGGGATCGTCATAGGTGTCATCACCCGGCACAAAGTCAAAGCTGCCAGGGCTTAACGTGACGTTGTTGTGAGTGGTTGTGAGCTTGACGCTGATAATGCCGCTGACCAGGGCCATCACCCTGCATTCCTTAACGCGCGGCGGCACTGCTAGGTAAAACTGCACGTTGCGCGTGACAGCAGCAAAGCTGCCAGCCGATCCAGTGGTGCCGCCGTCACGCATGCCCACCGTGAAAAAATAGGGCGGGTGGCCCCAGTCTGATTGTAGTCCCCACTGCAAGCGATCGATGTCAGTGATAAAGCTCAGCAGGGCGGGCGTAGGGTCCAAAAACTGGCGCGTTGAAACGTCATCGATGGGCAGTCCATCAGCTTGCAGATACGCTTTGCGCTTTGCGCCTGTGTAATAAGCCATCGATCACGTCTCCCGAAAGACCTGCAACGCCAGCAGATTGATGAACCCTGACCCACTGCTGATCATGCCTGTTGCTGTGACAACACCCCATGACAAAAAGCTGCTCGGGCCACTGCCATAACCGTACATTGCAGGCAACGTGAACGTGTAATGCTGCCAGCTGCCGCTGGTGGTGACGTTGAACGTGGCGTTGTACATCCCGCCCAGAGTGATCTTGCCGGCAGCTGTGCCACTACAGACGGCATAACAGCTGATCCTGATAGTCCGCGCCACGTTGTCTGACCTGTCAGGGATCGCAACCATGCCGATCAACTCGCCGTTTGCATCGTTGGTGTTCCATGTCTTGCGCGACGTGAACAGGTTTTGAGGTCGCTGCAAGGTAGCCAGGCACGCCACGCGGTCACGGGCAATGGCTCTCATATTGTTCCAGCCTCGCCCCATCATCTCGGTGGTTACTGGCGCGTTTGACGCAACTGACGACTGAGCGATCGAGCCCGCCATGTCCCCAAAGGGAATATAGCCGTCAGCCCCGGCACCCCCTGAGGTGCGGTCAGTGACTGAGTACCTACCAAGCACAGCCACCAGCACCACATAGTTGCTGTCATCTGTGTGGCCTGAGATCGTCAGCTCCTGAGGCGCTGAGCCGCTGGTAGGGTCCACGGTTATCAGGTACCGCGCGGCGGTGGTGTTGGTCAGGTTTTGCGTGGTTGTGGCGCCGCCATAGGCCACAGTGAGCGTGCCCGTGGTGCCGCCGTTATTCACCAGCGCAAACACTGTGACGTCCACAGGTCTCAGGGCAGCGTTGCCCATGATGATGAACCTGGCCAAGACGTCAGGCGATCCGCTGTTGGCGTTAGTGCTCGCGCCCGTTGAGTTGTCTGAGGTGCTTGTTGGGTCAGTGCAAAACACACAGCTGAAAAGCTGCGGAGTGTAGGAAGCGTTGATCCAGCGGTCATTGCCGCCGATCGTAACCATCAGGGGCGGCTGGTCTGGGGCGACCACCTTGCAGCCTGGCGCCACTTGGCTCAGATCGAGTGGCTTGTAATAAATCGTCTCAGTTGGCATCAGCCCAGCCTCCACGACTGCCCGTTGTGGGTAAACCTGTTTTGCCGCGTGGTGTTGCTGGCCAATGGGTACGTGATGATCGTGCCCGCCGCCACCCATGAGGGCAGGGATGTTTTGAAGATGATACGCGCAGACGCGGCGCTGACGCTGTCGATCTGTATGTCGGTTGCCTCAGGGCTTGCGCCGCCCTTTGGCCCTTGTTCTTTGCCCGGGTTGTAGATGCGGCAGTAATCATCAGCTGTGAACCACTGAGCATCAGCCGCCGCGATCGTTACCTGCGTGGCCGAATCTTTGTTGACCACTGAAACGCTCGGGCTCAGGTAGCCTATGCCCACCGCAGCGCCTGACAGCAGCAAGGTGATCCGCTGCATGCCCGAGACAAGATCAGCCGCCCAGCCAATGCAGCGAGCGCCGATCTGTGATGGCGCGCGGGTTGAACTGGTCCAGTCGTACACCATGGGGTGAGCAATGGTGAGGTTGACCGGGTCGCCTGGCTGAACCTCAACCCATGGCGCCACGCGCATAGTCAGAATCACCTGGCCATCACCTTGCGCCAAGATAGACACAGCCAGCTGCAACGCCTCAGCCTCTGTCATCCTCGGCGCGGTCCATTGCTGGTCGCGTGGCCCCTCCGCCATGATGCGCGGCAGATCCTGAACCGTGATCGACGTCTCTGCCTGATCCGTTGTGCCGCTAGTGATGACCCCGATGACGTTGGGCACTTCAGCAGACTCAGGCGCTTCAATAGCTTCAAGCACTGCCTCAGCTGCGCTGATGGTCACTGACGAGTCATCAAGCAGCGCTGAGGTTGTCGAGACGATCGCCAGCTGGCAGTCACCCGGCATTGATGCGCCCGCCTCAGTCGCGTCAGGATCTGTGCAGCGCTGAACAACGCACAACCTGCGCAGAGCAGTGTGACCGCCGATCAGCTCAGCCACTGACGTCCTGCCGCGCGCAAACATGTCCACCTGAGCTGACGTCAGGCCAGGCATTGCCACGCTGGTCTCATTGATAAGATCCTCGTGAATCGCGCAGCCCTGCGCCAATGGCAGCGTGTCAAAGTCGCCCCGATTGCCTGAGCCTGACGACTGTAACAGAGTCAGCAGAACCGTCCGAATGTCGCCCTTGAGCCCTGACAGCACCTCAACGGTGGCCCCTGGCCCCAAGTGCTCAGCGTTGGCCCCGAAACCCATGGTTGCGCTGACGTATGCAGCGATCCTAAGCATCACCAGCCCTGGCGTGGTGACGTTGTTAAAACTGCTCGTAGCTGAATCCCACTTAATGACCTGCTGGTAACCGTTTGAGTCGATCTCGCAATAGCCTGACGCGGGAAACTGCACGTCCTGCCACTCTGTGCCTGATGTCTGGGCAACTGGCAGATACATCCCAACGGGCAAGATCTTGGGGATGTTGAGGGGGATGCTGTAGCGGGCAACGCTTGCCACGTTGAAGGCATCAGGGTCGGCCGCGACGTCATCGTCTACCCACACAGGCGCCGCCTGATACAGGCCTGGGACAAAGGGCGGCGGTGCGCCGTTGTTGATTGTGACATAGCAGTAGTTTGATCGAGGCATATGGGCGGTGGTGGGGTCGCACCTGACCTCCAGATACAGCTCTGGGCTTGCCTGCCCACTAGGCCAAACACATCCAGCCCCGCCGCTGCCCGCTGTAATGCCCGTGAGCGCTGCCGCCACCGTGTCCAATATGGGCGCGGAAAAATAGGCGCCAGTTGAGCCGGACTCAGTCGCGCTCCATATAGTGCGGCCAAGCTGGTTGAGCGTAAAAAAGCCGTCAGGGTGCGTGGTTTTGAGCACTATATTGCCCGTCACAACCTCATCACTTTGGCCTGCCAGCTCGCCCTTTCTGTTTTGAAACCGCCAAGTGCCAATCTGCAATCCGGGCTGCACGTGCACGGGCAAGCCTTGCGCGGCCTCTGTTTTGACAGCCTGATTGTCTTCGAGCCCATGCACGGTGTAAGTGGCAGCACCGATCGAGTGCCCGATCGGCAGCGCAGGGCGCCGCACCAGCGGAAGACACCGAAAGCTAAAGCCAGCGCCTACAGTGCGCGGCGGTGCATCGACATACCCACGCCACAGCACGCGCGCATAGGTTGAGCTTGTGTCACACCAGGCAGAGTCAAAGATCCGCCCCTCAGGGCTCACAAGGTTTCGCCATAGCGTGACCTGGCGACCACGCCACACCGTGGGCTTGTCGGCAATAATGTTGAACGTGGGCGATCGGTGGGTGTAGCTGCTCGCAAGCGAGCCAGCCAAGCCCCGTGCTTGAAGGTCAACCTTGTTGCCGCCCACCGTGGTGGTCAGGCCCAGCTTGACGCGCTCAATGCCAATGTAACCAAACTCATTGTTAGGGCTCGACCAGTCCGCAAGCGAATGGACAGCCTTGTTGCCAGTGGTCTGATCGATGTCAGCCGCTAGGATGAAAAACTTGGTGGGGTTGGCAAAAAGCGCGCTGAGAATGCCGGCCTCATTGATGCCGTCAAAGCTCAAGACAATGTCAATGGCATCACCTGAGCCAACCCCGTCAAAGCGCTCAACCTTGACGCTGGCGGTCATGCCATCTGTGATTTGCAACGCCTCACACACACCGTCAATGCCTGAGGGCGCTGACGCTGTTGAGCTTGAATCAACGCGCGGCGGGTTGCGCTCGACGAAGACATAGGGCAACCCGCTGATCGTCACAGCGTGCACCCAGCTGCAACCGCCCTTTACCAAGTCACTCCAGCTCATACCGCACCACCAGAGACAAGGATCCGCACATCAGCGATGGTCTGAGTCTCATCACGCCAGGTGATTGACTGGATCCCCATGGGATAGCCTGACATCTCGCCGATCGGGTTGCTGCTGCTGATCGGGTTGGCAAGGGTGCCAGTGCCACCCACGCCCGCTCCAAGGATCTTGATCTTGGTGCGCAAGCACCACCCGGTCTGCAAGGCGATCAGGGCGTCATCACTCATGCACAGGTCCCAAGTCCAAAGGCGCGCCCCACCGTAAACATAGCCGCGTTGACGACCAAGCCGATCGGCCTGGTACTCAACAGATCGGCTGATGTCCACCTGTGACCACGTGGCACCGTACAGAGGGATCCCAGCGTATGGCACCACGGTGGACGTCACGCTCGTGTGACTGCCCACTGATGAGCCGGGCTCACACTCCATGCCAAGCAAGCCGCCCAGACGGTCAGGCCATGCCACCGCCACAGCGCCGCCGCTAGTGGCCTGCAACCGCACAGCGCCCGTGCTCAGAATCGATGCCGACCAGTTGGCTGGCGCAATCGCAGTACTCACAGCGCTGACAAAATCAGGCCAGATCGATCCGGTGGCCCCAGTGGCTGTGACGACCGTGTAAGTGGTGCCGCCGATTGAGACCTGGCGATAGCCAGGCGTTGTGGTCTGAACGTAGCCATACAGCCAGGCGCTTGGTGTGTGATCAAACGCGCTCATGCTCTCACCACGTCTTGGTAACTTGTCGCCTGAATGGACAGCCGCCCAACAGGCGAGGCAGACACGCCAAGCCCAACACGCTCACGGCTCACGCTGTTGACCTTCAACCGCGCACGGTGAACACCAGCAGCCCACAGATCCCAGGGCTGATCAGTGTTGAACGCAGCCTCAAGGGTCCAGATGTCATCAAGGTCACCGTGAGCCATCAGCCTGAGTGATTGCGAGGCGTTCAAAGGTCCAACAGCGGCAGAGCCATCAGCCAAAGACGGCACCACCGCGAAAGACCCAACGGGCACATCCAAGCTCATACCGTGCTCAGGATAAAAGCCGTCTTGATGAGCCCCTGTGCCTGTCACGGTGGTGCCAGTGCTTGAAGCGGCCAGGCCCATCCGGGTGGCAATCACGCCAGTTGCTGCCAGTGTAAACGTGCCAGACGCATCCCAGCCAAGCACGCCCGTGCTGCTTGCGTACTGCACGCCACTCAGGCCAAACGCCCGCAGGATGTCGCCGACGCGCATAGCCAGCACGATGGCGCTGGTGCTCGCTTGCGGCGTGACCGCAACAGCAACGCCGCCCACAGTGACGGTCAGGCTACCCGTCCAGCCGGTGAGCACTTTGGCCATGCCCATGACATTTAGTGGCGCCGCCATCTACCAGCCCGCCTGAGCGCCTGTGTTCCTGGCTGCAAACGCCGCTTGGTTGACAGCCTTTGAGACCTCCTGAGCGCTTCCCAGGATGACGCCGCTACCAAACTGCACGATGACTTGCCGCCCACTGTCGGCGCCAGCAAAGCCGCCCGCACTGCCTGGCCCGGCATCAAAGCCGGCACCACTCTGAGCGCCGCTGCCACCACCAGAAGCCGCGCCACCACCACCGCCCACGCTGCCGGCACCGGCCGCAATAGCGGTGAAAGCAGCCGCCGCCGCTGTGTGTGCAATGCCCGCAGGCACGTTGAGAGAGGCATACGCAGCAATTGCGTGCGCCGCCTGCATTGCAGCCGCTACCGCTGCTTTCTCGCGTTCATCGTCCATGAATGACATGGCGGCGGCGCCCACAGCGCCCGCCGTGCCTGCAAGCGCTGAGCCCACATCAAGCGTGCCTTCCTCATACTTCGACCAGGCGTCAGCGCTAGTGCCCACAGCCTGAGTGATGCCGCCAAGCGCCTCGCCCACCGAGGTGTCACCAACGGCAGAGAGGGCGCCTTGCACCTTGCTTGCGGCGTCAGAAACGCTCCTCAGTTGTTCGCCCAAATCAAGGGCCAGCGTCTCACGCACGGAGCGGTTGTACTGCTCTTGAGCCACGTTGAGGCGCGCTTGTATTTCAGCGCGCTCCTTCATGGCCTCGTTTTCATCCTCGCTCAGCGCCTTTCGCGCGTGCTCTGCTTCAAGTTTGGCGCGAGCCAGTTGCAGCTCTGCCTCCTCAAGTGGCCCGCGCGCCCTCAGGATCGCCACGTCGATCTCTGACAGGGCAACGATCTCGGCGGTCTCAGCGATGGCGAGCTTGCGGGCTTTCTCGTCCGCAGCGTCAGCCGCTCGGCGCTTGGCGTTAAGATCTGCGACAATCCCAACCCACTTCTCGGAAAGCCTGGCGCCCTCTGAATCACGCAGCAAACTCACTTTTGATGCGGCGGCGCCTTTGGCCTCAAGCTCGTTAATCTTTGCGCGAACGTCAGCCACCTCATGCGCGTGCTTGATCTTGGCCCGGTCAAGATCATCCAAGGCGGCAGAAACGGCACGCTGCCGCATGGACGTACTCAAAAGCGCGTCAGCTGCGCTCTGTGCCGCCTTGCGCGCCGCTTGAGCGCCGCCACCACCTGCACCCCTTCTTTGTGGCTTCTTGGCCTTTTTGGGCTCAGCAAACATGGCGTCAAGCTGCCCAGACCACCAAGCCTCAGCAGGCGTTGCCACCTTCAGAAGATCCTCAGCTTGCCGGGTGATGGCAGCAATGGCGGCAGGTATGCCCGCCATCTCAGCAACCATCGACCTCAGGTTCGGCGGGATGCTCGAAAGCGTGCTTTGCAGTGCCTCCCAGGCATCAAGCCGCATCTGGTTTGGCAGCTTGGCAAGCTGGTCACCGAGATCGCGCGCCGCTTGAGTCTGTGCGCTTAGAAACTGAGTGCCTACAGCGGTTGAAAGGCCACCGCTCTCATTCAGCTGATTGACTGCGTCTGTCAGCTCAACGATCTCGTCCGCGCTGTTGGCTATATCGGTCGTTAGCTGCCTCAGTGGCTCAGAGTCTGTGCCCAGAATGTCACTCCACCCAAGCGCCACCCACTCAGCCAGCTTGGCAATTGTGTCGGTGATCTTGGCCTCAAACCGCGACAGCTGCGCAGTGATGGTGTGATCCAAGTCGATGGCCTTATTGGCCTCCGACAGCTCCTCAAGTGACATCTTGAGAAGGGTGGCCTTCTTTTCTGCCTCTGTGAGCTGTTTGGCCTCTTTGCCAAGCTCCTCAGCCGCGCGGGCCACCACTTTGCTCATCTTGAGCTGGATGCCGAGGTTGTCGAGCAACTGAGGCGACATCCTGGCAACACCTGTTGCGAGGCTGTCGACCATGTTGCGCGCGTCTTTACCCGTTCGCACAGCCGTCTTGGATGCCTGTTCCAGCGCCTCATCTAGCAGATCAATGTCCAGGCCAAACGCATCGAACGCAGCCGCCGCATCTTGGAGATCCTTCTGGCTGATCATGCCCGCGCTGGCGATTCGGGCGCCCGTCATTACAACCGAGAAGTTTTCGATCCGGTCATTGAGGGCGGCAAACTGGTCGCGAGCCGCAGCGCCTGACTTGGCCAGCTCGAACAAGCCTTTGGCAGCAAAAGCCACCACGCCGATCGCCGCTGCTGCCTGTAGCGCCTTGCCTTTCATGGCGTCCAGCTGCTTGCCAGTTGTGGCAAGCGCGGCACGCTGGCGGGCGAAGACGCCCGTGCTGGCGCTTCCTTGGTCGGTGAGCTTCTTGAGCGCGGCCTCGTTGGCGCGCATGGCCTTCTGAACGCGCTTCAGCTCTGCAACCGCGTTGCCTGAGGCATCAACCTGGATGTTGAGTGAATCACCCGCCATGTTTTGCCCTCGCTTGCTCCATGGCGTGCGCCTTGCGGTCGTCAATCAACGCGCGCAACTGCTGCCACAGCGGCTGAACCCATGCAGCATAGTCGTCAGGCCAGCCCTGCAACGGGTTGATCTTGCTGCTCGCCTCTAACTGAGCCACGTGCTGCACGTATGGATCGCCCATGGCGTCACGCAACGGACACGTGTCCCATTCTTGGCCAAGGTACCTGCCCGCCTTGCGCTTGCAACGCTCAGCCAAGCCCTTGCACGGGGCATCATCCTCAACACAGTCAAGCCCCATGCGGGACAGGACATCTGTCCACACCAGGGCCCTTAGGCGCTGGCGCCGGTGGGGTCCGCTGGCAGCACGCTCAGCTCTAAGATGGCACCGCCCAACGCGGCTAGCTCTGCTGGCGGGATGCGGTCCAGCAGGCTTGCCAGCCCGTGAGCGGTGCTCTCGTCTATGCCCGGACCTCTGATCCGCTGCACGCACATCGTGCACGCATCCACAGTGATGGTGCCCGCACTGCCCGTCTGCAACCTCAGCACCTCGCTCGACCTCATTGGCCTGACCGTGACGGTCAGAGCATCGTCCTTGACCGCTTCGCACTTTGACGGCGGCAACCACTTGAGACCATCGCCATCGCACATGACGGCAGGATCTGACGATGCGACTAGATCGATCGACTCCGAGATCTTGAGTAAAGGCAGCACTGAACGCACCCCACGGCATAACTGAGCCCCATTGCCCGCCCTATAGGAACGCAACCCGGAAGGGTGTGTCAATCGCGTTGGTGCCGCCGTCACCCGTGCCGGTGTCCGCGCTGTAGTACGCGGGGTCAATCACGTGGGTAACGCTCACGATGCCCTCAGAGTCACCAAGGGTAGACTGGCTGGCAATCTGCCCGATAGGCATCAACATGCTGAACACAGCGCCTGGCGTGTTGGTGTTGAGGTCTGCTTGCAGGTAGGTGAACTGGTCGCCAGGCGCCTTGATCTCGGTTGCGCCCACAGTGCCAACGAGCACCTCCATGTTGCACGTCACGGACCTGTTGGTGACGACGTACTTGCTCACACCCTCGCTGCTGGAGTGGTTGAGCACTGGGCTGTAGTCAGCAGTGATGGCGATCTCAAGCGAGGCCACATCAACGCTGGTCCCATTGTTGCGCACGATCGCGCCTGCCGATCCGGTTGAGGCTGGCAGCTGCGGAAGATCGTAGGTGTACAAGCCGGGGTTGCCGCCGCTGTCCATGAATGCCCAGTCAGCGAACCTCAGCTCAGCCTCAAGCATGGGCTGATCCTTGGCGCCCATGGTGATGGTCGCGCTAGTCACCAGCCCGTCAAAGAGGATGATCCGCGAGCTGTCATCAGCTCCGAGAAACTCCATGCTGAGAGGCACCGAGGGCTGACCGTTGCTCAGGAAGTGAGAGATCGAGCCGTGCAACGTGCCATCAGCAATGGCCACATTGGCCAGGCTGTTGGTCATCGTCATATTGGCCCCTGACAGTGTCTTGACCCAGCCCACACCGTAGCCGGTGCCGCCTGCGCCCGTCTGAACGAGCACAGCGTCAGCAGCGCAAGCAGTGGGTGAGCCGCTGGCGGTCACGGTCGGCGCGCTGTAGCTGTCAACGGTCTTACCCGCCACAGCCTCGGTGTAATCAGTGCCACCGAGCGCGTACTCAAGGATGAGCGAGTCAACGTGCTGGTTGCTGCTGGTGGGGTCAGCGCCTGGCGTGGTGGCGCTCCAGCCATGCAGAGGCATGCGGACCGTCGCGGTGGCCCCCTCGCGGCTACCGGCGCTCACGCGGTGCTGATAGTACGCGCCCCGGTATGCCTCTGTCATGAGCGCCTCACGGCTCAGAGACGGCGTTGTGATCTCGCACTCAGCATAGGTGGTCGCTGCGAAGCTGGTTTGCATGGTGCCCCATGCGGCTTGCTTGGCAAGGGACACGCGCCCCAAGTTTGAAGGATGATACGCCATTTCTAAGCCACTCCCGTAAGCCTATAGGTCACGTCTGCCAGAAACCTGGCCTCAATAGTGTTCTCAGTCTCAACCGCATCTAGCGGCAATATGTTTGCTGCGTACAAGTCAGCGTGTTGCGCAGCGAGGTTGAGCAAAGCCCTTTCGATTCGCTCAGCGTCATTGCTCACGCGGTCCTCTGAACCGCGCGCGGCTGAGTATAAGACGGTTATCTCAACCTGCATCACCAGAGCGTCAACCGTCATGAGATCCGCACGCTTGGGCAAGTCCACCACGTCCATAGTGAACACCCGATCCGGTGCTCTGAGCCCTTGCCGCCCAGCGTTGTCAACGTGCCTGAACGTGTCACGCGCGCTGGCTTTGCTGTCAGGTGTAATACCCTCAATCACGCTGATGATCGTGGCCTTCACCTCGGACGACCTCATGACCGCACCACTCGAATGGTGAACATGGGCGACACCTCGCCCGGCTCTACAGCGCCGTCATCGTCACGATCGATCCAGTTGTTCGCCACCGCCTCAGCAATCAGCCGCCGCAAGGTTTCTTCCTGATCGCTGATATACTGCGTGGGCTCGTATCCAGCTGGGATCAAGGCGTCTGCCGTTGCGCACTCAAGGCGCAAAGCAGCCAGGCCAGCAGACTCGAAGACGTCACGATCACCGACCATATGCGGGTAATTGCCGTCACTGCGGAGGATGTTTCTGACGCGCTGACTTGAGCGCCGGGCCAGCTCGAAGAAGTGCCCAGCGTCAAGACCAGTGGCGTACCCAGGAAAGGCCATCGCGAGATAACGCGCGGCGTCATCAGCTGACACCGAGTCAGGCCATGGCGTTTTGACCACGTCGACGATCGTGCGGTACCTGCGCACCACTGAATCTGAGCCAGTCACCACCCACTCAACGCGATGATTGAGCCCGCGATCGTTGGTGTCAGTCGTGGCGCTCAGCGTCACGCTCAGCAGCAAGCCCTTGAGCGTGTCACCCGTGGCAATGGTTCCAGGGGGCGCGTGCTCAAGGGTGATGTTTAAACCACTCACCTCGCTCACGCTCACGGCGGCTTGCCAGCCTGCTGCGCTTGTCAGCCAGTACCTGCGCCCCGCCTCAATGCCGGTGGCGTTGTCGACTGCGAACTCAGTCTGACTGGTGACAGCGCCCACAGTAGAGGTGCCAGCAGAGCCGATCGCGTCCACCGTCACAGTGGGCGTGCTCTGTTCATCGCCCTTGCTGTTGTAGAACGTCGCGGTTGCGCTCACAGGCGCGGCACCGTCCGGGTAAGCCGTGACCGTGGCGGCTGTGTCCTCAGTCACTTCGATGGCCACGGCTCACCCTCCAAGGGTGCAGGGCAGTGCCCTGCGGTCAGATTAGGACGGGTTGATCGCGATTCCGATCGGCTCAGCCTGACACGCTGCGGTCAGAGCGAAGTCGACCGTCAGCTTAATGGCCAGCGTGTCCTCATCCTCGGTGGTGCGCAGAACCGGGGCAAGCCTTTGCCAGGCCATCAATGCCGGCTGGAGCTTTGGAAGCAGGAAAGCACAGTTTTCGTCGGCGATATGGGGGCTCACGATAATATCGCTGACCGACAGGTACTGAGTCACCATGTTGCTGAGGCCCTGGGCTGGCGCGCCGCTGGTGTCAACGGTGGTGAGCGTGTACGGACTCATGACCGCCTGCATGGCGGCTTCTTCCATGGCTGGAGAAACGACCAGCCAATAGCCACCTGCGCTCAAATCGTAAGGCGCGCCCGTAGCATCGACCCATTCACGGGCTGCTTTGAGCCCCGCAGCAATGCCCGCCTGATCGACGGCGCTGGCCACCAAGTTGCTGCGTGTGCCACTGCCGCCAGGGACGGTGTGGTTGTTGGCAAAGAAGCCTTTTCCGTCTGAGGTCTCTTCGGAGGTGAGGCAGTTGCCAAGCGTGGTGAACACCTGCTTGTTGTAGGTGTTCGAGACAGCGACACCGATGCGCCGCGCCATGCCGCCAACGAGGTTGGGGATAGTCTCAGCGTCAAGGCGGCTGATGGTCACCTGGCTGCCGTACTGAGTGATATTCAGCGTCTTGGTAAGCGAGGCGCCGGCAGCGGTTGCGGTGCTGTTGAGATCGGCGGTGCCGTTCCAAGCAGCAACCTCACCGATCGAGGCCATCGAAGTCATGCGCAAAGCGCCAGACTGCTCGGTCGAAAACTCAGTGAAGCGCCGCCACTCATCCGGCACGGAGGTAATCCCGTCGACGTAGTTCTTAGTCGCGGTCGCGAGGGCATTTGAAGTTGAGAATGCTGTAAGGGCCACGGGACAACCTCCGATCGTGTGCCGGTGTGTAAGGTGCGATCACTCTTACACGCACCGCGTGAGAGGCTCCCCACAAACCACAAAGGCACTGAGGCTTCGCGTGGTTAGGCTACAGCTTGGTCGTCTCTGCGCGGGCACTGGCGCCAGGGATCGAACTCATCTCGCCCAAGAATGACTGCTCAACGCTTTGAGTCATGCGTTGCTGAGCCAGGCGCTTGCGCTTCTGGATCATCAGGTACGCTTGGCGAGGCACGCAGAGATAGAGCCCGTGATCACCGTCAGCAGCCTCGAAGCCGGCCTTTTTGGTGCCCCTTGGCGCGTTCTGATAACCCATGCGTTTCATCTGCGCAGCCAGTGCCTCAGCCCTTGGCGCGCCACGCACTCCGCAGCGTGTAAACACCCAGCCGTTGGCATAGTCGTCCGGCATCCCATACCACTGACCAACGCTCATGCGGTCAGCTGCGTCATACTGCTCAAACCACTCATTGAGCTTGAGCATAGCTTTCGCCTCTGCATCTGAAGCGCTGCTGTTGATCGCCTCTGCTGCGCTGGTCTCAACCTTTTTGCGTCCTGCCATTACTCGCCCCCAAATGCGGCGCGCATCTGCGCCCGGTGAAACTCAGGCCCAAAGGTGCCGTGCGGGCTGCTCTTAAAGCTCTCAACAAGCTTGGCGCTCACAGTGGCGCCACCTTGCTGCGTGTTGAAAAGTGCCGCGTTTGAATCGCGCCAGCTCTGCAACGCCGCCGCACCGTCACTTGTGTCAGGGTCAACCTGAGGCGCCAGGGCCATCAAGTGCTCATCACTCAGCGCGGACAGTGCGCCCATCTTGCGCAAGTAGCTAAGCCGGTTGCGCTCGCTGGTGCGGTCACTGATCGCCTCAACAGCCTCTCGCGCCGCCTTGGTGCGTTCAAGCTCAGCTGCCAGCTCAGCCTTCAGCGCCGCGACCTCAGGATCGGGCTCAGGCGCCTCTGCTGGCGCTGGCGCTGGCTTGACCTCTGGCTGAGCAGCGCGCACAGACTCAGCAAGGGTCATCTGCACGGGCGCGCTTTGTGCCGCTGAGGGCGTTGGTGGTGCCAGTTGATGCGCTGGTGCCTCTGACGCGGTTGGCGTCGTTTTTGGGGCATCAGAGACGGGCTCAGGCGCAGATGAGGCAGCGGGTGCACCCGCGATCTTGTCCTCGCTCATCGTGAGGCCAGCTCAGCCTGGTACGCCTTGGAGGTGGCGCTCATCGTCACCGTGCCGTCAGCGTTGCGGCTAGTAAGACGCCAGCCAAAGTCATGTTGCAGCCGGGCGCCCTCCTCCTCACTGACGTTGCGCCGCACCACGGCAGCACTGCCAAACGTGGGCAGATCCTTGACCAGCTTGCGCACCTTTTTTTTCGGTGCCTTCTTTTCACCCTTCGCCATCACTCGCCCCCTTTGAACTAGCCTCAGCCTCAGCGTCAGCGATCAAGACATAGCGCCCCTTAGAGGTGCCAACCTGTTGCCATCCGTGCGCAACCAGTCTTGCAGCCTCTTCCGGTTCTGCCAAGCATGACGCGCAAGGCTCGCCCTGCAATGCCCTCACGGGCTCAAGTGGTGGCAGCGCCACCTTTTTGCTGCTGCGTTTCTTTGCCATCTCACACCACCTTTTGAGCCTCTCTGAACTGGCGCTCAACTTTGGCCAGAGCCCTGTTGCGTGTCCGCAAGCGCTTCCTGGCGCTCACGCTCACCTGAGCCAGCTTTAACATATCAATCAGCGCTGGCGTAAACAGCACGCCCACAAGCCGATCCACCTTGCGCATGTCTTCTTTGCTTAGGTCGATTAGCGGGCGATATTTTTTGCTGAGATAAATGGCGAGCAACCTATTGTTGCGTTCTTGGCTTGAGCGCCTGCCGCCAGTATCTGAGCCGCCGAGCGTGTTGGTGTTGGCCTTGCGCCTGCCACCGTAGAAAGCCAGCCGCACCTTTGTTGGCCCCATTGGCCTCAGCTGCAAGCCTTGGGCAAGGGTGCCGGTGTTGTATAAGGTCACGTTCGCGCCTCTACCCTTTGCCACCATATAGTCGCGGTAGGTTCGGAACGCTGCCCAGCCCTTGAACTTCCCATGCTGCACTACAAACGCAGCGCGGCTGCGTATGCCGCGCGTCATGTTTGGCGGGATCCAATAGTGCCCCTCAGATCCTTGGCCCTCAATGCTTTTGTCATACGCGGCTTGGTCGGTGATCTTCGACGGGTTGCGGCTCAACGGTCGGTTGGAATACTGACCGAATGAACGCCCACTAGCGGATCGCCTGTCCCTGAAGATCCGCACCTTCACCAGGCTGAACACTAAGCGGGCCACCTGAACCAGCGGCTTGGCCAGGTTCTGCTCCTCAGGTGTGATGATCTCAGGATCCCAGCCGGTCATGTTGATCCTGTCAGCCTTCCTGCCGCCGACGCTGGGCATTGAGCGCCCTTTTCTGCGCTGCCGGCCAGCCAGCTTGTAATCAACGCCGACCATCAGGCCACAATCTCCAGAGGCTTGGCGCCTGACAGCACGCCACGGGCCACAGCTTCACTGACACCAAGCGCAGAGACCATGAAGGCCACGCCGCCCTCAACACTCAACGCGCCAGAGGCCACACGCTCAGCCACCTCAAGGGCGGCTGACACCTGACCCGCGCTCATCAAAGGCGCGCCGCCCGCATCAGCGGCAAGCTCAGCTTGGCCCTCAAGGTTAGCCCGCACACGCTCAGCCGCGTCTGCCTCGCTGATGGCCTCACGCCTGGCCAGCTCCTGAGCTGGTGAAGTGATGCCCATTGCCACCAGGCGCTCAAGTGACTGCGCAGCGTGCAACTCATCGACAATCTGCACGGGCTCGCGATACCCGACCTCAACTGTGCCGGGCGGGAACACCTCAACGCCCGTCTGCCAGTTAATCCAAGCGCTCACGCTGCGCAGCAAGATCTGTTCGCCACGCACCAGCTCGTTGATATGGCGGCGGCGCTCAGTGTCTCGGTCGAGGTTGTCCAGCCGCTTGGCCAGCGCGGTCAGCGCGCTCGACTTGAGCACCGTTGCCGGGCTCATGCCCTGCATGGCCACCGACATCTTGAGGTAATGGTCCACGACCATGCGGTACCCGTCCAAGCGCGGATCTGCCTGCACGAACTCGAACTCATAGTCGGGATCACTCAGGCCCACCACGGTCTCAGGGCCTAGCTCGATCTCACTGGCGGCAGCATGGGGAAGCCCCTTGAGCACCGCCTGGCCGTGCGCCTGCTGTAGGGCCACCACGCCGATTGAGGTTGCGTCTGCTTGGACTGCCCGCTGAGCCATCAGCAACGTTTCATTGGCGGGTGAGAAGAACTCACCAGGCGCAGGCAGCGCGTTACGTAGGCGCACGGCAGGGATAAAGCCAAGCGGGTTGGAGCCGTCATCAGTCCACAGACCCTTGCCCGCCAAGTCATCAGGCGCATCATCGCACCACACGGCCTGAGTAGGCGTCACGAGCGCCGTGCCATAGGTCACGATCCCCGTGGTCACGTCAGTGCTCACCGGCAGCTTCACAAACCACTGAGCCACGTCAGCCTCATCGTGGCTGGTGGGATCTGACATCTCAACGGCTTGGTCATGCGGCGGCACAAGCAGCAGACGCACGCCCCCGCCACGCTTTGGCCAGACCCACACGGTGGCGTTGTTCAACGCGCACAGCTGCTGATGAGCGTTGAGCATGATCTCATTGATGGCCATGCCGTCATAAAGTCCGAGCATGCGCTCTGACTGCTGCTCATCAAACCCGGTGAAAGAACGCTGAGGCGCGTTGAGGTATGCCTGAGCCTGCTCAAGCGCCAGGCGCCGCACCAGCGGGATCGGCTTCAACACGTGCTTGCGCCAGTTGACTTTGAACTGACGCTTGCGCTCGTCTTCCATGTCTCGAAGGTCAGATCGCAGATACTGCCAGAGGATCCGGGTAATGGTGCGCCAAGCATCACCACCAGCCCGATCGCTGTCAGCGGTGAAGACGTCTGTTTCCAAGTCTATTGGTGCGCTTATTCCCATATCTGCGATCCAAGTTGTAAGTTGATCGGCTGCGCTCAGCAAGCACCACGCACGCCATCCTCAGGCAGTCAGCTGCGTGACAATGCACGCCATCCTTGACCGCGTGCATCGAGTCGATCGTGCCGTCAGCGCGCTGCTTGTATCTGTAGTTCAACATAGACTTAATCAGGGCGCGCCTATCCTGGCGCCCCGCCATGTCCGTGCTCAGGTATAGCATGGGGGGACCGTCAACAGGATCAAGCATGGCGTTAACCGTTGAGATCCCGGTGATAATGCTCTGTTCTTCTCTGCTGCGCATGCGGCTCACTTGCGCTGAAGGGAACTGCTGCAACAGCCATGACATCTCACTCCGCACAGCTCGATCACCCACAGCCCATTCAGGTGGCCTGCCATAATGAGCGCAGCGCTTGGCGATCATGTCTCTGAAGCGATCCCGACTCGTGCCGCCATCAGGGCAAAGCTCATCGAAAACCACCAGCGCGCCATCAGGCTGAATGGCCAAAAAGATCGCGTGCGGGTTGGCGTGCCCCCAGTCACACGAGATCGCATAGGGCGTCTCCCGGTTGTGCCGGTACGGCCTCACGTGGTCATCGCGGTTAAACTGGAACACCGCAGCAACAGGCTTAAGCACCTCACCCATAACCTCAGCTCTATACAAGCGCTTGCTGTAGCTGCTGCGCATCTGCGCCACGTAATCAGCGGGCAAGTGCTTGTTGTCCAAGCTGCTGGCCCTGATTGAGAACCAGCGCCGCAACTCACGATCACGCTCAGCAGGCGCCAGCCCTCGCGCTGCGTGCCGCCGCTCAACGAATAGCGCAGGGATGCCGCGCAACCCCTTCGGCGTTGTGGTGGCCCACATGCTGCGCACCCTAGCGCGCGGATCTCTCAGACGCCCGCTCAACACGTTCCAGATATAGCCGGGGTCAAAGGCCACCTCACTCTCATCGATGCAAGCCCATGCAGCCGTTCGGCCTCTCATGTTTTCGATCTTGCTGAACGACCGGAACGCCACAGTACCGCCACACACCAGCTGAGCCTCAAGCCGGCTGCGCAGGTAGCGCCGCACCAAGGGGAAGCCGCTCTTATGCAGCTGCTCAACCGTGTGCTCCCACTGAGGCAGCAGCGTTGAGGTCAGCAGATCGTAGGTTGGACCCAGCACCAAGCCTGTGCACCCAGGGTTAAGGATCGCGTGCAAGACCGCGTTGTGCATTGACCAGACGGTTTTGCCCGAACCCACACCAGAGCAAAACAGCTGAAACGACGTGTCGCCCGGCGCGCCCGTGGCCAGGTGAGCCCTGAGCTGATGAGGCAGCGGCACGTAATCAGTAGCAGCGCACAGCAAGCGCAGCGCGGCCAGCCGGTCACCCGTGTCACCCAAGCGCTCACGCAAGGTGAGCCAGTTGGCCCGCGCGTTAGATGAGGTCATCACCAGTATCAGCCTCATCAATCAGCACGGCGCGCAACTCTGGCGGCACCTGCACCAGCGCGGTGGAGGCGTCACCCGTGCCGCCTGACGCCAGGGCAATGCGGAACAACAGCCGCAAGTGACCCGATATGCGGGCACCAGCGTCACCACCTACGCTCTGATCCAACAGGTCAGACATCAGCTGAGCTGAAGTCACAGCACCCAGGTCACGCATGCTGAACCCGCCACGCTCGACTAGCTCGTCAACACGATCACGGATCTGCCTGGGATACAGCTGGCGCACGCTAGTCCAGGCGACTGGCACGTTGCTCACCGCCTCAGCAAAGCGCTTGGCGTCCTGACCTGTGCGGCTTGGCCTGCTCACTTTCTCACCTCGCTTGCTGCAATGCGCCAGTCACGCAGCCACTCAGGTGGCACTTGCATCACGCTGGCGGCGTGGGCGCGAGCCTCAACAATGGCGTCAGGCAAGTGCGCGTTGTCTGAACCCGTGCGCCACAGATGGCGCCACATTGAAGCCATGATCCAGTCGTGCAGGCGCTCAAAGCAGCGAGGGCGCACCAAGTCAGCGCGACCCTTGCCCACGAGCACCACCGTCTGCACAGGCGCGCCGATTGCCTCAGCGGTCTGACTGGCTGGACTGCCACAGTAGGCGGCAAGCAACACAAGCCGCCGCTGGTGGTGTTTGAGTGGGATGCCATCAGCAGCCTCAGCGTTGAACTGACGCAGCAACCGCCAGGTGTCTGAGGTCACGTATCTCACAGCCCGGCTACCCACTTGATCCAGGCTTCAAGGCGGCAATCAACCATCCACTCACCGCGATCGTCACGCCATATCACCACGGGCTCGCGGCCGTCAGTATCGTTGCAGGCTTGTCGAAACCCAGCTCTGACGTTTACACGCTTTCCCCGCTTGACCTCGATCCAGATGCCAGGCACGCCATCCACGTCACAACTGTGCGCGCCGTCAGATTGGTTGGTGCGGTTCACGTCATAGCCAGCGGCTCTGAGTATGTTGGCCACCTCGCGCTCACCGCGTGCGCCCTTGTTCCGGCTTCTGCTACCGCTCATCATCCACCTCAAGCAATGCAGCCCGCTGCTCAATATAGCGCACCTTACGATCTGCCTCAGCACGGGCCACCTCAGCACGCGCCTGAGCCGCTGCCAACTCAGCACGCTTGCCAGGGTCCATAAACTCAGCGGGCGCCCTGCGAGTCAGCAGCCAGCTCGCGGCACGCCAGTCAGTCTCACCAGCCTCAGCCACCCTAGCCACCAGCGCGGCAACGCTCTCAGCACGGGCGTGCTCAAGATCCTGCGCGAATTGCGCGTAGACGCTGCGCGGCTTGTCTGCGGCTTTGCTCAGCCACTGATACACCGTGCGCTCACCCACGCCAGCCATCAGCGCAGCGTACTTCATGGGCAACCCCTTGCGGATATGCTCAAGGATCACCTTGCGGTTTTTGGGCGTGCAGTTGGTGCGCCGCCCTCTGCCCTTCCCCTTAGCCAAACGAGCCCCCTACAGCGGAAAATGGGGTGAAAAAACGGGAGGCATTGCA
>VTLG01008895.1_pt1 | contig 21257 bp, 12 predicted proteins | sample 4694571 | NCBI WGS metagenome assembly VTLG01 (sample SAMN12604809, study PRJNA352737) | marine metagenome | biome: ENVO:00000447; feature: ENVO:00000209|ENVO:00000569|ENVO:01000036; material: ENVO:00002151; isolation source: viral sequences binned using virsorter ... | reverse complement strand
AAGGTATTAATAAAGAAGTCACCAACTGTTGCTACATCATCCCAAGATGAACCAGTGGCGTTATACACCTTCATCTTGTCATTAGTAGTATCAAACCAAAGATCTCCATCATCTAACGATGAGGAAGGTGCAGAGGCAGCTACTCTATATCTATTGTTAAAGTCATTTATATCGTCACTAAGACTCTTGATATCTGATTCTTTTCCTAACAGTTTATGGTAGGTATAGGTATTACTTGAGCCAGTAGAACTGACAAGCAAACCCATATTGTCTGTCAACGTAGTGCTATATAACGTTGATGGGAACCCATTAATCGTTACGTTATCGCTACCATTACCAGAGGTTCTAGCAGTTGTAGATACACCGCTACCATTAACAACTATCCCACCAGCATCAGCAATACTGATTACGACACCAGAGGCAGGTTGTGTTGGAAAGCTATCTTCATTAGCTATTACTTCTAAACCACCTAAAGGTGCTATCTGTGCAGCTACATAATCAACAACAGCTCCACTTGTAGGGTAGGAGTTATCAGTATCAGATATAGTTGTTTGTACAGACTTACCATCACATACTGTATTTATTTCAGCATTAGTAGCAGTAAGAGCTGTACTACTTGCAAGTATTGAAGCAGTACCTGACTGCATACCAGCAAGCGTAGTTAACTCAGCATCAGCTATCTTTGCAGTTGTTACAGCGTCGTCTGCTATTTTAGCAGTGGTTACAGCATTTGGACCCAGGGCTGGAGTAGTTACAGCACCACCTGCCAAGTGTTGTGCGGCTATAGATGCTGTATTGATTTCATTTGTACTTACAGCATTATTAGCTATTTTTGCATTAGTTATAGAATCATCAGCTAACTTTGAGCTATTAACTGCACCGTCTGCAAGTTTTTCATTCGTTACAGCACCAACTGCTATTCTACCTGTAACTACAGCTCCTGCTGCTATTTTATTAGTTGTAACATTACTATCAGCTATTTCTGAAGTTGTAACTGAGTCAGCCGCTAGGTGTGAAGCATCTAAAGGTGAACTAGCAATAAGACTTTTAATCTCAGCAGCAGTTTGATCATCTTTAGCATTTGTGTCGCAAGTATCTAATTTTGCACCATCTACAGAAACATCTCTGCCATCAACTGTTCCTGTAGTAACTATATTCTGATCACCAAAATTAGGATTTATCTTTGTTCCAGCTATCGCTGCATTTGCATTTACGTCTGCATTGACAAGTGTTCCATCTTGAATCTGAGCAGAAGTAAATACCTTTGTATCGACATAGTTCTTAGTTGCTGCATCTTGTGCTGCTGTTGGGTCAGCGACATTCGTTAATCGAAGATTTGTACCAGATTCTCCCATTGAAGGAAGACCAGTAGCTTCATCAACACTGACTGTTTTACCTTGGTTATCTTTTAGTTCTTGGTCAATATATAAACTTTGTAAAGCACTTGTATCTAGGTCATTAGCAGTAAGGGTTGAACCATCTGCATAATCAACAAGAGGAGTTCCTAATGATGAGTTTCTTCTTACTTCTACTCTTAAGTTTGCTGATGCTATACCTGTATTAAGTCGTATAAGTTTAGGAGATACGTTCGTAATAACCTGGAACTGGTTAGAACCTGATCCTTGAGTGATCTTGTTGTAGTTGAGGAAGACCTCAATATGTTCTTCTTTGATGTAAGGGAAGGTGAACTGAAAGTCAGTAGTACCCTGTGCTGAAGAAGAATTTACTATGTACGATGCTGTGTAACTCATGGCTTAGTAGCTGACCTTCTCAGTAAATTGTGACACATTATCTGTATTTTGTTTCAAAGCTTTTCTTTTCAGTTCTCTTTCTGCTTCTTGCAATTCTCCTTGCAAAATAAGTTGACCTTTAGATGTTGTATTTTGAAATTCTTTTTTTGCAATTTCTTTGAAATCTGAAATTAAATCTTGTATCTCTAAAGCTTTAAAACTTACCTCTCCTTTTCTTGGTGATTCGTCCATACTAGGCTTTTTCCAATAGTCGCTAGTTACTAATTTAGTCATTTCTTGATGCCATGTTAACCCTTTAGAATTTCTGACAGTAGCAAAAATTCTTCTGTAATCATTTAATTCTGTAGGCGTTAAATATTGATCTGATCCAAAATCACTTGCAGTAGGTCCAAGGAAGGCAGTGCCCTTTCCGTGAAGGTTTGCAAGGTTTAATGCTACTGGGTCTGTAATCATTTTGCCTCTTCTAAAAGCGTTAACAAGAGGAACGTATTGCAACATTGATGCCATCCAAGGATGATTTTCTGCTAACTCTTTTGTAAAAAACATAGAGGGAGCTTCAACAGGAGGAGCACCAGGGGCTGTCCAATCAACAATCGCAGGATTATCTTCCGAATAACCAGCCAATCCATTCTTAATTGTTGCCCATTGCTCTTCCCAGTAAGCCATGACTGGGCTTTCGTTTGTGCTTGGCTCGACAGTTCTTACTACTGAGTCTTGTCCGTAGCGACCTTGTTTAAAAGCACTTGCTAATGGAACTAATGTTGCACCTTGCCTTTGTAAATACTTTTGAAGAGCACCTCTTCTGTTTGGCCCTGTATAAATTTTAGAAGGATCAAACGCTGCTTCGACAAGTTCGTTAATTCCTCGGAAATAAGTTTTGTCAAGTTGTCCTGCAAGTGAAAGTCTTAAAATATCAAAAGATAATGCTGCTGCTGCTTTGTCTCTCTCTTCATCTGTCATCATCGCTTGAGCATCGTTGTAATCTCCAATAGCTCCAAACATTGTTGCGTAAGGTTCTAATGCTTCCATTGATACAGGGGCATCCCACACTTGTTCTTCTTCGTTCCATGTTTGAACGCTGTATGGCATTTGTCTTTCTCTTAGCCACTTTTGTTTTGCAGCGTAATCAACTGGCCCCCCACCGTTAAACCTAAGTAAACCAAATGCTGATGCACCTGTAAGAAGTTGCATTGCTGCATTACCTGTAGCCATTGCACCTAGTGCTCTTTGCCTTGTGCCAGGGTCAGAGCTTGCAACATCTCTCCACCAAGTATCAACAAATATAGCCCCAGGGATAGGTGTGCCAGGGATGGTTGATCTTACTAAATAAGCTTTAAAAATATTAGTTGGTACTTTCATGAAAGGAACCATGAATTTTGCTACTGGCCCTACTACTGGAAATTCTCTAGCTCTTGCTAACAAAATTGATGGAACAGAACCCCATCGACCTGGTGCAAGTAAATCCTGAGAAGCTTCGTGGCTTGTCATTCTATTTGCAATTCTTTGTACTAAGTTTCCATGCTCGACATAATCTTTAGCAAAATCTAGTAGCTCGTTGTCTTTTAGTCCTCTTGCCTTACCTTTTTGCATACCATCTTGCAAGGTTCTTTTATCCATTGTCGCCATTAAATCATCTGTAAAGTTGACAGCATCTGCAAATCGTTGAGCAAAAGGGCTGTCCATGGTTGCTTCTGTTATTGTTTTTCCGTCTATCACTGCTGCTTTGACAGCACTATCTGTACGTTTTTGGGCATAAGCAAAAGCTTCTTCAAAAGCTTCTTTACTGTTCTTTTTAAGTCCTTTCTCTACTGCTAGTTCCATACCTCTAGGCATATGCCTGAAATATTCATAGCTCCAACCAGCGACAGTACTGTTGAAGGAATCAATAGTTACCGCCATTCTTCCTCCTAAAGTTCCTAAAGCTCTCCAAAGATGATTTTGAACTTGCCCAGGGAGTGTTTTTGCGTATTCAGCATCCATATCCATAGTATTTATGCTCCAGCCAGTCCTTGTGCTTTCTGAAATCAACTCACCTTGAGCATCTTTTTGTGCAACTTTTCCTAAAGCGTCAATACTTGATTTATCAAGGTTGCCCATTGGTCTTCCTGTTTGGAAACCAATCGCTGCGTTTCTAAAAGCGTGTCTAAGATTGTTCCAATAATTTCCATATAACTGCAAAGAATACAAAGCTCTGTCCATATCTCCTGAAATTGCTCCACCTATGGATTGTTCAAGAGTTAAAGCACTTAAATTAAACATGCCGTTAAAGAGTCCTTTGCCAGCAGTCATTCCTCCGCTAATAAGGTTGCTACTTCTGTAAATTTCAAATCCTTTAATTGCTGTTTCTCTTTTCCCAAGGTCTTGCCATCCAGACCATATTTTGTCAGCAGAAGCTGGTGATGCTCCAGCAATCAATATGTTGTCAGCTATCTCGTCAGCAGCAGCTTGTGCATCTGGTGTAATTTTTCCTGTCTCTAATGCGTCACGCAAACCTACAAAAGCTCCTGCTGTTTCATCTAATGCAGGATTTGTCCCTGGGGTAATCTTTAGCTCTTCTTTTATTGCATTATCTACATAGCTTCCTTGAGGTGGAGCGATACCGTCATCAATACTGTTATCTATGTCAGGAAGCTTGTAATTATCAGGTAAAGAGTAAGTATCAATATCTCTAGGTAGCTGCATCTCTTGACCTAGCTGGCCCCAAGGTCTTGTAACTTTCATAATTGCTCTATTCATTCTTCTCGAAGAATCAGCAGCAACGACTAAGCGAGCTAGTTGTACCCTCTTATCTATTGTTGGGTTGTTGATAGAGTTAATCCATTTAGCTGCTTCTGCTTGTGCTGCGAATTGCAGCTTGTCTGCAAAGTCTTGCGCCCTGTTTAATGCACCATTCTCATACTTATAGAATCCTTTAGTAAGTTCCGACAAACCTCTAAGTATCCCTGCTCCATCTGCTTGCCTTTTCTCAAACCATTGATGGTTGTGCCTTTGAACAGTAATGCCATCAAACTTAGGTATGCCCGATAGTCCTGCCCTTGTGTCTAACTCTGCTCTTCCCATTGCTTCCATACCAGCAATAAGGTCTTCAGCTTGTGAGTTGTAAACATATTTACCTGACCGACTCCTTACTTTCTGGTACTTGTTTTGTGCCCATAGTTCTGCTCTTGTTACTTCTCCGTTCTTGAGTTTCTCTTCGTTCTGCCTTAAAGCTTCTGCAAAACGTCTTGCAAAACTTTCGTCTTCATCTCCCATATCAGGAGTTTTTCTTGTGTTATTAACAGCAAGCATTGGGCCGTTAGGAGATGCTAGTGACTGTCTTTGCTTATTTATAATCTTGTCTGCTTCCATCCTTGCCTTACCTGTAACTTCTCCTCTTTGTGGAAAATCACCTTCGTAGGCATTTTCAAAAATATCGTCAAAAGTATTTAAAGATTTACCTTCAAGGTATCTTTTGACTGCTTGCACTATCTCCGCAATCTTTTCAAAAGGTTCGTTCCATGTGGCTTTTGCATATTTATCCCTTGTCAAGTACCAGCCTTGGAAAGCCATTGCTTGCACTTCGTTGCTGCTAGTAACTCCACTTAAAATATCTTTTTTTAACTGTGGGCTTGTAACTGTTTGTGCTGCTATTTTTCTAAGTTCTTTATCTGCACCTTGCAAAGTTAATAACTCTCTAGGTGTTAAATATCTAATCTGTAATCTATGAAATGCTTCGTGATAAGTAGCTTGAACCATTTCAGTTAACGTCATTCTCCGCCCCCCTGAGTTCATAGCAACCATAACTATGTCGTCTATTTCTCCAGTCAATTCTTTTGGCTGAAACATTCCAAAGGCACTGTAATAAGCTCCTTCTTTTGCTCCGTAGGCAGCAGCTTGTGCTTTGTCCATCTTGCCTTCGATTTTATCTAGCAACTCAAAGTCAACATCTTGTCCAGTAATTCGTCTTACTTCATCTCTTAATTGCTTACGAATATTTAGATAGTCGTTAATCCTATTTGTATGTCCTGTCCCAAGATTTACTTTCTTATGAACATTAGGAAGTTCTAATTCTCCTGATAAGAATCCAGGGGTATCTTTGTTTGCTTCGTCTACATCTTCAAGAACATCTTTCCAGTCTTTTGTCAGACCCATTTCATTTTCAATCTTTTCTCTTTTAGACCAATAAGCATCGTAATTAGGATCGCCATCTAACGGCTCTGGGCCTAAAGCTTTTATCTTTTTACTTAAAGCTTTCTTCTGCAACTTCACCTCGGCCTGCATATCACGAATAGCCCTTCCTTCGGTAAGTATTTTCTTAGTTCCTGGCAATCTAAACTTAGGACTTTGCAAGAATACGATTGTTTTCTCTACATCTCTTAGTGCTTTTTGAACAGCTTCCTCAGTTGCAACTCTTGCGATGTTAAGAAGATTAATTAGATCACCGACTGTATCTATAGCCCCTGCATTTCCTTTTGCTCCATCACTAAATTTATTCATTGCAACGACAAGTCTATTTAAAGCAATCTCTGCTTGATCGCCCTCTGGTGCAAGTCTTAAGAACCTTGAAACAGGAGTAGTTTTTGGAACTTTTGCAATAGCGGTAGCCAGAGGTTGTGGCTCGGCTGCTTTGGTTTCTTCGACATTTCTAACTAACTTGTCGTCTGGAGTATCAACTACTCTTTCTTTTCTTACTGTTTGTCTAACTTTTTTAGGACTTGCTGGCACATCTTTCTTGCCTTGTACTAATTCTTTGTCAATAGCTTTTTCAATTCGTTTTAGGTACTTAGCTATTCTTTTTTCTATTGCTTGCAAAGATTCTCCATCTTTAGTTTCTCCTACAATTTTTTCAAGCAGATCTCTAACTGGGCCTTTGTAATTTAAAACTTCATTGAATCTTTGCTTAACAGCTAACGCTTGTGCTCTTTGTGCCCTGCTTCCTAAAACTTCTACTGTGTTACCAGCTTCTTCTAGGATTTCTTTTGCTGCTCCACCTTTAGCTACTTGAGTTAAAGCAGTAACTTTGTTGCCTAATTTTTTGAAAATAACAGATCTTACTCTTGATCTTTTAACCCAGTCGCTTGACTTCATATCCATGCCAAGTTCTTTTAAGAACCCTTCCTGCCCTTCAGTTGTGACAGAAAACTTGGCTTCGTTCATTGCTTGTTCTATGACTTCAGCCGACCATTTCCTTCCCTTATTCGCAGAGGCCCATACATCTCTCATCACAGCAGGATCTACGTCAGGAACAGAAGCAAGGGCTATGCCTCTTTCTACTGTTGATTTTCCTGTCGCAATCTGAGTGAAGATTTCATCTGGTAATCGACTTAAAGCAAGACCTTTAGATGCTTGACTGCCTGTTAAATCAATACCTCTTTCTGCTGCCATTATCGTGGCATTTGCATCTCTAAAGATTTTTGCTGCATCAATAGCAGTTCCCTTGTCATCAGCAATGTTTTGCAAAGCACCTATTGTTCTTGCTTCTGTGGCATTAGCTGCTTGTACTTCAAGGATACGAACTTGTGATCGACCTAATTTTTTAGCAAGAGCAAGTCTGTTGTGACCATTAATAACGACATATCTATCTGTTGCAGGATCACGCCATACATTAATATTTTGAGCTAGGTCGTCATCAAAGGCTTTTTGATCTTTAGTGAAAGTACCTGAGTCGCCTTCTGTCCTAAATTGACCAGCTTCTTTGAATTGAAACTCTTCTGGTTTTACATCTATGTCTGCAATATCTACAATCTCTGTGTTTGCTATTTCTGGTTTTCTAATATCACCATCCCAAGGGTCTGGAGAAATATTTGTATTGGTAGCATCTGCCATGTGCTCTGACTTCTTAAGTTCTAAGCCAGCTTTTTCTAATGCTTTCCCTGTTTCAATCGCAGATTCAATCATCTCGACATCAGTGGGAGTATCAGCAATTATTTTTTCTGCTTTAACTGGATCATTTTTTAGTAGACCTTCAAGCTCAAGAACACCTTGAACATCCTTCTGGAACATTTCATCATTTATAAGCCTTTCTTGTATTGGAACTTCTGTATTCTCTTGGAATATATTTAATACTCTTAGTGTTTTAATTGCCTTCTTGTCGCCATTTCCAGCCTTCTCAACTAAAGATGGAAGCTCTTCGCCACCATTATCAATATGATTTTTTATCTTGGCTAAATTCATTCCATTTCTTCTTTTTGCCACTTGATTCATAAAGCCACTTCTTCTTACAATCGCTTTGCCGACAGGGAAAAAATGATTCATCCCTGCACCAATAAGAGCACCTTCATGCCTAGTAACTCCTATTGCGTCTAAATAACTATCATCTGGATCTATTTTAAAGAAGCCACTTCCTGCATAAAAGTCAAAACTTCCATCGTCTTGCCACTCCCCTGTTGCTTGTGGCTCGTAGAAGAAAGTGTCGTAAGCAAAGCCAGGGATAATTTGATCGGCAAATTTTAAACCACTTACGGCTGCAATTTCTTGTGCTCTTTTTCCTCCAATAAAAGGAACCCATTTTGGTAAGAGTCGTGGGTTCGCAACGAAAGGAATGTTGCCAGCCTTTGTTTTTGCTCCATTTAAAATTGCAGCAACTTTTGGATCAAAGAAACCTTTGGCTCCTGCTATTCCTTTAGAGACAGCACCTATTTTCATTAAAGGAGCGAAAGCGTATTGAGCCGCTTTCATCATCATGTAATACTTGATTGGCTCTGCTATGAAACCTTCGACTGGATTAGTTTCTACATCTGCTAAAGGTTCTCCCCAAAGGATTCCGACATCTCCATCGCTTAATTTTCTATTTGGATCAAGCATTGCAGCAGCAACATTTGCAGGCTGCTGAATAAAATCTCGTCCTGCTTTAAAAAAAGTTCTACTTGTTGATCTCCCTAATCCTGATCCCTGAATGTCTTTTAACACATATTCGCCATATTGTTGCGTAGCTCCCTGAAGTGCTTCTTTACTTGTAAAGCCATATTCTTTTCCCTTTTCTACATACTCTCCTACTGCTGGAACTATGCCGTCAGCAAGGGTTGAGATGCTACTTAAAACTGGAACTTGTTTAGTCCAGTCATTATCCATGCCTTTATCTTTAGTCTCCACATCACTTCTTTGAAAGAAATCTCCTTCCCATGTAGCTTCTTTCAAGCCTTCTTTATTAGTGGTGAACTGAAGGCCACTTTGGTTTAAATTTTCTTCTGACATGAAATTACTTCGAGTTGCTTAGATCAGGAGTTGCTCTGCCAGGGATAAACAGAGTCAATCCTTTATCCCTAGAGTCTATGCGAACTTTCTCTAATTGTTCTTTGATATTTTCAGGTAGATCGTTTGCGTAGTAATACTTCCATTGCCCCTCAAAGTAATCTGCAACTTTATTCCTGTAACCTATCTTTGCTAAAAACTTTCTCATCGAATCACTAAGGTATCCCTCTTTGAGTAACGACCTTAATTCTCTTTCAAAGTCTGGCCCTGACAGGACTCGACCTATTTTTAATTGATTGTCTATTTTTGTCTTGTCTCCATCTAGTAAAGGTTTTTTCATCCTTGCATCTAAATCTTTAATGATGCCTGCTTGGTTGATGGGTAACTCTTTAGTTTCTGTATCTAAGCTTTTGCTGTATTTATCTATTATTGCCAAGTCAGATTGTTTGTATTCTTGCTCTAAAACTCTTTGCCATGCTTCATCTCCTCCCTTGAAATCTGCTGGTGGTTCTTTACTGAAAACGGCAAGCTTGTTGTCTGCTCTTTCTTTATTCATGTCTTCAAAAAATACGACATAATTTTGCAAGCCTGTTCCGTCAAGCTCGTTAGAACTAGCGTTACCGTTACCTTGCAAGATTAAAATATCTCTTTTTCTTGTTTGTAATTGTTTAAGTTTGTCTTTGACGCTTCTTCTGTAAACAGACAGATTACCTTTGTCATCTTCTTTTGTAACTCTTGCGTAAAAAGGAGCAAGATTTTTTTGAGTTAATCCTTGAATACCTAAGTTATCAAGCCTAAGTCTTTTAGTTGTTGTGTCTAAGTCAGGATTGTTAACTATTGCAGATGCTTGTTCTATCAAAGAATCTTGAACAGGCTTACTAAATGCTCTTTGATTTATTGTTGCTCTATCGTTCACAAGTTGAAGAGCTTTTGCTTTAGCAACAGGATCATTCTTTAATACTGAATCGTTCTCTATTGCTTTCGTAGCTCTTTCTATTGCTGCTGTTCTATCTTGCGTAGTTTCATAAGTATCTGAATCGTTTAATCCTGCAATTTCAAAAATACTTTCCCCTGTATCTTCTCCTACGTCTTGAGATAAAGAGTCGTGATAATTTTTTAACTGCTTGTTTTGTCTAAGTATAGCCATCTTTAACTCTTGCTTTGCTTCTGGGTTAAGTCTATCTATTAACATTTCACCGTTCGGCCCTGCTTGTATTTTAGAAAAAACTTCTAAAGCTCTGTTTAGATAATAGCGTGACTCAAGTGCATCTACCTCTCTTCTTGCCTCTACTCTTCCTTCAGGAATTGGCTCCCAAGTATTAATCTTATTGCCGTTGTCTAGTATAATTTTTTCCGACATTTTTGTGCTTAACGATGTTAATATTTTTGATACAGAATCAGCAACTTCTTGATAACCTTCTATGCCTAAAACTCTTCTAGCCATATCAAGTCTGTCACTGATTCTTTCTGCTACAACATCAGGAGTGGCAGTCTTTGCGTAGAAATCTTCTTCCGTTGCATAGTTAACCATGTCTATATATTGTTTCTTCTTCCAAGTAGCGTGTCTTTCTGCGTGACTACCTATTGCTCTTCTAAATATTTCTTTCCTTAAAGGATCAAGGTCTTTTCTTATTAACGGATCAACTGATAACGGCCCTGCTGTTTCTGTTAAAAGTTTTAGGAACTCAGGTGCGTCAGGAGATACAGCAGATAGTTCTAATGTTCCGCCTCTTGATAATTTTACTGAGCTTGTCTGGTCAATCTTTCCTTCTAACGCATTTAACTTAGCCCTTTGTGTTGTTGCGTCATAATATCTTTCTGTATAAGTCTTTTGCATCGGGCTTAGTGCCTGATAATAATTGAATAATTTTTTAGCGTTTTCATCCCCTGCTATTGCTTGCTTTTCAGCAGCATCTCTTGCTTGAACAAAGGTTTGACCTGGGTAATCTTTTTGAAATAAATCAGAAGTTGTTTCTCCTACTACTCGTCTTTCGTCGTCAACATCTTTTGCACGTTGGATAGCAGCACTAGCAAATTGTTTTAAGTTTGTATTTAAAGAACCAAGTTCATTTGCAAGCTTCTCAAGATTACTTATAGATGCTGGCTCTGGTGTCAGTTGAGGTTTACTAAGTACAACTGGCCCTGGTGCGTTAGGGCTTCGTGCTTGAACAAAGCTAGAGACAGGTGCAGCTTGAGGTCTTAATGCTGGCTCGTTTATCGACAGTTCTTGGAATGGAGTGGAGGCAGCACCCATGCTTGACCCACCCATTAAACGTCTTGATGTTTTCTTAGTTAATGACGGCTTCATGATTATTTAACTCTGGTATATCCACTGCCTTTAGTGTACTTAAAGCCAGCTTGATTGATTGAACTTGCGGTATTTAGTCCAGTAGTAGCACCTCCTAATCCAGCACTTAGTACTCCCAAGAATCCAGGGCCACGGACATGTCCTCGTTTCATTGGCTTTAACGGATCTAGGAATGTTCGCTTCAAGTATGGCTGCTGGCTTGCAACTCGACTTGATCTTTCTATACCTGCTCCTCTCTTCTGTTCTTGTACTTGTTGGCCTACAAAGGCTAGGTTTCGTGATGTTGCGTAGTCGAACATGGCCTGTTCTCTCCTTGCGTCTGCAATTAAGTTTTGAATTGAGTTGCCAAAACGACCTGCTGCAAGTATTTCGCCTTTAGCCTCTAAAGCTTCTAACGCTGCTCCTCTCTTGGCTTGTCCTGCTGCTTCTTGTTCTTGCATTAGCTGTAGGTTTAATTGTGCAATATCACTTTCGTATGCTTCGCCTGCAAGATATTCATTCTGTGCCATCAAGTCTTCTTGCAACTGTCTTTGCTGTTCTTCTCCTGTCCTATTCGCTTGGGTTTGCAGCACAGAGTATTCATACTGCTGCTGTTCCTGCATATTTTGGAAATCTATCTGTGCGTTCTGTGCTCTAGTCGCTGCCTGCTGCTGCATGATGCCCAGACCTGCTGACATCACACCCATAATTATGCTGACTGGTTCGCACATAATTAAATCCTCACGAACTCATAGAACAGACGACTTTCTGGACCCCATTCTGGATGCTTTTGTATAAATGTAAATCCCATCCATTGTAACCAGCGTACATGAATTTCATTTCTTGCATCAACTACATTAAATAACACTGGATACTGCTCAAGAACCTTTATAAGTTCTAGTTTAGATTGTCGTAGAAAAGTTCGCTTATCTCTTTCATCATCCAACATTGATTGACACCCTAGCATCCATATACGACCAGATGTTTCTGACTCACGAATTACACCCCACATACCCATTGGATAGCCATGTCTACTAATCATGGTCATACAAGGTTTACTATTCAAATAACAGTAAAGCAAGCTTTCAGGTGGTGAACTTCCTGACTGTGCCTGACATTCAGCAGCATCTTCCTGTCGCATGTGATCTGCAACATATCTGACATCCTGAAGAACTGTTGTTCTTTGGTATGCGGTTACTGTCTTCTGGCTCTGGTGTGGTAAAAACCTTCCCATTCCGCCGATTGAACTCTGCAAGGTAGAGGGCTGCTGCTAATAATTTCAATCTTAGTATCTATATTACTTGCCATCACGGGAACACGGAAAGATCCTGTCTGTAATGATGGGCTTCCTATTAGTGGTGGTGCTTGTCCAAGGATGATTCCGTTGTATGGATAAGAGCTGGCATCCCTACCTGTTGGAGTAATTTTTAATTCAAAGGCAGAGGTCTTATCAAAAATTAAACTCCAAGTTCTCATTTGCAATTTAGGGCCAGCAGCAATAGAGACACCTCCACCTGTCTTTTGTTCTTTTACATAGGGAGTACTGAACTCGTAGTTCATGTCGTATAGCTCTCCGACATAGAACTTTGCACTACTTAAATCACCAGGCACTGTCATTGTGCCGTGACCACTAGTTCCTCCTGTTTGAGATTCACTAAGAGGTCGTATGACTTGACCATGACTAATTGTATTACTTGAGTCATACCTTCCTACCACTGCCATTACGCCTGTTGTTGCAATGGGGTAAGGAAGAGTGATGACAGTTTGTACCCCTAATGCACCTGAGTTGATAAGAGTAGTAGAACAATTAGCTTCTGTTGTCTTTCTATCTAATAGTATTTCTAGTTTTGTACCTGCACTGACAGTTTCTGGGTCAATATTTTCTGGTCTTAGTGCAATCTTTTCTAAGTAAGCACCATCGCTATATTCGACAACGACATATAAATCACTACCAATAATATCTGCACCAAGAATTGTTTTTGCTCCTTTCACTTCCCAGTAAGACCATGCAGATTGAAGCTTGGTATCATCTTCAAAAAAGAACTTATAGATATAGATACGCTTGGGCTGGTCCTTACTAATAAGAACTAATGCTTCCTCTGCAACAGAGGCGACAAGTGTTGATAAGTTGCCTGGTATAAATCTAGGAACACTGGCTGTTACTTCTTCAGATAAAGGGATAGCACCACTTGCATCAGGTAGGAAGAACTCTCTAACACCACTAAAGCTTGCTCCTTTTGGTATAGGGAAATAGATATTACGACCAACAGCAACAGGGTCTACAGCACTAGCCATGTCAAAGGTAGTGATAGCTGTAATGGTTGCAGTCTTGGGAGTTAAGCTTGATCCAATATTTAATCCTGAGTCAAGACGGAATTGACCGTGACGACTGAAGAGAAGAAGAGTGTTAGCAAAACCTACGCTTGAGACTAAGAAGTTAATAGATTTACCACCAGTACTTAAATCAACAGGATCACTATCTACAACAGTTTGAACTGTTTCAGGCCAGAACCTGTCATAGCTATCAGCAGCAGACAGGATTACGTTTTCATCCGCAAGGAAGACAAGCCTGTTTCTAAATAAATCTATGTTTTGTATTTGCCTATCAATAAAGGTTGGATTGGGTGACGTGGTTGTATCTCCTGCAATCCTTGGCGACCATGTAAATTTTCCAAATGTAAAAGTACCGTTGGCATTACGCACCAAGGTATGAGGCATCGTTGTTGAATCTATCTCAAAGGTTATGCCTGGTCCTACACATTCTTTCCATTGCCCAGGGCCAAAGCCACTACCGACATCTGTTACAAATTTAACGTAGTAATCATCAAAAGCTGTTGCTTTAGATCCTTGTACTTTAATGATAAAACCATGCTTGCTAATGGTAGGAAGATCATCCATTCCATCGACAGAAGATTTAATAGCAACTAAGTCTTCTCCTGTTTTGGTGTCTGTTGCTGTTAATAGGTAGTCGGTAGTAGCACTACCTCCATCTTTTCTTTTGATATTGAGAATGTAATCATCCTGTTCAAAATCAAAAGCTGAATTGGCATTACTATCAGCGACAAGTAATGCTTTTAACTGAGCAGCAATATCTATTGTTGATAAAGGTTTTGAATGAGTAACAGTACAGTTACCACCTGTTATCTGGGATGACGCTGATGTATAGCTAAAGGCATCCGCAGTTGAAACTACAATTTCATAAGTACCAGCCACACCTAAACCTACGTTTGCGGAACTACCAGCAGGAAAGGTCATCCTTACTTTGTCGCCAGTCGAAAGTCCGTGGTTAGTAGCTAGTACTGAAACGCTTGGAGATGGGCTGTTGGCAGCACCTTGGGCATAAGATCCTGAGATCTCTCTTCCAATAGCAGGGTCTGTCTTATATTCAATCTTTCCATCACTGTTAGATAACAAAGAAGAACCATCGGTTCCGTTGATTTGAATTTCGTATGTCGTGTCATAGTTGGCAGCTTTAACGAAAACCATTGAAGCGATATTAGTTATCCCTAAATTCTTAGGAGAAGTTGTACCAGCCATTGAGACTGTCTTCTCTCTATTCGCAATGAAGGTATAGTCAGCGACTGACGCAACTCTAAATTGAGAAGAAGGTTCACTTGTGTTTGCTATATCTAAATACCCTTTACCATCAGGGAAACTAACTGTTGCTTCTGTTCCGTCCAGGTTAAATACTTTTAAGTCTCCATCTTGAATGATAACTAAGTACTGGATTACTCCATCTCTATCAACCAAGTGAACAAAAGGTCTGTTAGATCCAAGAGTGCTACTTGTTAGTTGCTTGACGTGTGTGCTTGGAGGTCGTTTCTTTAGCCCTTCCACTGGGCTAGGCATACAGTTAACAACTGATTCAGCTTGTGAAGCCAGTCTTAATGCTGGTGGCTGTTGGCTTATCCCATTAATTAAATTAGGGATAGCAGAACTGACTAAAGGCATGGCTACCTAAGAACGGTATTACTAGGTTGGTAAGTTTGAAAGACTCCAGTGTGATTAGGATTACCACGAATCATATTGTGCTGACTCTTAGTTGTTTCTTCCTCAAGGAAGTGTGCCTTCGCTTCCATCTCAGCAGTGATATTAATCTGACCTAACTCTGTACTTCCAATAATAGATTCTTGCAACTGTCTTCCTGCTCTTGTCATTATGTATTGACGTGCGTGTTCAGGTAAGTCAGTCCAATCAAGGATATAACTTACATCTGCTTTTAAATCTTCAGTAAACACAGAGGTATTATTCTTTCTGTCGTATAACTTTAATCCTCTTTGGGTTACGTCATAGTCAGGGTAAGTGTAAGGATCTACGACAACCCTACTGATGTCAGAACTTAGATCTATTTCATTAGTACCTGGAGTTCTGTTTAAAGTTTTTTCAAAGTCTGTATTAAAAGACCATCCTTCAGATTGAATGGCACGACTAGCTTCACGAAGAGAATCGTTTGCTTGTTTTGCTAGACCGAATTGGCTTTCAAGACTGTTGACAGGTGATTCACCCATCATTCTTAAAACCTTATTAACTCCTTCTAGCTCTGATGTGAGGTTAAGACCCATAAGAAAAGAGGGGGCATATAGCCCCCACGGTAGTTAGCTGGTTGCCCAGTAGATTTCGATAGCACAGTCTGGACGAAGTACGCCAGTACCATGAGCCATAGATCCGACCATGAATGTACCTTGCCATAAAGCATGTACATCTGATCCTGTCTGCTCCATCTTCAAGTCCATCAACTTAACTGTACCAACAGCTTGCTTGTTGAAGACAAGTCCAACGCTGTCTGTGTAGTTAGCGTGGTATGTGTTGTTCTCACCAGTTACAGCAGAACGGTTTGTAGTTGGTAGATGGTTTGACTTGATGATGCTGATACCAGCTACCTTCAAGACTGTTCCATCTGCGTATGCTCCAGAACCACCCCAGTCTCTGTTGAGTACATCTGTTGTCTGAGCTAACTTGTAGTACTCAGTTGGGCCAAGCACTAAGGTACGACCTTCTTCAGGGATATTGTTGATATCCATCTGCTCGGCTGCTGACCACATAGCAGCAACTAAGTTTGCACCAGTAACGGCTGCCTTGTTAGCAGCAACAATCTTGATGCGAGTACCACCAGGTAGGTCAGTGTTTGGGTTAGTAGAAGTACGTGCTGCTTGAGCAATAGTAGCTGCTACGTTCTTGTCATAGGTGTACGCTAATGCGTTGCCCATCTCAGTTGTATACTGGCTACGAACGTCATAATGGTTCTTAGCCTCATCAATGTCAGCAACGAATACGTTTGATACGAGCTTATCATCGATGTTGATAACAGCTTCAGCGTGCTTGATAGCGTTACCTGTAAGCTGTGTACCAGGTGTATGGTATGCTGTGCTGCTTAATCCAATGATAGGGAACTGAGCAGATTTACCAGACTTGATCGTGCGTACAGTGTGTAACGCTTCGAACACAGTTGCCTTACGGAAAGCACTTAGTACTTCTCCACTAAAGGTCTTAAGGAATAAAGCGTCATAGCTAGAGCCTGTATTGTTTACAAGACCTAGCCGTGAGCTAGTAAAGTTAGCCACGGAAAAAAGCTAGAGAAAGGTTGCCCTTCGCTATCTCTTCAACGCAGGGTATCCCTCGCAAGGGGCCGTTGTTTATACGAGAAGGTTTAGGTATCTACATAATACCCTTTACATTACATTTGAGCGACCAAGTTTTTCTTGTACTTCTTTTCTGTAGGCTTCGTCTGACGAATACCGTTCATCATTCATAGCAGCTACTACCTGTGCTGCTGATTTGAATTTACTTGTATCTGCTGTAGTTGTTCTACCTCCTACTAGCTTGGGTTCTCTTTGTGCATTGTTCATGTATGAAGCTTGCAAGCCAGCGACAGCAATTCTTATTTGGTGAGGATTAGAAGTTTGAAGCATGTTGTCGAAAGCTTGTATCTCTTCCATGTCCCAGTTCTCTTGTGCGAACTTGACCATTGCTTCATAGGTTTCTGCTCCACCAAACTCTTCTTTAATTGCAGTAACTTCTTTAGCTGCTAGTTGGGAATCTTGTGCTGCTCTGTACTGCACACCATCTAGATATGCTTCGACCATATCTTTAGTAAAGCCAGCACCTTCTAATGATTTGTAGTCTTCTTCACTTAGCTTGCCTGATTCTTGCCATCTAGTGTTCATACCTTCGTAATCAACACCAGCCTCATCAAGGCGACTGCCTATGTATTCACCATAGATCTCTGTCGCATTACCAGCTTCAGTAGATTCTGAAGGTTCAGACTCAGATGCTTCAGGTGTGTCAGTTGCTTCAGTTTCTTTAGGAGCTTCGTTGCTTTGGCTACCTAATTTGCTTTGCAGTTCTGCGTAACCTTTCTCTAATTCCTGAACAGTTTGATACTTGCCTGCAAATTTAATATCAGCAGCAGGATCAACACCATCAATTAGTGCTGCGTCTTTTGCTTGTGTCTCCTGTTCAGGAGATATTGCAGGAGTCTCCTCCTGTGCGATTGTTACTGGCTCTGGACTCATGGCAAATCTCGTAGGTGGTGGTGTTAGTTAGCTCTTCGATAGGTAGTTCTTGTATCTGAATTGAATCCAGCATGTGAAGAGGAATACCTGATCGTGATAATTCTATCTTCATTTGATAGTGATGTGCCGTTCGCCGTCTTTAGTAACTTGTGGCTCTTTGTCTTTCTTCTTTTTAGCAACTGTCTTCTCTTCTTTAACAGGAGTTAACTCTCTAGACTTCTCCTCCTTGGACTGGGCCACTGGGGAGTCCTTGGGCTGCTGCCCTGAGATCGGGGAGGGAGTTAGGGATGCTTCCTGCTGCTCCTGTTTCGGAGTCTCCTGAGAATTGGGGGCCATAAGGGGTTCCTTCCTTGGTGTAGTTGTCAACAGCTTTAGACATAGCAGATGACTTCATCATTTCCATCATCTGTTGTTCTTGTTGTTGCTGTTGGGCTTGTGCCTGTGCAGCAGCAGCCTCTTGTTGTAGCTGCTCGCTGGTTTTGATTAAGTTTGTCGTATCTATTGAAGCACTAGCTGCCAATCTTCGCAGTGCTTCTTCGTAATTTACATATTGTTGTGCTATCTCTGGGCCTAGTACTTGCTGTGTTACACCTAAGAACTCAGTTAATTTATTCATATCATCACCTCTACCTATACCTTCTAATCCTGTTACAGCTTTAGGTAGTACTAATGGTTCCCCTGTCTCTTGACTGTTGGGGAACTCAGGTAGCTTGCCTTGTCTTTGTAACATATAGATTAATCTGCGTACCAATGGTAGCTGTAGCTCTTGAGTAAGTATGGAGTAGAAGCCACCGATACTTGCTTCAAGTTCTTGTGCCATGTATCTAATTTCTTCTGCTGTAACTCTTTCACCAGGTCTTTGAATAGCTGAGTTAAGTAAGAAAGCAAACTGCAACCTACCTTCGATACGATCAATAGTTGAATTAGCTATTTGTAAATCAGCCTGCTTGTTGGCTTGAACGACAGTAACATCAGCAGCATTACCTTGAACTATTGCACCGTTCGCTGCACTACTTAGTGTACGAGGGCGTGTGGTTCCATTCGGATTACAAAGAAATAAAATTTTGCTGGCTGCTGCTGCTGCTTCGATCACTGCTTGGTACAGAGATTCAAGTGCAGTTAAATCACCGTAGTACTGCTCAGTATGTGAGCGTCCATAGTCTTCAGAGTCAAGCTTCTCATATCTCAATACAATCCAAGGACTACAGTTCTCTGGACAACGACCATAAGTGTTAGCTATCTCCTTTCCTTTCGCCTCCTGATACCAGGTAGCTACTCCGTTCTCAAACTTTACACATGTATGTACCTTGATACTTTTCTTTGTCGGCTCTAATGTTTCTTCTTCCTTCTGATCAGGTAAGAATCCATCAGGTAATGCTTCAGGATAGACTTCTTCTTCTATTAAAATCTCAGTGATATGACCCATTGGATCACGAACGACGCAATAATCCTGTAGATGTATAACTCTTATTCCATCTGGTAGTACATAGAGAAGAACATTACCTGTAACTAGCAGTTGCCTAAAGGCTTGGTTCAATGAAGCTCTTGCACTCATTGTTTCAAGCATGGTCATGGTTGCTTGTTCAACCTTGACTAATGCTGTGTCTAGTTCTGTCTTAATCTCTGGCCCTTGCTCTTCTATTTGTAATGCAAGACTATCTATCTCTAGCTTGAAAAATGGGGTGTTAGGAGGTAGAAGTGTAATCAAAAGTTTGTGCGACAAATGTGCTATACCTCTAGCACCTGTTGACTGCCAAGGTGTCTTAAGTTTTCCATGATCTCCTTGGTTAGAGTCAGGACAGATAGATGGAATCGTTACCTTGCTACAATCTCTACCTCTTTGAAGGAAAGGATCACGATTAGTTTTTAACTGATCGTATCTGCCAGCAAGAGTAGTACCTTTCTTTTTCTTCTTCTTACCTTTGCCAGGTGTAAGATCTATGTCGCTAATTTTTAAATCCATTACACAATACCTAGACTGGATGTTGATCTGTTTCTAGTTTGTTTCTTATATTCTGGTGCTCTATATTTTTGTCTATTACTACCACTAATCTTTAATTGATCTAGTGCTGGTGTTGCTACTGCTGCTGTTTCTTCTGGTGGTGGAGGGGGTGCAGCTTCTGCTATACGTTGTTGCTTCTCATAACGCTTTTGATTTTCTGCACGTTGAAGTTCAAATTGTCGTTTCTGTTCAGCCATCTGCTCTCGCTGTAACGCAAGATTTTCTTGATGTCTTTCATCAGCTTTCTCTTGTGCTTCGGCTTGATCGCCGCCACCGCCACCACCACCACACATGATTAACGCCTCTTAATTATGTACTAAGGGTACATCATATTAAGCTGTTGGGATATTTGTATTTCTAACAGCACCGCCAGGGGGTGTAGTTCCTCCTTGAGATTTGGTGTAGTTTGTATTGTAGAGATTACGATTGCTGCCTGATAATTTATTAGGATCATCTTTTAATATTTTAAAATTATCGACAGCAGTTTCAGCTTCCCTGTTTGCCATGTTGATATTTGTACCACTACCACCACCGCCACCATAAATCATTGCTTGTGTCTGAGGTGGGGCAGGTGGCGTTGTTGTTGTTGTTGTTGTTGTGCTACTACTGCCACCACTAGGAAATTTAACTACACCACCACGATCTGGGCCGCCTGCCACTATATCTTGATATTCGGCACTAGCTCCAAAGTTCATGTGCATTGTTGCTAACGCTTGGTTGAAAGCTTCTGTGTCTGACATGCCGTGAGCAACTTTGTTGTAGTGTTGTGCAGATCTAAGATCTGAAGCCCAGTAATTAACTACATCATCATTCTCAGGGCCAGCACCTAAGAAGGTATGGTAAGCCTGCCCTACAAATGATTTGTATGGATCTAGTTCAGCACTTGAATATGCCCCACCATAATTAGGGTTAACAACTAATTGTCCAGTAGTAGCATCTGGGACGTATGGTTTTTGTGTGCCATAAACAGCAGGGCCAGTCCCTGCTACCTGTGCATCAATGCCTGCGATTATGTCGTGACCAGTACCGATAGCCATTAGAAATCTGTGGTGTTTTGTTCATTATATACAGACTCCAACATTCTTACTAGCTCTACCTGTCCACCGTACCTCCAGATTTCTCGATCAGATGTATCTATTGATGGACATTTATCAGGGTAAATCTCTTTTAACTTACTGATAAGAGCGTGTGGAATCTCAGGCCAGAGTTCTTCATCAATCATGTGGTGGGTTCCAGAGTTTTACTTCTTGTTTGTTTAGATTGTACTCTCCGTGTCTCAAGATTCTAGTAAGTCGTGCTGAAAGTAATGCTGATTTGTATGTAAGTTTCCTCTTCTCGTACGCACCTATCACCTTGTCCCACATATCAGAAAGAGTTTCGGAATCTCCCAAAATTTTTTCAGCAGTTTTTGGCCCGACACCTACCAACCCAGGGATGTTGTCGCACCTATCACCTACTAATACAGAAGCCATCCAATTTCTATCTGCCCTCTTTTCAGAAATGGTTTCAAGATCTCCATTCCTCAGAAGAATACA
>VTLG01007128.1_pt1 | contig 21259 bp, 12 predicted proteins | sample 4694571 | NCBI WGS metagenome assembly VTLG01 (sample SAMN12604809, study PRJNA352737) | marine metagenome | biome: ENVO:00000447; feature: ENVO:00000209|ENVO:00000569|ENVO:01000036; material: ENVO:00002151; isolation source: viral sequences binned using virsorter ... | reverse complement strand
AGCAGTAGAAGCCAACTGGAACCGCGTCCGTTCACCTTCTTATGAAGGCGCATGAAAACAACTCATGGAACGGGGGGTTGTTACTAAGGAGAAGACTATGAAAGTCCAACTAAAGTATCGCGGTATCCCTTATACCAAAACAATTACTTAATTAACAATGAAAACAATTGCACTTGCCGTCCTGGCATCCACAGCACTGGCGACACCTGCATCAGCCGGAGTCTATGCCAACGTCGAATCAAACGGAGCTCGTGTTGGTTCGGAATATACAGGCAGCGTGACAGATGTTCACGTAGGTTTTGAGAAAGCTGCTGAGAATGGTTCTTCCTTCTACATTCAAGGAGGCCCCGCAGTAGTAGCCGAACAAGGCGAAGATTCAGACTGGCGCCTATCAGGTAAAGTAGGTGGAAATTTCCAAGCTACTGATAACCTCGGAGTTTATGGTGAGATCTCTCTTCTAACTGCAGAAGAGGATTCTGACGATGACACCAGTTGGGGTACCAAGGTCGGCGTAAAATATAACTTCTAAATGAAGTAGGGTTGGGGGCACCTCAGAGTCGGACCCCCTTCCCATTGGCTTAGGCCCGAGTGTTACTCTACGGAGCAAACATAGCGGATACCCGACGCCGTCTAGACGGAGGGAAAGACCTCATTTTTATTTAATTTCAATCGATTGAGAGACTGTTTAACTATACACATCTCTTAGAAAATGGCTAATACCTTAGTTTCTAGTATTGGTTCTATTAACAATACCTCGTCAACCCCGTTGGCGCTAGGTACTGCTTATGATACCAAGTACGCAACTTACCTAAAGCTGTTCTCAGGTGAGCTTTTCAAAGCTTATGAGTCAGCAACGGTAGCAAAAGGAACTGTACAAAACCGTCAACTCAAGAACGGTAAGAGTCTACAGTTCATCTTTACAGGTCGTATGACCGCCGATTACCATGAGCCAGGGACACCAATCCTGGGTTCGGGTGATCCCCCAGTAGCAGAGAAGACAATTGTCTGCGACGATCTACTCATCAGTTCTGCATTCGTGTATGATCTAGATGAGACACTTGCTCATTACTCCCTACGTTCAGAGATCTCCAAGAAGATTGGACACGCTCTAGCTGAGGCATATGACAAGAAGATCTTCAGAACAATTGCTCTCGCTGCTAGAGAAGCACATCCTATTACTGCAGCACCAGGTCCAGAACCAGGTGGTACTGTAATTAAGATTGGTGCTAACAACCAGTATTCTGCACAGAAGCTCGTAGATGCATTCTTCGAAGCTGCTGCTGTTCTTGATGAGAAGAACCTACCTAAGGATGGACGTACTGCTGTACTAAATCCACGTCAATACTATGCTCTCGTGTCTCAAGTTGATACTAACATCTTGAACCGTGACTATGGTAATAGTTCAGGTAATCTAACTTCTGGTGAAGGACTAGTATCTATTGCTGGTATTACTATCAAACGCTCCAACAACCTACCATTCCTAGCTGGTACTGTTGCTGCTGTGTCTGGTGAAAACAACACCTACAATGGTGCTTTCGCTAGCCACTGTGGTCTCATCTATCAGAAGGATGCCGCAGGTGTGGTTGAAGCAATTGGTCCTCAAGTTCAAACAACCGGAGCCGACATTAAGACAATGTATCAAGGCGACTTGATCGTTGGAAGGTTGGCAATGGGTGCTGGCACACTTAACCCTGCTGCTGCTATTGAACTTCAAGCAGCTTAAGGAGGTAACATGCCAAGAGCACATCCTATTACTGGTATTGCTGGTCTAACCAGTGAGACTTATTTTAACCAACCCCCTGTAGAATGGGGACGGGCAGGAGGCTCTGTTGCTACTATTGCTGTTGGTACTGCTACTGGTGACGATGGAACCGCTGGTGGTACTAATGGTACTGTAGATAACAAAGCAACTACAACAGATGGTGGGGGTTCTAACCTTAAGGTTGACCTTACTATTGCAAGTAACAAATGTTCAGCTATTGCAGTTGATGCTGCAGCCGCTGCTGATGGTGATGGCTATCGCATCGGTGATAAAGTCACTATCGCTACTGGTGACTCAGGCACTAACACTGCTGTAGTTGGCTATGTTACATCACTTGAATATGAGAACTAATTATGGCTAATCCTTCAACAGCCAGAGTGTCTAATACAGATGCCACAGTACAAGAACCAGGTGGGTACTCAGGTAGTACCGCTGGTATCTCTGGAGGTAATACAGCTATCCGCAAGTCGGTAGCTTTTACTCAAGGTGGTACTTATTCACAATCTGCTGTATATTCAGAATCAAAAGGATTCCCTACTGCTTATAAGGCAGTGGAATGCGATTCACCTGCGATAGATCGCAGTTAAACACGGGGGACTTCGGTCCCCTTTTTTTTATTAACATAAATTAATTATGGCTTTCCCTACCACAAACGCTGCTCAAGAATTACCAGCAGTAAATGAAATACTGGCGTCTGTTGGTCAGGCACCTGTAACAACACTAGATCAAACCAACCCAGACGTTGCGATTGCATATGATACATTAACTAATGTGTCTCGTGAAGTACAGGCTGAAGGCTGGACCTTCAATACTGAAGAATTTTATGAACTTACACCAGATGTAAATGGTGAAGTACTGATACCAAACAATGTATTACAAATAGATTTACATGCTGAGAAAGATAATCAGTATGAAGCTATAAGAAGAAATGGAAAGTTATATGAAAAAGTAAATCATACATATGACTGGACTACCTTAACTAATTGGGAGAAGGTAGCTTGTGATATAGTATGGTTCTTTGATTGGGTTGATCTGCCTAGACCTATTCAAGACTATATCGTTGCAAGGACTGCTGCTATTGTTTCTAGTAGAATAGTAGGAGATCCTCAACAGTATAGAATGCTACAAGAAAAAGAATTGTACAACAGAGCTCAAGCTATGGAGTACGAATGCAATCAAGGTGACTACACATTCTTTGGACATCAAAGAGGTAAGAAACCTTATGATGGCTACAAACCTTACCAAGCACTGTATAGATAATGGCAGCTGTAACTCAAACAATTTCAAATTTCTTAGGTGGTGTTTCAAACCAACCTGATGATAAAAAACTACAAGGACAGGTTACAGGAGCTGTTAATGCTTATCCTGATCCAACATCTGGACTGACTAAAAGACCAGGTTTTAAATTTAAAAAAGTATTAGCTGATGGTATACCTACTGGAGGTACTGCATTTGATCAAACAGACTTAGATAATGCTAAGTGGTTTTATTATAATCGTGATGTACCTGCAGGTGATGAGAGGTATATAGGTTGTATTGTAGGTAATGCTACTGCTAACAATGCAGCTATTCATATATGGAATACAGTTAGTAATAATAAATGTACAGTTAACTATGGTACAAATGCTAAGGACTATCTTAACTCTACTGTAGCTACTGATTATGACTTCTTAACTATCAGAGATACTTCTATTATCACTAATAAGACTAAAGTAGTTGGTGTACAAACAGCACCTACATTTAATGCCAAGAGAGTAGGTACAATAAGAATACATCTTGTAGAATATAGTGCTAAGTATGAGGTTGTAGTAACTACTGACAGTGGTTCAACTACATGTACAGTTAATACAAGAGCTGGGGATACTGCAGCTAATGACGCAGCTACTACTAACAATGCTGGTAATCCATTCCTTAATGCGGATGAAATATTACAGTCTTTAAAGACTTCTATCGATGCTATAACTAACATCACAGCTGTAGTCATAGGCACTTCTATTGAAATTACATCTACTGTTGATTTTACAATGACTGCAATAGGTGGTAAAAGTGGACAAGCTCTTACTTCTTATCAGAATACTGTAGACCTTGTACATGAGCTACCAGCTGAAAGTAAGCATAACCGTATTGTTAAAGTAGATAATACAAGCGCAGCATATGATACATACTTTACTAAATTTGTAGCTACTGATGGTGCTTCTGGTCCTGGTGTATGGGAAGAAACTATAGATCCCGCTGTATCAGTAGGACTAAATGATGCTACAATGCCTCATAAATTATATAATACAGCTAAAGATGTATTTAAATTTGAACAGATTTCATATATAAATAGATTGGTAGGTGATGATACTACTAACGAGCATCCATCATTCAATGGGGAAAAAATTCAACAAGCTTTCTACTATAACAATAGGCTAGGATTCTTAACAGAAGATAATGTGTCTATGAGTAGAGCTGGGGATTTCTTTAACTTCTATATGACCACTGCTCAGACAGCTACAGATGCTGACCCTATTGATATTAGTTGCTCTAGTACTAGGCCTGCTGTACTGCATGGTATTATACCTTCAGCTAGTGGTTTACTATTATTCAGTCAGAACCAACAGTTTGTTATGTTCTCTGCTGATGGTAACTTAACACCTAGTACAGCGTTGATACGTGGTCTTTCTAACTACCGTATGGATACTAAGATTGACCCTGTAGATACTGGTACTGCTGTTAACTTTGTAAGTAAGACACACGATACAGCTGGTTACACTAGGGTATTCTCATTCCAACCACAAGGTATAGGACAGACACCTAAGGTATTAGATATAGGACGTGTAGTAGCTGAGTATATACCTGCTACTATAACAGATCTTACTGCTAGTCCACAGAATAGCTTCATTGCTATGTACGGTAACTCATCTGATAAGATATATTTCTTCCGTACCTATAATGATGGTGATAGAGATATTATGCAGACATGGTTTAACTGGGAATGCCCTGGTAATGTACATCATGTTACTATCGATGCAGATACAATGTACGGTATTATAAAGACTGGTACAGGTGCAGCAGCTAGGTACAATCTAGTTAGTGCTACTATGACTCAGACACCTGAAGAAGAGATTATAGTTACTGCAGAAGGTCAACAGGTTAACCCTCATATGGACTTCTATACAGCAGCTACTAATGGACTTACAGGTGGCTCTGAGAAGAAAGTAGTATATGATTCTACTAATGATTTCTCTAAATGTTACATACCTTATTCTGATGTAACTGCATTAACTCCTGTTATTATTATCTCTGGTAATGCTACTTCTAATTTCTCTGGTACTACTGAGTCTGGTTTTACAATTACCCCTACACGCGCCACAGACGGTGACGGTACTTACTTCAAAGTCCCAAGGAAAGACTTATCGGGACAAGCAGCGAATGTATTCGTAGGTTATAAATATAATTATGATATAACATTACCTAAGTTATATTATCAAAAAGATCCTTCAGGAAAGATGGCTGATTATACAGCTAATCTAACTATAGCTAGGATGAAATTTTCTATAGGACAATCTAGTGTAGTAGGATTTAAATTAAAACGTAAAGGTGTTCAAGCTGCTACACAGACATTCACAGGTGATGGATCTACAACTGCCTTCTCACCAGACTTCGATGTAAAAGACAAAGCTGATGTTATTGTTAAAAAGAATGGTGCTAAACAAACACTTGGCACAGATTATACCATTGCCGACCATGCCAGTCAGCCAGATAATATTACAGTTACATTTGGTACAGCACCCGTTGCTGCTTCTACATCAGGCAACGTTACTACAGCTGCTGACTCTATTGAAATATATGTAGATCAGTGGTATACACTACAACCTACTCAAGATGCTAATTATTACTTAGGAGATGATGTACCTTTAGACACACAATCTTTATTCACTGTGCCTATACATCAACGCACAGATAACTATACTTTAAGAGTCTTTAGTGACTCTCCTTTTCCAATAGCATTAACGTCTGCTAGTTGGGAAGGTAACTATTCACCCCGCTATTATAGAAGAACATGACTAAAGAAGCACTGTTTGTTGAACGTAAAGAGATACCTTATATTTGGCATGAAGTGTCCCCTTTAATAGAAAAAGCTTTAGTACATGCAGAAGGTTCAATGTTAACACCTGATGTATTGAGTTTATTATTAGATGGAACAGAGTGCCTGTTTATAGGTAAGAAAGACGATAAAATATACAGTGCTTTAGTCGGAGAGATTGTAAGTTATCCACGTAAAAGAATATTCCGAATAGTAACATGGTCTACAGAATCTGGTTATGATATGGAAGAATGGATAAATTTATTACATGTCATTGAGGACTATGCAAGATCACACTTCTGTACGGAATTAGAAGCATGGACAAGGAAAGGTCTAGCAAGAAAATTAAAATGGGATAATGAGTACTCTGTAATAACAAAAAAGCTTTAGGAGGATAAGCTATGAGTAGAGGTGGAGGTAGTGCTAGTAAGAGACAGCATAAATATAATCTAGCCCAATGGGAACACCAATGGGATCAGATGAATGTTGCTCACGAATATCGTGAGGATCAATATGAAATGCAGGTTCGTAATGCTGCTGCTACTACTGCAGTTCAGAACGAACAGGCATATAATGATTGGGCTGATACACGTCGTATGCAGATCTTTGATTATAACAATCAAAGGCAAGCACATAATGCTAGTTTAATAGCACGTGATCGTCAAATTGAAATGAATCAATTGGCAGAAGAGCTAGCATTAAATGATAATAGAAGGGTATATAACGATAAAATGACTCAAATAGGTTTTCAAAATGAAGAACTATTATTAGGTCATACTCAAAAAGTAGAAACACATGGTCTTAGAGTTGAAGAATTAGAAGGTCAACGTGGTATATCACAAAGACAAGGTGATCTAAAACGTGCAGGCTTAGACTTAGATGTAGACACTGCTGCAGCTGCTGGTAATATTCAAAAATTAGGTACAGCTCAAGGGCTTAGATCAGCTAGTGAAGTAGCAGGTTTAAATGCACGTGGTCTTATCCTAGAATTAGGTAAGATAAATTCTGAAGTTAATCAGAAGAGTCAGACAGCAATGCTTGAAAACTTAAGAGCTACTGGTTCTGTTATGGCATCAGGTCAAACAGGTAGAAGCAGCCGAAAAGCAATGCAAGCAGCTAATGCTACTTATGGTCAATCTCAAGCTATGTTAGCAGATTTAATGCTTCGATCTACTGATGAACATGGTTTAAATTTTGATAGAATAAGTCAAACACTATCCGATACAAGAGCTAAAGGTGAGATAGATTATACTAGAATATCTAATGATATAGTTACAGCAGGTAGGAAGGCTGATTTAGGTAGAGTAGGTATAGATATAGAACAATCTGCTGCTGATCTAACACTTGACATTGGTACTAGATCTTCAGAATTAGGTGTTCGACATAGTGCTATGGGTACTCAGTTAGGACAACGTCAATTACAAGCTTCTGCAGATAGTGCTGATGCTGAGTTTGACGCTCAAAAGTTACGAATATCTACTCTTGATAGAAGGAATGCAGATATACAAGCTCAAGGTATGGTCACCCCAGAGCCTGTTCTACCACCAGAAGCTACACCACCTGTTGAGATAGAGGCACCAGAAATCATGGAACCACCTCCAATCCCAACAAGAGAGGCATACAATGAGACTAGACCTGTTAAAGGCGGTGGAGGCGGCGGTGGCGGCTTCGGTATGTTTATGCAGATCGCTGGTATGGCTATAGGAATGGCAAGTGATGATAGATTAAAACGTTCATATAACCGAGTTGGTACATCACCATCTGGCGTACCTGTATATACATTTAATTACATACATGATGGTGACCACGGTCCCACATATATGGGAACATCCGCACAAGATCTTATTAAAATGGGTCGTAAGGATGCTGTAGGACAGAGAGAAAAAGATGGTTTCTACTACGTTGATTACAGTAAGCTGGACGTAGAATTTGAACAAATTTCTTAAATATACAAAATGAGTTTATTTAAAGGGCACGCCACACAAAGAGGCTTTGCTCCTATTAAAGTCGATAACCCTGCAGATAAGATAAGAATGCAGGGTGAAAGACAGCTGCAAGCAATGCGAGCTAATTTAAATTATAATAGGGAGCAAGGTAGAAGAATAGTTTCAATGATGCAGAATAATGCAAAGATTGAAGCTAATAATAGAGAGCAGAATTTCAGAGCAAGACAAGAGTATGCTGATATCTTAGCTAATGCTAAGTGGAAACGTTTTGAAACAAGGATTCAAAGAGATAGAGAACGTGATGCAGCATACGAAAAGAATATACAAAGCCTTCTACAGTTAACCCAAACTGGAATGAAGGCTTGGACTGCTTACCAAGGTCAGCGTAAAACAGATGCTACTAATTATGCAAAAAGTCTTTACAATGACCACGGTTTAAACTATAAAAAGTTTAAGCAGTTAAGAGAGATTGATAGTGTAACCTGGAATTCATCGACAGAAAGAGAGGGTGCCCTCCAACAGATGGGTCTTAATGGTACACCTATGGATGTACTTGAAGGATTCAGAGGTGCATCTGGATATAAAAGAATAGCTATTGCTGAGACTAGCGCACTTAGACAAGCTAAGCTTTTAGACAGTGTTATAGGCAGAAATCTTGGAACAACAGTTAATATTGGTAACGTAGATTTGAGTCTAAGTACAGCTCCTCCAGAGATGAGGGAGTTGGTACTAAATAAGATAATTAGAGATCACAAAGAAAAACAAGAGAATTGGTTTTCTACTAATATCTGGGAAACTTCTGGTGCTTGGAAGGTAGAAGAACAGTTGAAAGCTAGTTGGCTTTCTAAATTTTCTGCTAATGATAAAAAACAACAGTTTGAGAATAGATTTGAACATGTCATGCTTGTTGTTGATCATCAGATGAATAGATTTAGTGAGACATTAGTAGGTGCATCTGGTCCTCAAGGTGTTGTAGGAGCTATACGTCATCTTTCAGGATGGACTGATGATGGCCCTATACCAGAAGGACATCGAATAAGAAACGCAGCTAATAATGTCGCAGAAGGTATTGTATTAGGTTTAGATACAGAAAGATTCCAATCACATCAATTTAAAGGTTTAGGTGATGTTGAGGTTCAACAGCCTGGAGCTGCTAAAGGAGTTAAAACCTCGTTCAGGCTAGCTTTTCCTAATGAACTAAAGAAGATAAAAGCTGCTGTTAAACGAGCCAGTACTAGAGAGCTTAATAATCTAGATGCAGATATAAAAACAAATAAACTTGAAGAAGGTAAATTCCTTACTGAACTTAAAGCTTCTATTACATCTGGAGAAGATGTTAGTCCAGATCAATTACTTCAATCTTTAAGCATAGCTCAAAGTAATAACTGGAAAATAGCGGAGCAGTGGATAACTAAAGAACTATCAACACATCAATCTGACGCTAATGATACATGGGGTTTAGCTAAGCTACAATCTGATTTAAATGAACTCGGTCATAAACAAGTATTTACTACTGATGATGTTGATGATTTAAAAATGGGTATAGATGCTACTCAACAAGGTTATAAGATGGTAAGAGAAGCTAATAGATTTTTACCTAGTGAAGATGACAGAAAAGCCATTGAAACTGAGATAAGTGGACATCTCGACAGAACACTACCTAAACGATACGCTTGGTCTAGTCAAGAAGGTATAGGTGAAGCTGAAGACCGTGCTATGAAAATAGCTGTTCAATGGTATAAAACAGCTAAAAGTACTGATAATCCAAATCCTATAGGTTTTGTTAATGATAAGATGAGCATCGAACTAAATAAAAAAGATGGTGATTTTTCTAAAGTTAACACACCCAATGGACCTACATTTAAATTTATTAAAGAGAGAAGGATAAATAACAATACAGTTGAAAGGACTCCTAGTGAACTAAAGGAGAATTTAAAAGATCATTATTGGTTACATAACAATCCTCTTACTAATAAAGCAGTTGTTATGGAGTATGCACGAGCTGTCGCAGAAGGCAGACGTGTTAACGCACCTTTGTCTTTTGTAATGGCACAGGATATCAGTGGCATACCTACTATAAAAACACTTGAAGGGCAGATACATTATTACAATAATATAGCTGAAAAAGATGGTACAGGTAAGATACCAGAGATACCAAAAGATGTTATGAAAAGAGCTCTTGAAGTTGAAGCAGGTGCTACACCTAGAATGACTTATTTATTAGGTTGTTATAATTATAGTTCTATTAATAAAGCTTTTTGTTCTGGTCCAGAGAAGAAACCTGTGTATCTTAAACCACAGATAGATAGAGCAGGTACAATAGCTAAGAAAATATCTGGTGGTGATTATGATGCAGTTGGTACTCTATCTTTACCACAAACAAATGCTAAAACTTATTTAGGTTTTACTATAGAAAATGCTACTATAGAAGAAGTGCTACAAGCATTAGATAAACCTGAGTATGCTTTAGAATATGCAGGAGCTTATTCTTTAACATCTGAACAGATAAAATCTGCAGTAGTTAATAAAGGTGTATTTTTAGGAACTAAGTTCAATGCCAAAACTCAAGATAAACTGTTTCAATATATACTTAGATCAGGTGGTTATTCACTACCTATTGAGAACCTTTCAGCACTAGATCAAGCAACTTTAACTAGTATACAGAAAACTTTAGATCAACCAATGACTTACCGTGATTTAGCATTTATGAGACCTGAAGTTGTTGAAGCATTAGAACGTATGGGGAGGTTAGGAAATGTCACAACCAGATAATGAAAGCCAACTAGATCAAGAACTAGATCCGTTCTGGCAAGAACAAGAGGCTGTACAGAATGCTGACATAGAAAGCAGTGAAATAGAAGATAAAGTAGTTCCACAGGAAGTACCACCTCAAGTAGAAGCTGAGTATAAACAAACTGATACCAAGCCTAGATTTGAAAAGTGGTCACACAACATCCCAGTACTTGGACCTATAAAAGCAGGTTTAGACTCAGCTGCTCTTGGAGTAGGTGATTTTGCTTCTGATGCAATAGGTCTTGTACCTTACTTAAAACCAATAGATGATTGGTGGGATGCTAATTCAGCACGATCTACTTCTCCTGCACATAAATTAATAAGAGATGCTTCTTCTGTAATCCTACCTAGTCTTATGGGAGGTAGTTGGATAGTTGGAGGTGCTAAAGCTATGACAGCAGCTAAAGCTATTACATTACCTGGATATATAAAAACATTAGGTAGCGTCGCTGCTTATTCAGGGGTTGATACTGGTGTAGCTATGATATCATCTCATTCAAAGACAGATGATAATATGGCAGCTACTCTTAATAACTGGTTAGGTTGGAACATACCTTGGGCTACTAGACCAGGAGATGATCCTGATACTAGATGGAAAAAGAATGTAATGGAGAATGCTGGTTTATCAGCTGGTGTTGAACTGTTAGGAGCTGCATTAACATTTGGTAGGAAAGCTAAACTATTCCCTAGAGATGCCGGAGCCGAGCAAGCTATTAATGCTAAAAGAGCTGCTCCTGGTACTGACGCGTTAACACAGGCTATAGAGCCATTAAGACAAGCTAGAACAGCTGCTCAGTTAGATGAAGCTTTAGAAGCTATTGCAAAAGATCCTGATGGATTAAATTATAATGCATTTGTTAATGATATTGGACCTGATGATGCTGGTAGAGCTGTTACTAATTTAGAAGCAGACCCACTTCAAGCTAAATTACATCAAGCTCAAATTCAACAAAACATTGGAACTAAGAATGGTTCAGCTGCTCCTGTAGTTAGTGAAAAGTTTAATAAAGAATTTGCAAAAGCTATCAACGGTAATGAAAGAGCTAAGTATTTAGATCAGCTATTTGATTCTATTTCCCCTAATTTTGATGCTGTAGTAACCACAGGCGCTAATGATGTTAAGATAACTGCAGAACAAATGAACCGAGCTGTAGATAATTTAACACAAAATATTTTTGGTAAGGATGTTGATTTCCAACAATTCCAAGCTATAGTAGAGGACATGAAAACAACTGTCTTCAATTCTAATCAAATATTAGATGAAGATGCATGGGTATCAGCGTCTCAAGCATTTAAAAATGTATATGAAACAGTATTTGATCCTAATCAAGTGAGAGCATCTGCAATGCTTACCCAACAAGCAGCTGATAATATACAAGAAGCAGCTACAGCAGCTAAAATGTTAGGAGATAATGTAGATACTACAAGGCAGTTTGAGCTTATGTTTGATAAGATGAATCTGCTAGACAATGAAGTTAGGATTAATAAGTATATTACTAGTAAAGCTGCAGAATATAAAAAGATAAAATCGACACAAGATATTGCGATAGGTGTCAGTTGGTTGAATAAAGTTTCACGTGAGTTCGATGGTTACATCAAACGTGTTAGAGAAAGTGGTGAGTCCTTAAGAGATGAGTTGATTAATATCTCTAAAGAAAAGCCACACTATTTCAATGCTTTGAAAGAGGCTTATTATGCAACTGAAGGTGATGTAGATACCTTACATAAACTACATAAATGGACTGAAAAGAATATTGGTGTACTTAAAAATGGATTCATAGATGGCGATCCCGAAGTACCTAGCATGATAGTTAAAGGGTTACATGGTGTTAGAATGAATAGCCTGCTTTCAGGTCTATCTTCAGCAAGAGCAGCTGTAGGTAACTCTATGTTAACTGCTATTAAACCTATATCAATCTTTGCAGGTGCTGCAGTACGTGGTGATGTAGGCACATTAAAACGTGCTTGGTATACTTACACTGGTTTCTCAGAGAATTTCAAACGTGCATTTAAAGTAATGGGACAAGAGTGGCGCTTAGCTAATCAATTCCCAGAAGAAGCTATGATGCGTGGACGTGCTGATATGCGTTTAGCTCAGATGAATAAGCTAGAAGCCTTAGGAGCACAGATAGACGCTTTACGTACAGAAGGTGAGCATGGTAAAGTAGCTATGATAAATATAGCTAGAGGTATGGGTTGGTGGAATAAACAAAACTTTGTACGTTATGGTACTAATGCTTTATATTCCATTGACGGTTTTACTAACTCCTTTATGGCATCTGGTATGGCACGTGCTAGAGCTTATGATCAGTTACTTTCACAAAGTAATGGAGCTATACCTTATGAAGAATTCCTTGATACTCAAAGGCATTTATATAGTCAAGCTTTCGATGAATCAGGTTTATTAACTGATCAAGCTGCGAAGTTTGCTTCTCAAGAAATAGCTTTGAACTTAGATAATAAAGTAGTTCAATCTTTAGAAAACTTTATGGATCATGTACCAGCTGCTAGGCCTTTGTTCTTATTCCCTAGAACAGGTGTTAATGCAACTGAATTAGCATGGTCATTTAATCCAACTAGTTCTTTAGGACCAGCACTTACTAAAGCTCGTAGAGCATTAGGTGCTAAGACAGCACAACAGAAGCTTGATGTATTAATAGAACATGGTATAGATTCCACACAGAATGCTGATTTAGCATTTGAAACCCTTAGGTCTGAATATATAGGTAGGCAGCTTATGGGTGGTTCTGTTGTTATGGGTGTAGGTTTATGGGCATTAGAAGGTAATGTTACCGGAAATGGTCCTCAAAACGCTGGTGAGAGACGTAGAATGATGCAGATGGGTTGGAAACCTAACTCCATTAAGAATCCTATTACAGGTGAATGGAGGAGTTATAAAGGCTTTGCACCATTCGATCAAGTAATGGGTCTTGTAGCTGATGTAGTATACCAAGCAAAACGTGTAGATCAATCTATTACTGAAGATTGGTTTAGAAAAATAGCACATTCTATAAGTATGAATATTACTAATGATACTTTCATTGGTGGTTTTGAACCTTTAGTAAGTCTAATTTCAGGAGATCCTAGCTCATGGACTAGGTTCTGGGCAGGTCAGATTGATATGCAAATACCTTACAAAGGAGTGAGAAGCGTTCTCAATAATATCATTCATCCTCAATTAAATGATGTTGATAATGATATAACATCTTATCTTATGAATGCTAATAAGTTTATGTTCCCTGGTAAGAGGGGTATGGATAATGATCCTCTTGCCGAAATGTTAGATATTTATACAGGTAAACCTATTAATTATTATGATAATTTTACTCACGCTATAAACTCTGTACTACCTTTCTTTAAGTCTAATGGTGATACTGAGCCATGGCGTCAGTGGTTACTATCTACAGGTTGGGACGGATTACAGAAAATTAGAGTTAATAGACACACAGGACTTCCTTTAAATACTCATGATAGACAATTCCTTAATAACTGGATTGCTAAAAACGCTGCATTAAAAGAACAGATAATAACATTAATGACAGAAAACGATGGCTGGTGGGATAAGAAAATCAAAGAATATGCTAAAGCAAGAGGCTTAAAAACTCAAAAACAATTCCCAATTAAACAGTTTGTTTTACATCAAGAATTAGATTACATACATGATTTAGCTTTTGAAGGCGCTTGGGATGCTTTAGAAGCTTATAATGAACAGTTTACTAGCATAGGTAGGGAGATACAGAATAGAAACCATGACCTAAGACGAGGAGACGCACAAGCCGCCAGTGAATCTCAACGTAGAGTACAAGATCTACAAAGGATGACTAAATAGCATTATGGCTACAACTTCAAATTCATATACAGCAAATGGTTCCACCACCGATTTTGCTTTTACATTTCCATATTTAAATAGTTCCGACATTAAAGTTAGTGTCGATGAAGTGGTTCAATCACTTACAACTCATTACACATTACATAATGCAACAACAATCCGTTTTGGTACAGCTCCTGCTAATACTAAAAAGGTAAAGATTTATAGAGACACAGCAAGTACAGAACTAGCTGCAACCTTCTACCCAGGTTCAGCTATTCGATCTAGTGATCTCAATGACAACTATACACAAAATTTATACGTTACTCAAGAAGCAGAGAATGATGCTAATACTGCTCTTGATAACTCTAGGGTTCTTGAAAGCGGGGCTTATGTATCTGCTATTACAAAAGCTACTACAGCTGTAAGTACTGCTAATACTGCATCTACTAATGCTTCTAATGCTGTTACTACAGCTAATGCAGCATCTAGTACAGCATCTACTGCAAATACAACTGCAGGAAACGCTGTGACTACAGCAAACTCAGCAGTATCTACTGCTAATACCGCTTCCACTAATGCAACTAATGCAGTTAATACAGCGAATACGGCGTCTAGTACAGCCACAACAGCCACTAACACAGCAAACGGAGCTGATACAAAAGCAGATACAGCTATCGCGACGGCAAACACAGCTTCGACGAACGCTACGAACGCTGTATCAACAGCCAACACAGCAAGTTCCACTGCCACAACAGCTAATAGTACAGCTAACACGGCTTCAACTAATGCTTCTGCGGCTGTAACTACAGCTAATGCAGCTGAGGCTGCTGTTGCTGCAGCTGTACTCTATACACCAAAAGCTGATAAAGCAGCCTTAGTGGCCACAGAACCTAGTGCAAATGGTTATTATGAAGTACAAGATTCAAGTACTTTAGTTAATGCAACATGGACTACAAACTCAGTTAGTTATACATTGAGTGGTATACCTGCTACATTCCAAGGAAGTGCAGGGTTAACAGTTCGTTTAGCTTATACTCACTCAAGTAAAACATATGCTTGGTCTAGCTACTTTGCTAACGATCCAGAAGAAAGATATGTTTCAGATACTAGAACCTTTGGTCCTACAGTAACCTATGTGGTTAAGGTAGCTACAAAGACTTCTAAGCATAGATATAATGGAACTGGGCACTCTAGTGGTTTTACTCTAGATGCTCAAGAAGCACCGTTCTTGGAACTCAACCCAGGAATGACTTATAAATTTGATCAAGCAGATAGTTCTAACTCTGGCCATCCACTTGTCTTCTATCAAGAGGCAGATAAAACTACAGGTTATTCAACAGGAGTAACTACAAATGGTACACCTGGTAATGCAGGTGCATATACTCAGATAGTTACATCTGATACTAACCCTACAATTTTACACTACCAGTGCTCAGCTCATACTTATATGGGTAATTGTATGCAGATGAATACTGCATTCGATAGAACAGCACACCAAATTATAGATGCTGGTAACTTTGACAATGGTACAAGTACAGCAGCATTATCAAACACTTATGATGGAGGCAATTTCGACAGCTAATGGGAACACCAACAACTAGAACACCTGTTCGTATTGGACGGGGTACATATTCAAATTTAAATTCAAGTAAGGGTGACATCCTTGAAGGTGAAGTTGTATACGCAACCGATCAGAATAAACTATATGTCAAAGAAGGATCAAATCTTGAATCAGTTCAGATTGATGCTACTTTATATGCCACACTAGCAGGCTCTACATTTACAGATAATATTATTGTAGACAATCAGAAAGAACTAAGGTTCGAAGAAGCTAGTGGAAGTGGTAATAATTACGTAGGATTTGAAGCACCAGCTACTCTAGGTGGTGATCAGATCTGGGTACTACCTACTGCTGATGGTACTTCAGGACAACTCCTAAAGACAGATGGTAGTGGTAACCTTGGATGGGCTACTGATAGCACAACAGATGCTACTAAAATGCCTCTAGCTGGCGGCACTTTTACAGGCGATGTAAATATAGATAATCAGAAAGATCTGAGATTTGAAGAAGCAACAGCTAATGGTGATCACTATGTAGCTTTTCAAGCACCAGCTGCTATAACTGCTAATGTAACATGGACTCTACCTGCTGCTGATAGCTCAGGAACACAAGCCCTTACTTCAAATGGAAGTGGAACATTATCTTGGGCTACTACAGGTGACGCAACACTAGCAGGTGATAATACTTGGACAGGTGCTCAACGTGGACAGATAACTGGTTTGACTTCAGCGTCAACTATTACCATTGATATGTCTACTACGAATAATCATTCTGTTACTCTAGCTCATAATACTACATTCAATGCTCCTTCTAACCAAACAGCTGGACAATCAGGTTCAATTTTTATAACACAAGATGGAACAGGATCTAGAACTGCTGCATGGAATGCTAACTTTAAATGGAAAGGCGGAACCGCTCCGACTCTTACAACCACTGCTGCTGCTGTAGATCGAATAGATTACATTATTCTAGCATCTGGTACAATTCATGCGGTGGCAACTCTTGATGTGAAGTAAGATGGCAGTATTAACTAATACAATGATGCAGGGTGCTTCTGCATTTGAAGAAGCTGCTGATGGTTATCAGATAGAAAAAAGTCTTAGGTTTAATGATCCTGATTCTTCTAATATAAAAAGGACAAACTACTACTCTGGGGATAGAAGAACCTGGACTGCTAGTTTTTGGATGAAAAATAGTTATAATGCTCCTGGTCATATATTCGGAGCTTGGATAGATACAAATAACAGAGATAATACTTATTTTATACCGACTAGTGGTAAATGTCAGTTTACTTTAAATTGGAAGACAGGAGGCAGCTGGCATGTAGATAAGTCAAGTAATGAACAGCTACGAGATCCTTCAGGATGGACACATTGTGTTGTTCACTGGAACACACCTCACGCAACGGCTACTGAAAGAGCTAAGGTTTGGGCCAATGGACGGGAACTTACCTGGGGTGGTGGTTATGGAGTAACAAATCCTAGTCAAAATGCTGTTTCTATCTGGAATGCTGCTTGTAATCATTGGATAGGAGCAGGTCCAGAGAATGATGGAAGTCTGCAAGGTACCTACATGGATGGGTGTATTGCTGATTTTCAATTCATTGACGGCCTAGCATTACACCCGGCTGCATTCGGATCATTTGATTCAACTGGAAATTGGAATCCGAAAGCCTTTGCACATCCAGCTCCAAACGCTGGTGCTACATGGAGTTCAACTATAACTTATGGAGGTCAATCTTTTAAAGGAGGTTCTGAGGGAACAAAAGGTTTTGATGGTGACTTAACTACAAGGATTAGAACAAACGCATCAAGTAATAATGGATTGATTACATTTACTCCTGCCTCCCCTATTTCATACAGTGCATCAATAAGAGCTTACAATGGAAGTGGAAGTGCAACCATGCATTCTGCTACATGGAGCTTAAATGGTGGAACCGCTACAAAGATTGCAGCAGAAGGATGGATTGAGATTGCATCTGGCTCTGGAACACTTACCACTTTAAGTGCTACAAGAGATGGAGATGGTGAATATTTTTCTGCCATCGAGGTGGACGGGGTTACGCTTATAGACGGCCAAACCGATACAACAGATAGAACTACAGTATGGCCTGGAAAAAATAATGGTACTAAATGGAGTGATTATTTCACTGCAGGTGGTAATAGTTTTGGTAGTAGCACCACAGGCGGACCAGCTACTCAAGCTTTTGATGGACTTATAACTACTGGATCTAGTCACAGTGCAAACTCAATTGATAATACGTTGACTTTTGCACCTCCTGAACGTTTTACAGGTGTTACTAAACTTGAAATATACACTGACCATCATACTACTCAAACTGAACTTAGATTTAATAGTGGAACAAATGCTAGTCCGACTTGGTCGGCTTGGGCAGGTGGTTCGGTACAAACTGGATGGAATGATTTTACATCAAAGCTATCTGGTGGTAATTTTGCTGCTGTTGAAACAAGACAGACAGTATCTAATGGGGCAGCATTTAGAGCTGTTAGGATAAATGGTGTTATATTAATTGACTCATCTGCTGACAACAGCTTCCACCTTAAGTTCAACGACACATCATTAAATAGATACCTAGGAAAAGATACACTTAATGGAAAGATTGCTGATGCAACTGGTGGTCTTCCGATATATAACACCACTGATGATGACGGTGATGTAAAAGGATCTGGGTATAGAGCAGATAGTTCTGCAGGTACAACAGATGGAACAGGTCTTGTATTGGCGTTACCTGGTGATGTATTAACAGATGAACATGATCATATTAATACAGGTTCATCGGCAAATACGATAACAAATAACGGAACAGTTGTTGTTAGTACAGATGAAAGTAGATTATATGGAAGTTCATTAAAATTCAGTGGTAGTAATCGGTTATCAGCTGGCAGCAATGCAGACTTTGTCCTTGGTGGAGGTAATTGGTGTATTGAGTTTTGGATGAATCCTGATGATGTTAGCGGGAATGAGATCTTAATTGAAAATGATACAGGAACAGGTGGTATTTCAATCCAAAAAAATGGAGATGATATTGAAGTACAAATGGGATCATTATTTGATCCAGGTACTACATTAGTCGCTAACCAGTGGCAACACGTTGCAGTTACTAGATCAGGCAGTACTACTACTTTATTTATTAATGGTATTTCACAAGGTACATCATCAGTTGATGCAGGCTCAAGTCAAGCTGGTTTTGAAATAGGACAAAGAAGTAACGGAAGTAATGGGTACTCAGGGTTCCTTCAAGATATCCGTGTCTACAAGGGACAAGCTAAGTACACTGCTAATTTCAAACCTCCAACCCGCAACGACTTCACGGTTAGTAATTTAACTACAGCTGGTTCTGTAAACTATAGCAGTGGCGGTTCAGGCGGTACTAATTCTGGAAGTGGTTTTGATAAAATGTTTGATGGACTTACAAGTACTGCTATGAGTAGTAGTGGTAATTCCAGTTCTGAAGTAACTGTTACATTTGATCCAGCTATAACAGTAGGAAGTAGTGTTAAAGTTAATCCTGGTAGTCTTGCTTCTCAATATAAAATAAACAGTGGAAGTTATACAACTATAACAGATAATGGCACATATCATAGTTTAGGTTTCACTGGGACTTTAACTACTTTAACTATAAAAGGAGATACAGGTACTAATGCTGCACCTAGGTGTGAAGGTATAAAAGTTGATGATATTCTCTTAATTGATGCTGTGTTATCTGATTCTCTCACAGACTCTCCAACAAATTACGGAACCGACACTGGTGCTGGAGGAGAAGTACGAGGTAATTTCTGTACTTGGAACAATCTTGCTACAATTGGACCTACTTTTAAAAATGGTAATTTAGATGTTGCTTCTGCTACAAGTAGTGCTGTACCAAGTAATGGTACTTTTGGGATGTCAAGTGGTAAATGGTATTGGGAGGTACAATATACAGGTGGTAATGATGGAATAGCAGTTGGAATAACTAAAAATGAAAGGCTTGTAGATTTCCCTGGTAATAATGATGATAGCTGGGCATTTATGTCTTATTCTGGTAAGAAAGGTCATAATGCAACTCAAGTATCTTATGGTACTGCCTTTACACCAACCAATGGGTCTGGGCATGGAACAGTCGTTGGTATTGCTTTAGATGTAGATGCTAGAAAGATATGGTGGAGGATAGATGGAACTTGGCAAGCTTCTGGTGATCCTGCTAATGGAACGAATGAAGCTTATAATGATTTAGATCAAAATGTCACATACTTCCCAACTTGTGGTCCAGACTCAAGTGGAGTTAATAATGCTGAATATTCAATAAACGCTGGACAACTAGCATTTAAGCACGCTGCTCCTTCTGGATTTAAATGTTTATGTACCCAAAACCTCGACGATACATTCACTGGAACTGATATAAACAACCCATCTAAGTTCTTTGATGTTAAACTTTGGAAGGGTACTGGTGCTGAGAAAGATATTAAAGATTTTAATTTCCAACCCGATTTAGCGTGGATAAAGAATAGGGACACTACGAACGGTCAGATGCTTACTGATGCTGTTAGAGGTGCAACAAAAGTAGTGTATGCTCACCTGCAATGGGATGAGGACACTGAGTCTGAATCGATTAAATCATTTTTAAGTGATGGTTATAAACTAGGTACATTTGCTAATAACAACACAAGTGATGAAGATTATGTATCGTGGAACTGGGACGCAGGCTCAGCTGTAGCTTCAACTTCAAATAGTGGCAGTGCTACTAACTATACACGTTGGACTAATGCTACAGGTGGATTCTCAATAATCAAAGCTACTATCAGTACAGGTAGTGGTGCTCATTCAAAAACAATAGATCATGGTTTAAGTGTACCACCTGATCTCATAATTGGAAAAGGTTTAGATTCAGCCGGTGATGACGAAGATTGGCTTGTTTATCATTCAACTATTGGTACATCAGGCGTGCTAAATTTAAATGATAATGGAGCTAGTGATACAAGTACTGCATGGAAATATACTGCAACAAGTAACTCATCATTCACCTTTGATAGTTATGGTAACGCTCAAAATATGGTCTATTATGCTTGGGCTTCAATAGCAGGATATTCTTCGTTTGGAAAATATACAGGTAATAATTCTGATGCAGGCCCCTTTGTTTATACTGGATTCCAACCTTCATTAGTTATAGTTAAAACTACTGATACAACTGGTAATTGGGTTATGTATGATAATGCACGTGGACCGACAAACCCTAACCCTTATGTATTACTAGCTGATACTAATGATGGAGGTAGTACTCATGATGCCTGGGTTGGTTCTTATCCGATAGATATGTTAT
>VTLG01004439.1_pt1 | contig 21259 bp, 31 predicted proteins | sample 4694571 | NCBI WGS metagenome assembly VTLG01 (sample SAMN12604809, study PRJNA352737) | marine metagenome | biome: ENVO:00000447; feature: ENVO:00000209|ENVO:00000569|ENVO:01000036; material: ENVO:00002151; isolation source: viral sequences binned using virsorter ... | reverse complement strand
TAAAAGTTCTAAGCAACTATTAGAAAAACTTGAATTAGTCCTTGGTTATACACCAGTTAATAATGATGGTAAACCTAGTGTTGCTAAAGATGCTTTGAAGAATTGTGCTGCTGATTCTCCTACGATCCAGACACTTATGACTTGGAAACGTAGAGAAAAGCGTAGACAGATGATAGAAAGCATACAGGATAAGATGTCAGATGATGGATTTGTTAGAGCATCTTATATGCAATTAGGTGCAGATACAGGAAGAATGTCCAGTATCAAGCCAAACAACCAACAGATACCAAGAGACTCAGAGTTCAGACAATGCGTACAAGCTCCCCAGGGTTGGAAGATAGTTGATGCTGACTTTTCACAAATGGAATTACGTCTTGCTGCTGCACTAGCTAAAGATAAGAATATGACTGCTGCATTTCAGCGTGGAGAAGATTTGCACGACTATACGGCTGAACAGATGGGATGTGACAGACAGATTGCTAAGTCCGCTAACTTTGGTTTGTTATATGGTGCTGGTGCTGAAGGTTTACGAAAGTATGCAGGAAGCAGTGGTGTAATCATGTCATCACAAGAAGCCATAAAGATTCGTGACAACTGGCTCACTACATATAGTGGGATTCGAGATTGGCAGAAAGAAATGAACTATCTTTCACGATCCACAGAAGATGATGAATGGCCTGAAACAAGAGTTCCAGTATCTAATATGCGTAGGTTTTTGAAAGGTGATCTTAACAGAACTACTGTCAGATGTAATACACCGATTCAAGGTGCTGGTGCTGCCATACTAAAATGTGCGTTAGGAAACTTATGGACACAAATTAAAGAGGCTGGCGAGGATAAAGTAAGAATTGCAGCAGCCGTTCACGATGAATTGATACTTCTTGTTAAAGAAGATTTAGCAGATGAGTGGGCTGAGATTCTTAAAACTACAATGGAAAAAGCGGAAGCAAAATGGTTGGGTGATGTACCAGCATTAGCTGAAGTATTTATTGGCGACAAATGGAGTGAAGTTCATTGAACACACAAGATCGTATCAGTGCAGCTAAAAAACGCATTGAAGAACTAAAAACTTTAATTAAATACTGGACTAAAACAAATGATTGCAATTACCAAAAATGAGAATGGTTGGTACTTCTATAGGCACAGAAAGCCAGATAGAGTACAATACTACAAGAACCTAGCGGATGTGATGCCTCATGCTTATGCAGAAGAATATAAGAGTAGACTTAATGAAAGATCTCTATAAAGAGATCCCGAAGGCTACTACTAAGGACATAGCTAGTATCATTGATTTTTTGAAGAGAGCCAGAGAGGTTCGTACAGGAAAGACCAAAAAACGCAGAGAAGCTAGAAAAAAGTATGTGGAAAAGCAACTTGATAAAGCCGATTTGCCATTTTGGTGGTAAAGTAGTACAAGAACAACATTGTAAATGGCTCTCAAACACGGAAACAAAAGCTATTATCAGGTACTAATCGACCCAAACAGGGCAGAGCTTATAGAAAAGCAAGCCGAAAAAGAGGGTATGCGTGGTACTGCATGGGTAAGAAAGGTAGCTTATGAAGCTTTGCAACGTGAATACCCTAGTTCAGAGTATAAAATTGCAGAAGCTAAAGATGAATTGATGTGGAGGCAGTCTGTACAAAGACGAATAGAAGGGAGAAAACAAAAGAGTTAAGTTATGACAGTATCAAGATTAAAAGCACTGCCTACTACATATAGAAGGGTTCAGTTTAGATCAAGATTAGAGGCTAGATGGGCTGTATTTTTCGATAAGTTAGAACTTCATTGGGAGTATGAGCCACAAGGTTTTGTACTGGATAACAGAAAGAATAAGCACCCTGACTCATGTTATTGTCCAGATTTTTTGGTTCGTACACCTCAAAGCGAAGATATGTGGATAGAAATAAAGCCACACAATGTAACACAAAACGATAAGTTTGATAAGTTTAAAAAATTAATAGACTGCGAAAGAGTTTATCTTTTATCTGGACAGCCATCAGATGTCATAAATAACCATCGTATATGCCCTCGTTGTTGCGGTTTTGAAGTATATGATTGGAATAGATACTCAGGACAGCACAGATTTCAATGTTTCCCTTGTGATTATGAAACTCCTTGCGGAGGGGGTAATCCTTTTGAATATAAAAACATAGCAGGAATACCGATAGAACCTAGCAAAGGTGACTTACTTGTTAAAAGTGAGTATTATGCAATATTTAGAAATAAATTGATAGAAGCTGCTGAAGAGGCTAGGGCTTACAGATTTTATTAATTAGAAATACGAAAAAACTTTTTGAAGGGATTTTTAGGCTTTTCTTTTCTCATTTCTTTTACAACACGATCAGCTTCTAATTCTATAAGTCTATTTAATAACGAAGCCATAAATATATCTTGGTCAAACTTTTTTCTAACAAGATGAGTGCAATATCTTTTCACACTATCTAAGTTGTTACTCTTCATAATTTCTCTACACTGCATTTCAATTTCCAGTTCCAACTCAGGTGGGGCTGGTTCTATATTAATGTTGAGAAATTTAGTAACCTTCATATCACTGAAGATTTGTAGTAGAGCCTGGATACATTCTGGCCTCTATAAAACTTACTGCTTGATCGTCTAGTGTATTGTCTGTTTGTTTAGCTATTGCCTTTAACAGATCAATAATTAACCTTTTCATTGCTTTTGATTTTATAAATACAAGAAGAATAGGTTTTAAAATTTTTACCATTTGATTATGTTGTCTACTTCAAACATACCAAATATTAACGAGTTTGACCTTCTATTCTACTTACTGCTCTTTCCAGTTGATTTAATCTATTAAATAATTCTCTAATATCTCTTTCTCTTCGATTGCTTACGTTGGATAGCACCATAAGAAAAGCGGTAGCTGCTGCTCCGATTAACGCTCCATATACCTCTGGCATTGTTTTAAGCTATATTTATGTATAGTATGACTAAATTTTTGTCTTATGGTTGAAGAAAAAAAGAAAAACGCCTTCCAAAAACTAAAGGAAGGTTTAGATGACAAAGAAGAGCAACTTGCAATTATTAGCCTTTTTGTAAGATTGGGTGTTGTAGTCTGGAGTGGTTTTATAGTAACTCTCAACTACATATCAATTCCAGGATATAGTTCAGAACCAAAAGATATTACATTTCCTGCTTCGCTTCTGACGGGAGCACTTGCTACGTTTGGTTTAGAAGGATCAAAGAAAAGTAGTAAGAAAGACGATAAGGTTGCAATGGAAGATGGTATGGTTCAAACTATAAGGGTAATAACACCTATCAAAATAGAAGGTGCTGAAGTAATTGACCCTAAACCTAAAAAATGAAAAAGCTACTTCCATTTTTATTATTAATGTCAGCACCAGCTTACGCTGATATAAAACAAGAATTTGTAACCTCTGCACAAATTACTGTAGATATGCCTTATGTTGTTACCAACAAAGTAGGAACTACTTATTCATTAAGCGGAAATAATATTACTCCATCTGTAACTGTAGGAGATACCACAACATCAGGAAAGATTGGTGGAATTAATGTTGGCTCGTTATCTAATGGCGTTCCAGCAATGCTTCAAACAGATACAACGATTACAACGGCAGGATCAGCGTTTTCAAAAACGGAATCCGTAATAATGGGAGATGCCACACCATCTGCTGTAACTCCTAGTTCGGGTATTGCAGCATTACCAGTATTAGGTGGACAGACTACTATCGGATCAGGCGGTACTGCTGGATCTCTCGCTTTAACGTCATTGAGTTCTGGAGTCCATACCTGTACCGCAGGTGGATCGGGTACATCTTGCATAGGATCCACTAAAGTTACTATTACAATAGATTGAATGATTATTCCATTAGTTACTGTTCTCTTGGCAATCTTAATTTATGGCACTTGTTCTTTTGCGTTATATAAAGTTTTCCTTGATAGGGGTAATACTTATATGGATAGACTTCGCAGAAGCCGTGCCCGTGGTTCCACAATTTCGGACAGGAACTTCTCAGACAACTAGCACATCAGAACAAGTAATAAATGAAACGATCACAAGTCATCAATATCGCACAGGATACTCCTACGCAGCATCAGGACATAATATCGAATCTGAAACGGGATATATCAACCCTACTCCTACGACTACGAATGAACAAACAGTCGGGGGAGTAAACTTTCATTGGACTTCACCAAACTTAGAAGCTATACCTCGTTGGGGAATCGTAAACAATGGAGCAGCATTTTCTCTACAAGAAACACTGATAACTCCAGGATTAGACACAACAACCACCATAACTCGTCAAATAAATACAAGCACCACAACAGAAACTACAACTACATTTGGGCAATAGCTTTACTTCTTTGTCCTACAAAATTATTTGCCAATACCACGGTTGCCTCCCCATCTAGTAATGCCCAAGGAGTCGTCAACAACAATGCGACTATGATAACGCCATCTAGTATGCCATCTTACAGAATGAGTCAGGGTATAGTTTGTGCTTCTCCTAGCCTGACAATTACACCTTATGTAACTGATAGTTGGTCTTTCGCACGACCCAAGGAATATATAACAAGAACACCAATATATGATGAGGAAACAGGAGATATTTTGTATTACTCAGAAATTCCTAGATTTGAAAAAGATACATTTAATTTGAATTATGGTATTTCTGCACAATTTAATGTTCCATTGGGCAAGTCTCCAGCACTTTGCCACAAAGCGACCAAAGTAAATATAGAAGCACAAGAATTACTAATTAAGAAAACTAAAATGGAAATTAGTTTATATCGTTTGGAGATGTGTGCGAAACAAGCAAAGTTAGGAGTGACCTTTAAACCTAATACTCCTAGTGCTATTACCTGTGAAGATATTGTTGTTAATATTCCACCAAATCAAGTTATACCACATACTCACAAACTTAATTAGATTTTTTCTTCTTAGTTAATTTAGTTACTACTTGTTTTACGATAGGCCGTACAAGTTGAAGTACAAGTGGTGCAGAAGCACCAACCAAAGCGAGGCTAAATACCCCAACAAACTGAGGGGCAGAAGGTATGTACTGGTCTTTCCATTCAACTGCTTCATAAAGAGTTATACACTCACTCCCATCTTGCCCTCTTTCATGTCCAATAACACGTTCTAGCTTTTTATCGTTACGAAAGTCTCCTACTCTTTGGTCATTTTTGCCAGGACAGGGAGGAAAAGGTGGTGGGGGTGGTTCAGGTAAATCAGGAATCTTTGGCTGCTCTGTTTCTGGGAAGGGCGGTGGCTCGTTACTGACAGGTGTTTCTTCTGTAATGACAAGATTCTCAGGTGTATAGTCAAGAGGAATAAAACTAGGAAACGGAAAATCGCACGTTGTAAATACACCATTTGGATCTTCCAGCAATAAATTACGATTACCAGTATTTTTTATATCACGATGTTGATAGGTACAACCAGGTACATCAATATCTGGTGGCTTTGTAATAGTTAGATAATGAGGAGTATATATTTCTGGAACGTCTGGAATGTATATCTCACGAATACTTATATCAGGTATATCAATCGAAGGCATCTCTTTTCTTTAATACCTCTACCTCTGAAAAGCATTTAGGACAAGATAAATTGGTCATCACTGAAAACTCAGGATAACCATTCATATCTTCTTCAATATCAATGTCACCACCTATGATTAGCTCTGTATCGCACCAATAACAGTTCATAATTTCGGTAAGCCTTTTGGTACAGGCATTGATGGGCCTGTCATTTTTGGTAAACCTTTATCTAAAACTTTTGGCATCATTCCAGATACATTACCAAGGATTTCATTCATAACTTTGGATTTAAACTGCTCTGAAGTTACATACTTGTAACCAAAGTACGCTCCACCACTCATGGAGGCTACCATTACAAATGAGATGATACTCAAAACATTAGCTATTTTTTGAAACATGGTAAGGTTTGCAATTTTAAGAGCTATGTCTGTTATGAGCATAGCGGTGTTACTACTAATTATAGGTCTATCGCCTTTGTACGTCACATTAGGAGTAATACAACGTCAGGTGATGGAAAAATCTAGGTAGTTTTCTTTTCTTCTGGTTTTAAAATATCTTCTATAGCAGCTATAGCTCCTTTTAATTCAAATATTTTTTGCTTGCAGTTCTCTACTACTTGAGTAGCTTGGTTGTAATTGTTCACTATCTGCTGTAGCTCTGCATTTAGAGCGTCTAGTTTCTTTTGTGGATCGACTGCCATTAGATTGATATTGTAATAATATAATAATACTAGCCAGCCTTTAATGTTGCAACTTCGGCTGATAATTCCTGTATTGCTTTTATTAATGGACTTAAAAGTTCGCTAGTTGTAAGACCCATAGCACCGCCAGTTCCATCTTCTTTGTAATCATCAGGCTTATATACACCTGCAAAATTATCTAAAGTTTTACCTTCAGATGCAAGTGCAGTTTCAACTTCTTGTGCAATTAGTCCGTAATGTGTTTTAGTATCAAGATTTTCTCCTTCTATCTTTTTCCATTTATAAGAAACTGGTCTTAGTTTATTAATAAATGATAATCCTAAATCAGAATTAGCTATTGTATTTTTTAAATTTTTATCAGAATTATTTATTGTGTTGTTTGTATATATGACTCTCCAACGTTTTGAGTTTGATCCTATATCAAAAGAGTTATTAGAGTTAGGTTCAAAATTTTTAAAACATATAACTTCACTTGTATCCCAATTCATTATTTCTTGGTTATTAGCCCAAGCTTCTAACTGACCGTCACCATTTTGTGCTATACCTGTATCAGTATCCCCCATTGCTAAATGAGCATTTCTTCCACTGAAAGTACCACTAGCTGAATCTACGTTGACACCAAGGAAATGATTAGTAATTCTTACACCAGTATTAGTTGTAGCAAGTTTTCTACTGTTGTCGTAATAGAGTTCTACGGCTCCATTACCATAAATATTTATACCAGTTTCACCAGCTTGTGGTTGCATGAAAATATTATCTGCTGCTTTAAGGTATAAATCATCACTGTCACAATTTATATATAGATCCTCATAGGTGTTTTTAATAATTGAGTTTGTACCATCGTGATAAATCTGTAGATCATTTGAATCTCCGAGCATGAGTTTACTGCTATCTCCAGCTTCTATATGACCAAATACCCCTAGTCCTCCTGATCGTGTCTCAAACTTTTTACTGTTGTTGTGATAGAGTTCTACGGCTCCGTCAGGAATAGCTTTTATCATGGTCTCGTTTCCGCTACTACGAATATCTACAAAATTAGAGGATTTTATGTATAACTTACCTGTATTTTCAATGTAACTATCCGTTGCATCGTGATAAAGTTTTAGGTCATCTCCAGTTCCAAAAGCAATTTTACAATTATCAACCGCAGTCCATGTTGTGCCTCTAAAGATTCCTCCATTAGTAGCAGTTTCAAAATGCTTGTTGTTGTTGTGATATAGCTCTACTCCAGCATCATGTAAAAATGCTGCCATTGTCTCTGTGTTATCGTGTTTGTTAATATAAACTCCAGCACTACCTGATATTTTTAATACACCAGTTCCAGCTTCAGCAATATGAGAATTTGACCCATCGTGATAAATTTGTAGATCATTACCTGTTCCAAATCTAATTTTTTTGTTATCAACCAGGTCTACGTTGGTGGCGAGATCCGCTCCAGTGATAGTGCCGTCTTTTATACCGTCAGTGCTGATCTGTGTTAATGCCATTTACTTTGCCTCCAATGCTTCTATTCTACCGATAGCTTCCTGTAATGCAGCAGTAAGTAAAGGTACAAGTTTACTTTGATCTATTCCTTGATAAACAGGTTTATTATCAGAATCAACCTCATCTTTAGTTCCTGTTATAGCTTCTGGTACTGCTGTAACCTCATGTGCTAAAAATCCATCAACTGTTGTGTCTGCATCAGCTTTAAAATTAAATCTATAAGGTTTAAGTGTTTTTAATCTTGTTATACCATCGGATATTGCAACAGCATTTTCTTTTAATCTGTAATCAGAAGAAGTATTATATGAAGTCGTGGTGTTATTAGAAGAAATACTCCCAACAGTACTTCCACTACCTCTTCTAAATTCTATAAAAGTACCAACATTAGTACTTCTATTTAATTTTATAAAATCACCAGTTCCACTTTTTACTAAATTAAAAATTTGACCACCATCAATATGTGTACCAGCAGTATCAAAGTTATCAGAGGTTTTACCAATTAAAACATCTCCAGACGAATTTATTTTCATTCGTACAGTATCAGCAGTAGCAAAATCTATATCTAAACCACGTTCATTCCATATAATTGAATTTCTATCATCACTGGAAGTTTTACCTGCTGAGTAAGCATCACCAATTAATAAACCTGTAGAAGTACGACCTCCATTTCCGCTAGTACTATCATAAGCATTAGTTTCAAATACCCCATGAATATTTAGCAAGCTGTTAGGAGATGTTGTGCCTATACCTACATTCCCAGAATCATTTATTACCATTCTGTAAGCTGATCTGCCTAAATCATAAAAAGCTAAACCATCAACACTACCACCATCTGCTTGAATTAACCAATCTTCACTTGTATCTTTGACCTCTATACCAGCACCAGTAGCATTAGTACTTTGAAACTTACCGTAAACATTTCCTGTTCCAGAAACATCTAGTTTCCTATCAGGGCTTGTTGTCCCGATCCCAACATTGCCGTCACCCCTTACAACCATGTGAACATTATTTTCATCATATCCTGTTAAATATGCTGTGTAGTAACTACTGCTATTACCAGCCCTAAGAAATAAACCATTACCTGCTGCATTATCGGCTCTTGCTTGCATTGCCCATTGTCCAGAAGCAGCACTAGAAACAACATTAAATTGACCTGTCTGACTGCTAGGTGCTCCACCTACCGCACCTGTTGTGGTTCCAATTCCAACTCTTCCAGACGAATCTATAGTCATCCGTTGTGATCCACCTGTATAGAATCCAGCAACACCATTTGCATTGCCAGAATTACCAGCCATTAAAAGTAATTTACCTTCTTGACCGCTATATTCATTACCATACATCACTACTTGTGCTGCTCTATTTTGACTACACGCACCACCGCCAGATAAATTTAAATAACCATTATCCGAGGCATCTGAAGTACTTAACTTAATTTCTTCTGTAGTACCCGAGAAAGTTAAGGAATCGGATCCCGCTAGGGTTCCAGTTGTAACTATATTCTGTGATCCAAAGTCGGGAGATATCTTTGTACCTGCTATCGCTGCACTTGCGTTTATATCAGCATTTACAATAGCTCCATCTACTATCTTGGCACTTGTAACACTATTGTCTGCTGGTTCACTTACCCCTAAACTCTTAAACGTAAGGATAAAAAAGTCACTACCTGTTGCTGGTGCGTCACCTAAAATAATATCTGTACCATCTACAGCAAAACCTTCACTTGGCTGACCTGTTCCTGTTACTGGCTTCTGTATAACACCATTGATACTTACTAATAACTGTGCAGCAGATACGTTTGGAGGTGCAGAAAGAGTAAATCTATAAGCAGATCCGTTAAATGTTGCACTACCACCACCCGTTCCAGAAGATGAGCTAAGAGTGTTTATTGCAATATCACTACCACCACCAGCTATCTCAGCAATAGCTCCACTATCCATTTTGGTAAATAATTTACCAGTATCAGTTCTTATCGCTAATTCGCCAATAACAAGATTACCTGCACTTGGATCGCTGCCAGTACCTCTTTTATGTTTGATTACATTAGCCATGAGCTATAACCTCCTTCAGATTAATAGCTACCACCGTCTACGGTTATACCATCAAATGTTGTTAGGTTTATGATCGAACCACCTGTTATTGCAACAGAGTTGGCAGCCTGGGTAGCAATACTGCCAAGACCTAATGTTGTACGGGCAGCAGCAGCATCCGCATCATCTATTAATGTCTTTGCATAGTTAGAAAAACCAAGTGCTGTAAGGGCTGCTGTGGCTGTTGTAGCACCTGTTCCACCATCTCCTATCGCAAGCGTTCCAGTAATTGAAGATGCGTCTAATTTAAGAGCAAGTTCTGTAGATTCAATTACAAGTCCACCGTTTGCTTTTAAATCAGTAGATAATGTATTACCAGATTTTTCAAGACCATCTCCAGCTATTATTTGACCAGCACCAGAGAATTGTGCAAATGTTAAGTTATTCGTTCCAACAACAGCAGATCCAGTATCAGTGGTACAGGTAAATCCATTCTCTGCGTTTACTGTTCCTTCTTCAACAAAAACAAAAGCACCAGCAGCGTTAGAACCCGTTGCCATATCTGTGGTACGAGATGGTGCTCCAGATGCGTTTACATTATAAATACCATTCTGTGATGCAGTAGTTTGGTTTTTAATTAAAATTCGATCACCAGTTTGTAAGGTCACACCATCAATAGACTGACCATTGGCAAATGCACTAGATAGTGTGCCATTTGCAGTAGTTGTAGCGACTACAGAATCTTTTATATCAAGACCTTGAGCAACTCCATCTACATATCCTTTATTTGCTGCGTCATTATCACCAGTAGGATCTGCTAATCCTGTTATCTTCTGAGAGTTTAATGAGACTGCACTGGTAGGAGCAGCCATTTGATCTAAAGTATTTGTTCTAACTCCTGCATCAAAATCTGATATTTTGGTATGTGCTAATGAAGGGATATCAGCAGCAACTAAAGCTCTAAATGTAGGTGCTGCATCACTTCCTGTAGTCGGTCCAGATAATACTTTATTAGCATTTTGTACTGTATCTTTATCAAAATAACCACCTTTACCACCAATTTTTATAATACTGGTAGCTGATCCTCCAGCACCGCCAGTTCCTTTTCCTATAAATAAGGTTTCAGTTCCTTCAGTAAAAGCTAATTCTGCGTTTTCTAATGAAGTAGGTGCTGACGATCCAGTAGATCTTTTAATTCTTAAGGTGTTTGCCATGTTAGAAGTTTCCTCCGTCTACGAGATTTTCAACGGTGCGAGTTTGATCTGCTTTAAATGTACCACTAGATGAATCAAAATACACTACTGAATTGTTGACTTTGTTGGAATCATTTAAAGAAGTACCAGTGGCAGCAAAAGCTGGTCCCTGGGGTCCTTGAGTCGCTACTGTGACAACACTGGTATCACCATTAACGGTAACAGTGTTCTTTTCAGTTGTAATACTTACATTACTCATGTTGCAGTGTAACCCTCGCTTACAAATATTGTACCCTCTAAATAATATTCTTTAGCTCCTCCAGCATCAACTAATAAAACATCATATTTTAAAATATCAGGAGTAAATGTAGCAGTTTGTGTATCGGTCAAAGTAATACTTACCGATCCAGCAACTCTATCAGTGTATGTTACAGAAAAGTCAGCATATTTTGTGGTGCGTGTTTCTTCCCAAACCTGTGCAGCAACAGTAAATCCAGTAAGATTTATCGCAGCATTGTTACTATCCTTAAAAAGAAGTGGAATTGCATGATCCGACCTTCTTTGAAGCGTAAAGTTGTATGTACCAGGTTCTATTGCCATTAGCTATAAGGTGATGTGCCTAGTATATCAGTTTTCCATTGTGCCTTCAAAGCATTTGTGTCTGTTGCAGATGTAATTTCAGAATCAGCAGGTGCATCTCTTAACGCCTGTTTTTTAGCAACAATATCTGTTGTACTAGCTGAAATTTCCTGTGCTTTTTGAAATTCGATATCAAGAGCTTCTAATAAAGGTTTTCTTGCAACTCTTATTTTATTTTTGTGAATTTCTTTGGCTTTTGCCATGTCTATACCAAATCCCATAATTTACTCCGTATAAGTCCAAGCATTTCTAAAACTCCGATCTGTAGGAACAACAGATTTATCTACAATATAGGATGTTTTTCCAGTTGGTACATCTTTATCTCTTATTTCTTCAACAGTTAGATCACAATTATCTGCTGGAACCATTATTGCAAGACTGCCATCATCTGCGGTGTAAATAATACGTTTATCAGAATTAGCCATCAGTTTTTTCTTTTATTATACATAGCTTTTATTGGTCGCCAAATACTGCTGCGGTAACTCTATTGGAATCCGATCTACTTTGACCAGGAGAAGTGTTAGGTAATTCAATAGTCATTCTAAAACCACTACTGCTATAGGGTGAGTCCATAAGTCCAATTTGACGGGTATTAGAACCACCAGGACTGTCATGGTTATGAGTAACTACTGCTGAGTAGTTGCTATTTGACATTGCACTACTAAAATTCACAGTGTAATCACCACTTCCATTATCTGTTACTGAACTAACATTAAGACTATCTCTTATGGCAAGAGTTCCCGTACCGTTAAAATTTACCCATGATTTAGCTCTTCCTTGTGATATTTGAACTGGAGTTGAACCGTTATTACCCGATGAATCTTGAAAGTTTGAAGCCCTGCTATTTGTAACTGTAATAGTAGAATGGGTGCTACCTCTAGTTATTGCGGTACTGCCCAATGTAAATAACGTGCCACTGATATTTGATGACGCTATTGATCCAGTTATACTTCCAGATACAGTAAGAGAACTTAATGTTCCTACTGAGGTTAAGCTGGAAGCAGTAACACCACTGGCTAATGTGTTGCCTGTTAGTGCTGATGCAGCAGTAGACGCAGATCCAAAACTTAGATTACCACTACCATCAGTTTTTATAAATTGACCATTACTTCCGTCTGCTGTAGGTAACGAAAGTGTAAAGTTACTGCCTATTGTTGCAGCAGCTTTTAATCCTATGTAATGTGAACTATTCGCATCCCCAAATCTAATTTCATTTCTTAAATTTAAAGTTACACCATTTTGATCTAAAAATAATTGCTCTGTTCCTGATGCAGCAACTCCTATCTGATTAGATGCTTTTCTGAAAAAACCAGTAGTAGAATCTCCAAAGTTAATAGATGGAGTACCTGCACTTTGGTTCGGCAATGTTAAAACACCTGTTAAAGTACCGCCACTTGTAGGAAATAATCCTAAATTAGCAGTATTAACAGGCCCGATTGTTGTAAAAGCGTTATTAGCTGAGTTTCTTATTTTTAAATTATTATTATCTGCCGTATCAACATAAAGCATAAATGCTTCTGGATTAGCAGGATCAGATCCACCACTATTTAATGTCTTAATTGCACTAAATACTGCATTAAGATCACTTCTTACAGAAGCTCCTGAAGCATTGGCAATATTATAATCTGATACTTGAGCCATTTATAAAAGATTTTTCTCCATATTACACCCCTTTACCATATCCTACAGCTTGAAATGTAAAAGTCCTATCAACAAAACTAGAACCATTTTTAATACTTACAGTAAATCCTGTGCCAGAAACACTTGTTACCGTAAAGAAATCTCCACCTTGAGCATTTTGAATTGTTATTCCTATTGTAGGTAAGAAAGCATTTGCTCCCCCTAAAGATGAAGTCCCTACAAAAAATGGTGTTCCAAATGTAACAGTTTTTGCTGATGTACCAGAAGATTGTGGTGCGGTAGAAGTACTACCTCCTGTCTGATAATTTTGTTCTGTTCTTGCTTGAAACTCTGCTGTATAACCTGCTTGCTGCACGTTCATATTCTGTGCAGTATCAGTAGTCTCAAGTATTAGTTTAAATTTGAATCTTCTACCTCTAAAAGTACCATTTGCAAAATTATTGAACGATCCAAAACTTCCTGATGCTGTTTGTGATGTTGCAACTTGTATCTGACAGTTCACCTCATCGGCTGCTGCTCCATCAAAATTATTATCCACAGCAGCATACTGATCCCATAAAATACCAGGTGGACCAGGAATTAAAGTCTCGATATCTTGACCTATAACAAAACCAACAGAACGTATTACTCTTTTTAAATCAAGAGAAAATACAGCACCTAGATCTAAAGTATCTTTAAAAGCATATTCTCCTGTTGCATTTGTAGCTGGATTAGTAAGTTGCAATGCACTGGTTGTACTATTAAATGTTGTATTTGTATCTGTTCCTTGAAATGGTGGATTATCTAAATCTTCTCTATCTTGCAATATGACTTGAGTATCAATTAAATCAGGTAAATCTTGAATAATACTTGTTTCTCCTACACTGAAATTACCTTGGTCATCTTGAAACTTAAGAATATACTCCCCTTCTAAAGATGGAACTACCACATCTGTTGTATTTCCAGCTAATGCAGTAACTAAATCAACTGAGTTTTGAAACGTACCACTGCCATCGGTTAAATTACTGTGTCTTATATAGACTCTTCCTCCATGTATAACATCAGCATCTACAGATTTTGTCCATCTAAGCCTTACTAATTTATTAGTAATAGGCTCCATAGATAGATTTTGAACATTCGCTGGAGGTGTTGTCTTACCAACGGCATTAAATGTCAAGTCTGATGATGTTGCTGAAAGTTCTAATGCAGCATTATAAGAAAAAACCTTAAATTCATAAGCTCCTGCTTCTGTGTTTGTAAGTTCAAAGTCTGGTCTGAATACAATCTCACTTACCCAATTAGTATTATTGAATCTATATTGAACAAGATATTGACTTACACCTGTAACTGTTACCCAAGACAAAATTAGTTTAGTAACTGCAAGAGCATTGATTACAACAATTCTTTCGGATGCCTGTAAGTTTCCAGGTGGATCTTTTGGTTGATTTAATAATGATATATTTCTTGCGGGTAAACTTACTCCCTGTTCAATATTTGCATATTTACCAGCTACATAAGTAAGTGCTGTAATTGCATAATTTATACCATCTTGTTCTTCTACAGATACTACTCTAAATGTTTGTGCGGTAAGACTATCACTTTGTATTAACCATATTGAATTTGCATTTGGTGCAGAAGAAAAAGCAGAACTAACAGTAATTACATTATTAGAAATGCCTGATATAGATTCTGTTTCTATAGTGCCATCAGGAAGAATTACACTACACTTTTGGTTCGTTCCAGAAAAACCACTTAAATCCTTAGTATCATCTACAGTTATTTGTGTGGTTGATGCTGTATTTATACGACCAGATCTACGAACTCCTGCTCTTACAGGATCGTTAATACTAATAACAGAACCAGGTCTAACGATTGCACCAGCATCTATTGATGTTGTGAAACTAACTACTTCTGATTCATTCTGTTCGCTGAATAATATTGCTTTACCTAATCTATGAGCTTGTCCACGGGAAGTACAGGCAAAGGCTTTTACATCTTTTTTGACTATACCTAACTTTGCTTGTGCAGCAGTATCTTCCACAACTTCATAATCTATTTCTCTACTGTCCATATTGAGATAACTAACAGCTATAACAGTATGTCTTTGTTTTAAACTACTACCAGAATATGAAAAACCACCTTCACCTACGTTTGCCAAACTAAATAAATAACTTGGATCTGTTGGTTTATCTTGAGTAATAGTAACTGAACCTTCAGACCATATAGGGAAACATCTCATAACACCAGCAAGCTGATTTATTAACTGGTACGCTTCCATAGATCCTTGTAAATTTACATTGCAACTAAATCTTGCTTCCTGCCCTCCAAATCCATCATCTACTTCTTCGTTTGCATATTTACTGGCAGCTACAAAACTAAATAAATCTAAATTAGCATCTGTGATATGCGTTCCAAATCCATATCTTTCAGTTGTTAAAAGGTCAAGCAGTATCATTGCAGGACATGAACACCATACAGCAGCACCCATCGTTCCATTGAAGATATAACCACTTGGATAAATTATCCTACCTGTCTGAAGATCAACAGTAGGAGTACCAGAATTAGATGCTCCTGCCCCTGGGATTCTTACCTTTACACCACGAATACGAAAAGCTCTTTGTGGTATAGAACTAAATTGTTCAGAATCTATCCTTAAATGTGTATATGCACTGTTCAAATATCTTTGTTTATCATCAACAATCTCACCAATACTTGTCCAAGCAAAAGCGTCTACTAGCATAGAAGATGAGCTATCTGCTGTGACTCGTACAACTCTTACATCTACAGGAAAAGCTCCCGTAAAGTTTACACGATACTCCTTTTGGTACGCATCAGCAGTACGACCAGTAATAGTATCTGAAATAACATCTGAATAACCACCACCGTTATATTGAACTTGTATTTTTAAATCAACAGTTGAACCTAATACATCTCCGTTATCTGTAAATTTTTGTAGTTGTGGGAATGTAATTGTAACTTTAACAGCATCAACATTTGTATTTGTTACCTGACGAGTAACGGAAGAGGAATTAGTTACTGTTACACCTACCGCAGTAGTAGATTGACTACTTTCAATACCTGAGATGTGGTCTTGATTTGACGTTCCAAAACGAGGTGTAAAATCTACATTCTGAAAATTAAAATCTGATGTCTGTGGATTTGTATTACTAGCAGTAGAGTTAAGAATAGGAGTATCGTTTAAAAATATATCTTTTAATGCTGCATTGTTATATGCTGCACTTCCCTTTCCAAGTCCTGCTTTAGAGGGAGTAGCAAAACCTTCTATCTCTCCTTCTGATAATAAATCTTGAAGAGAAGCAAACTGTCTACTATTTAAAGTATCGGGTGCTCTTTCTGGAGCCTTTCTAGCTTGAGCTCTATTACCCCCCATAGATCCTTTAATATTTTTTGTCATACAGATACCACCTGATTAGTGTCAATACCTGCTGAGATAACAACTGACCCTGTTACTATCTCACCATAAACTATTGGATGAGAAGTACCTGCCCTTGATGTGTTCTGAATACCAGAAAAACTAAAAGATATTTTAGGATCTTCTTCGTTTGAAAAATCAGGTATAGGAGGCACGGGAAATAACATTTCTGAAACTCCCTGCAAAACAAGAGAAGCTCCAATAGAACTTGCTAGTGTACCTACACCTGTTAAAAAGCCTCCAGCAGCTTTTGCTCCAAAAATACTCTTAGCTCCGAACATTCCAGCACCAGGAAACATAAATGATGCTCCAATTAATACTGCTCCAAATAAAAACTTTCTTGTACCTCCACCAGCACCGCTAATAACAGGCACAATACTAATATCTGATTGTCCAATAGGATTATGTATTTCAGTCTCATCAATATCATAATCATCAACTAACACCTGATAATTACGATTTGCCATGTGCCCCTCTAATTCAGGAAAATTACTAACAAGAAAACGTATAGCATCAGCAGTAGAATTTATAACAGCGTCTAATTCTTTATGACCCACAAAGTCAGCTAGTTCTCCATAAAGTTTAACTTTTCTGAGCATAGCGATACCTCTTATCAGTACATTTTAACAACCACTCAGAATATGGCTCTCTACAAGATAGTCTATCTGCTAAATGATGTAAAACATCCCCATCCAGAAAAATTGCAGCATGATTTAAACCTTTTGCCAAGATAGACATTAATAAAACATCACCATTTTCTAATTTTTCATTTGGTTCTAACAACCTAAAACCTGCTTGTAATAAAAAATTATGTCCATCTCCATTTTCTTCAGACATTGGGTTTTCAATAAATTCTTCGGGAGTTGCTGGTCTTGTACCCATTATTAAATTTATACTTTTTTCTCGTTTATACCAATCCCTTACTAAAGCCCAACAATCAGTAATCCCCCAAACCCAAGGTCTACCTAATAAATCTGGAATGTAACCCTCTGGCTTACATTCACCCCATTGTTCAGTTTTAGGGTTAACAATATACCAAGGCAATTTACTATGTTCACAACTTATACGATCAGCCTGACTTGGTTCTGGTGGCGTTATAGGATGACTATGGATAACAGCAATAATCTCACCTACATTATCTGCTTTTACATAATCTTCTGGATCAATAATAAAACACTGATTATCTGTAATTGAAAGATTACGACATGGATAGTATCGTTCTTTACCTTTAACATTTAATAACAGTCCACAAGATTCTCTGGGATCTTCACGTTTAGCATGAAGTAGTGCTTTATATTTCCAAGTCATCCTGCAAACGTACCAATACTAGGGAATAAGGCACGGGTGCATTGACGTTTAGGTGCTCGAACTCCTGCCATATCTATAGCTCCTGCTAATTCAAATTCTACAACATTTCTATTTTCTGCTGCCTTTCGATCTATTGTGAAAATCTGGCGTTTAAACTCTGCTGTAGGATCTGGTGTTCCGAGTGGGTTAGTGTTCCCTGGAAAGTTAACTGCATCAATAAATCTTGCCATTGTTCTTATTCTGGTAAAAGTAGCACCTGTTAAATCATTACCAGTTGTTGTTTGGTTAACAGTTAAAAGAATCGAAGATATTGTTCCAAGTGCGTTACTTACTATAAGTTTTGGTCTGGGGATTTGACCACGTTGATATTTAAAACCCGTAGCTTCAATAGGAAATCTTTGATAAGCATTACCAGCCCATACTATTTCACCATTTGCATTTAAATTTGATCCAGAATGAAATCTATAAACTGTTGTCGCACCATGCAAAGAGTTGTCTAGCTGTAGTGTAAAAAGCTCAATAATCGCAGAGGGATTTATCTTCTGAACCTCATTAAATACAGGGCCAGTACTCATGGTTCAAATACCTCTCTAAATGTTGTCTGTATTCTTGCTCTATTTAAATAAGGCATGGATTTATTCCATCCATCACATACAAACTTAGATGAACTAGCTTCTCCTGGAGGAGTAAAATCAAAGCTAGCACTATCGTTTGCTCTTGCATCTAAAAATGTTTCTATAGTATCGGAATCTGTTTCTGATACTTCAAAAGTAAGATTATAAACTTTAGGATTTTGATGTTCTGCTAATCCAAATAATATTCTGTGTTCATAACCATCAGCAAAACGAACAGTTCTAGTATTTGGTGCTGAGCTTTTTCGTACTCCGTAAGTAGGAGTTATTGAAGGAAAAGTAGCCATTATGCAAGTAAACCTCCTGGTCTTTGTTGCTGTAATAATTCAGATTGTACTGCAACTGAGATAAGACGACCAAGTTCTCTACCTTGTTGTTCATCACCTTCAACAGAAGAACCAGAAGCATCAACATTTACAACCACATTAGTTGTACCACCTAGGGCATGATTTGGTGTGATTGTACCAGAAACTCCTGGTGTAAACATTTCTGGCCCACGTTCTCCTACCATGTAACTTCCGCCACCTTTAACTGGGCCTCCAGCAGCCCTTCCTCCAAAAAACTTGCCAAATCCTCCAGGTAAACCCCCAAGAAAAGCACTTACTCCATACTGTATTAAGGATCTCTGAATCTGGGCGAATACGCTACGAGCTACTTCTCCAAGAGTTTTAGTTCCTTGAATTGCACCTTCTATTGCGTCTACTATTCCACTTTCTATGGTTGATCCAATACTTTGGTACAGATTAGCTACTCTTTCTAACTGAGGCTGTAACCGTAAAGCATTTTCATACTGTTCTCTTTCGTTATCTAAGATTTTAATACCCGATTTTTCAGCTTGTTTATCTAGTTCCCTTAATTTTTCTCTTATTGCTGCCTCTTCACTTCCAAACTGTAAAGTTTCTTGCATGAGTAAATTTCTATCAGTAACACTTTTAGTCATCTCCCCCAATTTCATTGCTCTAGTTGTTTCTATATCTAAATTCTTTTTATTAGTATTTACTTCTTGCATACGTTTGACTATTTTATCGTCTATACGTTCGTTTTTCCTACGGTTTTTGCCTTTTGAAGCTATAAGATCAATAATTTCTTGGTCATCACTTTTTTTAGCATCTGCCAAAAGCTGTGATCTACTGAACCCAGTTACTCTTCCACTGCCACCTCCAAATAATTTAGCTACCTTCGCTCCTATTTCTGTGAGAAATCTGCTTATAGAATTTTGTAGATTTTGAGTGCCTTCAGAGAATTTGCGTAATGCTTCTACACCATCTTGACCTACTATCTCTTCCATTCTCTTCATGGATTCATTAAACGCAGCTTGCTTCCCTTGAGTTCGCTCTAATACTTTTAAATATTCTTCTGTGGGTGTGCCAGATACTCCTAATGCTTTGCTGATAGTAGTTACGTTAAATCCGAACATATCCATAGACTTGCCTAACTCTGTTAAACCTTGGCTTATCTGTTGGATTTGTGTCAATAGTGCAGTTGCTACAAGACCTCCTGCAAACCCACCAGTTTGACCGCCTAATTTACCTCCAATAAAACTACCTCCAAAACCAGCAGCAGCACCTAATGGCCCTTGTCCAAATAACATAGGAAACGCACCACTTATTAGTGCTCCTGATAAAACACCATCTCCTTTTGTTTTAGCTCTACCTGGCCTCATTCTTCCCTGACTGTCAAAATTCAAAGGTGAACTTGGTCCTAAAGGTATTTTTGAAGTAGGTCTAACTCCTGCCTTCTTAGTTATTTTGGCAGTATTGTTTTCTAGTTTATTTTGTTTTGCCTTCTCCTTAGTTATTGCTTGTTCTTTTCTGTGTGTCCTAGTTGCTAGGGCTAGTTTGTCTCGTTCTGTTTTTAGGGCTGCTTTTCCTACACCCTTTTGACCCATTGCAATATCATTTAACTTTTTTATTCTTCGCTCAAGATTATTTAACTGCTGGTTAATACGTTTAACATTCAGTTGTATATTTACTTCGTAATTAGAGCCAGCCACTAATTTAGATAAAACATTGTTCTTAGTTTAGCGTACCTTACGATATTGGGCTTTCTTTTGGGCATCTTCGTATGCTTTCTTTTCTCTTTCGTGTTTAAGACTGAAGTATGCGTTCCAACCGTAAACTTCTTCTAAAGTCATATTCTTACGCAAATATTCGACTGTCATTCCTAGTGTTTCAGCAATCATAAACTGAAAATATAGGTAATGGTCTTTATTCAGTTGTGCTTTTTACGGCATCAGGGGTAGCCTCCTCGCCCAACTCTTGCATCTTAGTCATAAGTTCAAGTAGAACTCCTAATGGTATTTCTCTTCTTAGGCTTACTCTATCTGCATCAACAAATAGCTTTTGACCATTTTCATCTTCAGCCTTATTTATGATTACCTGAAGAGCAAAATCTAAACTGCTTTCATTTTGTGCTCTGTTAGAAGCTATTAGAGTATCATTTATTGCATCTCGATCAGCAATGGTTAGTGGTGTCCAGTACACTTGCAAGATTAGTTCGCCATCTTTGTATATAGGGTAGCTACTTCTTTTGCCTATGCTAAAGGCTTGCTTTAGCTTGTCGATTGCTCTTTCTGATGCCATAAAGTTGAATAGTGTATTCTTATACTATACTACTACTTTATTATTTAAAACCAACTTTTTTAAATGCTTTGTCTATATCTTTGTTGATAAGCCCACCTAACGTATAGACGTTGTAC
>VTLG01002672.1_pt1 | contig 21261 bp, 33 predicted proteins | sample 4694571 | NCBI WGS metagenome assembly VTLG01 (sample SAMN12604809, study PRJNA352737) | marine metagenome | biome: ENVO:00000447; feature: ENVO:00000209|ENVO:00000569|ENVO:01000036; material: ENVO:00002151; isolation source: viral sequences binned using virsorter ... | reverse complement strand
TATCTAAAGCATCTAGACCTGCATGTTTTTTTTGTTTATTTTGGAGGTACGACTGTTCTAACGCTCTTAATGATTGTTTTGTAGCCATCACTAGCCTCCCATAATCTGTATCAATATTTCAGGTGGAAGGTCCTTTAAATCATATCCAGAATCTTTTAAGTCGGTAAGAATATCTTTGTTTTTCTTTTTTGTAAGGAAGTCACTAGCTATAGTAGATATTTGACTCATAGTATTTGACTCTCTTTGGTTGTCAAAATCAAATTGCTGCTTGGCTGTGGTCCAATTTGCATTAGATCTCATTTGACCAATCCCACCTAGTTTATCTTGAGCTGTTTGTTTAACTTGAAAGTTCTTAAATGCAATTTCTCTAGCAGTCTGTGCTAATTGACCTGCACCCACCGAATCAGCTGCCGCTAATTGTTGGCTCATTACAGCAGACCCTTCTAAACCCTGCATAACCCCTCGATTCATAATTCCAGCTGACATCTGATTAACACCTTGTGCAGCTCCCCTGCCTGCGGCACCCATCATTAAATTCTGTTGGGCTGGGTCAATGCCTTGTTTTGCTTGACTCTGTAAGAAGTTTACATAGTTCTGTTCAAGCGGTGAAGCTTGCCTTCCTGGAACTTTCTTCTTTTTTCCTGTTAACCAATCCCACCCTTTTTTAACCAAGGGTGCGTATTTAGCTACCGCTAATGCAGTTTCTATTGCTGGCATAATTCTATCCTACCTTTACTCCTGTTAGTTTGTACATGGTACCCTCTATCTTGAAGTACAATCTCCCTTCGTCTGATGAGGGTGAACCAGGAGACTCGCTACTTGCCTTTACTACTGCAAATGAGAGTTCCCCATTATTTAATTGTTCTGATTTTAACGCACCATTCTTTGTTTGAATGGCTGGCTGTTTTTTATCTACTTCTCTAGATACATTATCTAAAGCTTTATCGGTGGTTTTATCACCTGTTTTTATTTTTGCTGTCATTTGTATTCAATCTCCAGTTTGTTTATTTCGGTTGAAGTGGTACCTGCTGCTGTTGAAATTTCTACCTTTGCATACTTGGCACGCTTACCCACTCTTAATGAATCGTTTGGGTAATTAGCATAATAAAGTGTGGTATTGTTAGAATGATTTGCCGCTGTTGTACCACGCATCCCCCTTTGAACTGTATGAGAAACTGTACCTCCTCCTGATGTTTCAAATGCAGCTTCTACTATCTTCATTATTTCATTACCAATTTTTATCCAATCTCCAGTCTTTAAAATATTAGTTCCATTTGTCTTTAAAGTTGTTGCAGTTGTGTCCGTAATTGTTTCACTATTTGTATTTACGGTCATAGCTGGATTTGTTGGTCCATCGTTGGCCCTAAGTGTTCCACTAAATATTGAGTTACTACTGTCTCCATTAGCATATAGTTTTATAGTGATATCTTTACCACTATTATATCTTGCATTTATCCTTCTAATTAAAGCTTTCTTATCTAGATCGGTAAATTGAAACCATCCAGATTTTCTACTAGTTGCAATAGTCTCAGTTGGTGAAGCGACATCCATTGTTCTTACCTTTGCATCACCCATTAACTTCTATCTCCACATCTTCTATTTTGACATTATCGTTAGTAGATGCGGCAGTACTCATTTCTAACATGAAATACTTAGCCCTTTTTCCGACACGCAAACTTTTATTTGTTGTCTCTTTATTTGTTGCTGCTGCTAAGGTTGACGTAAATACAGGATTTATAGTATCTCCATCTGCATAAATTTTTACATTAATTGGATCAGCGGAGTGGTATTCAAGATTCAATCTTCTAATAAGACTATTTTTGTCCAGTTTATTTGAGGCTGGAAGCCAACCGGTTTTATGGCTTGTTGCATAGTTCTCAGTACCACTATCCTGGAAAAGTCTCACCTTGCACCTTTTATGGACCACTGCATTTATATCTTCTATAAACTGAGATGAATCGTTTGCTGAAGGAACACCAATTGTCTTATAATATGATACCGACTCAATAAAGTCTGAAATATCAGATATTATCTGCTTCCATTTAACTATCTCATGGGTAACTGTATCTCCTGAGAATTGAGTTGAATCGGTAGCTGGTTTTATATGTTTCCAGGTACGTTTATTGTCAGTTATAGATTCAGTAAAATCTGATACTTCAGATTGTGTTATTATATGTTTCCAGGTTCTTTTGCTATCTGTTACTGTTTCAGTAAAGTCAGAAACTTCTGAAGCTAATTTTATATGCTTCCAAGTTCTTTTACTATCTGTTACAGATTCGGTAAAATCAGATACTTCTGATGCTGCCTTGATATGTTTCCAGGTAATCTTACTATCTGTTATAGATTCGGTAAAACCTGTATCATCATCTGTGCTAAATACTGTTTTATAAGGTGATTTACTATCTGTTACTGTTTCTGAAAAATCAGATACCTCAGAAGGTGATTTAGTAATAGTAATAGAGGTAATCGATATCGCATTATTTGTTCTATCTCTTATGCTAGTATCATCTGTCTTGGCTACCCATATATACTTATTTGTGCCTGATAAAGTATCTGGTATATCCCAGGTGTATTGTGTTCCTGTAAAATTAGTTGTTATAAGATTGCTCGTACTAAATGTGGTCCCACTTGTGTAATATAAATTCACACCAGATGTAAAATTCGTTTTGGTAAATTGCACCACTATACTTGACGTATAAGCATAACTCCCAGAGTTTGGTGATGTGATTGTTACGGTAGGGGCATCGGTTATTGTAAAAGTTCCAGATTGAGCAGTAATCGAAATAGCCATTATACACCACCACTTTCATATGAACCAGAAACAATAACATAAAAGTCATTATCTGAGTCTAGGTTATCATCAGGAGTATAATTTCGTGAACGAATAGATGATGCTAATCCTGTAGCGACTGTATCCACTAAACCAGTTCCATCATATAAATATACAGCCCATCCATCTTGCCACATTACATTTCCTGTAGTGGACCAAGATATAGTATACTGGGTATCCTTATACCAGGTGTCTCCTGAACTTGGGGATGTGACAGTTAAACTAGGCATTATCCACCAATCTGTATAGACCAACTAACTTTGAGAACATCGTTGTTAGCCACTGTAAAATCTGTTGGATCATAGGTTGCAAACATTATAGCAAAACTTACATCTGGGTCACTACCTGTAACTGTATCATAACCATTACCAATAGTTAATGTTTTTATTGTATTAGAATTTCCCCTATCCCAGGTTGCTTGGGCTGTCCAAGTGCAAGTATCTGTAGAAACAGATGTTCCTCCACCGGAAGCATTTGTAGTATTTAAAAAGAAATGGTTTATATCCTCTGGAGCTTCTCCACTCTCAGCCGCATCTAAAGTTCCTGTAGCTTGATTTCCATGGGCAACAATACCATCTTGACCATTCCTATCTGTAGTACTAGAATTATTACCAGCATTAGCATTAGCAAGATGGCTATTAAACCAACCTGAACTTGTTGTAATGTGATAATTTGAAGCACCAGACCCATCCATAACATCAATCAATTTTGCCAATAGCTCATCATCGATTGTATTGCGACCATATTGGTGTACCTTTGGCTCCATCCTTGCCAAGTCTTCCTTGTCAAAAACTTTTATATCTACATGACCATTTACTTTTATTTTTGGTTTATTAATTATTATTTCCATATTAACTATCCGCTATCGTTATTACCCAGGTAACCGTAAGCTGATCACCATCAACTAAAGATATGTTCCCTGAAAAAGTTTTCGTACTAGTAACTGTAGTAAAAGCACCTGAACTTGTTGAATATACATTTCCTAAAACTGCGGAGGCTATTGTATAAGATGCTTCTGCTCTTAATACACCTGAGATAGTAAAAGTCTTTGTACCACTAGCGGTTTTTGATGAATCCATTTCATATTTAGTTCCATTTGTAAGTACTACATAGATACCTGATTGAGCATTTGTTGGGGTTGTAAAATTATTATTATCAAAAGCTGGGCTTTCAATACAAGAGATATTGGTGGTTGCAGCTTGTAGAGATGTAGCTAGTTTATTTCTAATTGCTTGAGCAATAGCATTTGGCTCCTCCATAGTCTCTATAGACCCATTCGCTCTCAGTATTTCTATCTGTACTTTACCACTCGGTGTAATAGTATCTTTCATTCTTAGCTCGCATTCGTTATTGAATACACATTTAAACTTTCATCAATGGCAAATAGATCAGCCACATCTGTTGAACCCATATCTAATTGATACCAGGCTTGTCTAAGTATATCTAATGCATATATATTCTGTTTGTCATCACCAAAGCGACATAATATTCTGCTCTTCTTTGGGTCGTGAAAAAATCTTGAGTTTTCTATATTAGTTGCTGCTTGGTATATATCTTTAATTGGTTCGGTTATAGGAAATATGTTAAACCCTGAATCAATCACATACGCATTTTCTGTTCCAGCAAAAAACAAATCAGATCCTACCTGTAGAATAGAATTAGGAGCTATACATCCAAAATTCTCTTCAGATTCCATAAGAGAGAAATTGGCTGGATTTGTACTAGGTACATCTAATCTATATATCCCTTTTTCCATAAATACCACAAGTGCTCCTAAATGTTGTGCAAGACCTGTAATTGCACCCCCTTGTGTATCTTTTATTTGTATATAATTAGTTATTGGTAAAATATCAGGCTGCAATACACTTGAATAAATAATCCAATCTTCGTGGTCTTCAGCTTCAGTGTCAGGATCTAACCTTACATTTCCAACAAATTGTCTACCTGCCATATATACACTATACTTATGATTAACAACTGTTTTGGTAATTGCATTTAATGGATGAAGAGCTCCATCTGCAATACCCCAGTCGGATAATGTAACTTTTACACTATTGCTGTTTATAGTATAAAAATATCCATCGTTAAAAGTAGCTGTTGTATTATTAGTGTATGATGAATATTTAGAGTCTAGTTTTACTGCTTTTGCAGCTGTATCTGTAATTTTTTTGACTTCACTTCCTACCGTTGCTGTCCAGTCATTTCTTTGATTTGCTACCCAACTCCAGGAGTCATTAATAATGACATTCCTTCCTGCATACCCATTAGATCCAGAAGCAACTGCACTAGCACTTTCGTAATTAGTAACTGCTGTTGCTGTACCTGTATATACCCCAAAATTTCCATTCCATATTTCATCACCTGTGGCAAATCCTGCAAAAGTTTCAAGGCTTCCTGAATCATAGTAAGCATCTACAATTGCAACATTTGTATTTGAATTTAAACTATCTCCTATCCTATACCAGTCAGATCCTACTTTTACCCAGTAATAAGTACTCCCTGATGGCTCATAAGTACTAAAATTAAATCCATCAGCCCAGATAGCATTACCCACATAACTTCCTGTGTATGCATCATTGTCATCATGTGTACTTTTTGTGTTGACTGGAATCGTTCTTATATGATAATAAACAGGATCTAAATCCCCTGTCGCAGTGGGTGAATAACTTCTGTATACTTTAATTGCAGTTATTCTAGGATTCCAGGTAGTTGTATTTGTTTTGTCAACCGTTAATGAGACATTTATAGTCTTACTTGAACCAGTTGTAGTTATAGTAGCATATGTCTCACTAAAAGGAGCCTCTTGTACTCCATCGAAGAGTGGAACAAATTTGTAATAATAAAATCCAGCGGCATGCGTTCCGTTACTACCAGTTTCTTCGGCTATAGTATATGTCCATGTAGATGGGTAAGAAGGGGCTGCATCGTCATAATATTGTGTTGCAGCAGGATCAAAGCTGCCAAAAAAGAATTCCCTATCAATATGTTGAAGAATCCCAGCTTTGTTTTCTAGTCCATTAGCAAATCGTAATTGTCTACCAAAATTGTTTATTTTTATATCATCTATAGTAGATAATGTTTTTATATCTGCGTTAGAGCCAAAGTTGGCAGCAGCGGATCTTATCTTCTTTGTTTGTGTTTCATAATAGATCCACTTAGATGGAGTGAAATCAGGACTTTTCCATTTAACAATTTGTCCTGGATGATCGCCACTCATTGTAGTGGCAGCACCTCTACCTTTACGTTTTATAAGTTTACCAGGAACATCTATTTCAAAGTTTTTGCTTTCGGTAGCAGCGGTCTTAGGTATATCCTCTGGGTCAGAGTTTGTTACTAAACCACCATCAAATATTGGTATTTGAATTAAACTCATATAAAGGCAGATCCATAAGCATCGGTCACTGTGTGTGGACCGCTAATTCCTTTTCCTGATACTTGAGTTTTAGCATTCGTCTTATCATTTACATATCTACTTAAAAACATATTTGATCTATTGCTATCACCCTCATCATCACTTAGCATAGATTTAGCATAATTAACTAAAGCATTATGATATACATTAGGTATTAATGGATTGTCGCCAGCTGTTGAATGGGCAATTGCTACACCATTTAATATTCCTATTCCACCTAAACCTAAAGATTGCCAATTTGTTAATAATGTAGCATAATCACCAAATGATGTATTCCACATTTGCTCTTCTTCGCCATCATTAATAATCTTACAGTTATCTACAATAGTTTGGTCTGTTTCAGCCGCTAAACTAGATACTATTAAATATCCGGTTTTTTGGGCCACATCTATTACATCTTCAACTATTGCTGTACCTAAGACAGTATTTAATGTTGGATTACTTGAAGTTTGAGCTAAAAATTTTATACTATCTCCATTATAAAAATTATCAGAAGATAAATTATCAAATCTTAATTTTTTGTATTTTGTAGCATTGTCATCCAGGTGCGTTGGTTTCGCAGCATATGAAAATGTTACGAGATCACTAGATGTTAATGCAGGTACTAAATACATTTTATGTCCACGAATAAAATAATATTCAGGATTTCCAGTTTTTAAGGTACTATCTGTACGATACCGAGAATACTCAGTGTAAGTGGCAAAAGGTTGTAAGGTGCGAGTTTTAAATTCTACCTGTCCTACTAATTCTATAAAATCAGTAGGAAGATCTATTGTGTCATCACCAGCATTAGGCATATAAGCCCAATCCTTAATGTAGCACCTAGTTTCTAAAGCAAAATCTTCCTCAGCTTCTTCTAAATATTTACGAACCTTTGTCCTGGAGACATCTGGACTGAAGGATGTGATAGTCCTATCAATCAGGGATTCCCAAGTCATAGTTACGCTCTATTCTTTGTGCCTATACCAGAAGGTGCTTCTGCGGCATATCTTGCATTCAATGCTTCTATTTGAGCAGAGGCATTTCCAAAAGCAGCAGCAGCTCGCTCAACATTGGCATCCATCTTCCATAACTGAGATTCTGCTAAATCTATAACAGCTTCATGTAAAGCTACATTTAAGTCACACTCAGTTGCATTTGCAGCAATTGCAGTGGGTTCTTTTATATACCATACATCAATTAAAACACATGATGGTGGCTGTACATAAATTGTTTCATCAAATACAAATGCTACTGGGTTTGCAGCAGAACCTGTAAGATAAGTGTTTTCTAATCTTTTAACATCACCTGGTTCAATCATTGTACACCACTTATCATTGGTTTCATCAAAGATAGCAGTAATACCATTTCTAATAGGTGGTGCAGATCCAAAGGCAGTTGTAAAAGTACAAGTACTCCAACGAGCCCCTGCCCCTGCTGTTTTATTATTAGAAATAGTTTGTAATTCAACTAAGTATGCATTATGAACAAGATTGACTACACTTCTCTGTGCAATATTCAGAGCATCTAACTTTGCAGTTTGCGTAAAATTAGATTCTGAAGGATCTTCTAACCTTAGACCCAAGGTTGATAACATCTCGTTACCAGTCATTTATTACTCCATATCTGTGTTGTTTCGGCCCAGCAATTGCTAGGCCGATCCAACGGTTTGGTTTAAGTGGTTAAGATGCTCTAGTCACCAATTTCCATGTGCCAGAAGCAACAGTACAAAAGTACATATTAGCAGCATCGGTATCTATATAAACAGATCCCTTTACAGCAGCATGGTCTGGGGCACCCTGTCCAGTGTAATAGTGTACACCGCCAATAGCAGTATAAACAAATCCACCAGCATCTCTATCACCTAGCATTCCAGCTTTTACCTGGTCAGCAGCGGTTTGTGCAGTAGCCATATTTATTAACTCCTATTAGTATGCAGTAGGAAGGCCTGAAATCAAACCTTGCCTTGATGCGTTAGAACAAGTCAGGGCACCTAGCCATAAAATTTTGGCTACAGATGCATCCTGGTTAACCGGCTTTACAAAGCCTTCAAAAGCGAAATTACGCTTTCTGTGATGTCTGAACTGGAGGTATCGTTCATTTAACATAAACATCATACCAGCAGGACAGTGGTCATCCACAACTACAGGTGTATTTCGATACATTAATGCTGTAAAACCAGCATCAGCAAGAGCACTAGCTGCAGGACCGAATCTCTTCTGTCCAGCCAATGATTCTTCGTAGGCATCGAAAACAATCTGGCTTGTTACGATGACTGAGGGCGTGTCATTATCTACAGTACAAGCACCGTACATTTTTCGCATTTCACGACCAATGGAGTTTGCACCAGAACTTGCAGCTACAGTGCTAAATGCATTTGAGCCGGCAGTTTGAACTTGTGCTTTCCACCATGGGTAATCAACACGAGAAATTCCACCGAGGCTTCCACCAGCACTAGTTTCTGCACTATTATTAGCAGGTGCAGCAATAATGTGTTGGAGTCCGCAGAATTCATTTCCGCCATCACCATTTCCAGCATAAAGCGTTGTTCCGAAAAGATCTTTTAAAGATTTCTCGGCATTCTTCACTTTAGCTTCTAACAGATCGATTACACGCTCTGGACCATCATTAATCATCTCTTCTTTACCAGAGATAGAAATGGTGGCATAAGCCTGCTTCCAGTTATATTGTGCATCTGTGAATACTTCAGTTGGTGAAGTATCAAGTACAGAATATCCAGAATAAAATCCTTTCGCATCTGCTTTTCCGTATTCAAGAGGTTGTAAAACTTTGTTACCTGAAGCAGCAGGCTTCGACTTGCGAAGCATGCGATGCGTAAGCACATTGGAATCGAAAATGTTATCTACCAAAGTTGGAATGTATTTATCCCTAGTTAAAGCACTAAGGTTGTCATAATTAAGTGGCATTTACTTAATCTCCCATTTTGACAGTTTATTATTCATAGAGGTCGTATGTCATTGCCATATCCCTAGCTTCATCATAATTAGCTGGTTTGGAGTTAGGTGTTGACCTAGCACCACCATGCTTAGTTGAAGCTTCAGGAATAGCCTTCTTTTCTTCCGCCTCTTCCAGTGTTTTTACAGCTTTTGCAAATGCACTATCTACAGCTGCTTGATGGTTAGTAATAACAAAAGCATCCTCTAGATTAGATAATCCTTTATCTAGAGCGGTCTGTAAAACTTCTTGCAAAGCTTCCTCTTGACCATCCAATTCAGGATGGCTTCCGATTAGTTTTACAATATCTTGTTCCACAGCCTTCTGGGCTTCCGCTTGTTCTAACTTATTCTCAAGCTCCTGGACTCGATTAACCATTTCATCATTAGGTTGATCGGTCTTCGTGTCCTGCGTAGTTACATCGCTAGGCTCAACAATGGTTTCTTTGAATAGGTCGTGGTCATCACCCAAATAGTCTTTAAGAGTATCATTTAACTCTGAATCTTCAGTCAGCGACTTCCATTTATTTGATTCAGCCTCTAGAGCTTTTCGCTGGTTAGATAGATCTTGAGCTTTTTTAGTATTACTCTTTTGCCAATCATGCCTATTCCTTGAATCTTCGAGTGCAGCTCTGATGTCATCATGCGAGTATGTTTTGCCATCAAGCTCCAACTCATCCATTGTTGGTGCTTCTTCAGTTGTGCTAGGTTGCTCAGTTTCCTGAGTCCCAGCTTCTACGGTAGCTTCCTCACCGTTGGGTTCACTAGGTGCAGCTTCTTCTGCGTTGCCACTATCTTCGTTGATGACCAAAGATTCGGCTACATCAGCTTCTACTTCAACACCATAGATTCCGCCTTGTATGTTATCGGACATAAAGTCCCCCGCTATTTCTGTGAAATTCTAACATATCCTTATCTGTTTGTACAAATGAATACATTGACTTTCACTTTTTTAACCAGCCTCATCGGTTGGTATTCTGTTCATAAGTTGAGGATCTTCCTGCAACTTCCTTAATATCTCATCCTCGTCAGTACCTAATGCAGCCATTTCTTCCTCTGACATTGGTTCTGGACCAGCTTGCTGTTCCATGAGATTTCGGATAAGCTTTTCTTTTCCTGGTAGTTCTACATTTTCTAAGATATATAGTGGATCTGTAATTAATCCCATCTGCATTAACTGCATAATCTTGTTCTCAATCCACTCTCTATTCTCTGGTAACATAGAGCCAGCTTTAGCACGAACATCAAATTCCATTTCATTCATCATTGTACCAATATATCTTCTTTCTTCTGATCCTTCATTGGTATCCACCATTACAAGATGCTCGTTTGTGCCTAAATTCTTTATCATTGCTATCCACATTGTACCTAAAGTCTGTACAGCCTGATCTACAGCCCTGGCTTTAAAGTCAATTTTAGTAGTGGAAGCTTGCCTATATATTTGAGCTTGCACCCCAGAAGTAACCGATGCATCTGCTTTTCCCTGGGTTGCTTTGTTTACACCAGATATTGTTTCAAACATATCGCTCATTAATTCATAAAAATTAAATACATAACCAGGCATATTAGCAGGCTGTTGCATTTGAACTGCCCCTGGGCCACGCTTACGAATAACACTACCTGGTTTATTTGAAATTTGGTCAACTACGTCAGTGGTTTCATCCACTACCCACATCGGATTTGCCATGAGATGAGTATTATCCATCATTTGTGAGGCTAAACGATCTAAGCTTAAATTGATCGATTTTAATCTTTTTGGTTCCGGCTTTCCCCAAAAACTATGTGCGGAGCCACCATTCTTTAGCACTACAAATGGGAATGGGTGAGCCACATGATTGTCCTTATTAAGGAAAGGATATTTAGAAGGCCCATCATATAGTAGAACTCCATTAGCAATAGTAGTTTGCCTGATATTACCTGGATATTTATATTGTTCTTTAGGTTCTTCATCATCTCCCATATCCACATATTCTTTTGAGTAATCTCTGGCATAGCATTCAATTATTAAAGCCCTTTCTTCTAATGCTTTCATTGCACTATTTACATCTTCGTGGTAATTGGTTTCGGCACCTGTTGTATCGGTAACCTGGACCACATTGCTACCACCCATATCTACATCATTTATTTTTAATGCTTCGTATTTTTCAAGCTCTGATTGTGCCTTTACATACTTACCATTTTCATATTTATCCCTAATCTCCCATAGTGGAGTGGGTGCAGCGTAAGCTACAAACTCTGCATTTTCTAATTTTGTTGCACTTGGGTTTACATAAAAAGCAAAAGGATCCACCACATCAGCATCTGGCAAGTCATCTTCGTTATTAAATGAAAGTTTTAATATTCCATTTCCATATACTAGGTAGTCAAGTAACCAATCTGGTACTAGATTCTGCATATCTCTTATTACCCACAGATCGTCAACCTGTTTCTGTAATATCTCAGCAGCGTTCATTGATACCTCATCGGATCCCAAGTGGACCACATCAATTCTTGGAGGTCGATTGGAAAGGATAGGAACCATAGTATCCACAGCACTTGCGATTAAATCAAGTGTTACCTGGTTCTTAAAATTAGGCATATTCATACCCTTCCAATGTTCTCCCATATACAATTCTTCTGACTCTCTCCATACTTTACTTGTGTTGGATCTAGCCTTTGCACACATATCAAACATATTTTGTGTGCGTTTTACAACTCGCTCTTCAGCTTTACTTGGCTGATAGTCATCTACTTTCGCCATTAATTCCTCATTGGTTTATATTGATCTACATATATCATTGTTAATGTATTTAAAACATCTACACAGGCTTTCTTATAATCGCTTCCAACTTGCTCTATTGAATCCATTTTGTCAATTTCTTCTAAAATGGCATCTTGTTCAGCTACCTTCTTAACTACCCATTGTTTTTTTGCCCTGTCCCATGTCTCTATGATCACGCTCTTACTCCCTCATATGATGTTTCTTCGTGAAGAAGTTTATCTAATTCTTTCTGTAACCAAGGTTTTTGGACCACCTTTTTCGGAGCACCGATGTAATGCAGCATATATCGCATTTGATCAGCGTGGTGGTCCTCACCTTTGGTATCTAAGTCCTCTGGTCGTTTATCATCATGGACTAATACCGGTAGAGTTCGTATAAACTCTGGGCATGTGGAAAAAACTTTTAATTTTGGGGGTTTTTCATCAGAGTGGTCAAGATAAGATCTACAAATATTCCAACCATTTACTCTCTCATTATTTGCTTTAAACATATTTATACCATGTCTACCCATAATATCAGCTATACTCATGTTAGAGGGTGCTACAATATCAGACCTATTGGTATTCTGCGGATTTTTTATCCACATACTTGGATCTCCTACTGTCATCATATATTGTTCATCACCACTTAACTCCAAAATTCTATCAATATGGTGACTTAACTCCTGCCCTGCTTCGTAATGTTCCCTATAAAGGTAGACATTCCCTTTAAAGTCTACTGCCCACCAGCCAGCGGCAAAGGGAGCAGCGAATCCATAGTCAAAACTTCTATATTTATACCACTCATGTGGAATATCGAAAGGCTCAACTACATGAACGTCAAGTCTCCACTTTTGAAAAAACTGTCCTGCAAACACATCCCAGTCTCCATCCAACCAAGCTCGCCTTAATTCGTCAGGTAAGGCCTTTAAACTGTTAATATATTCAGGATCTTCACGCATAATAGTAGGGTTATCTGTTACCTTACTTGGAACAAAAATCCTTGACTTTCCACTTTTTGGGTCAAAATAGGTTTTATTCCTCGCAGAATCCACAAATCTAGCCTTTACCCAGCCATGACCTGGACCCCCAGGGTTGGTTGTTGCAAATACTTGAGACTTTAATCCTGGAATTGTACTCCTGGCTGAAGATATTAACCTTAAATAGGACAATTCATCAGGGATCAGGGTCAATTCCTCTATGGCAATCTTTTGAAATTCTTGTCCTAGATATTTGGTCCAGGCATCTTCATTAGATAAGTGACCTGTCCAGATTTTCGCTCCTGATGGGAACTCAAACTGGGCTGGATTACCTGAAACCTTTACATTCATATAACGATACATGAATTTGGCCCTATCAATCCAATCTTTAAGATCATCATAATTTCTTCTAATTACCAGACCTCTATATCTGGGATTCATCGTATATTTAGGGTCTACAAGCCAGACCGTCATGGCTTCTGTTTTACCTATTCAGCCGCCCCCCCTGGAACCACCAAACAAAATCTCTGACTCACTACGAGACAAGACTTCAGTCTGTGGACCAGCATGGGGCTGCCATATAACCTTCTCTTTCATATATTTTAGTTTGGTACCATAAAAGTGTTCTTGGGACCCCTATTCTGAAGGTGGGGGTGGGGGGTCTTTTTCCTGAGCGATTCCTTCTGAGAGTGAGTAATTTGAGTGGCTATCTCTTACCGTGGGGGACTTATCTAGGGGAAGTGGGGTAGGGGGGGTGCCAGGTAGCATATCAATTGGCTTCTTTTGTGGCATCATAATCACTCCAATGTGGTTGCCTACATCGGCTTTAATCTCTTGTGCCTTGAGGTCGGGAGCCACCTTATTAGCCACTATCTTCCACGCATCTCTTTGCCTTGGGTCATCATCATCTAACGCACAATCCATTATCTTCTCTATTACTAATGGTACATTAGGATGCTCCCTTAAATACTTACCAAAGTGACTTGGCTTCCTACCTTTAGGATTACCACTTACACCCTTAATCCAATTTGGATTGCCACCTTTATTCTTTTTTGTTACACTTTTGCTACTATTTGGCATTATTTATCATTTTCTCCTCGGTGATCGTAGGCTTGATAGGTCTATTTTTTGGATTTTGCCCCCAAATTCTCAAATTTGCTTAAAAGACCTCAATAAACTAATTTTCACCATTATAATACAAAAACTATACTATAACATTTTATTCTCGACAAATTAAATCGTAGAACATATTTTTTTATACTTTTTTAAAATAACTATTGCTTTAATTGTATAATTTGTTATACAATTGGAAAGCTTTATGATAAAGCAAACTAAAAAAACGAAATTGGAGAATTAAAATGAGAACTATTATAGAGAAATTATTACTTATAGAGATTGCAATAGTAAGTGTGCTTTTTGCAATAGTTGGAGTTCAATCAATAATTATTATTATTAAGGAGATTATATAATGATTACAGTTGAAATAACTAAAGAACAATTAGAATCACTAAAACAAATAAGTGGATTAATTGTTGAAGAACGATATCATAATCTTTTTGAGGGTGAAGATGGTGGAAAACTTGATGAAGAATTAAATGAAGATTTAGATAATGTAATTAATAGTGCAAAAGAAATTCCATTCATTCATAAAAAAATTAAAAGAGTTGAGGATGGATTTAGATTTATTCGAACATTAGAAGAAAAAGGATTATCATTTCACTTTGATGATGGAGCCGAGGTCTTATACGAATTAAATCTAATTACTTGGGAACAAAAGAATATAATCAATAAAAGATTAGATGAATTATTTAACCCACTTTTTAATTGGGGTGAATATGAAGATGCTTTTGGTTATGCACTATTTATTTTAAAAGAGAAGGAGAACAAATAATGTTATCATTCAAAAAATGGCAAGAGTCAAGAATAGCAATAATTGATGGTAAGGCATTACCAACTAGTGATGAAGAGAAGGCAAGACTTTCAAGTGATGGATTTAAATATTGCGAACAATCATTCGTAGATGTTTATGGAGTGGAACCCATAGATGGATTTATATATGAAAGATTGGGAGTTATTGCAATACTTCCTAAAGAACATAGAGATGAACCAACTAAGAAATATTGGGTAATCTTATATAATGAAGAACCAACCTTTCACACGCTTGAGGAAGCCGAAAGATGGTTATGGCAAAACTTTGTTAAGGGTGAAGTACTTCCAAGAGATGAGGATGAAATAATCGATTATATTGAGGAATTACAACACGATTGGATTCACGAAGGGATTAATAAGGTTCAAGAGGAATTTGGAATGATAAGTGGAGATTGTACACCAAGTGTTGATGGTGAGTTTAGAGATGCTTTTAACCTACTTGCTAAAGCAACATTGAACCAATTGAAGGAGAATGATTATTTAGCTAGATAATTCTTCCTCAAGATCAATAGAATGGCTTGGAGTTTAGGGTGGTTCGAGTCCACCCCCATTCTCAATGGCAATTAAGCCATATAAAAAAACGAATAGGAGTAAAATAATGGGATACACACATTATTGGAAATTTGATGAGAATGCTATAAAGCTAAATGGTCAACTAATTAATTATGATGTTGACAAGGATAATAAGGAATTAATCGTTTTAAATGGAGATACCTGGAATGAGTTCATTGAGGTAATTAAGCCAATCTTAGATGAAGGAATATCAAAAGGAATCATTAATGTAGGTCTTGGTGAAGATTCTTTAAAATTAGATAGTGAAATGGTTTGGTTTAATGGAGTTGGTGTTAATTCACACGAAACATTCTACTTACATAGAATTTCAAAAAAATCAAAACATCAATGGGATAATGAAATACCCCTTGGTTTTAGTTTTTGCAAAACAGCAAGAAAACCATACGATGAATATGTGGTTAGGGTGTTGATTGAATATGAACGATTCTTTGGCGATGTGGTTTTGATTTCAAGCGATGGCGATTGGGATGAAGTCAAAAAGAAATATGTTCTAAAAGATATTACTCCAAATGTAGCTATTGCAATCCTAGAAGAGTTAAATCAAGGTGTTTTAGATGTTATTAGTGGTATTGATAAAGGCTATGAATGGGATAAGAGTGGAGATTTCTTTTCAAATTACATCACCACATCATATCTAGACAATCCAAGTGTTTGGGATGGTGGCTTAGGCAAGGGATTGAAATACTACAAATTTCCAGACACTATCGGACCAAAGAGTCTCATTGAGGATAATCTAGATGAAGAAGGTTTTAGCAGCTATGAGATTAATGCATCACCTAACGAAGGATACTACGAAGTGATAATAGGTGTAACTCAAGATGAACTTGAAGAGGTAGGTAAGCTTAGGTATGAATGGGGATTTGATGAAGATGATATAAGCTTCTATGAAATAGATCCGAAAACAAAACGATATAAGGAGGTGTAGTGATGGATGATGAAAAAAAACTTGATGAGATTTCAGAAAGACTCTACAAAATAAAGGAAGAAATAATCATTGAGTATTTTGATATGACTCAAGCCGATAATGATCTTAAGGTGGAGTACTACTCCTTAAATGATGAGTTAATGAAATTGGAACAAAAAAGAGAGGAGAAGTGATGAAAAAACGATTAATTGAGTGGATGGAATTATGGGTAGAGACATTCTTTTGGTATTTAGAGCGTTCTACTCCACTATTTCTAATATTAATTACCCTTTATTTCACCATTCACTTTGTGTTATGGAAGATACAATAAAGATAATCGGTTGGATCAGGATGATAGGACAATCAATTGCAATAAGTTGGTTGTCCTACTCCGATACCACTTGGTTAATATTAATTATATTAAAATTATTAGGAGGATAGAATGGCGAGTATTTATTTAAGAAATAATGTTTGGTGGTGTAGTTACCTGGATACTAATGGCAAAAGGAAGCAAAGGTCTACAGGCTACAAAGTTAGTGATTATGGAACAAAGGCCAAGTCAAAGGCACATCGATTTGCATTAAACATAGAACATAAATCAAGAGAGGTTAGGAATAACTCTTTAAATCTTAATGAAATATTGGTCGCAATCGATAGTTTAGGTCCTAATGATCGGAACAAATTAGCATTAATTCTATCCAAGTCTACCCCAGGTGAATTAACCTACTTAAAGACAAGAGAAAAATGGTTAGAAAAGATAGCAAATAAGCATAAGCAGCACTACTTCAATGATGAAAAAAGTAGACATAAGGTCTTCTTAAACTTCATTAATAATGATGGCAATAGGCTTGGAGATTTACCAATTAGTTTAATTAATACTGAGATGATCGATGATTTCATTATTGATTGTGAAAACAAAGGTAAGGCACCTAACACAATTAAGAATTATTTAAAACCTGTCAACCAGGTGTTTAAGTATGCCTTGGCTAATGATATAATATCTAAAAATCCAAATGAATTCAAACAGAGGATCGGCTCCGAAACTACCAATGAGTGGGAATATATCAATGATGATGCCCTGGATTTTGCAATTAAGAATGCCGATTTGGAATATGATAAGATATTTTGGACTTGGCTACGATACACCGGAATGAATCCAAAGGATGTATCTTTAATTACTCGTAATAAGATTGAGGATAATATCAATATTAATGGAAGAAATATTAATAATGGTAGGGCTAAGAATGGTAGGATCCAGAGAATTCCACTTAATGATAAATTAGAAGAGATGATATTTTGCTATGGTGATTATTGTTTTGGTGTATACAAAACCAAGAACCAGCGTGATGCTTCTAATACAAGGTTTAAGGAATTAATCGCCCAAAAAGGTGTTAATAGTACCTTAGCCTTAGTTAGGCATACCTTCCTTACTAATCTAATTATTTATGGTGAATTAAGCCTTGATGATGTAGCTATTATAGCAGGTCACATAGACACTAAGATGTTAAAGCGTGTTTACATTAAAAAAGCTGATCAAGTAAAAGCACATCAAGGTGTGAATAAATTAAAATAGGAGAATTGACATGACATACGAATATGTAAAGGTTGAGATATCTAAAAAAGAGAAGAAGCAGCTTAGGATTGAGGCGATGGAAAAGAATGTTTCTTTTCAAAAACTTTTAGGATCCATCCTTAGACAATATCTTGTTAAGAGGGTCCTTTAGGAGCCTTCTTTTTCTTTAGAAAATTGTACTCGGCTCGTAGTCTATAAATAAGTTTATGGAGTTCCTGGCGAGTGCATTTTTCTAAGGGTTTATCACCCAACTCTACTCGTTTACAAAACAAACTATGCTTAACCCCAACACCTTGTGGAAAGTCTAATTGAGCTTTAGCAAATACACCAATTAGGTCGTAGTGTCCCTCATCGCTCATCTAATTGATCAGACAGCCAGTCTGCGAGCATTAATGTGGGTATGGCGATAGCTAATCCAATAAAACATAGAACGATCATTAAAGCAACAACTATAGTTTGCAATAGTTCATTTAATATTTTCACAACACTCATAATCTTCTCTTACTAGGAACACCTGGAATTAATTCACCCCACTTAGTTCCCTCTAATTTATGTAGTCTTCTCTCAAGGTTGGCTGTATCCTTACCCTGTTTTTTCTTTTCTTTGATCAGGTTTCTATACACCTCCCTAACTATGTACTCTCCTTGAACATCTGGATCAGACTTGATTCCCATAACCATCTAATTCCTCACCAGTAATAGGGTGTTTTTGTACTGTAGATTCAAATACTTTTTCTTTTTCATCTATAGCTTCGTTAGTTGAGATAACTTCAAGTTTATCTTTTTCATCACGACATTTATCTAGCAGCTCTTTAGTATTGAATGGATCCAGTTTCATTGATATTTGTCTATCTCTTTCATGCCGAAGTGCTTTTGTTATAAGTGATAACTCTTTTTTATTTAATATCATCATCAGGCCTCATTAATAGAGCAACACTACTAGCCACTTCTCTTTTTGTTTTTTCTTCTAATTGAGTATGCATATTCAAGGCTTTATAGACAACTGTAGATAACACCATATCGTTGTCGGTCATGGTTATATCAGTATTTATTAGCTCTTTTTGAATAGCCTCTACTTTATTTTCAATATCCCTAAGTCTCTTAAAAATAGCATCCAGTATTGTTTCTTCATCAACTCGTTCAATCCTACTATCATAATTGACATTTACAGGACTACTTGTCGTTACATTGTTTGGCATTTGTACCCCTTTCTTTTTTTAGGTTATACAAAAGTTTTTTTACGACCTCCCTTGCTTCGAGGTCTTTATCTTTCGGAATTTTGATTGTTCTTTTTATATCTCGTTGTTGTTGCAGCCAAAATATTTCATCTGGTGTTCTAAATTTGCATAATATTTCATAAGCATCAGCAGGGGATTGATCCACTTTTAAATGGCACCCAATACATAATGATAAACAGTTCAATGGTTCCCACCTGGTATTAATATTTGCTCTCCCAAACCAAATATGGGCACAATGAAGTTTTCTAGAATCCACTCCCTGGATAAATTGTTTATCACACTTGACACACTTCCAATGGTCCCGCTCCCTAACATACTCACTAAATATGATATCAGTGCGTGTACGCTTGATCTTCTCACCCCTACCACCCCAACTCATAAGTATGTAGCCTCTTGTTTGGTAACTAATGTATTATATCCACATTCGGAACACTCAGCTTTATAAGATGGTTCTTTGCTTTTCTGCTCATTGCTGCAATTAGTACATATATAGTCATGTATTTTAGGTGGTTGGGCAATAGAAGATTTGGAACTTGGGTTTTCCATAGCTCGTGAAAGCCAATTGTTTAGGAATTTAGAGAAGTTGGATTTAGCATTCTTAGGGTTAGAGATTAGCCAGGCTTTAGCCTTTTTAATTTCATAGGCTACATTGATATTGGGATATGCCTCGGACCAAGTCTTTAATAGGTCTACTTGTATACTAGAAAAATATGCCTCTATTCTTTCGGTATAGGGTTTGACCCTTACCGAACCATTAATATTCTTTTCATTCTTTACATTCTTTAATTCTTTAGTTGTGTCCCTTCTCCTGTCCTTCAGTTGTCCCTTCTGCTGTCCTTTAGTCGTACCTTCAGTCGTACCCTTGTCCTGGTAAGTGTCGTAGTTACAGATACTTAGGTGGGTGTAAAGGGTGTCCGACTTGCGGTCAATCATCTGTTCTTTTTCGAGCAGTTTTAAAAACCTTCTTATCTTATTTCGGCTACACCCCCAGCGTTCAGACAATTGGACAATACTGGTGGCTACTTCCCCCCTGCGTATAGGAATAAGTTTATCGTTATAAAGCCAGGTCTTTGATTGGTGATTAGCCATCATTAATAGGTCTACCCAATACTGGAAATAGTCAGGTCTTTGAAATACCCAATGTTTTCGGATATCTCGGTGCAACTTGATCCATCCAGTGTTAGTCACCATCTCTTCTCCTTATGGCACAATATAGATAAACCACTAAATCAAGTGCCTCTTCATAAGCCTCTAATAGCCAGTCCCTTGGATCGGATTTAATTCGCTGCTGATCCATGTCAGGCTTTTTATATATAACTCCACCCACTTCAAGTCTTTCTTTAATATCGGCTTTAACTTGACTAGCGAGTTTGTCGTTTCCAGTCTGGTTCATACTTTTCTTTAACCTTTTTGAGCCATCTCTTGTGCTGCTTAGAGGTACGACCCTCTCGTTTAAGCTTTGCATTAAGTAAGCGTTTGGCTCTCTTTTTCTGTTTACTTTGTTTATTTGGCATTTAATTTATTCAATAATACTCTTATTGCCCTTTCTGCTACTTGTGGCACTACTCCATTCCCCAATAATCGTAATCGGTCCACTCGATTGGTAATTGGGTCCACCCCACCGGAAGACCCATCAATTGTTCCACCCAGTTCGGATTGAGTTTCATTTTGAATGTGTCCTCTGTCACTACCTGATCCTCTATCCTCTTCCAGGGGTTCCCTGATTCCATGTTCTTTATTGTTGGAGCGTTTGCCATCGATTGCCTGGGGGTTCCCCACGACTCTTGGCTCTTCCCAGGGGTGCTGTTCTTCCCCTGGTCTTGCAGGCCATTCGGCAAATGGTTTGTCTCCACATCCCTTAATTGGGTGCGATGATTCTCCCTTGTTGGGTCGGCTGCTCCGTTCCGATCCGATGTCTGTGGTGTCGGCCAACTCTTTGGGTTTACTTGTTCTCTTAGATTTGATGGTGCTGTCCTACCTTTCCTGTGTGTCTTATAAATTCTTTCCATTGCCTCTCCCTCTTTAGGGGGAAGGTGGTCCATAGTGTTTGGTGTTGCCCAATTATGTACCTGTTCTCTTAAATTGGAACACCCACCTTTTTTAGCCTTTTCACTACGTTCCTCTGGCTTTCTAACATCTCCTCTTATATCA
>VTLG01014931.1_pt1 | contig 21263 bp, 51 predicted proteins | sample 4694571 | NCBI WGS metagenome assembly VTLG01 (sample SAMN12604809, study PRJNA352737) | marine metagenome | biome: ENVO:00000447; feature: ENVO:00000209|ENVO:00000569|ENVO:01000036; material: ENVO:00002151; isolation source: viral sequences binned using virsorter ... | reverse complement strand
ATTCCTCGATTATCTCTTCTGCAAACTTTTCATCAGGAGCCCATATCATACCACTTTCAAACAAAGGTGCAACTGCATTTACTCTTGCATGCTTGTCGTTTCCTTTTGACGGTGTGAAATTAACTACCGGTATACCCATATTCCTTAACTCATAAGTCAAAGGTAATCCACTAGCTTTTGCCTCAATCAACACTGTTTCTGGGTTCCAATAGTCATATTGTTCTTTGGCAACGCGACGAAGTTCAGGGAACTCGTATCTCCCTTTTATTGCATCGACGAGTATCAACTGCTGCGGACTATCTTCATTTTCACGAAAAACACCCCACGTAGTAATTGCACTATAGTCGGCTGTTTCTTTTTTCATAAACGCTGTATCGTATGATTGAATGACATGCTCTAAAGGTGGTATTGTTTCTTTTTCCCAAACGTTCCACCATTCTCGTTTAATGATTGCACCTTCTTCACTAGTTGGGTTTTGCATCCACTGTGCATTCCATTTACCAAGTGACAAAGATGCTTTGACAGTCTCAAGTTCTTTTATGTTCCAATACTCAGGCCATACCGGTTTATTAGATGGCATGATTGCAGGAAACTCTATTAGTTCCCATTGATCTGACTTAGCCTCCTTTTGATGTTTTAATAACATACCTGTTAAATCTTTAACATTCCAACGCGTCATTACACAAACGATTGCACCACCAGGTTGAAGACGTTGACGTGGTCCTGATGTATACCATTCATAAGCTCTCTCAAGTGCTGGCATGTTCATTGCGTCTTGCTCCGAGTGTGGATCATCAATTATTAATAAGTCCGCACCTCTTCCTGTAATCGCTCCACCAACACCAGATGCAAAGTATTCACCACCTTGTGCTGTTTCCCATCTGCCCGCTGCTTGACTATCTTCTCTCAGCCTTGTTTCAAATACTTTTTTATAATCTTCTGTGTCCATTAATGTTTTAGCTTTACGCCCGAATCTAATTGCAAGTTCACCGGTGTGAGTAGTTTGAATTATTTTTAATTTAGGATTACGCCCGATCATCCAAGCGGGTAGCAAGGAGCTGGCGAACTCTGACTTAGTATGTCTTGGTGGCATGTTGACAATCAATCGTTTAATTTTGCCTTGTGCCATTTTATTAAACTTATCTCCAATAATTTTATGGTGTCTTCCCTCTATAAACTCTGGCCACATATGTTTTGCAAATGACAGAAAATCCTCTTTTACTTTAGATATCTTTTTCTTTTCATCAAGCTTGAGAGCCATCTTCATGAAGTCTTTTTTTACGTCAGCAGGGAGCTTTTTTATCTTTTCTAAATCAATTTGCATTTTGAAAAAAATTTTTTGTAAAATTTTTTGGTTAATGTTTCCAACGATTGTTAATTTATTAGGTATTCTCCTATAAATCAATAACGAATTTAGGGTCATAAACCGTCTAAATCTCACAATAATGACTAGTATTAGTTACATGTTTCTAGAAAAAAAGAATTAAGAAAAAAGAACTTTTGTGATTTTGGAAGTGTGTTGGTACCTCTATCGAGTGGCTAGATCTTAGAAATTAGAGACGAGCAACTAATAAAAAATCCTCGCAACTTTTTTGGAGTTGCGAGGGTCTAGGAATTTCTAGGATTAATTTAGAATTATTCTAAATTGTGGCTTGTCTTTCAATACTGTTGCATAAATACAACAATCCTGGAATACAACTTTAAGTTGTATCTTGTCTCTAGTTTTTCGTCTCCCAATACTGTTGCATAAATACCACACTTCCTGGAATACAACTCTAGGTTGCGAGCTCGGAGGATCGAGGAACTTTTTAACCTTTCAACGAGGTTGTATTTTGCAACATAATAACTTTTAATAACTTTATAGATTAAGGCCAATATAAACTACAATAATGCTCGTTTTAATTGAATAAATACACTTATAAAATAGGTCAAAAAAAGTTTGTTTTTTAAAGTACAAAAGGTTGACTTTATATATGAGAGATTATAGGATTTATTTTTTATGAAAGGATATAAAACAATGACAAAAAAAGAAACAGAAAAAAGAGATGCAATAGAGTATTTAAAAAAGTCTATTAATAAAGGTGATACTCTTTACACTATAACGACTCATGTGTCTAAAAGTGGTATGAGTAGAAACATTAAAGTATTAGATATTAAGAACGAAAGTCCATCATATTGGAACTATTATATATCTAAAATTTTAGGTTATGCTTTAAAAGATGATGGCACATTAAAAGTTCAAGGTTGTGGTATGGATATGGGTTTTCATGTTGTTTACCAATTATCTAATGCCTTATTTAATGATGGTTATGCAATTAAACAAAGATGGATTTAAAGATCGAAACACCCTCAATAGAGGGTGTATTAGGTTAAATACCTAACTGATGAGATCAGAAACAAAAGAAAGGATAAAATAATGATAAAGTTTAATACATTAATTAAATTCAAAGATGGTTCACATATGTATTCAAGAGATCATATAAAGGCTTTTAACAATGCAAAGGCCAAAGGATTAAAAGATCCTCAAAATTATATGTATATGTATTCTCAAGATAAAAAGGACTATTTTAAAAATATAATGTTTAGAAATTATATTAATTTTGACCAATAACAATGATTGACTAATATATAGGATAATATATTATTCAATCTTAATGAAAGGATAAAATAAAATGGGATATACTAACTATTGGACACAGAAAAAACCTTTTAATAATAAACAATGGAATATTATTAAAAAGGAATATGACTACATTAAAGAAAATTTTACAGATGTTTTAATAGAAGATCAGACAAAAAAAACAGATGAAATAATTTTTAATGGTATAAGAAAAAAAGAAGAAGATCACGAAACTTTTGTTTTAACAAAAAATTTTAGAGAGTCTTTTTATGAGGGGGATGATATAAAATTTAATTTTTGTAAAACTGCGAGAAAGCCTTATGATTTAGCAGTTTGGCATTTATTAACATTTGTTAAAATGATTGCTCCCAACTCAATAGATATAAGACGAGATGGTTGGTCAATTTCAAGGGAAGATGACTAAATAACAATGATTGACTAATATATAGGATAATATATTATTCAATCTTAATGAAAGGATGAAACAAAATGACATTTGAAGAACATTTTAAAAGCTTAATTGAAGATCTAAACAATAGATTTCCTCAATTAGTAAAAAAATATAATTTATGTGTTACTCATAGTGGGGGTGGTTGTTTCCACGTTGACTATGTTTTGAATAATAAATTATCAGTATCAATTAATCCATTTGACGAAGATGTTGAATATGATGTTCCAAAAGATAAAAAAACAAAATGTCTTTTTGGCATTTATAGTGAAGATGGAGAACAAACAAAAACTTTTATTAAACCATTTGAAGAAGGTTTGAAAAAGTTAGAAAAAATGAAAAAGGAGAAAAAATGAAAAAATATAGTTTTGTTTTTTGGTGTGGTTATGTGTCGAATGAAGATGGAAAACCATCAATCCAACACGTAACAGAAAAAGACATTTCAGAAGATAATGGTTTTTTTGATGAAGATATCAAAGAAATTAAAGATCTTTCTGTAGGACAGAAATACGACATTAATGGAGTATTAGAGTCAATGAGTGTTTATAGATATAATTAAGAAAGGAGGAAAAATGGATAAAGAAAACATATACGACAAAAACTATAGATTGGATTTAATAGAGGGTATTAAAAATCCAAGACTTAAAAAACTTTATCAAAAATGGGGTATAAACGACACGACTTATTTATTGGGTCAATATATGTCAGATGTACTTGGCGATGATGGAGTTTTTTATAATCGGTATAGAGATTGTTTTGAACAAGAAAAACACAAAAAGAAAATGTTAGAAGACTTTGATTTTTTTACAAAAGCTGAAAATATGAAAGATTTTTTCAATGCTTTACAAATCAAAGAACTTAAAAAATATGCTCATTTTGTATTTTAGAAAGGAGGAAAAATGGCAAAAAATAAACCAACACATTTTGCAATAGAGGATATTAAATTCTATGCAATGGACGAAGACAACGAAATAATAACAAATGAAAAGGGGGAAGAGGTAATCTACAGATTGAAAGAAGGTATAAGATTTAAACCCTTAGAATATTTGTGTGAAGGTATAGACACAGAAATAATGGAAGAGGTAAAATAGATACTAGATGTTGTGTCCGAGCTCTTGGACACAACTCCTGGTAGTGTTTAAAAATAGAAAGGAAAAAAAATGAAATGTAAATGTTGTAATAAAAAAATAAAAAAACAAGAATTTTATTTATCAGATGAAGGTATTATTGTTTGTTTTATTTGTTATGTAAAAACTTCTAAAATAGACTAAAATAATGCTTGATAAAACTATTTATAGGATTATAAAGGATAATATGAAAGGACGAAATAATATGAAAAACAAAATGACAAAATATATAGTTACAAGTAATGAAACTGTTTATGTAACTTACAAACAAGAACTAATTGCTAAAAATGAAGAACAAGCTAAAAAATTAGCAGATGAGAGAGGAAATTGGGGAGAGCCAATTGAAGAACAAAATGGAGGAGATAGAGAAATTGAAGTATCGGAATCAAAAGGAGCAAACTTATGAAAGATTTTAAATGGATAATAATATTTGGCATAACATTCGTTATTGGTTTCGTATCAATAACAATGTTTGCTTTACATAAATGGGCAACAATGGGGGTTATATGATATTAAAACTATTAATAGTATTACTAGGTTTTATGGTTTCAATGCTTGGAGTAATACTTGCAATTCATACACAACACGACATACTAGGTTTATTAATGGTTTTTGGTGGTATGGCTTCAATAACTGAGGGATTGCCAAATTAGAAAGAAAGGAGGAAAGATGAAAAAATATGAAAACTATGTTGTTATAACAGATGACAAAGGTAAAAAACAAGCATTTTATAATTTTCACGAATTAATAAAATATTTAGATAGTTTTAAAATGTCATTTTTACCAGATAATTTTACTTACACAATACATGAAGAATAAAAACAGAAAGGAACAAATATAATGGACTTTGAAAAAATGATAAGAGAAACACAAGATATGCACCTTAACTCAACTTGGAGTGGGTCAGTATATGCTTTAAAAAGTGCTTTGAATTTTGTTAATCACAATGACAATATTGCGATTAGTTCAAAGGTAATAATAAAAAAGTATCTAGAACAAGAAATAGAAAGATACAAAGAACTTCAAGGAGAAACCAAAATTGGTAAGACTCTTAAAGGTATTGAGAAGAAACTTGGAGTAGAAATAACATAGAAAGGAAGACAAATGAAAATAGGGGATAGAGTAAAGGTAAAAGATCAAGATATATTTGGTAAAATAATATACGATCATGGAACAGAAGTAGTTATAGAAGATGAAGATGCAGAAACAAATGATAATCAGTTATGTTTTAAAAAAAGTGAAATAGAAACAAATGAAAGCTAGACTACTAGAAAAAGAAGACTTGTTGAAAATGGTGGAACCACACCATTTCAACGAGTTTAAGAAATGGAAAGTAAAAGATTTAAGGGATCATTTTGGTGTTACACACAAGATTAATAACGAAAATAGAAATATGAAAGGTTATTGTTTTAAATGTTTAACACCATTAAGACCTGATTATACTGTATTTGAGAATTATTGTAAGGATTGTTAATGACACAAAGAGACGATGGACACGACTTTAGAGATAGTAAAAACAAGGCAGAACAGTACCAAAGACAAAAAATAAAAAATCTTCAAGATAAAGTTGAACAATTAGAAAAATCAATAGAACAGATACATAAGATTTTATCTAAAATAAATCTTCCAAATAAGTCTTAAAATCTTCAGTTATAGGTTTAGTCTTAAGTCCATTTTCAACAAGTTCGTATATCTGACTACCTAAATACATACAAAATCTTTTTTTCTTAACATCTTTAACCAATATAAATGTGTTTTTAGGGTGTCTTATATGAAAAGATATCTGATGAGGTGATAAACGCACCTTATTACCAGATTTTACGACTTTGAGCTCTATAGTAAAGAAATTATTATTTAAATAACCTAAAAGATCAGGTGTACCAAGTGCAGCAGAATTTTCAATTCGTGTCCATTTAATATTAGGTGTATTCTTTTTGACGTGTAGCCAAAATTTACTTTCGTCTTTCACTATTGACTTTTGCTTGTAAATTAAAATGTATAAATCTAAAAGGATCAAGACCATCATCAACACTAAATTGATGAGGTAACCAAGAATTGAACAACAACAAAGTTCCAGGTTTGACTTTTATAATTTGTCTTTCCATAGCTGGACACAGTTTAGAATGATCTTTAATAGGTAAGTTTAACATCATACGGCCTTGACGAGGGTCGTGAAAGATTGGTTTTGATGTCCTTTCAGAACAATCAACAAAATAAAAACCAGAAATATGATTATCCCAATGAACATGAGTATCTTGATGTCCACCACCATCATAAGCAAACTTTTGTATCCACATTTCAGTATAATCTAGTGTGTGATTAGATAAATCAAAACCTTGATTTGCCAAAATATTGTAAGCTGTATTCCGAACTAACAATTCAAAATTATGAAATCTATCATCTTCATATAATTTTGATTCTGAATGATAAGACAAACCATGATCTTTTATTGTTGTATTATATTTTTTTTGTCTTTCTTCAATTTTTTGTTGTGTATTTTTTATGGCTTTATTTGTATGTTCATTACAAACAGACATAAAATCTTTGTCATTTAAATATTCTGGTATTTCTGCTTGGTAAATTAATGTGTCAAATAAAGAAATTGTTTTTAAATTACTCATTAAAGAACAATTCCACCATGATCTTTGATAACTTTCCCCATAGGAGCTTTTTCAGGTATAACTTCTATTACTATTCTATGTGTTTCTCTTGAACCTATAATTTTATTTTCCAATAACTTAATAGACTTAATATCATGATAAACACCATCAAGAGTTCTAACTTGCATTCTTGCAGTCTTGACATTTTCTGCTTTCAAAAATTTGTCTAAAACTTGACGTATTAACCTCGCATCAATCATAGGTTGACTTTTACTCCATATAACTCTAAAAGTCAATTATGGGAGTTCCTAAAAGATTAACAGAAAAACAAATTAAATTTGCTCAATTAATTGTAGCCAATGAAGGTAGAATGAATGGTACAGAATGTGCTAAAGAAGCTGGATATGGCGAGGCATGTAGAATAAGAGCTTATGAATTACAAAATCCAAAAAAATATCCTCTTGTAGTTAAATACATAGGGGAACTTAGAGAAGAAAATCAAAAAAAATATGCTGTTACTTTTGAAAGACATATTACAGAGCTTGCGAAGATCCGAGAAAACGCATTAAGAAAAGGTGCATTCTCTGCTGCAACTAACGCAGAAGTTGCAAGAGGTAAAGCTGCTGGGTTGTATGTTGAACAAAAAATAATACGAACCGGTAAAATAGATGATTTGAGTGCAGAGGAGCTAGAGACGAGGATGAAGGATATTATAGATCAATACTCACCTATACTTGAAGGTGTTGAGATGAAAGATATGACAAAAAAAATTAAGAAAGATGTTAAAGAATCAAGGTTGCCAAAATTAAAAAAACTTAATTAAGTTTAGTTATCTTTGTAATCCAGGGTGTAGGTATCATTGTTCTATCACCAAAAGTTAAAGTGCCGTCATCTTCTTTGTCGTAACTAGCAAAAATTTTAATGTGTTTTTTATTTCGTTCATATACCCAACCTTCGTTAACCGGTGCAGCTAACTTCATTTTATCAAATTCTTTTTCTGATGCCCAACCACTATCGCTTACGCAATCAATCCATTCAATCCGATACTTTGAATATGGGATATCTCTCACTTGTAGGGTTTCGATAACTCTTTTTCTTTTTTGAGGTTTTCTCTTTTTTGGTTTTTTTCTTGGCATAATACTCTGGATTGTGTTTCTTATGGAATTTATCCCAAAAATCTTTTTCTGTCATATGTTAATTTTCCTACTACACATTTCTTCCACATTTTTAAAGTTAAAAAAACGTTGGTAATTGCGCCTTTCTACATTTTCCACATTTTTGTTTTCAAAAATGTGGAAGCTACTTTTGTTGTATATCAACGCTAATAATTGATTTTTGACTTTTTTCCACAAATAAAGACCTAAAATATTTTTGAAGACTTACACGACCAAAAACATTTTGAAAAGTGTGGAAATGTGGAAATCGTCTACTTTCCTTGTATATCAACAGTTCTAGTCATTTTGACTTTCCACATTTTCCACATTTTTGAAAAAAAAATTCGTTTTATGGGGATTTTTGACAACGTTTTCCACATTTTTGCCTCTAAATTTCGTAAAATTAACAAAAAAATTTTTTTAATTTTCGTTTTATGGGGATTTTTGGCACAATCTTCCACATTTTTATTTTAAAAAATTATGGCAATTTTATGATTTTGCCACATTGTTGCCTTAATCTGTATACTTATGTCGCAGTGTTGTAATTTTACCACAATTTAATTTTCAACTAAAAAGTGATTGACACAACATATAGGTGCGACAATTTGTTCCTTGACTTATCTTACATTATCCTATATAGTCCCAGTATGAATTATTTAAAAGTTCATAGAAAGGAGGAACGATGTTAAAGATATTAGACAAAAAGGTTTTTAAAGACATACCTAAAAAAGAACAAGATGTCTTTATAGAAATCGGAGCTAAATATCAACAAGAGATATTTCAAAATGAAGAAGCTCACAAAGGTCTAACTTGGAAAGATTACATTCCTGATTCAAAACAACATTGTGAGGACAAATACAATGGTGAAGATGGAAAAGAGTCTTTTATTTATCTAGTCAATGACACTGATTCTTTTGAGTTTAAAGGAAAAAATTACTCAAAGGATAAAACTTATTGGAAAGAAGGCGATCATATAGATTGGGAAACTGACTTTATGACTAGGGAACAATTACAAGATTACGCCGAGTCTTGTTAGTAAGTTGCAACTTACGGGGGTGTTTAAACACCCTCGTTAGTAATTTTTTTACCATAGTATTGGTCAATCTTTTTTAGCCACTCCCATTTCCACTCTCGAAACTCGCTGCCATTTACTAGAAACCTCTGAAAGAAATTATCTGGTGTGCACATTAAAATAACTCCTTGCTCGATCCTCGTCCCATAGACTTGGTCATGAGCCATAGCATAAGCTACGAGCTGCAACTTATAATCATCTATCCATTCAGCTTTTTTAGGCTTGTTGGATTGCTTGAAGTCTATTATACTTTCGCGCCCTTGATAAATTCCACAAAGATCTGTCTGACCTGCATATAAACCTGGATAATGTAATGTGCATTCAACACCCCACACTTCCTCCAAGTCAGGAAAACCCTTTTCAATGATAGTTTCTCCCATGCCACTCGCCTCTCGACCCACGTCAGTCAAATCTAGAACGTTACCCCCCTTAACATAATGCTCTAAATAAGTATGCATTGCTGTCCCTCTAGTTGCTGCCACATTTTTAACACGTTCCGCCTCTACTTCACCAACTTTAGCTTTCCAACGAGCCAATGATTCTTTTTTATCTTCAGATTCGGTATTTTTTAATATGGTCGTAACGCTTGGTAATCTTTCTCCAGCTACTTCATACTTTCTTTTACCCTCAACTAGACTTCTAACGCAGCGAGGATAATCATATAATTTATTCCATTTCATTTAAACCTTTCAAAAACTAATCTCCACATCCAAGAACGACTAATACTTACAACCGTAAAGATTAAAGCAATCCCAATAGAGTCTAGGATCGTAGGGTATAAATTAAAAAAAGGAAAAATGTATAGCTGAATAAGTATAGCTAAAATAAATCCTGACCCCACATCAATAAAACTTTCAACTAGTTGCCGCACATACCCTCACATTCCGATTGAAATAAATCTAATTGGTCATCTTTTTTCTTTTTATCAAAATTCACTTGATCAATAGGTATACCTTCTCGGTGTAAATATAATTCATCTAATACTTCAGTAGAATTTTTATTTTTAAGTTTATATTTTTCTTGATGTCTTATAGCTTTATCCATAGCCACTACTTCATCCCATTCTTTTTTATTTTTTTTAATTTCTTTCCACTCTTCATTAGAGTGATAAGGGCAAAAAGTACATGCAGATCTTGGTGGTTTAGGATAATTAAATTTTTGCATCCAAGTCAAACAATCAGCTCTAGTCATTTTCAAATCTACTAAAGGGTAAACATTATTTATATATTTTATTCTATTTGTTTTTATTCTAAATACCTCGTCTCTAGAAATACCCATAAGCATTTCAACTTCTGTTCCTTTTTTTCTTTTCTCACCTTTTTCTAAACCTAATAATTTTCTTACTTGCTGCACAACAGGACCAATTTTATACATATTCGTGCACTGACGACGAAGTAATCCTTTTTTACCAGTTACAGGGTTTTTTGTAAAAAAAGGTGCAGTAAAAGCAGTGTACTTACCTTCTGCTGCATCTAATATATCTTGTTTTAAATCTCTCCAAGTTACTCGGTACACAGGATAAGATAATTGTTTTTCTAGCCAATCAAGATGTGTGTAAACAGCCATAGGCTCTCCTTTCACATCCGCAAAGATTGCTCCGTCTACCATTGGTACTTCTCCTTTTTCAATCATTAAAGCTAATGTTGAACTTTGCACACCCGCACCTAGTGATAATATTCTTAATTTATTTTTCATAAAATCAATGCGCCAATGATAAAACCAGCGACAAACCCTATAATATACTCTCTATGATACAATGACCATACAGAAAGTTTCTCTCTCCATTTATTCATAATGTCCTCCTTTTTTCTCAGCTTTTATGATTGCTCTACCGATTTCTTCTGCGATTTGCGGGACGATAGAATTTCCCAATCCTTTAAGTCGGTGTACCCTGCCGGGTATCCCATAAGCCACTCGACCCACGTCGGGTTCAGTGTGCCACCAGGAGCCTTCTCTACGTACGCTACTTCCGTTTCCAAATACTTCTTGTGTCGAAGATTTGCTAGTCCTTGAGATAGCTTGAAAGTCATACCTAATGCTGCTCTCGGTGTCGGCCACATCTTCTCTTGCACTTGAACTACTCCCGCTAGCCTTGATTTCTTGGCTATCTTTTCGTAATTCGTATTCTTCCCCGTGTCCTTGTGGTCTCTCGCTGTTGGCGTTGGCCATAGATTCTTTTTTGTGGGCAACAATCCAGATTCTTTCTCTTCTGTGGGGAGCACCGACACCTGCAGCTGGAATATTGAACGCCCTGACTTCGTATCCTTCTCCTTCCAAGTCAGTGCACACAGTCTCGAAGACCATGCCGTCTTGGAGGTTAACAAGACCTTTGACATTTTCTCCAATAACCCACCTCGGCTTAAACTCTTGGATGATTCGAAACATAACAGGCCAGAGATGTCTGTCGTCACTCGTTCCTTTCTGCTTGCCTGCGACCGAGAACGGTTGACACGGGAAGCCCCCTGTGATGATGTCGGGAAATTGAATTCCATCTGCAACGAATTTTTCTTTAGTGATTTCTTTGACGTTGTCATATATCTTAACTCCTTTCCAATGTTTATCTAATATTAATTTACTAAACTTATCATTATCACAAAACGCAATTGTTTTAAAGTGACCAGTTCGCTCTAGTCCTAAGCTAAAACCACCAAGTCCACTAAATAGATCTAGTATTTTGTACATATATTTTTTTGTATATTTTTTTAATAGGGTATCCATTATCCTTACACCATTGATCAGCGTATTTTTGAATTAACTTAGAATCTAATCTTAAGCCATTCCAATTTGGATTACCTCTTTTTTTATTTTTTTTCATTATTTATTCTTTCACTAGCTATATTAATATACCCTAGATAATTTAATATTACCTTTATAATTTTTTTTATAGTGGATACAACCAACAGAAAAACCAAAAGGAAATCCATGATTATTACCTGTTCCCATGTGTACTATTTCTTTTATATCTCCATATTTCCTTATTTGCATATCAAGTTTTTTCCCTTTAAATGTTTTTACCAATGGACAAAAAAATACTATGTTGTCAGCTATTTCAAAAGATTTTAATAAAAATTTATCAAAGATACTGAAAGGTGGATTTGTAATAATCCAATCAACTTTTTTATAATAATCAAAAAAATCTCTGCCATCTTTAATTTCGCACCAATCTTTGTCGCCTTTAAATTGATTATAAAAAGAGCCTGTACCTCTACAAGGCTCTAAAATTTTTCCAATAGGTTTGAAATAATCTATTATAAATTTAGCAGTAGTTTCTTTGGTCATAACAACATCATTAGGAGTCTTTTTTTTATTTTTCGGAGTGCTTACCCTACCTATATAAATCATCTAAACAATCATCATTTATTAGTTTTATCATTCTTTCTTTCTTTATACACACGTATGATATTAAATATATCTGACAATCTTACTTGATTTTTACGAAGATTGCAACCCACACAACAAAAAACTAAGTTATTTAAAATGTAAGTTTTAGTTGAATCTAACCTATCTATTGAAAAATTAGTTTCAATCTTAGGTCTTCGTTTATTATAACCTCTATTTTTTTCAACCAACACTCTTTTATAAGTCCAAGGCTCTTTGCAATACTCACAGTTTCTACCATGGTCTTGTATGTATAACATAAGCTCTGCGTAAATTTCTTCTCTAGTGCATTCAGGAACCCATTTAAGTCTTACATTTTTCTTTTTATATCTATAAAATATTCCGTTAATTACTTCCATCACATAGCCTCTTTCTGTGTTAATGTACTTGTGTTCCGCTAGTGCAATTTTCTCTTTGTTTTCAGCCCTATACACAGCTTTTCGTTTTTTATCACAAGGTGTGCAGCAGAAATTATATGTTCCGTTATGACTTAGGTAAAACTTATCTAAAGACAAAGATTCTTTGCAAATACTACAAATCTTCTTTGTTTTCATCTCTTTCTTTTTTATTTCTTAACGATTGTTTGTAAGATTCTTTTAATTCATCTTGTTCTTTCATGAAAGGATCTTTACCTTCCATTACTCTTTTTTTAAATATTTCATCAAAGTTTTTTCTATACAAATCTGTAGAAACCCTTGACTTACCGTCCCATTTTTCTTTTTTATTCATTAACTACTCCGGATTAGCTATGTTTTGTAATAAAACAATTTTATTTTGAGCATCTACAATTGCATGTAAATGTTTCTCAACTTTCGTATACAAACCACTAAACAAAGCCTCTGGATGCTCGTCATTCGTTTCCATCTCCAAGACCTTACGCAACTTTTTTTCTTCATCAATGATCAAATTAAACTGTCTATCAATCACTCTTTTTATTGTCGTTTTGTTCATCTTTCTTAACCTCCTTTACTTTTTTTAAAATAAAACAAGCTATATGCCTGCCTGTTCCTTTTCCTGGTGTTTTATCTTCAGTTGCCAACCATTTAATATCACCTAAATTTCTTATTTCAGCTCCAGCTTTTATCATCATTAAAATCCATTTATCAATTGGGTATACAAAAACAACATCTTTACCTTTTTCATTTTCTTTTATTGCTTTTCTAACCCAAGCAGTTGCACCTTTCTTTTTTCCCTCATGTATTATTGATCCAAATGGTGGATTAACATAATTAGATTTTCCCCATTCATTAGTCAATCCATCAAAATCTTCTGGTTTTGGATATGGACAAGGATCAAAATCAAACTTAAATTCATTATTTAATTCTTTCATTAAATCATCAGGAGTTAACCAATAATGTTTTCCATCTTTAGGATTACCTTTATGAAATTTATTATTTTTAGGTTTTAAGCTTTTCATCTTTCTTAACCTCCTTTACTTTTTTTAAATCTTTCCATTTAACAGAATCACTAACATTACCAGACACAGATATCCTAACGCAATCACTTTTGAATGGAAATACCCAATGCTTTAATGTTGCAGGAAATATAAACATATCTCCTTCTTCCGGTACAAAAGAATGGTGACTAATGTAACTTCTTGGTCCTTCACCATATATAAAAGTCAATCCACCAGGACCAGCCGATCTTCCTTTATATCTTTTATTTTCTTCTATTAATTCTTTAGGCATCTTTAAAAATATCACCCAAGACAATGTACCACCATGATCGTGTGGTGGATTAAAGTCACCTGGCCCTTGAAAATTTGCCCACAAAGCTTCTATTAAATACTGTTGCTTAAACGTTTCTCTTGTAGCACCTACTTCTGGTGCCCATTTAAGCTGTGCATCTGCGTACATTTCAAAGATGGTGTGAAAGAACGGCTGAAACATATCTATGTCTCTAAAACCTACTTCCTTGGTAATAACACCTGCTAAATTTTTTTCATAGTCCTTGCTACTAGCATAAGCTTCTTCTAAAAATTTCTTACGCATATCATCGGGTATTTTAAATTTAACTAATAATGGTCCCCATCTAAACATTTGATAATCTAAACGTATTTTTTCAGTCATTTTTTGTCCTTAACATTGTTTCTAAATTTTGATTATATTCTGATAATCTATCAATATCTTGTTTTAGTATTTCCCTGTCTCTTTCTAGCTCCTCAATCCTCGTCTTTTGTTTCTTAATAATCTCTTCAAGATCGTAAGATTCTTTATTACTCATCTTTATTTTTCTTTAAAAGTTTTATAGCGCCCATAGGATTAGGTTTTTTTTCCATACCACCGTAAAAAGCAGCACCTATATTTAATACGTCAGTGCTTGAGCAATGACTTAAGCTCAGCATAACTATCAAAATAATCATCAAATTCTTTGTCATATATTTCTCCCTCTGAGTTACAAATAGTGCATTGTATAACTGTTGACACACGTCCTTCTTTGAGTAAAAGTTTTATAAATCCATTACCTTTACATTGTGGACAAATTTTATCTTTCATTAGTTATCTTTTTTATCTTCTTCTTTTTTTTCTTTATTTGGTTTCAATGACATTATCATTGCAATTAATTGATATACTTCTGCATATGGTCTTCTTGCCATATAATCCAAAAGCATTTTTCTTTGTTCTTCTGTTATGTTAAGCATTATTTATTCTCCTTTACTTTACCATTTAACTTTTCTACTTTTTCATTTACTAAAATATTTATAGTTTGACTTCGACTCATTACAGTATTTGGTTGTATGATGCGTCTTAACTTATCTATCTTGGTATATGTGTCTTTAGACAATGATACATTTTTGTATTTGCTTATGTCTGTCATATATTATATCCTACCTTTCATAGTTAACACACAATATAGGATATTATCTCAATAAGTCAATGAAAATTTTATTAATTTTATACATGTGCTCATATACAGCTGGATCTTGTCTACCAGGACACCAATGGCCTGATAAATTTAATGATATGTATGATTGTATGCAGACAGGATATAAGCAATCATTAAAAAAAATAAAAGAAGTTGGAAGAGAAGATGTCAATGAATATGAAATCTTTATACGATTTGCTTGTGTTGAAGAACAAAGCGCTAATACTTAATGGCACATACACCCAACCATACTACCACTACCATCATTCATGATATATAAGTTTAAAGTATTAACATAACCAGTTAATTTTAATATTAATATATCACAAATATCAAAGCAAGTTAGTCCAACTGAATCTATTAATTTTATACCTTCCATTATTTCTTTTGATACAGGTATTAATTGGTATAACCCGTCGTTTAGTATTATAAGATCCATCACTCCATTCCTTTATAAGTTTGTACCAAAGATCTTTGTAATATGGATCTTTAGTTTTATTCCAGTTATCTGCAGCTTCGTCTATTTTTTTTAATTGACTCTCCATTATTTGTTCCTTGTGCAATTATACGTTTTATACTATGAGCTTTTAACTCTACGTCAACGCCATATGGTTTCCATGCTTTTTTCATTAAATTTAATTCTAGTAAAAAGCTAGACCATTGACCTTGGGATATACCCTCTACATTAAGCGTTACTGTTTTCATTTTTTTTAGCTTTAAGTTTTTCTAATTTATCTTTTAATTCCAACTCTCTTTTTATAAGATAAATCTTTATGTCTGATATTTCTATTAACTTGCTGATAATGTTTCCTTCTTCAACTATTTTGTCTATTTTATTCATTTATGCCTTTCATAATGTTATGGGCAGTTATTAACGGTGATACCCAGCACCAATACAATATAGGATATTATATCAAGTTTGTCAACGCCTATATTTACCCATTCTTTTTTCGTGTTTATTAGGGTTTTTTTTATGTCTACCAGGTCTTTTACGATAATTTTTTTTAACGTAATTATTTACTCCGAATAGTGGTTTCTTTTTTCCCATCTTTTAATACCATTGTTGGAATATATTTTATTACACCATTTACCTTTTGTTCTAAATCTGTACCACAAGTCATACACCTGTAAAATTCTTGTGTTAAAGATACTAGTAAAGTGTCTTCTGTGCAAGTGGGACAAGTGCCGTTTATTATTTCTGGTTTAAATTTAAATTTGTTTTTAAAAAAACTATCCGACAACTTTTCCTCCACTCCATTTCATTTCAGGAAGTCCGTTTTCGTAGCTTTTTCCGTCATAAGTTAATACTTGTTTTCTGTTAGCACCTTTTTCATTATAGCTGACGTGCACCCAGCCACCTGCTGGATCGTCTTTGTTGTAAAACTCAAGAATTAATTGATCAAAGTCACAGTTAGCTTGTATCCAGTAAGCAGTTTTAATATTAGGTACACCTGCTATTTCAAAATCCACCGCCTGACCTTTTGCATGTTGGCTGGTTTTTTTCGATCCAATCGCCTCACATAGCGCTTCCGAACGGTATCCTGATGTTATTGTAATTGGTTTGTCAAAGTGTGCACGAGTTGGTTCTAATATTTCGTAGCATACGTTTTCTAAATTTTTAATGTCCCCTGATCCTGGTGAATTATCAATGCCTCTACGTGTTGCAGTCATTGACTTGGTCATTTCTTCAAGCTTGAAGTGTTTACTAAGTTGCATAGCTCCCCCTTATTCTATAATTAATTTTTTAATTGATTTAGATCCATCAATATTATCTTCTAATTCTGCATTACCCTTCCAGCATTTGTAAGACACTGATTCTGAATACTGTCTTTCAGCTTTGCGCTTTCCATTAAGGCACATTCCCATTGAGTCCTGAATACGCGCTTCCTTAATTTCTCCGTTTACAAACATCAAAAGAGCTACCACAGCCTCTATCATTGTTGGCCTCCATTTTTGTAATGCATTTCTCTATTTTGATCTTTAAGTTTTTCTATATCAACTAAAACCTTATCCATTTGTGTTCTTAAAAATTCTATGTTAACTTTGTTTAACGCCATCGATTCAATGTGTGCGTTTAACTTCTCGGTAGTCTTATATAAATCCTCGATCATCATAAATTGTTCGCTATCTGCAGGAAGCGACCCAAGTTGACCCCGTGGCCATTTGATTCTAAATTCTGTATTTTCAGTTAAGTCTTTTGACATTAGTTCTACTTGTGTTGAAAGTTTGTTTTGTGTTTCAATAATACCGAAGTAAGCCCATGTGCCAATTGCGACCATACAGATCAAACTAGCGACCGTTTTCATCGGCATTTGTACAGCAGCTTCTTCAGAAATTTTTAATGGCATTTTATTGTGATAATGGATTAGATGTAGATACTTTTATTTCTTCTATTTGTACTTTAAGTAATTCTATTTCTTTTTCATTTACTAATATTTTAGTGTGGCCGTGATCATTATTAACAGAATCTTCTAATACTGTTATTTTTTCTTCTATTACAGCTATTTGTGCAGAATAATCTGTGGTTGATCTACTTTCTATTTCGTTAAGTCTAGTAGTAAGCTCACCATATTTTGTAAAACCACCACCTATTGCAACAACTGCTGCAATTAAAGCTGCTATTCCTGCGAGTTGGTCTTTAAGTTTACCCATTTTTTAATGCCTCCAGTTCAATTAAAAGCTGTTGTTTTTTAATATTAATTTCATTAAGTTTCTTAGCTTTGATATCTATCTTATCATTTTGGATATAACTTGCAAGATTAGTGTTTGGATATATTTGCCTGTTATCAAAGATATTTAATTGATCTAAATATATGTTTTTTGGTGCATAAAACGCTGTATTTGCGTATGCATTTAATGATGCTTGTTCACTTGTCATAGCTTCCATTTTTATAATATTTTTAACGGCTAAATTTTTAGATATATCTTTAATATCTTTGTCAACCTTATCCATTATTCTTGCAAGATTTTTAACAATAGCTTTTTTCTGTTGTATCTTTTTTTGTTTGGCAAGCTTCTTAGTCTGAACAGCGGACTTCTTAGAAGTCTTGCTATCAGGTTTTTCTTTTTTAACTTCTTCTTTTTCTTCTTCATTAGTTGCTTGTACCATTTGAGTGGGTTCTTCTTCAACAGCTTCTTCTTCAGCCATTTCAGTGTTTTCTTCTTCCATTACTTCTTCTTCAGCCATTTCAGTAGACTCTTCAGGCATTTTTTCTTCCATCATCTCTTCTTCTTCTTCTTGAAATGTTTCTACCATAGCAGGTTCTTCTTCTATCATCTCTTCTTCCTGAAATGTTTCGGTCATCATAGATGGCTCTTCTTCTATTAATTCTTCTTCTTGAAAAGTTTCTGTAGTAAATCCTTCTCCGTCCTCGGTTGGTTCCATGAATATGGGTCCATCATCTTCAACGAACGATTCCTCATATGAAAATTCCTCTTCTTCAGAAACCATCGGTAAGAATGTTGCAACGATTTCGTTCGACTCTTCATAAATTTCCTCCATCATTTCTTCATCTGCAAATACAATCATTGGACCATCTTCAAATGACATACCTTCATCTTCCATGTCCATAAAAAATGAATCTTCCATAAACATTTCATCAAAGAATTCTTCAACAAACTCTTCTGCAAATGTAAAAGTTTCCATTTCTGTTTCCATTTCAAATTGAGGCTCTTCATCAAAAGTAAAGTATTCTTCTTCAAAATAAAATTCTTCCATGTCATCAAAAACTTCTTCTTGTAAGTCTTCTAATGTATCTTCAACATTATCTAAAGCTGTTGATGTCTCTGTATCTAATACAGTATTATCATAAGTCATTGTAAGTTTAGCACCTAAAAGATTAGGTCCACCTCTACTTGCTGTACCTGTATTATTATCAGTACCGCTCCAAGACCAATCTACTTTGTTAGATCCTGTGTTATTATAAATAACTTTGTCATTGTATTGACCACAATTAGCTGAAACACCTGCAGAGGAAGATGTTGGATATCCATTACAGTTTCCTTTAAACCCATCTATATCTGTTCTTGTTTGAGTTGTAGTTGATAATACCGTGCCACTTGGGTCTTTTAATTGAATGGTTATAGTGTGTGAATCTGTATTTCCGGTGTCGCCTTCACAATTTCCAGCTTCATGGTCACAATTTGCAATGTCTATGTAGTTATTAAGAGTAATACCATTGTCTAACATGTCCTGAGTACGATTAGTGTTAGTTAGAGCAATGTCGTTTTTAGTTATTGTTGCAGTACCAGTAACTTCAAAATCTCCACCTACGTTATGTTTATAACCACAATTTGATTGAGAAGTTGGACACGTAACTGTAAATCCATTCATTGTATCGTTGTTAGATACATAACCAGAGCTACCAGGATTAATTTGATCCGTAGAACTAGAGTTCCAATCTACTCCATCTCCTGCATTGGGAAGTAAATTACCTGTTGTTATTTCTTCTGCTTGAACAATGGTAAGTGTTAATAGAAAAATTATTAGCCATTTCATTTTTTTCTCATGTAATGTTTAGAAGGTTCATAATCCCATTTTTTACCGTGATGTCCTCTTATGTCTGCGTACCACATTCTTAACCTTACAATCCATTTTCTTACTGGTCTAGGCATTATTTAGGTGATTCCCAGTTTACTGGTTTCTTTTTAGGTGTAATGATTTTTTCTCTCTCTTGATCTATTTTCTCAAATTCTTTTGTCATTTTAGCTTCTTCTTTTAATCTTTTCTTTTCTTCAAGAGCTTTCTTTTTAGCTATTGCTTTTTCTTTTTTTTCTCGTTCCTTCATACGTTTTACATATATATCATAATCAGGTCTTTCGTGATCATACTTAGACCACAATGCTTTAGCTTCTTTACCAATTTTTCCATCGATTGGACAAGGAGTACCAGCTTGTATCATTGATTCAAACACACGTTCATCTTGGCAAAGTATAGCAACAGCTGCAACTTTCATACCAAAGTCATTTAAAATTCTTGCTAGTTTTAATCTTTCACAATTTTTGTCAATAAAATGTTTTCCTGCTGACACACCAATACCAAACGTTTGCACACCTGCAGAAGCTCCAACTGCACAAACATCTTGCGTCATAGAATTATATGATGGTGCTGCAGCAGATGGTGGTGAAGATCTTATGTCTGAGTTTGTAGTGTTGTTAGTTGTAGAAGTAGATTCAGAACCTGATTGATATGTAGTTGTAGCAGTTGATGTATATCCACCTTCAATTGCTGTATTAGATCCGGATGTATTTGTTTGTGTAGAACCTGAATAAGCTGGTCCAGCACAAAAAGCTAAAATACACATTAATATAATTAATGCACCTGTAAAATAATAATTCATCCTGCAAGTCTCCATTATTCGTATTTAACCTCGTTTTCAAAAGATATATCCAAACCATGATCTTTTTCTTTTTTATAAGTTCTTTTGTTTTTGCATTTACAATTTTCACACATACAAATACCATATTCATCTGCATGTAAATCGCCATCGCAGTGACAATTGTGATAACATTTTTTACACTTAGCCATGTGCTATTTCTCTACAGAAAGGGCATTGTTTTTTGTACGTGTCTGGGTGTTTTTCGCAAACTATTTTTGTTTCTGGTTTAGGAACATCTTCATATAATTGTAAATGTGGATCTTTTTTTTCTTCTTGCCAACTAAAAAGCCAACCAACAAAATTGTTCCATAAATTTTTAATCATTTTTCTTTTCCTCAATTTCGTAAAAGAAGTTGTCAGTGTCTTCTGTTTTCCACTTACCTGTGTCTTCTACGTTCCATTCGGAAGTTTGTACCTTCCAATCAGGGATTTCATCCTTCACTGTAAAAGAAGGTATGTCCCATATTAATCTATTGTTTGGCTGTGCCGCATAATTGCCGTCATCTAACGCAAGTATGTGTGCGCACTTATGTTCGTGCGGGATCTCAGAATGATCAGTGTCTATTATATTACTCTCTGGGTGTGCAAAGTCAACTGTGAATAAGTAGGATCCGTGATGCC
>VTLG01013205.1_pt1 | contig 21265 bp, 23 predicted proteins | sample 4694571 | NCBI WGS metagenome assembly VTLG01 (sample SAMN12604809, study PRJNA352737) | marine metagenome | biome: ENVO:00000447; feature: ENVO:00000209|ENVO:00000569|ENVO:01000036; material: ENVO:00002151; isolation source: viral sequences binned using virsorter ... | reverse complement strand
CAGGTGAGACATCTCCTTCTAACTTAGGTTCACACGTTGGTACAGCTATTGCTGACGGTAGAGCTTCAGTTGATGGACTAAACAACAACTACGGTAACGCTACTGACTTCAATAAGTCATGTGGTTTAATCTTCCAAAAAGAGGCAGCCGGTGTTGTAGAAGCTATCGGACCACAAGTTCAGGTAACTTCTGGCGACGTTTCAGTTGTTTACCAAGGTGACGTAATCCTTGGAAGACTAGCTATGGGTGCAGATTTCCTAAACCCAGCAGCAGCAGTTGAACTATATGTAGGCGCATCAGCACCTTCAGCATTCGGTACAACATACCCTGCAAACGCTTAATTTTTATTTTTTATACGGGAGCTTCGGCTCCCCTTTTTTTTATGACTACTCAATTAAACACCGATACCGAACTATCCGCAGTGAACTCTATCTTGGGTAGCATTGGTCAATCACCAATAACAGCAATAAATCTTACTAATTTACAAAATCCAGAAATAGCTTTAGTACATAACATATTGATGGAAGTAACAAAAGATGTACAAAACGAAGGCTGGCATTTTAATCAAGAAGAACATGTACCTAGAGAACCAGATAGTAATGGTCACTTCTTAATACCAAATAATTATTTAAGATTCGACGTACACGACGGACTTTATGACAGAACTAGAGATGTTGTAAAAAGAGATGGAAAACTTTATGACAAGGTAGAACATACTGATGTTTTCTCTAGTGAACTTTATTTTGATATTACTTACTTGTTTGACTTCGAGGATATTCCTTCAGCAATACAACGCTACATAATTGCTAGAGCTTCAGTTAGAGCAGCTACTCAAGTTGTTTCTAATTCAGATTTAGTACAGCTACTTCAGTTAGAAGAAGCAAAAACTCTAGCGTCTGCTAAAGAATACGATTGTGAACAAGGGGATCATACCTTCTTTGGATTTCCACATGAAAGTAATTACAGATCTTATCAACCTTACAAAGCACTTATTAGATAATGGCAAATGTTACACAAACTGTTCCAAATTTAACTCAGGGTATATCTCAACAACCTGATGAATACAAAGTCCCGGGTCAAGTTAATGACATGATAAATGCTTTACCTGACGTTACCCAAGGATTATTAAAGAGACCGGCTGGAAAGTTTGTGGCATCTTTATCTGATGGGACAAATAATTCTACAGCAAACGGTAGATGGTTTCATTACTATCGTGACGAGAACGAACAATATATAGGACAAATATCACGAACTGGTATTGTTAAGATGTGGGACTGTAAGACTGGAGCTGAAAAGTCTGTAGTAGTTGGTAATAGTACTCAATCCAGATCTGCAACTTATACTAGGTCTGGCAATACAGTTACTGTTAGTTTAAATAACCACGATTTTACTGTTGGAAGAGCTGTTGAATTAGACTTCACCTCTGGTGGAGCTACAGATGGTGTTTATTCAGTAACAGAAGTAGTTAATGATAATAGTTTTAGAGTTGAAGATACAGCAAGTGGAACTATTGGCTCAAGTAATGTCACTGTAAAAGACAATTATTTGATGCACACAAATGACGAAGATTTACAAACATTAACTCTTAACGATTTTACCTACATAAATAACAGGTCCATTATTGCAGAAATGGATACTACCACAGAACCTCTTGGTAATTTTACTAAAGAAGTTTTTATTGAACTAAAAAAAATAGCCTATGCAAAACAGTATTCATTAAACATTTTTGATGACACGACAACCATAGAAACTACGACTGCTACAAGAATAAGCGTAGACATGGTTAGGTCCAGTAATAATTATTGTGACAGTGAATTTTACATGCAAGATCATGCTGACAGAGGACTTGTAGTTACATCTGGAGGTAATACTAGATGTGGAGAGGTAGCTGGAGATGGAAGAGATGCTTATGCACCTAATGTAGGTACTCGTATATTTTCTATAGACAGTAATAAAACTCTGACAGACACAGCAGCTACAGGTGGTATCAAAAAAACAGGTACAGATAATCAAGGTAATGATACGACTGCTCAAGTAGAACAAAATTATGAATACCAAGCTCGTATATATAAAAAAGCTTTTGGAGGAACTTACACAAGAAGTGGTTCTACAATAACCGTTACGACATCTACAGCACATGGATTATCAGCCGGTACTTCAATGTATTTTGATTTCACCGATTCAAGTGCAACGGATCAATTTGCAAATGTTAGTTCTTCAGGTCTTACTTCAACACAATTTCAGTTTACCGCAGCAACTAATAGTTCTTCAATACCAACTTCAGGAGATGTTAACTGTTCCGAAACAAATCAACCTGATAGAAAAAACCTTTATTTTCGGATAGCAACAACTGGACAATCAGTACCTTTTACAAAAGGAAGTGGAAATAATCAGCAAACAAATTATCAAGCAAGATACACAACTACGCATGATTTATTGCATGGAGGAAATGGTTGGCAACAAGGTGATTTTTTCTATGTATGGATGAAAGATGCTTATTACAAAGTAACCATAGAAAGTATTAGTACATCTAAGGCTCAAGCAAACCTTGCATTAGTTAGACCACAACCTACACCATTTGACACAGAAACAACTATTACTGCTGAGAGTATTCTTGGAGATTTAGTGACAGACATTCTTGCTGCGACTGATGGTAGTGGTAATGCTAATTTTGCATCTGCTGATGTAAAAATTATTGGTACTGGTATTCATATAAAAAGATCTACTGCCTTTAACGCTTCTACACCTGTAGGAGAGTTATTAAATGTAGTTTCTGGAAAGGTTAACGATGTAGGTGATCTACCTTCCCAATGTAAACATGGAATGGTTATCGAAGTTGTTAATAGTGAAGCTGAAGAAGATAACCATTTTGTTAAATTTTTTGGAAAATTAAAAACTAATGGTGATCCAGATGATGATAATGACTACTTAGATGGTGAAGGTACTTGGGAAGAATGTGCTAAGCCCGGGAGAAAGATAAGACTAAAAAGATCCAGAATGCCGATTCTTCTCATAAGAACTGCTGACGGTAATTTTAGATTGTCTGAATTAGATGGTTCTAATTACACAATTTCAGGTACTCAATACTCAGTCCCACAGTGGGATGATGCTTTAGTTGGCGATGATGTAACCAATCCTGAACCTTCGTTTATAGGTAAGAATATAAGTAAAATGGTGTTTTTCAGAAACAGATTTACAATTCTTGCTGATGAAAATATTGTTATGTCTCGTCCCGGAGACTTTACTAATTTCTTCGCTAAATCAGCTATTCAACTTGTAGCTAGTGATCCCATAGATATATCAGCTAGTTCAGAATATCCTGCAATTCTTTATGACGGTATTCAAGTAAACACTGGTTTAATTTTATTTAGTAAAAACCAACAATTTATGCTCACTACAGATAGTGACATATTCAGCCCAACCACCGCTAAGATCAATGCTCTTTCTACTTACAACTTTAACTTTGCTACAAATCCTATCTCTCTTGGTACTACTATCGGGTTCTTAGATAACGCTGGTAAATTTTCAAGATTTTTTGAAATGGCTCAGCTACAACGAGAAGGTGAACCAGAAGTAATAGAACAAAGTGCAGTAGTTTCTAGGTTGTTTGAAAAAGATTTAAAACTTATATCAAACTCTAGAGAAAACTCAGTTATATTTTTTAGCGAAGAAGGTACATCAACGCTGTACGGATATAGATACTTTGACAATATTAGAGAAAGAAAATTAGCTTCTTGGTTTAAATGGACATTGACTGGAGAAATCCAATATCACTGTATGCAGGATGACAATTTATACGTAGTTGTTAGAAATAATAATAAAGATCAACTACTTAAATATGCAATAAAAACGGATTCTGATACTGCTTTAATAGAAGATAATAGGATACATTTAGATCACTTAATGGAAACAAGTGGTTGGACATATAATGCTACAACTAAAAAATCTACTAAAGCTAAACCAACTGGATTAGAAAGTACAAATCAGCTAGTTGCTTATGATGAAGATACAGGAAACAACTTAGGTAGATATGGTCTTGTAACCGTTAATGGATCTAATCTAGAACTAGATGGTAATTGGTCAAACGAAACATTTTACATTGGATATCAATTTACTATGCAAGTTGATCTTCCTACTATTTATGTAACACGATTAGAGGGAGAAGCATATAGATCTGATAGTAGAGCAAATACTATTATTCATAGAGTAAAATTTGGATTTGGTCCAATAGGTTTATATAAAACAATTTTAAATAGAACTGGTAAAAATACATTTGAGCAGGATATTGAAGTAACTAATGCCAATACATATGCAGCTAACACAGCAGCAATACGTGATGACAATAAATTATATGCAGTACCTGTGTACGACAGAAATACAAACGTAACTTTAACAGTTAAATCAGAACACCCAACTCCAGCCAACATACTTTATTTGATATGGGAAGGAGTTTACAACAATAATTTTTATACTCGTGTTTAATATCACCCTTACTGAACAAGAAGTACGTATTTATATTCAATGGCTTCAGAAAAACAAAATGTATAAAGGAATGAATATTCCACTAGGAAACCCTTGGGAATCTTGGATGCAAGAAACTATTGAAAAATTACAAAATGCTTTAAATGAGTAAATACATTCACCCAGCAACAACAGAGGCTGCACTACGTGTAGCTTCTAACTTGCTACCCGACGATTATCGGGAAGTAAAAGAAGGTCATGGACATGACCCTTTAAATGCTCTGGTTGTCGGAGTACATAACTCTGAGTCAGTCTATTTTACTAACCCAGATGATGAGATATGTGGCATTGCAGGAGTCTACACAGGTGGACAAATCTGGATGCTATGTACCCCAGCTATTTTAAAATTTCCTCATACGTTTGCTAGAGAAGCTAAACGATATGTGAACTCAAGACAAGACAAGTTACTGTGGAATTTTGTTGACGAAAGAAACAAAGTCCATATTAAGTTACTTAGGTTTTTAGGATTTAAATTTCTTAGAAAATTTCCCTATGGACCAAACAATTTATCCTTTATAGAATTTGTACGAATATGTGCAGTCCAGCAGCAATCGGACCAGCCTTCTCAGCCATAGGTGGAGCAGCTCAAGCGTCCCAAGCGAACAAAGAAAAAAGAAGAATTTACGAGCATAAATTAAAAATGCGAGAACGTAAGTGGATGCAAACAAGAGCTACTTACGCAACAAAAAAAGTTCAATTTGAACAAGAAGTTGATCTAGCAAATATTGCAGCTCAACGAGCTTATGCAAGAACACAGAAATCCTTATACGATGCTAGAGCTTTAGCCCTTATACAAAATCAAGAAGATTTTAAAAGCAATCTTGTAGCTGAAGGTGAAATCTTAGCAAAAGCAGCAGAAAGAGGTGTACGTGGTAAGAGTATAGCTAGAGCATTAGTCCAAAATGCTCAAGGTTTAGGATTAAAACAAGCTATGCGGACACGAGGTTTAACAGCATCCTACTACGAAGGTAGACAATCTATGGATGATATTAGAAGACGTCTAAAAGGAAGTGTAAGAAAGTCCTTTGGAAAAGTAGCACTTCAACCAATAGCAGATATGGCACCGCCACCACCTGTTTACCAGAACGTAGGTTTAACTTTCATGTTAGGCATGGGTCAAGCATTAGGTGCTGGTATAGAAGGTATGGAGTAACTAATTATGATACAGATTCCTCAATATCAGGTCGATTCAGGAGACTTTACACCCGAAGAAATATTAGACGTTATACCTGAACAAGAACGTTTAGACAGACAAGTTCAAAACGACGAAGAAAGATATCTTCGTGAGTTAGAAAAAAATGCAGATGATAGAATACGTAACTCTGAAAAAATGTGGAGTGGTATATCTAAACTTTCTTCTAAAGTAGGAGATATATTTGCAAAGAAACAAGAAGAACATAGAAAGAAAAAGACAGCAGCATTAAAAAATAGAATATTACTTTATGGTGTTGGTGATAATTTAAAAGCACACTTTAGTGGAGAAAAGAGAGATCTTTTTGAAGAAAGTGAATCTATACATGAGACAGCTTCTACTATCGAAAGATCAGGTGATATTGTTACAGCAGAAGAATTTAGAGATTTATCTAAATGGGAACAGTATGCAGTACAAGAAGAATATGCAAGAAAGCTAGGTTTAAACTACGGTACATTTGTAGAGAAAGCAAGAGAAACAGTTTCTATAGATGTTACTGACCCAGATGGTACAGTTAGAACCGTAAAGTTTGCCAATGGAGATCTAAATGCCTACCAACCTACTGAAGCTGAAAGAGCTGCTTTAAATGAAAAAATACAGTTTGAGTTTGCTTATCAATTACAAGGTATTGACAATGAAGCATTAATTGCTGAACAAGTTAGACCTCATATTCTTGCATATAATAAGGCAAATAATGCTGTAGCCTTGCAGGATAGAATAAATGCAAGAAAAAATATTTTTCAACAAAACACTCTAACTTCCATGGAAACCATCATTACTGGTGGTACTCTGGAAGAAGGTACACAGATGTATCAAAACTACATCAGGATGTATAAGTCTAGAAACCCTAATGCAACTAATGCAGAAGCTGAAGCTCAATTTGGAATGAACTTAGTTTCTCTTGTAGAAAATGGTAAGGTTAGTAGAGCTCAAGCTATAGCTTTAATTGATGAAAAATTTGTAGGAGCTAGTGGTGAAAGAAGTATAACAACTGGTAATAGAGAACTTAGAGGACAAATAGAACAAGCAGGTATTAAATATGACGAAGCTAAAAAAGCAGAGGAAGGAGTAAAAATTGCTGCTGATGTATCTTATTTAAAAGATATGGGTCCTATAAGTGAAGACCAAGCATCAGTTCTTAAAAAAGCATTTGAAGTTAAATATGGATATGTTCCTCCTTCAATTAAAAATGTCATAAAAGGATACATACCTGACGATCAAGCTATAGCTATATTAAATGACAGATTAGTAAGTCAGAATGATACGTTACATCCAAACGATTTAAGAAACGTTAGTACTGCTGTTTATAATGATTATAAAAAGTATCTTGTATCTGACCAAAAGCACGTAACAGTCGGTACAACAGAATATAAAAACAATGCAGCTAGGTTTGATGGTATAACACAAACTGCAATGAAAACTAATTATGGGTCAGCAGATATAAAATCTACACAATTTTTAAATTTAAGATCAACTGTTGAAGCAACATATAATGACGCTTATCAAATAGCGTATGCAGCAAGTAAAGATGAAGGCATAGCTCATAAGATGGGAATGCAAGCAGTAAACGAGTTTGTAGCAAATCCAGATTTAGTAGCAGCAGGACAGATAGCAGATTATACAGTTACAACTGACGAAAAACAACAAGTCGAGAATGTTTCCATAGGCGTACAGCAAGGCATGAATAATCAATGGAAAACTAACAGAATGTCATTGGCAGGCGAACAAGCTGATAAAGAGTTATTAACTTGGGCAAAGAGTTCTACTAAGTCTGTCAAAGATATGCCTGAGTATTATGTGAAAGTAGCCAGAGCATTAGGAATACCTCCTGATAAATTTGGACTAGCACAAGCAGCTTTGATTACTCAAGAACCTTTTGATGAGTCAGACCTAGCGGAAGAAATGACTGAAGACAAAAGAATACTTCAACTTATATTCAAGAATCCAAATACATATTCTGTTATTCAGGGTGTAATGATGCTTGAGCAAGATGGAGAAGAAGTCACAAAAGAAAATTCATTATTTAACAACAAGAGTGTAAGAAACGAAGACATTTAACTGCGGTGGTGTCTGGATTTAACACTTACTATTTACCGAGGTAAACATGGAAGATCAATCCTTAGATATCGAAATCACGGATGGTGGCTTTACGGAAGAAGAAATAAATGAAGCAGCAAATGCTCAACGTGAAGCACAAGAAATACAAGAACAATATAATAAACAAAAAGAACAACGAGAGTTAGAAGCTGAAGAAGCTAAAAAACGAGCGTTAATTGAAGAAGAAAAAAACAGGAAAGCTAATCTTGGTGATTATGCTAAAGATACAGTTGTTGGTGCAGTAGCCGGTGTACAAGATACCGCTTCTTCTCTAATTACTCTTCCAGAAAGAATTATTGATTACTTTACTGGAGAGATGGCAAGGGAGAATAAAGAAGGTGGTTATAAAGCTGAATGGGACGACTGGTTTGTAGATGATGAAAATCCTTTAGAAACAAAAACTTGGTGGGGAGGATTAGTAAGAGGTGTTACTCATGTTGGTACTACTCTTGCAGTTCCTATCCCGGGAGCTGGAAAGTTAGGAAGTATTGCAAAATTAGCTTCTACAGCTAAAGCTGTTAAAGGAGCTAAAGCTGCTAAAGTTGTTGGAGCTGGTTTAACAGTAGGTAAGAATGCACCTAAAGCTTTAAAAGCAGCAAGGAAAGCAAGAATAGCTGCACACAAATTAAAAGTAACTCCTAAATTTAAAATACTTGGAAATACAAAACAACTTACTGCACGCAATTTAATAAAAGGTGCAGCAACTGGTGCAAAGTTTGACCTTGTTTCTAAAACATCTCAAGAAGATAACGTAACAGGAATGTTAAAACAGAGATGGGCATGGTTAGATACTCCACTAGCTACTAAAGAACATGACCATCCTGCTATGAAAACTTTAAAGAATGTTGTTGAAGGTATGGCTTTAGGAGTTGTATTTGACAATCTTATTCATGTAATAGGTGCTGGAGTAAAAGGTTCTGGAAAAGCTATTGTTAAAAATAGCAAAGGAGTAGAGGAAGTAGTTGATTTAAAACAAGTTACTGACGTTAGAGCTGAAAGTGTAAGAGACCAAGTTGCAGAGAAAGGAATACAACAACTTGAACTTCCCGGATTTGGTGCTTATAAAAATCCTAAAATTAAACAACAACACCAAGGTAATGCAACTTCACTTGAATCATTAGAATCTGCTACTAAATCTTTAGATGATATAGAAGCTAGATGGGGAGCTGAAGGTGGCTCTGCTGGTTCTGTTACTTCTAATGTAGAAATAGATAGAATAGCTAAAAGCTCTAAAGAAGCTAGAAAGGTTGTTAAAGAAGTTTTACAAAGAGGTGTTAGTGAAGGTTATTTAAAAGGTCTTGACGAAACTGCTGCAAGACAAGGAGTACCTAAAGAAGTCTATTATGCTAAAGTTTCAAAGTTAGCTCAACAAGTTTATGAAGGAAGGAATACTTCTGATTTTACTCCTGACGAATTTTGGGCACAGGTTAATAAAGAAAGTGTCAAACGTACAGGTAGTGTAGAATATGAGTTTGTAGCTGCTGAAATGGCTCCTATTATAGATACTATTAATGGAACTCTTATGAAAGAAATAAGAGATATTGGTATTGGTGGTAGAGAGATGCAGGACATATTTGACCTAAGAAGTGTAGATGGACCAGCACAACAATTAATTGAAAAGCTTATAGCTGGTTTAAGAATCAGAGCTATTCAAAAAGCTGAGATATCACAACAATTTAGAGAACTTGGAGATCGTGCTACTAGAGACCAGATTGATGAAATCGTAGATCAAAACGTACAGCAAAGTATTGATGCTTTTAGATTAGCTATGAAAATAGCTCCTGAAGAAGGTGGTGATGAATTATTTAAAACTATCTTTGAAGGAATTTCTATGTCAAAAGGCATACATACCTTAGATGACTTTGATGCTTTTATGAAGTACAAACTTAAAGGTGGTGTATGGAAAGGAGGAAAGAAAGAAACTGGTATTCTTATTAGAGAATTAGGTTCTGTCTTTACTCATAGTGTTTTATCTGGACCTAAAACATCAGTTCGAGCAGTTATGGGTACAGCCTCTGCAACATTTGCACGTCCAATGGCTATGGCACTTGGAGGTCTAATGAAAGGTGACGTTGTAACTATGCGGGCTGGATTAGCAAACTTAAACGCTATGCGTGAAGCTATCCCAGAATCTTTTGAATTATTTAAATCTAGACTTAACTCTTATTGGAGTGGTGATATTTCTACTATGAAAACTAGATTTATAGAAAAAACTAAAGCAGACGATCAGTGGGCAATGTATGGTCATTGGGTTGAAAATTCTGGACGTGCAAGTTTAATGGATAAGCTTGTTTACAGAATGGCTAATATGGCTAGATGGGCAAACAACACTAATATGTTTACCTACTCTACTAAAATCATGGCATCTACTGATGACGCGTTTGGATTGATAATTGGTAGAGCTAGAGCTAGAGAAAAAGCTTTTTTAGAAGCAACTGAACAAATGGGTGAAGGAGGATTTAAAAACTTTGACGCTGCATTTTTTAGAGATGTTGAAGATAAATTTAATGCAAAAATATTTGATAACGATGGAAACTTAACTGATGAAGCAGCAGCTTATACAAAAAGAGAAGCTACTTTAACTCAGGACTTATCTGGCTTTGCTAAGAATTTAGAAGGTACTTTTAATGATGCACCATGGGCAAGACCATTTTTCTTGTTTGCAAGAACTGGTATTAACGGTTTAACTTTAACTGCTAAACATACTCCCGGATTTAACTTCTTGGTTAAAGAATGGAATGACATTGCATTTACTAAACCTAGTGCAAACTTAGAACACTTAAATAAATATGGTATTAATAACCCTAGAGACTTGATGACTGCAAAAGCTGTTCAGCAAGGAAGACTTGCTATGGGTTCTATGGCAATATTTATGGCTGGTCAATCTTTCTTAGCTGGAAACTTACATGGCAATGGACCAACAGATAGAAAGAAAAGACAAGCATGGTTAGATGCTGGTTGGAAACCAAGAACTGTAAAAATAGCTGGTCAATGGGTTAGCTATGATGCTTTTGAACCTTACAACCAAATACTTGCTTTAGTAGGAGATATAGGAGATCACCAACAATTAATGGGCGAAGAATGGGCAGAAGATAGATTTCTAAAATTATCTATGGCTTTAGCTTCAACCGTTACAAGTAAATCATATTTAGCAGGATTACAATCTTTTGTTGATTTATTTTCTGGTGCGCCCGGACAACAAAATAGAATACTTGCTTCTTTGATGAATAACACTATTCCTCTTTCTAGTCTTAGAAATGAAATAGGTAAAGTTCTTAATCCACATACAAAAGAATTAGGTTCTGATATTATGAGTTCTATTAGAAATAGAAACTTATCTACTGAATTTTTAGCAGGAGAAGATGAGCTTGCTACTAAATTTGATATTTTAACAGGTGAACCAATAAAAGATTGGAACTTTATAACACGTATGTTTAATGCTGTATCACCAGTTCAATTTAATTTAGATTATTCACCGGGTAGAGAATTTGTCTTTAATAGTGGATATGATTTAAGAACTTTAGGATATAGTGCTCCTGATGGAACAGATTTAAGTGATGCACCGGGAGTCAGGTCAAAATTTCAAAAAGCTATGGGAGATCAAAATCTTCTTAAGAAACTTGAAAAGTTAGCAGCCGACCCAAGAATGCAATTATCTTTAGCAAAAATGAATGAGGCACGTAAAAATGGTGAATATGATCTAGACCCTAGTTTATTTCCTCATGTTAAAAGAATAGAACAAATATTTAAACAAGCTAAAAAAATAGCTTGGGCACAGATAAGCCAAGACGAAGATGTTATGGAACTTATTGCTAAAGAAAAAGAATATACAAAAAGAAAATATAATGCTTCGCAAAGTACTATCAATGAAATGATAAACATGCGTAAATAAAATCCACCGCCAATAAACAACGTTTAGAAAACAAATGGCGACAACCGAAGAATATAAAAATGGTGGGAGTGCATCCTACTCATTTTCAATTGAAAAAATAAAAGACGAGGATATTAAAGTAACAATAGATGGTACACCATTAAACTACACATCGACTAATCCTCCTGCACAGACAACTGAATACACAGTCAATGGTTCTAACGTAATATTTAAGCAAGCTTCTGTATCAGGCTCCGCAACTAATGGAGTTCGTATATATAGAGAAACTTCATTAGAAAGTAGTGATTCAGCAACCTTTGTTGCTGGTTCTTCTATAAGAGCGGCTGACTTAAATAATAATCATAATTTACTTAAATTTTCAGCACAAGAAAAGAACCAAAAAGTAACAACATCTGATATTAGAGACTCAGCAATTACATCTGCAAAAATATTAGATGGAACAATAGCAGAAGCTGACATAGCAAACTCAGCAGTTACATCAAACAAGATTGCAGACAATGCAGTTACAACTACTGAAATATTAAACGGTGCGGTAACTACAAACAAAATAGCTGATGATGCAGTTACTTCTGCAAAATTAGCAAATAACTCTGTTAATCATGAACAGATTGCTGATGATGCAGTAAGAACTAGTGAAATACAAAATGATGCAGTTACTACAGCTAAAATAGTTGACAGTAGTGTTACTAACTCAAAATTAGCTACTAACTCTGTTGGTACTTCTAAGATAATTGATGGAGTTGTTACAACTGATAAATTAAACAATCAAGCTGTAACTTCTGCAAAAATAGCACCTCTTAATGTTACAACAGGTAAGATAGCTGATGATGCTGTAACAATCGACAAGATTGCTGATGCAGCTATTGTCACTAACGGTGAGCAAGCAAGTCATACTGTAGACGATAATACATTCTTTACAACTGCTGCTGCTGAAGCTAGATACTTTAACGCATCAACTGGAGAGACTATTAAAAATGGTGATACGTTTCCAGACAACGATACAACTATTGCTACAACCGCAGCTATCAACGACAGAATTATTGACTTAGTTGATGATGTAGGTGGTTTTGTACCTCTTTCAAACGAAACAAGTTTTCCTACATCTAACCCAGATATAAATGGTGGGGGTGGAACTGTAGTTTCAGTTAAAGCAGCATCCACAGACTTAGTTCCAAGCGGAACAACAGTTACTATTGCAAACGGTAGAGGAACTGGATTACCAGTAATTATTACAAGCGTACCTTCAACGATACCCCAAGGTTTTGGTTTTATAGTAGAAACAACATCTACAGATCATACATACGCATTTCATAGATTAAGTCCGAAAGCAACAGAGGTTACAACTGTAGCTGGTAAGGCAACAGAAATAGGCAGACTTGGCACTGCTGCTGCTGTAGAAGATATGTCAATACTTGGCACAACTGATGTTGTAGCAGATATGAACTTACTAGGTACAACAGATGTTGTTGCTGATATGAACATGCTGGCGACAACTGATGTTATATCTGACATGAATACGCTTGCAGTAACCAGTGTTGTCAATAACATAGATACTGTCGCTACTAATGTAGCTAACGTAAATACGACTGCTGGATCAATTAGTAATGTAAATACTACTGCTGGATCTATAAGTAACGTAAACACAGTCGCAGGGTCTATAACAAATGTCAATACCACAGCAGGGTCTATAGGTAATGTAAACACTGTTGCTGGATCAATAGCAAGTGTTAATAACGCACAAGCTAACTTAACTTCTATAAACAACTTTGGAGATCAATATCAAGTAGCAGCTAACAACCCATCAACAGATGGTGGTGGTAATGCTCTTGCTGCTGGAGACTTATACTTCAACACTTCTGCTAACGAATTAAAAGTTTATAACGGTAGTTCTTGGCAAGGTGGAGTTACTGCTGCTGGTAGCTTTGCAGCTACAACTGGTAATACATTTACTGGAGATAATAAATATAACGATGGCGTAAAAGCTCTGTTTGGTACAGGGTCAGATCTAGAGATATATCACGATAGTAGTCATAATTCTTATATAAACAATACTAATGGTACTTTAAGACTTCTAAGTAATAACCACATTGTTCTTGAACAACTAGATGGTGACAATTTGTTACGTTGTGACCAAAATGGAGCAGTAAATCTTTACTACGACAACAGTAAAAAGCTTGAGACAACAAGTGCTGGTGTTGCAATTAATACGACAAATACTTCACATACATTAGAAGTTGGAGGTTCTGTTAGAACAACAGCACAAATTAAAGGTTACTCAGGTAATCATACTGTTCCTTCTTTTACTTTTGATAGTGCTACATCTACAGGAATGTATTTGCTTAACAGTAATGGAACGATAGGGTTTTCAAACGCTGGTACGCATACAGCAACACTTGATAATAGTGGTAATTTATTATTAGTTGGTGATAACCAAAAGCTACAACTAGGTGCTGGTCAAGATTTACAGATCTATCACTCAGGATCAGGGTCATATATTCGTGATGTAGGTACTGGAACTTTATACCTAGATACAAATGGAAATGATATTTCATTAATATCTGATGGTAGTGTTTCAACTGGTAAAATGGGTCGGTTCTTTAAAGACGCACAAGTTGAGTTATATCACGACAACAATAAAAAGTTTGAGACTACAAGTGCTGGTATAGACGTTACTGGAACGACTACAGATGACGGTGCAAGACATGATGGAGATGTATATTTTATAGGAGCAACATCGGGTCGAAACGTTCTCTGGGATATGTCAGAGGATGCTCTTGAGTTTGCTGATAATGCAAAAGCAACATTTGGAACAGGTAATGATCTAGAAATTTTCCACGATGGCAACCAATCTAGAATTAAAGATGTTGGTACAGGTAATTTAGTACTACAGGGTAGTGGTATACGTTTAAATACTTCTGCCACTTCTATGGAAAATATGATAACTGCTGATGAAGGAGATGCAGTAAAATTATATTTTAACAACAGTAAAAAGTTTGAAACTACCAGTGGTGGAGCAAGTGTATCAGGAATATTAAATTTAAGTAATAACTTAGATATGCCTGACAGTGCCAAGGTAATTCTTGGAACTGGTGATGACTTACAAATTTATCACGATGGATCAAACTCTCATATTGCTGAAGCTGGAACTGGTGTATTAAAAATATCAGGTAGTGCTGGGGTATATATCAACAAACATGATAACTCAGAAACAATGGCAGCATTTTTACATGATGCTGGAGTAGAGCTTTATCATAATAATAATAAGTATTTTGAAACTGCTACTAATGGAGGTATTTTTAGAGGTACAACTTGGACTGCTGTCGATAATTGTAAACACACTTTTGGAACAGGTGATGACTTAAAAATTTATCACGATGGCACAGACAGCATAATTGGTAATGAAACAGGTACGCTCCAATTCCTCTCTCCTAATGAAGTTAGATACAGAGCTACAACTCATCATTTTTTAAGTTATGGCAATGATGAGACTATGGCGAAATTTATTGATGATGGAGCAGTAGAACTCTATCAGAATAATGACCGCAAACTTGTAACTATACCTAATGGAGCAAGAATTGAATCTGCTGCTGGTGATACCTATCTTGATGTGTATGCAGAAGAAGATGCTGCTGGTGTTGATGCGTATGTAAGAATAAGAACAGAAGGTACCACACAAAATTGTTATTTGATGTTTGGTGACGGTGATGACTCTTATATAGGTGGATTAAAGTATGAACACTCAGGCGATAAATTAGAGTTTATTGCTAATAATGCAGAAAGAGGAAGCGTTGATAGTGCTGGACTCTGGACATTTGGAGATGGATTCCGTCTAGTTGATGATAAAGTTGGTCGATTTGGAAGTGGTGATGACCTAAAAATTTATCACAATGGCACATCCTCGTACATAGATAATAATAAAAACCATTTATACATTAGAAATAATGTAGACGGTGATGATGACGGTAATATTTATATACAAGCAAAATCAGGTGAAAACAGCATTGTATGTAATGATGATGGTGCAGTAAATATTTATCATAATAATACTCTAAAGATAGGTACAGATGCTGGTGGTGTAGTTATTGCTGGTGATCTTGATCTTAGTCAAAATGATCTTTTCTTAAATAATGGTACAATAATTGCTACTGATGCCGATGGTGCTTTTGCAAATAGAACAGGGTCTAATATTGACCATCTTTGGCATAACGATACTGATAATGCTTGGAACTTCTGCTCAGATACAACTTATAGAAATTTTGGTAATTCAACTTTAAATTGTAGTGCAGTAGCATTTGGTAATTCTTCTTCCAACGTTCAAAACGATTATGAAGAAGGAGCTTGGACACCAAGTATAACTTTTGGTGGAAGTGCTACTAGTCAAACTTATACTACTAACGTTGGGCGATATGTAAAAGTTGGCAGGTTGGTGCATATACAATGCCATATTGAATTGTCTGACAAAGGTTCATCAACAGGAACAGCAAGAATAGCAGGTTTACCTTTTACTACAAGAAACCAATCTAGTCTGCACCCTGCTGCCGTAATATCTTATTTTGACAAAGGTAATTCATCTTCTGGACCGGGTAGTACTTCTACTTTCATGGTTTATGGAGACATAAATCAAAGCACCCTTAACGTTAATCGTGAAGAAATTACTGATAATATTCCTGAAATGAATGATGCACAAGATTATAACTTTGCAGATGATACACAACTTATGCTTACCATGACCTATATATCAAACTAATTATGGCATTAACAGAAACAATAGAATACGACAAGATAGAAGTTGTCGGTGAATATAAAGCGGTACAAGTCCGTAAAGCAAGTGTCATCAAAAAAGATGGCAAAGAACTTACAAGATCTTTTGAAAGGTATGTACTGCATCCAGACTCAGATATAAGTGCAGAACCAGCAGAGGTTAGTGCTGTATGTAATGCAGCTTGGACAGATGCAGTAAAAAATTCTTGGAAAACATTTAAAAGTTCACAACCAGTCGTTACACCAGTAAGAGAGGATGATGGCGAATAATGAGTATTACTACAAAATGGGAAGTTAATACCTTAGAAAGAGAACTAACTGACGGCTACGTTAAAAAAGCTATTTATCGTGTAATAGGTTTAGACGGTAGCGAAGAAAAAGTAAGAGCAACTGGTGAGGTAGAACTTGCTAAACCAGATACTCTTATACCTTACAAAGATCTAACTGAGTCAATAGTACTTGGTTGGGTTAAAACAAAACTTGGAACTGATGAAGTTGTTGCTATTGAAAAATCTTTAAAAGATGAAATAGCACTTCTTAACACACCAGTAACAGCAAACGGAAAACCTTGGTAATTATTTATGACTAAACCATCCACAGAAGAATTAAAAAAACAACTTGAACAACTTGTTGAAACACATAACAAAGCTGTACAAACAATACAAGATTGTAAGCAAGCAATTATTGCTACAAATGCAGTAATACAGGATCGAGAAAATGGAAATACCGACAATAGTAATTCCACCGATTCAAAAGATTAAAACTGTAGAAATACCTTTACCAACGGCTGATGTTCCTTATTATGTACCTTTAGTAGTTCCTCCGAGTGATCTTAAAGAACCTGAAGGTACAAAACCTATAGAAACCACTGAAACACCAGTAACACCTACGCTGAATTTACCACCCTTACCACCTATACCTATACCACCAACTGACGTATTAATTACAACAAGTGTTGCAGCAGTAACGGCTGTCGCAGCAACGACTGTAACTCAACCTATTATTCAAAAAGTAAAAGAGAAAATACAGAAGTTTTTAAACGATAAGATAAAGACATGGAAGGAAAAGTTCCTGAACAGAAAGAAAAAGAAAAAGGACTCATCGGTAAATTAAAAGACATAGGAGAAGAAAAAGAACATCAATTAGAAGTTCTGGGTACTTTAGTCAGATTAGGCGTAGTTGTCTGGTCTGGTTTCATAATTACGATGAATTATGTCGATATACCGATGGTAAAGAAATCTGGTAACTCAGATATCACTTTCGTAGCCAGCGTTTTTACGGGCGCACTGGCAACGTTCGGGCTTACTACTGGCAAGAATGGCGGAAGTAAGACACCAACAAATTGCCCTATGGCAAATAAACCAAAACCAAAAGCATGAAGAAACTAATTCTGCTTTTAGCTCTGTTATCACCCAGCATAGCTAGAGCCAATACTGTCACTCCCCAGTTCACATCAGGGAGTATGAACTCAACGACCACTACGACTCAAGTAATAACTGAGGTAGAACAGCGTCAGGTATATGGAGCTGAAGTAAATACGTGGTCTGGTTCAAATATCACAGCATCAGCAAGTGCTGGTATCGCTGGTGGCGATGCGGTATTTACTGTTACTGATACCACTTTGCCTTGGACTTTAGAAACAACAACTAGAGCAGCAGGGCTTGTAGAGCAATGGGATACCACAAGAAACTACACAATAAACTCCACTACTACTTCGCTCTCTGTCTTCTCACAGTAAGCCCAGTATTAGCAGAAGGAGATACCAATAACAATGCAAATCCAGTCGCAGCAGCGACGGGAAATGTCACAAATAGTGCCGTGCAATTTCAAAACAATGGAGCATCATCACGGCAAAACTATGGTCCAAGCATTTCATGTAATGGATCAACAATGACGTTTAGTCCTTTCTATATGGGAAGCCATGTCAATCCGTATTCTGCGGATGAAGATACAAGAGACTTATACCCTTCTAGTTATCAGTTAAATGAGAACTGGGGTTTTCAAGTTAACTTCATGGTTCCTCTAGATAAGGAAGGATACAAACAATGTAAAGCCATCGCTAAACGTCAAGAAGAAAAGATGCAATTAGATTTTGAGCTCGTACGTGCACTTAAATGTGCTGAGCTTCAAAGAACAGGCTTTACCCTGCTACCCGGGTCACGTGTATATCACCTCTGCTCCGATGTAGTACCTATTCAATCACTTTTACCCAAGAAAAAATAATGTTAGCAATTCTTAAACCATTCGTATTATCTGCACTTAAGTCACCAAAATTCAAGATTTTTGTGGTAGAGCTTTTAGAAAAATTAGTAGCTCAAACAGATAATGATTTAGATGATAAGGCATTAGCCATAGTTAAAAAAGGACTAGGTGTCTAATGGCAAACGTCAGTCTAAAAATCGGCAAACATAAAAGTCGTACTGGCGGACTCACCAAAGCTGGTCGAGAAAAATACAACAGGGAAACTGGTGCAAATCTTAAGGCACCGCAACCCGGTGGAGGTCCTCGCAAAAGATCATTTTGCGCCCGTATGTCAGGAGTAAAAGGACCAATGAAAGACAAAAAAGGCAGACCTACTCGTAAGGCTCTTGCCCTTCGCAAATGGAAATGTTAATTATGCCAATGGGACCCGGAACCTATGGTTCACAAAAAGGTAGACCAAAGAAAAAACCTACTGGTCAACTAAAACTAAATATGAAAAAAATGCCTCCTGCTGTGCAGAAAAGGCTAATGCAAGCAATGAGGAAGAAAAAATAATGGCACATAAAGGCAAGGGCTCATGTGGCTCGAAAGGTAAAGGCGGAAAAAAGGGGTATAGATAATGGCTAAACGCGGACTCTATGCTAACATTCACGCCAAACGTCTAAGAATCAAAAAAGGTTCTGGCGAAAAAATGAGGAAGCCCGGTCAAGCCGGAGCTCCAACTGCTGCAAACTTTAAACGTGCAGCTAAAACAGCTAAAAAACGATAAATCCTAGGGTACAAACGTACCCGGGACTTTTTTCATCGCCCTTGTAGGCGATTCTGAAAGGACTAAAATGAACAAAAAAGCAACTGAAGATCAATTTAATGAGTTGCATAATCTAGTTACTAAAGAGTTTCTCACCCGTATAAAAGCAGGCGAAGCAACTACACAGGACTTAAAAGCAGCTTGTGATTGGTTGAAAGCTAATGATATTAGCGGAGTTGCTTATGACGGAAACCCTCTTTCAAAACTCGCACAGGTTATGCCAACCGTTGATCCAGAATTAGTACAGGCAAAGCTATATGGCAAGCACTAGTTCTTACTACAAATCCAACCCAGCAGCTAAGCAAAAAAGACTTAAGCAGCAAAAAAAATACAACAAAACAAAAAAAGGATTAGCTCTACGTGTTAATGCAAATCGACTTAATAGACAACTTGGAACCTACGGGAACGGTGACGGCAAAGATGCTGCTCACTACAAAGGGAGTACCACAAAAGGAAGACTCCAATCTCCATCTAAGAACAGACAAAGCCGACTCAAAATACGTAAATGACCCCTTTACTACCTAAACCAGAACATTACTTACACAATTTAATAACCATGACAAGCCCCGAAGCAAAACGCCTTTGGAGGCGTGCGATAAAAGAGCATTTTAATTGTACATGTGTTTATTGCGGAAAAAATTATGAATTTAAAGAACTTACACTCGATCATGTTAAACCTCGTTGCAGAGGTGGAGAAACTATTACATCGAATCTTGTACCCGCGTGCAAGAAATGTAACCAAGGTAAAGGTAGTAGCAATTGGCTCGGATGGATGCGAAAAGCATTTGGAATACAACCATTACGAGAACTAATTATTCATCAACATATAAGGTAATGAAAAAACCAAAACTATCGGACTTTAAAGGTGCTAACAGAAAAATTAGGACGAAAAAGTACCAAGATGCTCTGAGAAAATACAGAGATTTTTTAGCTAAACAAAAAAAGCAGACACGTGAGGAAACTACAAAAGAAACCAAAAGAGGTAGAAGACCTTTAAACCCTACTGAGTTAAGAAAGAAAAAAGCTGAGAAAAAAGCTAAAGAAGCACAAAAAGGACCATCTGCAAAAGATAGGGTAGGAACAGTAGATTTAGAATCTAAAGCTTACAAAGAAGCAAAAAGAATTAATGAGTCTATTCCTATAAGTTCTCCAAATAAAACAAAAAAGAAAACAGATACTTCTTCCAATAACAACCAAGGTCCTAATTTAGAAGCTGCAAATAAAGTATTAAGTGGTAATAAGAAAGAAGTTACCATGGATGATTTTAAAGGAGACAATAAAGAAAGCAATAAAGAAAAACCAAAGAAAAAAACTACTCGTGAAAAATTTAACGAGAAGTTTATTAAAACAAAAAAAGGTATAGCTAGAAGAGGTAGTATTGCTGCACGTCGTGCTGAAAACAGAGAAGCTGCTAGAAAGAGAGCACAGGCAGCAGCAAAGTTAAGAATAAAGAAAAAGAAAGAAAAAAAATCCTAATTTCTAATGGCAATAATCAAGAACGTATTAAAGCATTCGCTTGATAATTCTAGTAATATAAAAGGTTACATTTCTCAAGCAGATCGTTTAAAAATAAGACGCAGAGGTGATGGTTCAATACATCTAAATACTAAAAGTAAATTATTTCAACGTAAAAAAGATGCTATCCGTTCTGATATTGCTGACAAGAAAAGCACTAAAGGATACGGAAAGATATTTGTTGACGGTGAAGAAACTTATGGAAAATTTAATACTGGAGTAGATAATTTAAAAACTCTTGGAGATATTAAATTTGCAAAACGTACAACAGGTGTAA
>VTLG01009711.1_pt1 | contig 21266 bp, 29 predicted proteins | sample 4694571 | NCBI WGS metagenome assembly VTLG01 (sample SAMN12604809, study PRJNA352737) | marine metagenome | biome: ENVO:00000447; feature: ENVO:00000209|ENVO:00000569|ENVO:01000036; material: ENVO:00002151; isolation source: viral sequences binned using virsorter ... | reverse complement strand
TATATTGGAAGTGTTAACATACTTATCATATACGCAAGACTATAACATAAAGCAAAACAATAAATACTAATTATGATAACATTTAGAAACGTAGTAGGATTTTTAGAAACAATAGCAGAAAAGCATTACGAAATAAACAGCTTTCATTCAGGCGGATTATCTGAAGTTGATATTAATAAATTAGGTGCTACTGATTATGTTATATTGTATGCTGAACCTGGCGAAGCTACTATTAATACAGGCGTTATGACTTATTCTTTTACTATCTATGTAATGGATATGACTAACGACCAAATCTTAGGTGATGCACCTAATAACGAAAGAACAGCAAGAACAGATACTTATTCTGAAACGCTACAAATAATGCAAGACGTTATAAACGAATTTAAACACGCTATGTATTCAACATCTTGGGTAGATAATGAAGTGGTCTTAGAAACGCCAATTACAGTAGAACCATTCACAGCACGATTTGAGAATGAACTTACAGGGTGGGCTGCTGATATTACTATTGAAGTTAATAATACTAATAATCTTTGTATTGTACCTATAACACCAAATAGCTAATGAAACTGCCTAAAACAAAAAAGATGTTAAAGCGATTTGGTAAAGCTGTTGTTAGAGCAGGTCGAATTAGATTAGCTGCCGCAGGAATGGGAACCTCAAGACTAATTAAAAACTTTAGCTATCAATTAGGAACGATAGTACCAGGCGATTTGCCTAAAGCAATAACATTTAAATTTGGCGGTTCTGCTAAGTATTGGCAATTCGTAGATGAAGGCGTTAGAGGTTCAGGTGGATATAAAGGCAGCGGTAGAGCAAGAGGTGGTAAAAGTCCATTTAGATTTAAAAAGAAGAATATAGCAAAAGGTGTTATTGATAGGTGGGTTGTTAAGAAGGGATTAAAAGCAGCAAGAGATAAGTCAGGGCGTTTTATAAAAAGAAAAGGGTTGGCATTTGTTATAGGTAGAGCAATAGCACAAAGAGGATTGACACGAACACAATTCTTTTCAGCACCGTATAAGAAAAATATGAAATACTATATTAATAAAATAACTAATGCTTACGCAGAAGATATAGAAGATGATATAGTAAATAAAATGAAAGGTATAAAATAAATAAATTATGGCACTAGGAAATATATCATTTGCACAAGAACCTGTTAACACAACTTCTAAAGTACCTGTTATTACTAATTGGACACCACTTATCGGATATATGGTTTATCAAGACGATATAAGTGGCTTGTTCTATTTTAAGCTAATTTTAGAGGTTAGATTAGATGATGCTTCAGGAACATTGATAGCTAAAATGAAACAAAGAAGAAATGGATATAGCTCTGATATTACAAACAATAGAGCCAGAGCATTTTTTGATTTAAGAGATACTGTTAATTCTCAATTAGTAGATACTGTATTTGACCAAAACGACACAGGCGTTCCATTTAGAACAATACACAAAGTTGGTGTTAATACAGCAGCAAAACCGTTTAGCGTAAATGGTGATAATACTACAGACCAAACACAGATACAAAAAATCTTTGTTAAAGCATATCAACAATATAGTTCAAGCGAAAGTGCTATTCCTACAGAAGATACAACACCAACAGTTAACGATACGCTATATTATTTACAAGCATCTTTACCGCTAATGACAGCAAGAAGCACAGATAGTGATTATGTGCAGTCAAACGCATTTAATGTATATAACGCTTCAGGCACAACTGATTTATTTTTAAGTGATGTAGAAACAAGTGCAGGTGATTATAGCTTAAGCGGATATTTAAACTACATACAAGACACAGATTATCACACAGTTGCTTTTTTAAATGACAATTCTAATTTTGACAGCGATATTGATTTTATCGAAGTAGCTTATTATAATTCTGCTGGTTCGCTTATAAACAGCAAACAATACATAGCTAACATTTCTGCTAATGGCGGTGAAGCACCTACAGATGGTTCTTTAACTGATGCTGAAAGATTATTATATTTTGGTTGTGGTGCAGGTAATTTAGAAACACAAAGCGATACTACTGCTGCAAGACCTTCTAATAATTCTGGTTGGGTTTATTACACAATAAGAGGAACAGGTAATAATTCAGGCACTATTGCATACAAAACAGCTACTTATTATTTCATAAAACAAGATGGAAGTTGCAAAGGTTTTAAAGTGCGTAGATTAGCTTGGCGTAATTCTGTAGGTGGTTATGATTACTTTAATTTTAAAAAGAAATCAACGCAAACTATTAACGTGCAAAGAAACAACTACAGTTCAATGCTTGGAACATTTAATAAATCTAAATGGCGTTATAATAATACACAAAGAGGTAAAACAACAAGACAAACAACAGCTACATTAAGTGAAACTCTAAATACTGATTGGATAACAGAAGCAGATGCAAACCTATTAGAAAAGCTAATAATGTCAACAGATGTTTATATTGTTGAAAATGCAGACACAGATTTTACACAAGCGGTTATGGTTAAAGACAGTGCGTTTGTTAAAAAGACAGTTGCTAATGATAAGCTAATTAAATACACGATTAATATAGAATACGCTAATCCTGTTAATACTAATTCATAATGAATGTACGTTTAGTTGCATATAGAAAAGCTACAAGTAGTGCAACATCTACTACAGCTTATAATTTAGATTTACAAGAAGCACCTAATGTTTCTTTAAATTTTCAATTTTCCGATGTTAAAGAACCTGAAACAAGAAAGGGTAGTTATAGCCAAACATTTAAATTGCCATTTACAGACAATAATAATCAATTTTTTCAAGATTGGTATAATGTCAACTTAGACACTTTAGTGTTTAGTGCAAGAAAGTCGTTTGACGCTATTCTATATGTTGGTACAGTACCACAAATGGAAGGTAAATTACAACTAAAATCAGTATATCAAAAAGCACAAGTTTATGAAGTGGTGTTAATGTCAAACAGTGCTTCTTTATTTAGTACAATAGGTGAGCAAAGATTAAAAGATGTTTTTTTAGAAGATAATGGAAGCTACTCTACAGCATTTAACCACGTTTACAATGAAACTAATTTAGCTGCTTCTTGGGGAGATGCACTACAGAATACAGCAGGAAGTTCTTTATATGATGCTTCTGCACAGGTTTCTAAGATTGTCTATCCTATGTCTATAACTAGAGAAAAATTTTATTACGACCCTAATGAAGAAAGATATTTAAACCTAGACCAAACAACAGCAAACACATTAGTAAATGATGCAGGAGTAGAAGCTGCTTATGATTATAGTGTTGATATTAACCAATTCAGACCTTCTATTCAATTAAAGACAATGGTGGATTTAATTTTTGCTAAAGCTGGATTTAGTTATACTTCTGATTTTCTAAGCAGCACAGGTGATTATGCTTCTAAAAAATACTTTGGTAAATTATTTATGACAACAGGAAACCATTTAGAGTTAGCCGCTTTACCAACAAAAGACACAAACGCTGCACCAAGTGGACTTATGGTTGTTGGTAATAATGCCGAGTGGGGTAATTTATCTAGTGAAATAGGTTCTTTGCTGTCAACAGTAAGTGAGGTTGTTGTACCCGCCAATTCGAACACACCGCTTACAGGTGATTGTACAACACCTGCTGACCCTGATGGTGCGTGGAACACAACATATAATTATTTCACAAAAATATCCCCAACAATGGCAGAAGTTCAAATAATACATCGCCTTGAAACAGTTAACGTGCAGGGTGATTATGGGAGTTCTAGCAACGGTGTTGAGCTGACAGTAAGGTTGGAAGAATGGGATACAACTAACAATGTTTCTACAGGTGTAGTTTATGAAACAACAACATACATAATTTTCCCTATTATTCAAGCTGTAGGCCCTAATGCTGGTTTGCCTACAATTAATTCACAGATAACACACACACTTTCTTTAGAGCAAATGCCTATATCGAGTTCAGCCAGAATTATAATAAACTCAGGGTCATTAAAAACATATACATCTGGCTCGGCTAGTTATAAACTAGGTGGCGATGCTATCAACTGTAATCAATATAGTATTGTTGGGATTGATTGGGTTGGATATTCTACTGATGTTTATAGTGCCACTATAGACGTTCCCGCCTGTATAGACCCAGAAATAACACAGAAAGATTTTTTGAAAGATATTATTGAAAGATTTAATTTAGTTGTTTTAACAGACCCTAATGATGATACTAATTTAATTATAAAGCCATATAATGATTTTATTGCAAGTGGTGAATTAAAGTATTGGACTGATAAATTAGACTTAGATAAAGAAATTGTTGTTAAAGATACAACCACGCTACAAAAGAAAATAATACATTTATCTGACCAAGAAGATGAAGATTTATATAATAAATCATTTAAAGAACGCTATCCTGATGTAAATGTATATGGACATTTAAAAATACAAGAATATAATAATGATTTTGCTACAGGCGAACTAAAAAACAATTCTATTTTTTCACCATTTATAAACGGACAAGTGTTTGCAAATGATGATGAGCAGTTTGGGACATTTTTGCCAAATATGACTGTTCAATATGAGTTTAGTTATGAAATGGAAAATGATACTGCTATTAATAAAATAAAAGCAACAAAGCCAAAACTATTTTATTATTGTGGTTCTGTAGCAAATGTTTTAGATACGACAGGAAACCAGATTAATTATTATTTGCATAGACCAACAGCATCAGCTTTAACAGCATTTTCTTTTAATACATATCCTGTTTGCAGTCCTTTTGATATTGTACCTGGCGATGGTTCTAATCCTGCAAATCAATATACATTAACACAAGCAAACCAGTCTTTATATTGGAACGCATCACCGCCAATAGTAGGTAATTTACAAGTGTTTAATTATACTAGCAATGTTGGTAATTGGTTTGATAATTCATTATATGGTTTATATTGGCAACAATATCTTTCTGATATATATAGTAGTGAAGCACGAATAATGGAGTGCTATCTAAACCTTAGCGAAGTAGATATATTTAGCTTCAGCTTTGCTGATGAAATTTTTATAAAAGATAGTTATTGGAGAATACTAAAAATATCTAATTATCAAGTTGGTGCTAAAGCGTCAACAAAGGTAATGTTAATAAAATCATTAGACACAAAAGCAAATTGCAATGGTTGTGATTATGTTCAGGGTACAGTTGGAACGAGTAATCTATATGCTGACACATTTTATTTGTGGTGTGCTGAAGACGACCCAAGTTGCACACCTGATGCTACAGCTCCTAATTTTTTAGGTCTATATGCAAACCCTGAATGTTGTATCTGTTATGGTGGAATGGTTATGTGGAACCAGATAGCACAAGCATCTAATAATCTATATCCCTGTCTTGCTAACGCAGGAAGTTTACCAATTAAGTTTAAAAGTATATTTTCTTCTTCTAATATATTAAGCACAGGTCAATTAAAAACATTAATCAATGACAAAATAGGTGGACGAAACAGACCGCTTGTAAGAGGTGTTGATAATAGTAAATACAGTAAAGCATTATTGCCTTTATATGGTGATGATATAATTATTAAATACACAAGCAAAAGTAGAAACACACCACAATATAAAGGGGAAGCACACAGAATAGTTTTAACAGGTTATACTGTAGCCAATACAAGAGGTTATGCTTACCCTGAAGGCGACCAATATGGTAAACCTTTAAATATGCCAGACAATATAAATATGATTATTCGTGTTAAAGGTGTAGCTACTGTTGTGGGTGGCACAAGTTCATCATATCCATTAGGAAGAACAGAAGGGTTTGCTTATTATACGGCGTTTAAAATTATAAATGGAACTGCAACACAAATGGGGACAGCAGGTGGCACACCAGAATTTGCGTTAAAAGAAGCGTCAGCACCGGCTTCAACTTGTACGCTATATATTGATATTAATAATGGTGTATTAAGATTTGGTTTAGATGATAACCAAACAGACACTAAAAGATTATGGACACTAACCGCTGACGTTGATGTAAATAGAATAAGCAATATGTCGTTAGGGTTCGATGAAAATTGGGCGTTATATCAAAACGGAGATAAAATACAATTACAAAACGGAGATTATTTAATATGGAATTAAGACAATATATAGAAGCAACAGCAAAAACAATGATACCACTAATAGACCACATTCAATTAGTAGATTATAAAGACAAAGAATTAGATTTTGTTTATGGTATGGAACAGTATCACACGAGTTTTAGAAGAATGTTTAAAGAAATAAAAAGAATACTATGGCGATAGATAAAACAATTAATTTAGGTGTTGACACAGGAAACTCTAAAAAAGACGTAGATGGTCTTAATAAGAGTTTAGGCAAAACAGGTGGTGCTGCTGGTGGTGCTCAAAGTGGATTAAAGAAAATGGCAGGTGGTTTTAAAGGCATAGGACTAGCTTATAAAGCAATGGGTATTGGACTTGTTATAGCCGCTTTCAATAAACTAAAAAACATATTTACAGGAAACATAGAAACAGCAAGAAGATTAGAACGTATAGGAGCTAAATTATCTGCTATGTTTGATGTTGTTAGAGATGCTGCTGAACCTTTATTTACAGCATTATTAGACGGATTTAAAGACCCACAACAAGCTATTAAGGATTTATGGACAGCATTAAAACAAAACATAGTTAATAGAATACAAGGATTAATAGACGGTTTTGGTGCATTAGGTAAGGTTATAAGGGGTGTCTTTAAGCGTGATTTAGATATGATTAAAGAAGGTGCTATAGATGCTAAACAAAGTTTTATTACAATAGCAACAGGTGTAGATGAGTTATCAAGAAAAGAAGCGTGGGATAAAACTAAGAAGAAGTTTAAAGAGATTACAGAAGAAATGAAGAAAGAGGGTGATGAAGCTATGCGTCTAACTCAAATAATGCAAGACGTTAGAGATGAGGAACGTGCTATGTTAATGATTAGAGCAAAAGCAAATAAGCAAATTGCAGAAAGTAGATTATTAGCAGAAGATGATACCAAAAGCAATGAAGAAAGATTAACAGCTCTTAAAGCTGCTGTTGCAGAAGAACAAAGGGTAGCACAGATAGAGTTAGATATACAAGAGAAAAAAGCTAACGCACTACAAGCTATGATTGACTTGGGTAAATCAAGCGAAGACGATATACAAAAACTAGCAGAAGAAAGAGCAAGATTTATAGAATTACAAACAGCTTCTACATTAAGACAAAAAAGAGTAGCTGCTGAAGTTGGTGTATTTACAGCTAAAGTAGATAAAGAAAAATCAGATGCAATAAAAGAACAAATAGCATTAGAAGAACAACTTAGGATAGCTAAAGAACAAGGTGTTGATGTATCGCAAGATATGGGAAGTAAAGAGGTTAAAGCTGCAATAAAAAAGAACCAGGAATTATTAAAAGAAGAACAAAAATTCCAAGCCGCTAAACAAAAAGCTATCACAGGTGCTATGACTTCAATAGCAAACGCAGTTGGCAAAGAAACTAAAGCGGGGAAAGCACTTGCAACAGCTTCAGCAATTATAGATACTTATGTTGCTGCTAACAAAGCGTTAGCACAGGGTGGTATTTTAGGTATTGCTTCTGCTGCTGGTATTATTGCTGCTGGATTTGCTAATGTTAAATCAATACAAGGAACTGAAGTACCAGGCGAAAGTGGTGGTGGTGGTGGTGGTGGTTCATCTACATCTGCTTCTTTGCCAGAACAGTTAGGTGGTGTTGGTGGTACAATACCTAATATGGAAACTATTATTCCTGATGGTGCTATACAACCTGTACAGGCGTTTGTAGTAGAAAGTGATATAAGCGATAGCCAAGCATTACAAGAAGAATTAGATATTCAAGCTACTTTATAAACAAAATAGACAACTTTATATTTATTAGTGTTATGGGTAAAAAAAGAAAATTAATAGAACTAATCATAGATGAAACTGCAGACCACTTTGGTGTAGATGCAATATCAGTTGTTAAATTTCCAGCGATAGAAGAAAATTTCGTTTTTTTTAATAACGACTTCTTATCACTTGCAAAAGCAGATGACGAAAAGAAACAATTAATCGGTGCCATTCTCATCCCCGAGAAACGTATCCCACGCCTCGACAAGGACACTAACGAGGAGTACGATGTATTCTTTACTAAGGAAACGATTAAACACGCTCAGAAGCTATTTATGGCTAGTTTAAACAACAATAATCACACGTTTGAACACAAAGAGCCAATACAGGGATTAACTGTCGTAGAAAGCTGGATTAAGGAAGATAAGAAATACGATAAATCTAATATGTATGGTTTTAGCGAATTACCTATTGGAACTTGGTTTGTACAAGTGTCTGCTGAAAATAATCCTGAAATATGGGACGCTATCAAGAACAAAGAAGTTAGAGGATTTTCTATAGAAGGATATTTCACAGATAAACTAATTGAAGCGTCAAGAAAGAAAGACATAATAGACGAAGTATGTTTAGATTGTCCTGATGAAGTAATGATGGGTAAAATCAAAGACGTTATTTTAGAGAATGAATTACAACCTGTAGGTGCGTTAGATGGTGAGCCATTATTTAGAACTAAAGAAGAAGCTGAATTATATGCTGAAATGTTTAAAGGGTGTTCTGGTTCACACGCACACTTAGTAGATGGCGTTAAATTACATATGCCTTGTGATGACCACGCTACAGCAACAACACGAGAAGCTGAATATACTGAAGCAGGAAATAAGAAACGCAAAAGAAAATACAAGATGTTAGAATATGTTGCTTATGCAAAACGTAAAGCTATGTTAAAATACTCTTGGAACCAATGTATCAAAGACCAGATGCAAGAATATGGCAACGAAGAAGTGGCTGCTAAAGTATGTGCTGCTATCAAAAACAGGACTGTAAGTCGCTAAAGAAATAAACAATTTTAACACCTTTATATTTATTAATGTTATGGGAACACTAGAAAAAATCTTAAATATCTTAAAAATGAAAAATAACCCGAAATCTTATAGCGTAAAATTTTACGCTGAAATGAAATTAGACGACGGTCGTATTATTGCTACAGAAGATGAGCAATTTATGATTGGTTCTAAAGTATTTGCCGTAGGTGATGATGGCGAAGCTGAAGCATTAACAGCAGGAAGCTACACTATGGAAAATGGAAATAAAATGACTATCGGCGATAAATCTGAAATCTTAGATTTAGGCGAAGAAAAAGAAGCTGAAGCAGTTGAAGAACCAAAAGAAGAAGCGTCAGCAGAACTATCCGAAGAAGAAACAGAATTGGCTGAAGAAGCTGATGTTGCTGATTGGGAAGGTATGGAAAAAAGAATTAAAAATTTAGAAGATGCTGTAGCTGATTTAAAAGCTGACAAAGTAGAAGCATCTGCTGAAGAATTATCTGAAGAAGAAGAAAATAAAACAGAAATGAGTTCTGAAGTTATGGGTGAACTTATGACACAAATAGAAGAACTTAAAGGTAAAATAGTTGAGTTAAGCGGCGAACCTGCTACAGAGGGTTTAAAATATAATCCTGAAGGAACGCATTTTAATTCTACTATTGATTTGGCTAAACTTTCAGCGAGTGAAAGGGCAGCGTATTATATTAACAATAAATAATTTTAGAAATGGCAAATAATAAATATGTTCCAACGAACATTAGTAAAAGACGTGATTTTGATATCACTATAAATCCTGCTACTACATATGCAGGAGAACAAGCTTTGCCTTACGTGACGGCTGCGGTCAAATCAAATGATACTATCGCAAAAGGATATGTAAGACAAATGGACGGTTTAACAAGTAAAGCTGTTATTAGCAGCTTGGTGACTACTGACCCTATTGTAGCTGCTGCGTGTGCGTTTAATGATGCAGGTACTACTACACTTGGTGAAAGAGTGCTAACGGTGACTGATTTAAAAGTAAATCGTGAAGTGTGTAGAAAAACTCTTTATCCTACTTGGGTTGGAAAAAATATGACACAAAACGGTGGACTTCCAAAAACTTTCGAGGACTTCTTATTAGAAGTTGTAGCAGGTCAAGCTTCAGCACAAATAGAAAACGGTATTTGGGTTGCAGATGCAGGTCCTATCTTTGGTGCAGGTTTCTTGTCTAACGACGGTGTCTTTGACCAATTAGGTCTTAACGCTTCAGCTTGTGCAGACTTTACACAAGTGACAATGGCCGGTGTAGGTACTGCTATTGATGCTACTAATATCGATGATTGTCTAAAAGCAGTTTACGATAAAGTTGTAGCAGACCACCCAGGATTAGAATTTAAGCAGGGTTTTGGTTTTTATATGAATAATAAAACTTTCAGCTTTTACTCACAATTCTTAGCGGGTACTGCAACAGGACAGGGTATTAATATGTTAGGTTTAACACTTAACCCTGAAGGTCTTAGTTATTTAGGCCACCCCATTTTTAGGTGTCCAGGTATGCCAGATGATGCTATTGTTGCAACTTATACTGATAACTTAGTTGTAGGTTCTAATTTAGGAACGGATATGACTGAAGCAACTTTGATACCGACATATCAATATGACGGTTCAGACAACATTAGAGTTGTAATGAACTTCGGACTTGGTGTACAGACAGGAATTGGAACTGACGGTGTTGTTGGTGTGACGTTCTAAATAATACTTTAAATGGGTGGTTGAAATATACCACCCTTTTATTAACTTTTAATAATAAATAATTATGGCAAATAAAAGATACGATTTTTCTTGTGATATCACTCGCGGAAGAACCATCGATTGTAAGGACCAAATTGGGGGGTTGAAAGCTATTTATATTTGTAAAAACTACAACACCAACATTAGTGCTGTTGCTACTATAAATACAACTGAAATGACTACAGCAGGTTTTGCTACTTGGTCAGGTGCTACAGGTAGTGCTACTACTGTTTTTAAATATGACTTAGTGCCTAATTTATCAAGTATGACGGTAAACATTAATTCTGATGCTGCTAACGGTACTTCATTTTTTACTCAAACGTTATCAGTGACGCTACAAAAGATAGACCACGATATGACTAATGAGCTAAGACTTATGGCGTATTCAAGAGCACAGATTTTTGTACAAGATACTAACGACAATGTATTCTTATTAGGTATTGATAACGGCTGCCACGTTTCAGGTGGAACGGTGGTGACTGGTGCTGCTAAAGCTGATATGACAGGGTACACAATAGAATGGAGTGCTGAAGAAAAGAACGCTTTAATTCAACTTCCTGCAAGTTCTGGTCCTGCTACTACTGACTATCCATTTGATGGGTTATCAGATGCAGATGCTGCTTTAACTATTACGGTAGGAACTTAATCGTTGCTCAATATATAAAGAAAAGAGGGGTTTTATTACCCCTTTTTTTGTACACTAAAAAACAATAACTAAACTTTTATATTTATAATAAAACACTATGGCTTGGAAATTAAAAAAAGAATGGGAAGGCAAAAGTATTGATAGCTTAAATATACCATTAGACGAACTAACACAAAAGCAAATAGCAGGACTTAATGAAAGCGTTAGAAATGCTTTATTCATAGAAGAAAAACCTAAAAAGAAAAAGAAAGATGATAGGATTGAGAGATGAATATAAAGACACTTTTTTACACTCTTATAGTCAAGAGCAGTTAGAGCAAATAAAAGAACAATGTTCAGATTTTTATAATAAATACTTTACTGAATTATGATACAATTTATTGTTCCTTCTTCATCAGGTTATCATCTTAAAGCAAACACTATAAATTTAAATATATATGATGTTTACGCTTCTACTGATACATTTAGGTCATTGTGGACTATTACAAGTCAATTTACAAAAAAATCTATTACATATTTGCCCAGCACAGATTACACGAACAAAGAAAGATATGTTGCTATCAACACAATAACAAGTTGGGATATAGATGCTCAAAATTTAACAACGGGTGTTATACAATTAGGCACAACTGATTTTCCTTTGGGTTTTTATGATGTTGTTATATATGAAAATACAAGCAACATCAACTTAAATACTTCAGGATTAAAGGTTGTTTTTAATGGTCTAATGAACTTAATATCACAAAATGCAACTACAGGCGTAGACACACCGCCTGTTGATTACACAGAATATACAACTAACGATACTGACACAGAAAGCGTTTATATAACATTTTAATTATGAATTTAAACTTAGTAAAATTATCACATTACAACATTCCTCATTTAGTTGAAAGACCAAATCAAGATTGGGTTTCTTTTGGTGAAGATAATTTATATCCTAATTATCTATTAGAATTATTTTTAGGTAGTGCTATTAATGGTGCATTAATAAAATCTATTGGTGCTATGATTTATGGCGAAGGTTTAGCTGCTACTAATGCAGATGAAAGCGAAGCAAATAAAGAAAGTTATTTACGACTAACAGAATTACTGCATAATTCAGGTGATGATGTGCTAAAGGATTTAGCGTTAGATTTAAAGCTATTCGGTGGTTGTTATGTTAATGTTATTTGGAGTAGAGATAGAAGTAAAATAGCTAAGATTTTACATATACCTGCACAATACATTAGAAGCGGTAAAATGGTAGATGGCGAAATAGATACTTATTATTATTCTGCTGATTGGTCTAAAGTAAGAAAATCTGAATACAGACCAAGACCGTATGCTGCTTTCAATACAGAAGATAGAACAAGTGCAAGTCAAATTCTAATGATACGTGATAAAAACCCCGCTTTATTTTATGGCTTTGCACCTGATTATGTAGCTGCTACAGACTGGATACAAATGGAATTAGAAATAGCACAGTTTCACTTATCTAATATAACATCAGGAATGACACCTTCGATGCACGTTGGATTTTCTAATGGTGTACCTACTGAAGAAGAAAGACGAACTATTGAAAGACAACTAAACAGAAAATTCGCAGGTAGTGGAAATGCAGGTAAAATACTAATAACCTTTAATGACGGTAAAGACACAGCACCAACAATAGAACCTATCCAAATGAATGACGCACAGTCAGCTTGGGAAGGAATGTCTAAACAAGCAGTAAATCAAATCCTAGCAGGACACCGTTGCGTATCACCATTATTATTTGGAATACGTACAGAAGGTGGAAATGGATTAGGTTCAAATGCAGATGAATTAAGAGATGCGTACAGTTTATTTAACAATACAGTCGTATTACCATTTCAAAACATACTTTTAAGAGGATTAGACAAGATATTTAGCGTAAATGATATAAACCTTGATTTATACTTTAAAACGCTTAAACCTGCTGATTTCATTGATTTAGATGTTGTTAAAACACAGTCAGAAAATGACCAAGAAAAAGAAGGTGTATCAAATGAGGATATAGAACAAGAAGATTTAAAGCACGAATTTAAAGACCTGCAAGATATAGATACTAAACCAACAAAAGGAATGATAGAAGAAGCTGAAAAGGGTTTAGAATGGCGTAGAGAATATGGTAGAGGTGGAACACAGGTTGCTGTTGCTCGTGCCACAAACATTAAGAACGGTGATAATCTTTCGTTTGACACTATTAAAAGAATGAATAGTTTTTTCGCAAGACACGAAGTAGATAAAAAAGCTGAAGGATTTGAAATAGGTGAAGATGGTTTTCCGAGTGCAGGACGGATTGCGTGGAGTTTATGGGGCGGAGACCCGGGACAGTCTTGGGCGGCTAAAAAAGTTAAAGAAATAGAAGGTGTAAGACAGGATTTATCAGATGATGAATTTGACGAGATATTTAATTCGTTAGAGGGTGAAATAATAGACGAAAAAGAATGGGAGATGGTAGACGAAAAAGACCAAGATGAAATAGAAGATTATGAAGAATGGGCAAAATCTTTAATTGCAGAGAACAAGAAAGAAACAATGTCAGACGTTATAACAGCTAACCCGAATGGCTTCAGTTATTTAGACAAATCGTTTTACAAGATTAGATTTAAATATGTTAGAGCAGCTTCAGGTGGTGGTAAAAGCAGGACGTTTTGTAGGAATATGATGTCTAAAAGTGGTCAAGGTGTTGTTTATAGATTAGAGGGTATTGACAAAGCAAGTAGGGCGGGTGTTAATAGGCGATTAGGACACAAGGGCAGACCGTACGATTTGTTTACTCTAAAAGGCGGAATTTACTGCCGCCACGCTTGGAGGGTGGTTTTATATAGACTAAAGAAAGGAAGCATCGCAAAAGGAAAAATAGGTTCAGATAACTTAGACGATTATAAAAGAGCATCTACTATTCCTAAAAGCTATATGCCAAAACCAAGAGGGATAGATAAAGCTGTAGTAGCAACTAATAATTTAAAAGGACGTGGTAAATATCCAGGTACATAATAAAATAAAAATATGGCAATACAACATACATTATACATTAGCAGTACAAGAATAAAAAAAGACACAGCATTAGGTGGTTCAGTAGATGATAATATAATTATGCCCTACATACTACTTGCACAAGATATGTTTATATTACCTGTTCTTGGAACTGACTTAGATGCTAAACTAAAATCAGATATACAAGGTGGTTCATTAGCAGGTGCTTATAAAACACTTGTGGAAACATATATACAACCTGCATTAGTTCAGTTTTCATTTACAGAATTAGCACCTTTTTTGCGACTAAGATTTGTTAATAATTCTGTTGTCGTTATGGGTGATACTGATACAGGTTCTTCAGCTACTTATGAAGATATAAAACCATTAATGGACAGGTCAAAAGATGCTGCTGAATTTTATAGACAAAGATTAATTGACTACCTAAGAAATAACTCAAGTTCGTTTAGTGAATACACGAGCAATAGTGGTAGTGATTTAGACCCGACTGTAAACAATTATTTTGCAGGAATTAACCTAGATGTTAACGTGCCTAGAAGCAATAGATTAAAAGGATTTTTGCAAGGTGCAGATATTACTATATATGGGTGTTAAAGAAAGGCGTAAATATCCAAGCAGTTTGGAAAATTTTAAGAAGCTAAAAAATTATATTAAAAAATTAAACAATGGCAGGACAAAGACTAACGGACAAAGGAACATTCGGAACAACGCCGATTGATTATAGGGATTTAATAATGGGTGTCGATATATCCGATACTACAGGTTCAGCAGACGGAACTTCTAAATCCTTAAAAGCACAAAGATTAATAACAACCGTGACAGCATCTTTATCAAGTGCAGATGTAAATGCTTTAAATTCAACACCACTAGGGCTGTTTAATCCTGGTGCGGGGTTTATAGTGATACCGCAAACAGTAATTTGTGTATGCGATTACGTTTCAGTTGCGAATACCAATAATCAATTTTTGTATATTGGATATGATGAGGCAACATCAGGAGTAGCAAACCATTGGGAAAGAGCAAAATCTTTTTTTAAAGATGAAACTGCAGACAAGACTTATGTTTTTAGTGGCAATACAACCGTTCCTACTAGCGGAACATACGCGGGTGATATAAGTGGAAAAACGTTAGAATTGTGGTCAGGTGGTGCGTTCAATGGAAATTGGACAATGAAGGTTTATGCAACAGTTTCAGTAGTACCTGCAATATGATTATTAGATTATTGTTTTTATTATTGCCACTATTGTCTTTCGGACAGTTTTACAAGTATGCTACTATCTATGGTGGTATGTCTTTAAATTCTACAATAGCACCAATAGAAACATTTTCATATACTAATAATCAACTAATAGAAACAACGCCTGATGATGGTGCTAACTATCGTTATTTTATAGGCATTAAAAAGCTGTCACGTTATAAATTCGAAAAGAAACCGAAGTTTTATTATGATGGATTAGAAGAAAATGCAAGTATATTCCGTTCACCTGTTGATAAATTTGAATACTTATTGCAATATGAAAGGATTAGAAACTTAGGTCGTGAATATAAAAGCCATAATATCTGGTTTCGTTATGTAGGCGATTTTACAAGCATTAAAATTGCATCTTCTAACAATGGCTACATTGATTTACAATATAAATCACTAGATATACGTCTAAAAGGCGATTTTAAGGGCTTTAGAGCAACTTTTGGTAGTGCTTTGAGGTATCACCCCATTTACAACCTAGACCTCTTTAAACGCGACTTTCCAAATTATAATGATTTTGAAGCAGTTGCAACAGAATTAGGTTATACTAAGGAATTTTACTTTATAGATGCAAATAACAATGGACACTTAGATAGAATGGAACAGTCTTTTTATCGTTGGCTGCTTGGTGATAATGTAGTTGCTCAAAACACAGCACAATTTCACCAATACTATGCTACAATACCTTCAAAATACAATAGAGATAGATTAAATGAACTTGGAAACCAATATACGCTTTCTGGCGTTGCAGGTTTGTCTTATTATCTACACAAAGACAACTTTTTTATCTTAGCTTATGGCAATTATTTCTTTATAAGCGAAAAAATAACAGAATACGGTTCAGATACTAACGATTATGACTTCGGTGTTATCGCAAATTGGAAACTAAATCGTTTATTATCGTTTTACACACAATTAGAGTATTTAAAATACTTTAATAGAGAAAACTATACAATTAACTTAGGAATTAACTTAATAATCATATAAAATGAAGAAATTATTATGTAAAGTAATCAAATTTTTAACTTTTGGCAATTTTTGTATTAATTGCTGTAAAAAATGTAAGAAATGAAGATAAATGAGAAAACTGCGGTGAATTTAGACCTTAAAACTATTGGTATCATCTGTGCTATGGTTGTTTCAGTATCAAGCACATATTTTACTTTAAAAGCTGATATAGACGCTAATAAAAAAGCGTTAGAGAATGGAAACTGGGTTAGCTCTACTGAATATCAGCTAAAAGACGAATTAGTTAGAAATACAATTATGTCAAACAGTAAGAAATTAGATGCTATTGAAGATAAGCTAAACACCATTGACGATAGGATATATAACTTAAACCAATAAATATGAAATTAGATGTTCTTTTATTAGTGCTACTTGCTTTGTTGTTTTTTGGTTTTGGTATTTGTTTTGGACAGGTTTCTGTAGTGCATTTTAATAGTGAATGGAATGCAAACAATGATTTTGATATTACTGCTTTAAAAGACTGTGATATTGATAGTGTTGTTATTTGTCATAATCCTGATTTAAAAGAAAAGCACAAAATAAAAGCTGTTCCTACTATTATTGTGTTTGATGAAGATGAAGAGGTGGTTAGATTTGAAGCGAATATAATGATGGAACTAGAAGCAACAAAGAAAGATATACAGAAAGAGATAGATAAAATAATGTTAAAGAAATTTGAATAATGGTTTATTTGTCAAAGAATTTTACATTAAAAGAATTAACAAGAAGCAATACAGCTACACGTCTTGGCATAGATAATGAACCTTCAAAAGAAGGTATTTTGAAATTGACCTTATTAGCCACTGAACTTTTACAACCACTCAGGAATGCAGTCGGTTCTTTAAGAATAACAAGTGGCTACAGGTCGCCTCAGCTCTCTGAAGCTATTGGTTCAACTTCTAATTCACAGCATTGTCGTTATGAAGCTGTTGATATGCAATATGTTAAACGTGGTAAAATGGATAACATAAAAATCTATGATGCTTTAATTGATTTAGATTTAGATTTTGACCAATGTATATTAGAGTTTGGAAGTCCACCACCAACAGCAGAAAGAGATACAAATTCGCCAGATTGGGTGCATATAAGTTGGAAAGTAGTTGACAATAGACGACAAACATTAGTGGCATATAAAGACGAAAACAACAAAACAAAATACAGACCTATAATAAATTATAATTGCATATGAATTTTTTAAGTAAACTATTTGGAAATTTAAATCTCGATGTTAATAATCTTGTCGATAACTTAACAACAACGAAAGAAGAAAAGCAAGAATTAAAGATTAAATTTGAAGCATTGTTCTTAGAAGCAAGAGCAAAGGCAGAAGAACAAATTACAAGAAGGTGGGAAAGCGATAATAAAGCTGGTTGGCTTCCTGCAAACATAAGACCATTAACATTGGCTTTTTTAGTAGTATCAACAGTATTACTAATTTTTATTGAAGGTGGCGTTATTGAATTTAATGTTAAAAGTAATTGGATTGACTTATTACAGCTTGTATTAATTACGGTGATTGGTGCTTACTTTGGTGGGCGGAGTATTGAAAAAGTGAAAAAGAAATAAAACAACTCAAAGAATATCGTCTTAGATTAACAAAGTCGGAACACGACTTAATAAAAGAGATACGCCTTTCAGAAGGTAATGGTTTAAATAACGTCCTTGTTATTGGTGATTTACACGAACCATTTTGTTTAGATAAATACTTACAATTCTGCATTTCAAAATATGATGAATTTGACTGCAATGAGGTGGTGATGATTGGTGATTGTTTGGATAACCATTTTGCCTCATATCACGAAACATATGGTGGAAATGAATTAATGACAGGTGCTGACGAATTAGATTTGGCGGTAAAAAGAATAGCACGTTGGTATAAAGCATTTCCTAAAGCTACTGTTATTATTGGAAATCACGATAGAATGGTTATGCGTAAAGCACAAACATCTGCTATTCCTAGTAAGTGGATTAAAAGTTATAAAGAGGTCTTAGAAGTGCCTGGTTGGAATTTTGTTGAAAGATATGTAAAAGACGGAGTGCAGTATTTACACGGTGAGGGTGGAACAGCAAGAACTAAATGCAGAGCAGATATGATGAATACGGTGCAAGGACACTTACACACACAAGCATATTGTGAACACTATGTGGGTCAAAATTTTAGAGTATTTGGTATGCAGGTTGGTTGTGGTATTAATCACGAAACTTATGCAATGGCTTATGCTAAATACGGAAAGAAACCAGCTATAGGTGCTGGTGTCGTTTTGAATAATGGAAAATTACCTATAAATTTGTTAATGGAGTTATAACTAAACTATAATATATGGCAAAGCATATTTACAGCGAAAATTTAAAACTTGGTGCATATTATACTTATGATAAAAACAACAATAAAGTATATGATTTAAAAACTATGCGACAAGAGTTTAAAGAACTAATAGAGAAGTTGAAAAAATAGAGGGCATCTGCCGTAGGTTTTTATGTCAACTCCAACCTGCGATTTGAGTTCAGCAGGTGTCCTTCTATTGCCTAATAATCCCATTCAGCATATTCTTCTGCTGTTTTATAATCATACAATTTTAAACTATATTCTTTTACGGTAGCATATTTTAATTCGCCGTTTCGTTTAGTATAGCGTGTTTGCACTTTAATATATTCTGAAGCTATATCTACACCTTCTTTACGTAAATCCCTTATAACGCCTTGTAAGTCCATTATACCGCATTCTATCATTGCTTTACGTGTTGTTAAATTGCCTTGCGTTCTTAGGTAGTCGTAAACTATCTGCTTGTGCGTACCTGCTTTAAATTCGTTCATAATTAATTTTTTATTGTGTGAACACCTATTGCTTTAAAATACATCTCGTTGTTTCCGAGTTCAATTAAGAAATCATCGAGTTGTGTTTCCGTGCCTTTAAATTTTATATATCCAGAACCATATTGAATATCGCATACATTTAAATATGGAATAAGACTGTCTTTTTCTATAACACCGCCAAAATATCCTTTACCGTCTATTCTAAATTCTTTAATTTCTTCGTCCTCATCATCATCGTAAGTATCACAATGTTCTTTACACTTTGCACAAATACTGAGTTCCTCCCAATATCTTGCACTACAACAACAGCTTCTAATCATTTTTAATAAATTTTTCAAAATACCAAGTTGGGTCTAACCTGCTATTTATTAGTTTATACTCAGGGTTATTTGTTTCAAACATAATGGCACTTTTCATACCATCTGCTGTTTCTGTATTAAATTCTTTAATATGTAGTTCCATAATTATTTAATCTTTTTAATCTTTATATTACCGTAAAGGAATTGGTCGTACTTTATAAAATCTTTGTCGTATTTATTATCTTTATCTAATTCCAATAACTCATTTACAAATTCACTTTGTTTTTTATTATATTTCTCTAATCTTTTTAGTTCTTCTACTAACTCTGCAAAAGTCCAGTCTTTAAAATCTTCCATAATTATTTCAATTTATTTATAACACTATCTAATTGAGAAACATAATCTATTGCTGATTGTTTATCTTTTTCATTTATTTCTCCATTAATCCATTCATTAAACCTTTCCTTTTGTGCTTCTAATGCACTTATTGTTATAACAGTTTCTAATGTTGTTAATTCTTTTTTCATTTGTATTGTTTTTAATTATTAATATACTGTAAATATAAACATTTTTTTATATACAATGCAAATTATATTAAAAAAACTTTATAAGTTATTAACATTTGTATTGTTAATAAGTATAAAAGATTTTTTTTGTGGTATCAATTATTTTTGTTATAATTGTACTTTAATTATAAAAATTATATTATGAACCAAAAACTAAAAGGACAGATAGAATATGCAATGTTCAAGAATAAGATTAATAAGAAACAATTAGCTTCTTATATGAATATGTCATATCCTACAATGTTATCAAAAATTGAAAGTGCTGACACTTTAAAAATAAGTGAAGCTGTTAGATTATGTAGAATACTCGATATTGAATTAAGTGAATTGTTAACTATTAAATAAATACTATGGAAACAAAGAAAGATATTTTAAATAGATTATTTATAGAAAATAATTTAACAAGTGAGGACGTGTTTTCACATAAACACTACAAAATCATCACTAGAAATGGCGTTGATAAGATTATGTCAAAAAATTCTATTAATATAACTTATGAATTAATATATAATTCGCCTGACCTGAAATATGTTATAATAAAAGCAACGGGAAGTATGGGCGACCAAGTTATAGAAACATTTGGTGAATGTTCACCTCAAAATAATTCAAACAGTTATGGAGTTTCAATGGCAGAAAAAAGAGCAAAATCAAGAATTTGTTTAATGCTTTGTGGCTTGTATGCACAGGGTGGTGTATTTTCAGAAGATGAAGCAGACGCATTTAAAAGAAGTAATAATTAATAAATAAATAGATATGTATAAAATTAGAGGTGAAATAACCAACATAGAAAACGAAAACATAAACACACAGAAAGGTGATTTTGTTAAAAAATTAATAACGATTGAAGAAGCAGATAGTGGATTTAATCATATACAACAATTTGAAATCTTTGGCAAAGAGAAGATTGATACGATAGAACATTCAAGAAAACTATCAACAGGTCAATATGTTAATATAGATTTTTATATAAAGAGTAGAGAATATAAAGGTAAATTCTATAATACTTTAATGATTAAAGAAGTTATGATTGAGGATAGTTCAGCAAGATTAGCA
>VTLG01007127.1_pt1 | contig 21267 bp, 17 predicted proteins | sample 4694571 | NCBI WGS metagenome assembly VTLG01 (sample SAMN12604809, study PRJNA352737) | marine metagenome | biome: ENVO:00000447; feature: ENVO:00000209|ENVO:00000569|ENVO:01000036; material: ENVO:00002151; isolation source: viral sequences binned using virsorter ... | reverse complement strand
GACAGTGCTGCAGGGTTTCCGGAGAACACGTCATTCATTGGCTCTAGTCCAGCCAGGGTTGAACGTGCAGTGATGTTTGTACTGATCAGGAAGCCGAGTTTGGATAGTGTTGTCTGTAGATCATTCTGCTCAATAGAGTCAAAGTGATCCATTACATCAGATACAAGAGCAATGAAGTCAGATACTGGTCCCATACCATCGTATGAATACCAGTTACCGTCCCATCCTTGGTAAGTGCGAGATTTCCAACCAAGCTCTGTACGTACTCTTTGGCGTTCTTTATCGAAGTGACCATTGCCACGTAGGCGATCATTCATGAACATACCAACAGCTCCAGCGATTACCATGGAACCAACAGCTTTACGTCCTCTAATCTCAGCCTTCAACGTATTGAATGCTTGTTGATCTAGTTTGGGGTTACCTGTCCACTCAATACCTTTAGACTGTAGAATTTCCTTTATTTCATCAGTAGTAAACTTCTGTCCAGGAAGAGCAATCCTGTTGTAGTCTTTTAGGAATACAGAGATAGGACTGTACTTATTTGTCATGGTAATCATGTTCGCAGAAGTACGCGGGAACATGATGAATGGCTTGAGGAATGGCTTCTCAGAAATGAATTTAGAGATGGCCTGTACCCCACTATTGTCAAGGTTCAAAGCAATCTCTCTACTGGCATAATCAACTGCTTTATCAGTAATCATTCCAGACTTATCAAACATGCTGTTATAGAGTTCATCTTCAGCTTGCTTGAGTGTTTTACCAGATAGATCACCAGACCCTTCGATATACTTATCCCATGCTCTACCACGGGCTTCACCTACAGCAATGAATGAACGAGTAAATCCATCCAATGCTGTCATTGCATTAGTACCAAATCTTAGGAATGGATGATTACCTAAGTCGTGAAGAGTCTCCGCCATGTTGTACAGAGCCATAGGACCTAGTTCTCCTTTACGTTCTGCAGCTTGTGCATAGGAAAAGAGAACATCCATGGTCTGCTCATTCTTCAGAACAAGGTCATCCCGCATGATGTAGCCTACAGAATTAGGATCAGTAGAAGCTTTACGGAATACCATATTCATATGCTTCAATGACTTCTGGAAAGTATCAGTGAATGCACTGTATTGATACCAACCACGACGCACTGTCTTCCAATCTCCAGATACAGCCGCACCTGCCATCACAGTAATAGGCTTGGAAAGCATGCCTCCAAGGTTACCGAACGCAGCTTTAACAGGAGTTGATATACTTGTTAGTACAGAGTTATAGATATTGGACCATGCACCCTGAACAAGTTGGTTGGGAATCTCAGGCATATTATCGATAAAAGCTTTATCGATAGCAGTTAGACTCTGCTCCATGAAAGTGTTCAGTTTGCTAAGAGTATTGATGTCACCATCAGAGAACTCCCATGCCATTTGTAAGGGGACCAAGAACTCAGGACGTTCCTTGTTCATCTCCCTCAGAGTCTGAATTGTAGTTTCAGATCTCTTGACAATATTCTTCAGAGCATCATCAGAGGTATCTTTTGCAGCCTTAGCAGCATCAGTAAGTTGACGAGGATTACCAGAGACACGTTTCCATGTATTCAGGAAGTTAAGCTTAGAGCCAGCGTTATAAGCCGCTAGACCCTTCTCAACCATTAGGTACTGCAAACGATCCAGGATCATTTCCTGAGCCCTTCCAACAGCTTCTGTGCCCTCCATATAGCGAGCACCTTCAGCAATATCAGAGACTTGTCCTCCTAGTGATGTAGACAGGTATGCAGCAGCTTTGTCCAGATCTGGGTTTACATACTCCTCCATATAGACTTTGATAGCCTTCATGGCAGCGTTATAACCAACGTCATCAAGAGATGGGTTACGAGTACTCATAGCACTAACGCCATCACGGTACTCATCTAGGACAGCTTTCATCGTTCCAGTGTCCATCCTTGGATCGACAAGGATTTCAGCAAGCTTGGTACCAGCTTCATCAATCTCATCAAAGGTGATCTTCTTGCCACTAGCCAATTCAGCTGAATACTTACCAGCAGAACGGATATGATCCTTGATCATCTTGACGACATTACGTCGTGTTAGGTCTTCAATTCCTAGACCAAACTTAAGTGCACCTTCTGTGATAACACTACCTAATCGTCCATATCTAGAGTCAATATTCTTCTGTGTACGTACAGCATCTACAGAAGCACCTACAACTCCATGACGATCAACGGACCTTGCACCCATTTCAGTAGCATCATAACTATCCGTTAGACCAGGGACAGGTGAATCAAGATCAACATTGCGAGATAGCTGTTCCTTTGCAACTTCGTCTAGGGCATCCTCTCTAGCCTTAGCACTGGTTTCAAATGCATCTTCAGGAGTAGATACCTCAGGAGTCTTCTCTCCTTTGAAGTAGTTACTAGCTAATTCATTTTCAGGAATATAACTAGTAAAGTTCTTGGTACCTTTAATGGCATGCTTTAAGGCAATAAAGCCACTGAAAAGGTCACTGAAGATACCCATCATTGCACCTTCACGGACTGTCTTCTCTCTCTTTAATTCAGGAGAATCAGAGTCCAGTGTTGCCCAGTCATCACTAACCCATTGAGTAGATAGTGGGAACATCTTCTTGACACTGCCAAGGAAGTTGTCATCCTTCTGACTTAGATCACTTGTCCAGTCAACACCTACACCAACTCCAGTACTGATACCAGCTTCACCAAGCCACTTAACAAGTGCATTGTTACCAGCTTTATGTCCAACCTTACCGTGTACCTTTTTACCTCCTTTAATTCCAGCCCTAGAAAGAAGCACTGTAGGTACGATGATTGAGGATAGCTCACGTACAGTCTGTGCTAAGTCATTCTGTGCTTTAGGTAGCTTAGGGATGTCGACCTTAGGAATTAAGTTGACCGCATCGACAAGAAAATCAGCGCCCCCAGCAATAGGTGCACCTCCCATTTCACGGCCGAAACGTAAGTAATCACCAAGATCAGCTTTGCCTTCAGCGAGCTGAGGAAGGAATTGATCATCTGATGACTCCTCTTTTTCAGGTTGTGCTTGTTGTGGTTGCTGTGGGGTAGGTTGTTGTGGTTGCTGTTCTCCTTGAGGAGCAGACTGTTGTGGCTGTCCTTCTTCAGGAACAGTCGTAACCATACTGTTTTGACGAGCCTGATCTGCTTCTATTTGTTGTAAGACAGAATTATCTAAAGGCTCGTATTGTTGTTCTTCGTTGTCCATAATTACGAACCTCTATAACGCTGCCAAATTTTTGCAGTATATTGCTGCATGTTTGGATATTGACCGCCATAGCCTCCGCCATAACGAGGGTTATTCCAGTGCTGAACAGCGCCTGGACCGCCATACCACTCAGCTGCAATCATACGAATGATCTGCTCTTCACTCCTCCCAGGAATAGCGTAGCGCTGATACATCTCTCTGAATTGACCATCAATAACTGCATCTTGAGCAGCCCTGTTGTATCTAAATTCAGAAGGTGACATAGCACGACCTAAGTGCTTAAGAGTCCAAGGTCCTACGTTTTCAGGCATGACCTGACCTAAGCCAATGGCACCACTATGTGGGTTAACTACGTGGTAGTCTCCCCCTGACTCTTGACTAATGATCGCTGCACGGACTCTGCTAACAGGGCGATCAGGTACATACTGAGCAACAGAAGAGCGAACAGGTAACTCAACCCCCGAGAAACGATTGAATTGGTTTTGGGTAGCAACCCCACTAAAGAGGTTATCAAGGAATCTTCGATATTCAGGAGTCGCGTTCTTACGTTGTTCAAGTACTTGCTCTGTATTGGGTAATGTACCAAGACCTAATGCTTCCATCTGACGGTTAATAATTTCTAAGGGACTCTTCCTGTGGTAAAGCGCCCATCGGACAATTTCCTGAGGAATAGTGAATCCGGGCTTACCATAGTTATCTTTGATATTTTGAAAATACTCTTCGTTGCCAAACAATCCAGGGGAATCTAAATACTTATTAGGCATAGCCTGAGCAACACTATTGATGTGCCGCAGGTTTGCATTCAAAACCCTAGTATTATCTATAGTTGCAGTTCGATCATGGAAGTTGTTAAAGCCTTTCCCATTTGGATCGATATAGAAACGAGAAGCAGGATTAACTTTATCCTTATCAAACTGGATTTGAAATTCGTTATAAGCTTGATCCGCAGCAGCATCTGGATCCGTACCGATACGTATCAGTTCTTGTGTACGCAGTAGCATTAACTTTTCATAGTGCTCAGCAACTCCTAGTGCTGCTTCACCCATTGACTGATCAGGCAGTAGATTAATGCCTGGCTGTCCTTTGATATATTGAGTAAGTCGCTTAGTCTTAGATTCTAGACCGCCTACTTTCTTCCATGAATTCTCTTGGTTTATTGCAATAGGCATAAACCTTTCCCTGATCCGTGGTCCATACTGTTCCACATCAGCAACCTTAAGGATTCCAAGTGCTTGCTTCATTTGTAAATCTGAAACAGCAGCTGCATATCGTGCAGCATCACCACTTACATATGGATCATTCTTTAGATTGGCAATGACTTGGTCAGGACCTGTGTAGATACCATTTTGCTGAGCAAACTCAGTGAGATTTTTCTCAAGTGCTTCGATGTCACCAAGTGAAGCATCCTCACCTAACTGTTGAATACCCTTATCTCGGAGATCTGTATACTGCATTTGTGCTGTATTACGTTGATCAGTCCAATTCTTCCGATCTTGCTCTAGTGCATCATCATAGATAGAATCAAGCTGACGACCATAAAGTTCACCGTAGGTCCTGTTCTTTGGATCACCAGGGATAACTTGTCTGGCAGCAGAAGCAAGTAAGGGAGTAATATCTTGACCATTATCAGACATCTCTACAAGTACTGTTCTGACCTTTTTCCAGGCACCTCTCATACCAATAGCAACACCATCTTTGGTATTAGTTGCAAGGGTATTTAGTAGGTGACTGAATGCAAGCGGGTCAGTTGCGTGGGTATCTGCGAAGTGACCAAAGGCCTCTGTCTCTCGCATAAAGGATTGCTCGTCAGCCTGCTGCTTTTGGTGTTGAGCAGATAGACGTGCATCTTGTTTCTGCATTTCTGGGAATGCATGCTCAGCCAGGACACCTTTGTCCATGACATGCATACCAGTTAGTTGCATATATTCTTCACGAATAAATGCACGTGCTGCAGCGTACTCTCGATTAGTTTTGTTAGGCTTATTGAGTGCTAGCTGCTTACCATCAGGTAGAGAGATAACACGGTCTGATTGCAGCTGTTGCTGTACGTGTGTGTTGTAGTTCAGACCGTAGTGCTTAGCAGCAGCGATTTCATAACCACGCTTACGACGACCCCATAGATCACCGTATCTACTGGTTACATGAAATGGTGCTCCTTTCTTTTGAGCATCTAAAGCCAGCTCTTCAGAAGCAGAGTCGAGTGCACTCAGTTGTGACTCGTTCTGTAAGTACTCTGAGCGGGCTGCCTCGCGGGCTGCAAGGTCCTCGAAAAAGATTGAGGTACCTGCGGCCTCTTCATGCTCATTCCATACCTCTCCTGCCTTTGTGAGAAACTCAGTACCAGCTTCAGTTAGGCCTAGTAACTGCTTCATCTGTAGATCCTCTACAAGCTTTTTGCTTTCAAGGATCTGCTGCTGAGTTCTCATATCATCCATGCGTGCTTTGGCATGGATCTGCATTTCATTTAATTGTGCCTGTTGATTTCGCCTTAGCTGAGGAGTTGTATCCGGTGCTTGTAAGGGCTGGAAACCTTGATTCCCAGAAACCGGTTGAAATACTAACTGCTCCTTAAAACCTTTAGGTTGTACCATTGTTTATCCGAAGAAAGATGATAGTCCTCCAAGAGCATGTTTTGCCCCGATCATTAGACCGCTGTTTTTAGGCATAGAAACTCTTGGTTGTTGTAGTGCTGGGGGTAATTGTTGTTGTTGATATACAGGTAGTTCTAAAGGAGCAGTTGCTCTTAGATTTGCACCTCTACGTTGTAGATCAATGTTAGAATATTTAGTGTTAATAGCTCTACCTTGTGCCTTACCTTTTTCACGCATCTCTCCCATCTGACGACCAAATGCTCCGCTAGTTTCTTTAGCTGCAGCAAGATCAAAGCTACGACCACGATTACCTTCGTTAGCAGCAGCGTTAGAACCTTGGGCTCTAATGAGCTCAACTTGCATTCTCTGTTTCTGAAATCTAGCTTGTTGCATCTGCTCAAATTCCAGATGCCCGGTATCCATATAAGCTCTATTAGCACTTTCATTATTGAAAGCTACTTGCTTTTTAGAGATACGTTCCTCAGCAGCTCGTGTTTCCCGTGCATGCCGATTCTGTGCAGCAATTCGTTCGTTATCAATTGCACGCTGCTGAGCAGCCATTGCATCTGAATGTTCAATTTCTCGATTCTTTTGATCAATCTTCAGCTTCATGGAGTTGTACTCGCCGAAGGCGCTTACAATAGAGTCGGCTGCTTGAAGACCAAAGCCTATAGGGTTAGCAGATATAGCTGTCTTAAAGGCACTGAATAAGCCTCCTGCTTTTGAGGCTGGTGCTGGAAAACCTGAGAATGACATCAAGCCCTCCTATAGAATCGTTTGTTATATTTACCTTCCCAGTCATATCCAAGAACAGAGATAGGATAAGGTGACTCACCTTCAATACTGATAGACAGGTTCTCGTTTCGTTGATACAGCGGGACAGTATGTGTTGCCCTGGATTGCATGTTAACTGTGTTTAGATTGTATTCATTAGGTTCAGTCACCGTAACCGTATGAACAAACTCTGGAATACCTAGGATGTTGATTCGATAATCAACAGCACCTGTTAGTCCAAGCTTGACTTTTAGTCGGTGAATTACAAGGTCAGCAATATCATCATTGGTTACTGTATCTCCCTGTACTTTATAGACAAAGATCTTAGGAAGTTTCAGGTCCATCTTATATGTATAACCAATGAAGATGTCTGTACCTCTTAGGTCAGCATTAATTTCTACGTAGCCATCTGTGACAGCAGCGTTGTAGAGTTGTCCATCAGTAGTCACAAGTACAGTTACATTCTTCCCACTAATAGGTAGGTAAGGTAAGTATACTTTTGTCTTATCATTCTCGTAAATACGATGTGGATTTTCTACAAAGTAGTCCAAGAACACATCAGTCTTCTCACCAGTTGGAAGTGTCAAAGAACCTTCACTACTGGATTGGTTCATATCATGAGAAGATAGAGATACATCAGAGCCATTCTTTGTGACTGTATACAAAGTACTTGTATCAAAGAATTGATGACTAAGGTTTCCGTTTAATGTCCATCGGTACCAAGAGTTGACTAGCTTCTCTTCTCTTGATTTAGTAAGGAATCGATACTGATAAATATCAGAACTGCCTCGTGTACCCAAAGAAACTACCGATAGATCAGGGGATACAGTGAAGCTATCTACAGTGCTTGGAATCAGCTCAGGTACAACGTTAGTGACATCTTGCATTAAAGGAGGACGATCAAGGCTGATGTCATTCAGCTCAAAGATCTTTGTCCATTGTGGGGATTTAGATAGAAATGCTTGAGTCGTACCAAACGAAACGGCAGAAATTTTTTCGTCACATTTATAATAGCTTAAGCTATTGATCTTAGCTGTCTTTGGTGACAGGATATCAGAGTCAGTTGATAGTAGGAACTGTTCATTAGCAGCATACAGAACCAAGCCAACACTGGTTGGTAATGCATACTTCAAGAATACAGGATTGGTACCAGCTGCTGAGATATCAATAGGATCATCATCTGCAGTGACTTGTGCTGTTGTATGCCACAGGTTGAAGAAGTCACCTGCCTTACTGAGGAAGATGTTACCTCCTGCTAGCAGGCCAAGACGGTTCCTGTAGAAGAAGATCTTAGAGATTTCAATCCCGCCTTCAGTATCTGTATGAGGCTCAGTATCATCCCACTTCTTATTCTCAATAAAGCTAGGTACTGGATTTGTATTCTCATCTCCTACCTTACGATCATCCCAGGTAATAGGTGCAAACTGAAAGACCCCATTCGCATCACGAGTGAGCATATGAGGCATAGTAGTTGGATCAATCTTGTGAGTAACACGTGGTGCTACATCCTCACTCCAAGTACCAATACCTCCTGTACCATTCTCAGCTGTAAACTTGACATACATGTCATCGATGTCGATTGAATTTGTATTAACAATCTTTATTCGATATCCATTAGGTGCTTGTACAGGGAGCCTTGAAACATTTTGAGCTTCAGTCTGTATTTGATAGAGATAGTTTGCATTATCCCCAAGTGTTATATCTATGTCATCTCCATTGTCGTCTTTCAAATGAACTGTAGTACCGTACTGAGTGGCCTCCCAATCGGCTTGAGCGTTTAATACATCCTTTAGATTTTTAGCAAACGTAACAGGATTAGCATTGTTAGTGACTGACAGTGGGTTCTCAGTATCACCATTTACCACAACAGAAAGGGGAGCACTGGTACCACTTTCAATTACAAATAATGTTTCTGATCTATCAGTAACAGAAGTAAAGTCAGCTTCCTCATACTTCATCTTTGGAGTAACTTTTTTATTAACGACAAACGTCGTGTCATTCAAAGTTAGGAGATCAATGTCATCAGGAGTTGCGTTATCCTTAGTGAGGTAGTTACCTGTTATCGGAATTAATGCTGGGTATGCGTCACTGTAAGTTTTAAGAGATAAAAACCTTTGTTGAGTAGCAGGGAACCAAGTACTATTATCAGTAGGATCTGCTGGAGCATCATGAGAGTAGGTAATTACAAACGAGGGGTTACCATCAACATCATTAGGAATATCATTTGACACATTTGGGTTTTCAACGACAATGGTATTACTCCCATTCATGTTGCCAGTATCAGGATCTGCAACGACATAGAAAGAATTAGCATCAATATCTATAATATAAGACGCAGACAAATTTGATGATGCTATAAGCTGTGCTCTGTTTTTGAGAGTTGCCATCCTTACTTCATGGTCGGTATAGTGATCCCAATCATCAACGAACTGTTGATGTGTAGTAGATGAATTTGGCGCTACATAAACCTTGGAAGCTATTCGTGTCAAAACAGTATTATTTTCGTCAATAGCTTTCCCAGTTGATACAAATTTCATGGCAATGAATCCTGAGTCAAATCCTTTTGCTGCGCCATAGAGTCCTAAAGCAATGTCATATTCTGCTTGAGCTGTATCAACATCAGCTTGTGTTTTAGTGGCAGCAATAGTCTTAATCACTGGCCAGATACGGTAGCCATGCTGTGCAATCAGTGGGTACTCATCTGTACGTTCATCACCTTCTTCAATACTATAATCATCTGGGAGAGTAGATGCACTACTAATGACTACATCATCTACTTTTACCGTGTATGTACCATCAGACTCTAGAAGGACACCAGATCGTAACGATGAAACTACTTCACCAATTGGATACTCATACAGTGGATTACCTTCTGAATCCGCACCATCACCATATCGAATATCGAATAACTTTTGAGATGTAGGCTGGAGTCCTGCAAGTGCTTCAGCTAAAGCCTTCTCTTTCTGTTGAAGAGTTTCCTTGGCAGTAACAAGATTATTCAATGCAGTATTATAATTATCTATATCAGCTTTATTAGCACCATCACCCATATTTACTGGAGCTACATTACCAGCTTTACGGAGAAGTGTATCGTTATCAACTACATGCCATATACGAAACCTACCTTCATATATTTGTCCTACATATTTTTCGGTTGGATCTCTAAGGATTGAAAACCACTTACTACTATCATCTTCTTTAGCGTCCTTCAGATTAGCCAGGTATTTACTCCCAGGCCTTTTCAACATGCCAAGGGCAAAGTCAGGATATACATTTACTGCATCCGTCAATTGACCTGGCCGCTTCCGGTTATCGGGTTGTTGAGAGATTCCAGATAGTAGATTAGGAATAGACTGGGAGATACTTGTCATCGTTTCAGAGCATCAAATGGTTGGTAACTGTTGTAATAGGTTTGTTGATCTGTATAACCAAAGATGCTGTAGTCACCTTGGTTGCATTCATATTCATTAGCAGTAGCACGAGCAAGTGCTTCCTGCTCTGCAAGTAGTTGATTGATTTGAGGATCACCAACCAATTTAATAGCTACCATTCGTGCAGCTTTAGCAGTGATCAAAGCTTGTACCGGAGGAGGTACTTCTTTGAAGTCGAAGTGATAAAGAATATCTAGGTGAAGGTCTTCATTGAAGACAGAACTATGACTAACTCGATCGTACAAGACTTGGTAGTCTACGTTATCAATTGTTTCTGTACGTCGTACAATATCGTACTTGTAGAAGTGTTGCATCTTATTAGCGTCAACACTTGTAGCATTGGTTGGGTAGAGAATCTTGTTTGCAAGTGCACCATCTGCTTGACGTTGAGTCAACACTTTGGCTTCAGTATTAAAAGCCCAACCCTCCTGTTGTACCTGACGGTTAACTTCACGGAGAGTACTAAGAACAATGGATACCTCAGGGTTCACCATGTTCAGTGTGGTGACAGGTGCCTGTCCCACGGAGCTAAGTATTTGGTTAACGGCCTCTAGTTCGGTAGAGACTGCATCACTAGGAAAAGACATGTCAATTAGATAAAAAAAAGGGGACCCGAAGGTCCCCCATGTATGCGACGATAGTTACTCGATAGTTGCCGAGTATAGCTTTATCACTCGTAGCCAGCGTTATTAGAAGCAGTCTGCGTAGTACCAAACTGAGCAGGCTTAGTAGCACCAACGAACAGCTCACAAGCAGCAGCAGGATTCAGGTAATCAGCACCCATAGCAAGACGACCGAGGATAACGTCACCCTGATAAATCACGGAGACATCACCGGAAGTAGTCTGTACTTGAGGAGCAATACCTTCAACACAACCAGCAGCTTCGCGCTGGAAGATAAGACCGCAGGAGTTAGAGAAGTTTGTGTTTGCACCATAGTCATTACGGGCACCAACGTCGGTACCAGTGACTCGGTTCTGGGTTTCCATCGCAACTTCAACGTGGTCACCAGTGTTACCAGGATTCTCTACACCGGGATCAAGGTCAGTATCATTAGAACCTTCACCTGTATTAGGAGTATCATACTTAGTACCATACTTACCCAAGAACGGAATGTTCATGGACTTGTAGATCTTGATACCAGCAACTTCCATGACACCTTTGCCGGACTGCAGTGCATTACCGCCAACGTCACGGTTGATCAGTTCACTAACACCAATAAGGTTACCGCTTGAATCTTTCTTCTGTAGCAGTGCATAGAATTGACGTGGGTTGAGCACAGCCACACGGCCGTCTTGGCTCACTCCCTTCTCGTCCATAGCTGCAGCAGCATTATAGAAAGCTTCGATAAGCTTGTTAGAGTCATAGACATCAGCAGCAGCTGTTCCGACGCTGATCTGAGTACCGCCTGGCTCTTCGTAGTTACTCGCCTGTACTGGGCTCTTAGCACGAGCACCACGAGTAATGGCACGGAAGATCATCCGGTCATATTTCTCGGCCAGTGCATAGCCGATCTTGCGTGAGATCTCAGAGCGCAGATCGTAGTGAGACAGGACCTCGTCCAGCTCGTATACGAATGCACTGGAGATCAGAAGGTCATCACAAGTGATGGTCTTCTCTGCCACAGGAGGACGACCGTCACTATCACCCATGATGCTGTTACCAGGAGTGTGGTACTCAGCAGTTGTCCGGCCTGTGTAGATGAATTGAAGACTACGACCATTCTTGAGGGTCCGCTTCATAACAAGATCGCGAGCGATCGTATTACGTTGGAAACCCTTAAACATTTCACCGCTGAATAGTTTCAGCAGTAGGGCACGCTCTTCACCAGTAGCAGTTACAGAACTGTTTAGAGCAGCTGGTCTGGTAAGCGAAGCGGGTAGCCCACTTGATTGAAAATCAGACATTAAATTAAATAGAGAGTTGTTATTTACATCTCCCTGAACGTTCAAGGTTGTTCGTCTATCCGAACCGTCTAGACGGCAAGGGGTATCCGCGTACGGGCCTTTGCCAATGAAGAAGGGGTCCGACTCTGAGGTGCCCCTTCAACACTTCACGCTAAATCAAGCGGGAAGTTATGTGCGTTGCGTTCGTGCATCACCTCAAAGCCGAGGTTGGCACGGTTCAATACATCAGCCCAAGTGCTAACGACTTGGTTCTGTGTATCAACAACTGATTGATTAAAGTTAAACCCGTTCAAGTTGAACGCCATAGTACTGACACCAAGTGCAGCACACCAAATACCAACAACAGGCCAAGCAGCCAAGAAGAAGTGGAGGCTACGGGAATTGTTGAAGGAAGCATATTGGAAAATCAAACGACCAAAGTATCCGTGTGCAGCTACGATGTTGTAGGTTTCTTCCTCTTGACCAAACTTGTAGCCATTGTTATGACTCTCTGATTCAGTTGTTTCACGTACCAAAGAGGACGTGACAAGAGATCCATGCATCGCGCTGAAAAGACTACCGCCAAATACACCAGCAACCCCCAACATGTGGAAAGGATGCATGAGAATATTGTGTTCTGCTTGGAAGACAAGCATGTAGTTGAAGGTACCTGAAATACCAAGTGGCATACCGTCAGAGAACGATCCCTGACCGAAGGGGTACACCAAAAATACGGCGGCAGCGGCTGCGACCGGTGCTGAGTAGGCAACACAAATCCAAGGCCTCATTCCAAGTCTGTAACTAAGTTCCCATTCTCGTCCCATGTAAGCAAAGACACCGAGAAGGAAGTGGAATACAGTGAGCTGATATGGCCCTCCGTTGTACAACCATTCATCAAGTGTGGCTGCTTCCCAGATGGGGTAGAAGTGAAGACCGATTGCATTGCTTGAAGGCACCACGGCACCGGAGATGATGTTGTTCCCGTACATGAGGGAGCCGGAGACTGGTTCACGAATGCCATCGATATCTACAGGAGGTGCGGCAATGAATGCCATTACAAAACAGGTTGTTGCAGCTAGTAAGCAAGGGATCATGATCACCCCAAACCAACCAACGTACAAACGATTCTGGGTACTTGTTACCCAATTACTAAATGACTCCCACGCTTCTCCGACTGAATTACGGGGGAGTGTCTGAGTCAAACTATTCATTTGTGTTACCAAATACTTGCATTAAACTTTAATTAGTTTCCTTTTTTACTGTATACAACGCCGCGATACTTCAGCTTAGAAACCTTCTCGGCTTCTTTCTGCTCACGTACGCGAGCTTGCAGTTCAACATTAGGCATGTTAATCTCCATTGAAGTACCACATCCCCGTTCCATGATGTGGCGTCATGCGTCCAGCATGAAAGTTTCTTCAAGTACTATTCTCTGCAAGCACTCTTTCAAGTGAAAATAAATTTCTTGTTCGATAGGATCGCCGCCGGGCCATTTGTCATATGCAAACTGCACAGCTTTGAGTAGCATTTTCAAAGAGCTTGCTGGGATCTGCAACTCGTAGATGTTTTCTTCCATGAGGATGAACGTACGTCATTTAGAAACTGTACTTAACTCCGGTCTTGGCACCAACACCCAGACCTTCTGTCTCTAAGCCTTCAGATGTAATGGCAGAAACTTCACCGTAAACGGAAAGATTCTCAGTCACATCAACACCAAGTCCGACCTTACCAGAGGCTGCGCCGACTTGTTCAGCATCATCAGGGAATGAGACTGCTGGTCCTCCCTGGATGTACCAACTTGAGCTATCACCAAGGGAGCTTTCATAACCTACGTGTGTCTCTAGCAAAGCACCTTGGAAATCTTTCCCAGCCCAGCCTTGATTGGCTTCGACATTCAGGTAAGGACCTGCAAGTGCAGGTACAGTAAAGGTAGATACAGCGAAGGTAGAAAGAATGAGTTTGTTAAACATGTAATTAAGTAGTTTGTATAGTTACCAATTGAGATCTGATTGTTGAAGCTTAGCGATTACATCACCACGATATGCCTCATCATTTTCGTAACGAGGATCACTCATGGCTTGAATCAACTCAGCTTGACTGCGGAAAGTATCGACTGCCCTAGCAGGTTTACCTTGTAGCATTTCGCCTTCAGTTCCTACAGCATCAGCGTACCTATAGGAGAGTGCTTGAAGTGCAAAGTTGATTTGAGCTACATTGCCACTATCCATTACAGCATCGTAGGCATCAATCTCTTGTTGAGAAAAGTTTGTTCTAGCCCAGCCAACCATATTTTGATAGGACTCTTCCCCGCCAACACTTTGGAAGACAGTACTTAACTCACTGTCTGACAAGTCACGGGATGTAGATGTGGGGTTATTACCAGCCATAGCCTCAAACACATCACGTGCATTGAGACCTTCGATAGCTTCAGCCATCTCTGCAGTTAGTTCCCCTGTTTCTTGATAGCTATTCACAGCATCGTAGAACCAGTCAGAACTTTCTTCAGAAGCAGCTTCAGCTTCTGGCTCATCATTTGATCCAAGCTTCTTTTGTAGTTGTAGATAGGCGGCTTCCAACTCAGCAGCACTGTTGTATTTACCAGCAAGCTTCTCGTTCTGAGCTGCTTCTAGTTCTTCACCAATGCGGAGAGAATCTGCCTCTTCTGCAGCTTGTGATTCCATCACTTCTGCAGGTACACTATTATCAGATGTAAAAACTTCAGCCATTTGCGTCAGGTGATTCTGGAGGAGGTGCTATATCAGCACCCATAACATTGTTCATAGCAACATCTGCATTTGCATTCTTAGAAGGATCCATCATTGGTGCTGATGCGAGCTGACCTGTTTGCTTAGTCATCTCCATATCCTTCTGCATCTGCAGATTCTGCTGCATCTCTTGTTGTTGTTCTTGCATCGACTTAACGAGGTTCAGAACATCAATACCTTGTGCAGCAGCCAGACGTTTGATTGCTTCGTCTGGATTGAGGTACTTCATCATTGCTTCAGGACCAAGGGTCTGAGCAATAGTCATGATGAAGCTAGTCAAGGACTCTCTATCTTGTCCCCGACCAAGTGCATTGATACCGGCAACAATGGTTGGCTTCACCAAATCCTTAGGGAAGCGAGGGATCTCTCCATTACGTTGAAGTACCAGTAGCTTACGGTTCAGGTAAGGTACAAGGAATTCAACTGTAAGTAGACTGAAGAGTCCGCCAAGCTGTTGCTCTAGTTCAAGTTGAGTAAGACGTACTTCCTCTGCAGTTGTCCGTTCGCTTTGACGTACAGTCAACACAAGGAATGCCTCAGCGATGCGACGCTCAAGCGTTTGCATCTGTTGTAGTGCAGTAGCAAAGTCAGCAGTCTTACCAACCTGTACTACACCAACATCGTCTGGCCGGCCTTGGATGATAGCTCCGTTACCAGCCTTGCTAAGAGTCTGAGGTTTAGTAGTAGCAGAAGGTGATACCAAGAATACAACCTTAGCAGCTGCAGCACTACCCTCAACTAATGCTTGAGAGAGTGCATCAAGTGACTTCAAATCACCAAGGAATTCTTCTACCCTACCTCGTCCGTAGTTCTCTCCATCAACTGCATTGAATCTCAGCACGAGCCAAGGTGATGCAGACTTAGGAGCGGTACCTTTACTGTTTTTAATTACCTTACCAAAGGCCTCTTGATACCATGTCCACTTACTACCTTCTAGCTTGGCGTGAGTGTAAACCTCAACGTCATTGTTGGCAGTATCATATTCATTTCTATCTGTAATATCTTTAGTAAGTGCTGCCGGTAGCAGACTCTTATCAATTAGTTCTTTGGTAACAACTTCAATGACGTTACCATTACCATCCCTTTCAACAACATAACGGTTCAGTGGATAGTGCTTAAGCCCCTCCTTACCCATGTACAGAAGTGCATTGCCTCCAACAACCAAGTGCTTGATTGCTTGGTGAACAGTGACACGATCACTAGATGCAGCGATCGAGTCCATCACCATACGCTCAAGCTTGGCAAAGCTAAGGTCAAGTTCACTCCTTACTTCAGCAGGTAGTTCAGTGCCTAGCTTTTCATCACGAATTTGTAGCTTAAAGAATGTAGTTTGTGGCGGTAGCAAAGCAAGCATAAGCTTACTTGCCAACGTCACACATGCTTTAGCTCCGACTGATTGCCATGGCTGTGTCAGTCGTTTGTTACTACTTCGTGTCTCATCTCTCTTGATGAGGTAAGGAAGCGTTAGTTCACTACACTCTACTGCTGTGTTGAGAAAGGTAGAACGAGCACCACTTAGTTTGTCGTATCTACCTTTTGCTGTCATGCTATTCCTCCAATGTTTAATCCAGTACCTCCAATTCCAAGGGCTGTAGAACCCAATCCTTTATTCAATTTAATACGTAACTTAGAAAGGTTTGTCTTCTGGTCTCTTGGTTTGCGTGCAGTCTCTACCCCTTTGTTTGCTGCTTCAAGGTTTGAACGTGCAGACTGAATTGGTTCTGGTTCTGCAGGCTTAGCCTTAGGATAATAGTAATCATTAGCTGCCTTAATTTCAGCAGGGGTTAATGCAACCCACTTACCATTGACATATCTAGCACCTGTGTAAAGATCACCTTCAGTAATGTTCATTCTTCCTCTTTGATTCGTTGTTTAATCCAATCAATAATACTTTGCTGACCAGCGCGAAACATTATATGGGTGATAACATCTTCAGGCTGTGGCCTACGCTCAGGGAATGTCTGGTCAAGTTCTCCTAGCAAGCCATCAACTGTAAGACCTAATCTATTAAGCATACTGTGGGAGGTTTTGGTTAGCATGTTCAAAGAATGCTGGCATCCGTGCACGACGTGTGTCAGAAAGTTCAGGTGCCTTCCCTTCATACATCAGCCGATCACTAGAATCCAGCCAAAATTTTTTGTCTAAATATTTATCGGTACTTTTACCGAGGGGCTGCATTACCCAATTGATAGTCGCCTTGCGGAGTTTATCAAGAGAAGGACTGACATCAAGCCCCAGCTCCCGAGTAACAAGACTATTGGCAGCCACGTGTACTTGTTCATCTCTACTAATATCAGCGGACGTAGTTCTCATACCAGCGTCACCACAAAACCTAAAGAAGGGTAGTAGGACGAAAAAGATTGAGCGTTCAGCGACCATCGCTTTAACGATAGTGTGATCAGGATGTTCTGTCCACGCATCACGCAGTTTAAGGGCTTCCGCTTCAGCTTTCGGATCAAGGCCCCAAGCAGAGGCGACATAACCCAAAGCGAGATCGTGTTTAATTTCATCTTGGACGTTGGATTCCAAGAGTTCCCTAGCCAAAGATGGAATTTCAGAGGCCAAAGCATCACGGATAAAATCTCCCACAGGTAGTTCCATATGTCTCAAGGCAAGTGCACGGAGCAGAGTTTCCTCCGCTCCCTCCTTGCACTTCCCTTTGGTAGTAGCTACAGGTGTCCATGTTCTTTTGCGGGCTAGTAGTTTTTCGTAAGGATTCATTCTTGACAATCACAATTAACGGTATCTAAAAGGTCTGCAAGATAGTCGTCAACTTCAGCCTCATCAAGAGCTGCATAAGCATCAGACTTATCTTGTGTATCTGCAAATACTTGCAGTGCATAATAAAGAGAAGTCTGGGGGCCGTTTAGCCACTCTTCAATGAACGCATTGTCATAGGTTACAACATCACTCCAAGAGTTGTAGCTGTATCCATGAAGAAGCCCAGTGCGATTGAGCATTTTCATCAGTCCATCAGTGACGCTCTTGTAAACATCCCAACCAACTTCTGATGCAATCTCAACGTTGCCATATTCAAAACTCTCTACACCAAAGGTGCCAGAGTCTCGGTCCACACTCCTAGAAATAGGAGGTGCAATTTCTGGCGTACATGTGTAGCCATCAATATCTTTACTGCGATAACTGCAGCTAGCTGTGGGTGCAATAGCAAATGCACGCTTCATTCCATAGTATCTGGCTATGTCAGCAGAAGCATTGATACCATCATAGAATCGATTAACTAATTCAAAGGCAGGTGATTGAACAACTTCGCCGTTATTGAATTGCTCTAGTGCTCGTCCAAATTGTTTGTAAGTTACGCCGACACGGCGCAAGAGGTTCGCGAGCCCGAGCATCCCGAGCCCGACTTGCTTATCAACTTCAGGGCTGAGGTACTCACCGCTGACTTCAACTCCAGTTGTGCCATGCAGTGCACACAATTCAGACATTCCCTCGATGAAAGCTCTTGGGATATCGTCGAATTCGCAGGCACCCAGATTGACGTGTTGTAGTAAGCAGGTGCCCCTACTTGGCAGATACACTTCAAGGCAAACATTACCTCGTACCCTGTTTCCTTCGTTGTCATACTTAATTTTGTTTAGCCAGATGTCGCCGGACCTAATCCCTTGTAGAAGTTCTTCTTTATACGGGGTCTCTTCCCACATCTTCCAATTAAGATTAATGCATCGCTTGACCCATGGTAATTCATGTCTGGGAGCAGTAATGAAATCCAATACATCCGCGTGGTCAAGATCAAGATGGAGAACACAAGCGCCATTCTTATAATGACCTCCCCTGCGGATGATCTCGTTAAGTGTAGAGTAGATCTTACCGAAAGAGACAGGTCCTGATGCTGTAAGTCCCTTACCATTTTCAGTACCTTTAGGACGTAGGTTTGAAAGATGTACTGCAACTCCTGCGCCATAACGCAGTGCATGACTTACGAATCGCCAGCTTGATTCAATGCCATTGATTCCAGTCATACTGTCGTCCACTACAAAGACGGTGCATGACACCGGCAAGCGTGAATCGGGGTTATCAATCCAGGACTGTACTCGTCCTGTACGGGAAATAAGATTAGGCATTAGACAAGGTCAGACAAATTTGGAGGTTGATAGTTTGGTCCTTTGAGAACCTTTCCGTCCTCGCGTTTAATCGGTTTGCCGTCTTCCCCGAGCTTGGACATATTTGATTTATGGACACGGCGTAGTGCTTGTTCCAAGTCCCAGTTCATGTTCTCAGCGTACTGAGCACAGACATAAACAAGATCGGCTAGTTCTTTAAGGCAAGCTTCACGGTCTTGAGGATGCATCAAAACCATCTGTGTATCAGCAGCTTTGAATTCCTCGAACTCTTCAACGATCAAAGACCTCTGTGTCTCCCTCTGACTCAGGGAGTTCTGTATACCGTAAGCCTGGCGAAACTCGATCGCCTGATTGCTTAAGAGTGACATATTCTAATTCGTTTTGAAGGTAGTGGATTGCTTTTCGTAGGTCAGAATTAATGCTGGCATTATCTTTGTAACCAGCTCTGCAAATATATTTAATTGCATTTCCAAGATGGAAGTTTAGCTTTTGGTCTCGGATGAAGTCCCAGACAGGGATGTTCCCTCTTTCGTAGTAGGCAGGTTGGTGAAGCTTGTGGGCCATTCTTTCACTAAGTTTTTAATTGTATTTGAGAGTGCGTAGTTCTGTCTCTGAAGAGCCAGATAAATAGTAATCAAATCATCACGTTCGACATCAGGATTATGTACTAAATCCTCTATCTGTCTCATCTTAAATTGTTGCTCCATCGTCAGTTCTATCACTGGAGGAGGTAGGGCACCATAAGATTGGTCTTCCGAGCTTGAGGTCATAATCATTAACAGTAAGGATCTTTGCTAGCCGTGCATTTTGTAGAGCAACGTCTTCATCAAGACCCTTCTCTGCGAATGCCTTGACTACTGTCTGCCAGGTATACCCATGCTTTTCAAATAAAGATTCAGCCCGCTTAACTCCAATGCCAGGTACTCCTGAGTAACCATCAGTCTGGTCACCAGCTAGTGTCTGGATTAAATGCCAAGCATCACCTTCTTCTTTAGTGATCTCTACTACTTCATTGAGATCAAATAACATGCCAGGGATTTGACGCATGTCTTTATCGGGTGAACAAATTACATTCCCCTCATGCAGTGTGGCGTAGATCCCCATAGCATCATCTGCTTCAAGGGATGGTAGTTTAATTACCTCATACTCATTCTTGAGTTGTGTGATAACTTTTCGATAGCCACACGGCTTTTTACGATTTCGATGCCCCTTGTAATCCGCAAAAATTTTCTTTCTAAAATTTACGGAGTCACTAAAGAACAGTACTACATCAGGTCTTTCAAATACAAATTGATCCCTGATTTTTTTGATTTCTTTAATTGTATTAGCGTACGCTTCAGAGAATCTACTAACAACCATGATGACATCGTCACCCCAATTGATTTCATCCTCAGCAGCAGCACAACTCTTATAGACTATGTAGTCTGCATCGATAAATAGTTTCAATGTACATCATTCCAGTTCTCACCAATCTTGCCTTCAGCAGCAATGGGAATACGGAGGTTGTAGTACTCGCCAGCCATAGCAGCTGACAATTCCAAATGAAACTTGAGATCTTCAGCCTGCTCAGGATCACATTCGTACTGAAGTTCATCATGTACAAAAGCTAACTGATTACAGCAAAATTGATTGTCATGAGCCATTACTAACCAACGCTTAGCAATAACTCCTGCTCCTGATTGGAGCGCATAATTAAGTGACTTATGTGGGCTATCGACAGCAATCTTACGGCCATCAATAGACTTCACAAAGCCACGTTCTCCCGCAGTCTTTACTGCTTTGAGGAGATCCGATAAACCTTCAATAGCTTCAACATACGCTTTACGTATCTCTTTACCTTTGGATTTAGCTGCAGTACTGTTGAGAGATGAATCATAACTTAGACCAATCTTCTGATCACCGGCCCCATATAAAAATGCATAAGTTACAGTCTTAACTAATCGTCTTGAGATGCCAATCTTGTCTGCATTTACTTGATGGATGTCATCATTAAGGAGGATGTCTGCATATCTACCTCCGTCGTAACGGGCCAGATAGTGAGCAAGCATGCGCAACTCAATGCCAGCAAGATCAGCGCCGACCATAAGCTGGCCAGGAGTTGATCTGAATAATTTTCTAAATTCTGATTCACTAGGTACTTGTGCTAAGTTTGGTTTTCTATGTGCACATCTGTGGGTTGATGTAGCAACTGAACAGTGGTGATGTATCCGGCTAGCACTCGTACAAAGCTTTAGCCATGCGTTCGCGCCTTCCGAGATCATCCCCAACTTCTTCGTAATATCGAGACATTTCAGAAACTGAGCCGCTACCTGATTCCCATCTAAGGCAATCTCCTTCAGAATAACTTCGTCTATAACCGGCTTCCCAGTAGTCGTCTTCTGGGTTGGTTCCCATCCATAGAATGTTTGAAGGATCCATGCAATATGATCTCGTGATGTTGGGTTGAATTCTTTCAGTCGTGTTGACTTGCAGCCAAGAAAGTAGCCTTGTGCTTTGTTATTTCTTTTAGGATTGA
>VTLG01016649.1_pt1 | contig 21275 bp, 43 predicted proteins | sample 4694571 | NCBI WGS metagenome assembly VTLG01 (sample SAMN12604809, study PRJNA352737) | marine metagenome | biome: ENVO:00000447; feature: ENVO:00000209|ENVO:00000569|ENVO:01000036; material: ENVO:00002151; isolation source: viral sequences binned using virsorter ... | reverse complement strand
ATTACTTCCTCCACTAATTGAAATATATCTTGAATCTCTAATGTAAAACTGTAAAAACTCACCCTGCTCATCTAATCTAACTGGCTTCTTAAAATCGTAAGTGGTAGTATCTGAAAAATTTGGACATCTAGTTAAAAGCCTATATTTATTAGATGAAGAACTACCAATATTATATGTGTTATAATAATATAAATCATCTTTACCAAATTGATTTACTGAATTTATAACACTTATAGTTGTAAAAGAATCTGAACCAGCAGCACTAACAATTTCACCAGCACCATTTATAACCTCATAATACGCTACAACTCTTAGCCTTCTAAAAGTTCCGTTCTTTGAAACATTGTATTGGCTTACTGGAGTACCAAAAGCACTATTTTTATTAAGAACATTATCTTGCATTGTCAGCCCTCCATTCATACCTCCGTAATAATTACTCTGCCAAGTACCTTTATTTAATGGACACAAACTATAAGAAAGTTCATCTGCTAGTAATTGACTTACATCTACAGTAAATCTATGTCCACCTGCTACATTTTCTTCATCAGCGTAATTTACGTTTATTATATCTCTTGATTTTTTAACAGTACCTATTAAATCCCATTTTGATGGGAATAGATTGTTACCATCTGTAGTAGCATAAACTTTAAATATTACATTTACTAAATCTCCATCTCCTGTTGTAGCATCTGGTGTTGCACCTGTCCAGTTGGCAGAAGAAGGCTCTACTCCTTCTGTTAAACTATTTCCATTAAACCATTGAATTTGGTATCTTAATTGGTCATTTGCACTTTTAAGCGTGTTGTTTCTAAAACTAAAAAAAGCCCCTGCTAAATTTGAGGTGTTAAAATCGTAAGGTGCAAAACCCCTACTTACTACTCCATTTATTCCTATTGCCATATCTTTATTTCTTTATAAATTCTAAGATTGTGTTTATTTTTTCTTTTAATTCTGCTATTGACACTTTTAATTCTGCCATAGACCTTGCATTATCTTCATGCCTCCTGCCAAACTCATTTTTTACTTCATATAAACTAAAAACTAAAAATCTATATAAAGCATATAACGCCCCTAACAATAATATTAAAGGTAATCCATATCCTTCTATGAGTTCTAAAATTTCTTTCATTAATATATTTTATATTTTAAATTCAAGTATCCTTTAACATCAGCAATTTCAACGTCAGTTAATGCTCTATTAAAAATTATTAATTCGTTAAATTCTCCGTTTAAGTAGTGAGAAGCGTGTAATCCTACAGTAAACTTCTCTCCATTAAATGTATCTGCTGTATCAAACGCACCTTGAATATCACTTGAAGTGTGAGATGTTGAAGCGTCATAATACTCTAAAGTAACTCTTGTACCACTTTTCTTTAATATTGCAATGTGAGCATCATCCTTGTTATCAGACCCTGTTCTTGTTGTTGCTTCTACTCCTGCATCATCACTTACGTGGACAGCGTATTGGTTACTAGAATTTAATCCCATTTTTATCTTAGAGTCAACCTTAGTATAACCAAAAACTACTCCACTTGCATTTGTTATTTTACTTACTTCAAATATTGTAAATTCTGTTGTTATTGGAGAGTTATTATTTGAAATAAAACTATCATTTGTGCCATCAAATTTAAGATATGCCTTATCGTTAATACCATCATATCCATATCTTAGTGGTTGATTTGCTGCTGTTGCTTGAGCAACACTATTACTATTCCCTGATTGGTCAGCCCAAGCACTTACCCTCTTAGATGCTATATCAAATGTAGCCCCACTATCTGATTTTAACCATACTTTTAAGTCAGCAAAGTCTGAAGGATAGTGAGAAACTGGTCTAAAGCATTTAGTAAAGGCACTCATAGTGAAGGTTAGTTTTATTTGCACTAACCTATCATTTGCAACTTCCTTTACTCTCTCTATTTCAATACTCTCATCATTTAGGTATGCCTCTACTGTAGTGTCTTGATAATATTTTAATACAAAGTCTAACCACTCATTAGCCAAGTCTTGTAAATTATCCCATCTCTTTTGAAGTGTAACTACTGATTGTGCCGCTTGTGAGTATAAATTATAGAAATTTACTTCAAACGTGTATTCTTCTCTACCATCATAAACTACTGGTATAGTTGATTCTGGTGGCTCAACTAGCATTAATGGATATTTCGTGTCGTGTTCTTGATTTACCTCTCCTTCGTAGCCAAATTTCACATCACCATAAGTCCATTTGCTGTCAAATACTGTTATTATGTCTGTTAATCTTGTTATTGCCATTATTACAATGTTATATTATTTTTATTATGTATTTTTTCTTGAACAGCAATTTCATAGTCATTTTTAGCAGTATTCCAACTTAAATATGTTAAAACTTTATATAAGTCTGTTTTTTTCACGCTATCTATTCCATTTTCACTACTCATTTTAAACACTCCTTTTTCTGCAACCATGTATAGACTATTAAGCCATCCGTATGGTTTTATTAACTTGTTGTAGAGTCCAACTGTAGAAACTCTATTTTTGCCTCCTCCACTTGTTCCTCTGTTTTGCCCAAAAACATTTGGAAAGTCCTTGTTAATTTTACGCTTTGCATTGTCAAAAAAAAACTGAACTCCCAAACGTAGTCCATTGTTAATTCTTTAAACCTTTCGGTTTTGGCAGGTATTGCATCATCATCATACTCCTCACCAGCCTTTCTGCAAAGTATTGCCATTTGCTCTGGTAATACATCAAACCTACCATGTTTCATTATTTGTATTGTACTTTCTAGGTGAGTTGATTCAATATAATCTCCAAATGTGTTCCTTCTTAAAAATTCTTTTGGAAATAAGTACTCATCTCCCTCAAATTCAAATTTCTCTATCCCTTTTGGCTTATATTGTTCTAATGTTTGTGAGAATGTTGCTACCGCAGCATTTACACTATCAGCATCAAGCATATTCATCTCATCAGCAGTAAGACCAGTAAGATATATAAAAATATCTCTGTTCATCTTTAATAATTCTACTTGTGAGTGTTCTGCCTCAATAATTTCACCATTTTCATCTCTTTTGTTGTATTGGTTAATGATTGCATACAATCCACACCAATATCTAAGCGTTATATCCTTCCACTCTGTTGGAATTTCATAACTTTTGTCTTGAATTTTAATTTCTACCATATTATATTAATTTTGAGTGATTTCAATACTTTCAAATTCTTTCAATAAACTAGCCTTTTCTTTAGCATCTATAATTATATCTGCTAATTCACCTGTTGCTAATTCGCAATAGTGTGCGATTTTTTCAAGATGAAACTGTAATTCTGAATTATTATCACCATCTTTTAGTGCAGTTAAAAATCCAATAGCAGTATAAAAGATCATGTTGGGTATTAAAAAAATAAATTCAGAAACAACTCCATCATCTTTTTCTTTTTTCAGCACAGTATCGTGAAAATTATTAGAATACAGATAAACTGTAGTCATCATATGTGAAAAATCCTGATATTTACCCTCACTAACATTTTCAGTTGCAAAATACATCACTTTTTTGATTTCTCTTTGAAGATTCTCAATAATAACTTTATGCTGTGCGTTAAGGTAAGATATTTTCATATTTTTCATAATTTTCTTACAATTTTTTTTGAATTACTCAAAACTATGCAAAAATAGTAAACATACTATGAAATATTTTCACAATTTTTAAACAAACTGAAAAAAACTTAATTAAAGTAAACTACCTTGCCTCCACCGCCCCAAATCTCCTTATTTACAGCCATAACCAAGCAATCTACCATATCATCATGTTTTGCTGCTGGAAATCTAGTTAATTGGTCAAGAAATTCTCTATTCCAATCTCCATTTAACAAACTTACCCTTCCTGACTCTAAAGAAGCACTAATATCACTAACTCTGGCTACTTTATCTTTAGTTGGTGGCTTATCCTCCTTAACATTAAGCCCTGTTTCCCTAATTAGTGTTTGAACAATAGACTTCCCTGATGCTTTAGGCTCTACATATATTCTACTTTTTGTAGTATATCCATTCTTTTTAACCCATTGAGGAATGAATTTTACTAATTCTGGAAATTCTTTATGAACATTAATACAATCTACTATCTGCCATTTATTCTCTTTGTAGGTATATGCTAATAATGCTGAGGGGTCATTCTTTTGATTTGCAGTATATGCAGGGTCAATAACAAAGTTTACTGTTGCATCATCTTTCCTATACCTATCTATCTTAAACCAATCTTTATGAATCATACCGCTATCTAGTGGTGTTGGTGTTTGTTGTAGTTGTCCTGCGTAGCCATAAGTACCTAAAGCGCTTTTATAATCATTTAAAACTTCTTTGCTAAATCTATCTGTCCAAAACAAGCCACTTTCTTTATCGTAGAACTTCTCTAATTCTTTTGGTTTTATATTTCCATCTTCATTTGTTGCTGGTATGCAGATATGCTTATAATTAAATCTTGTTTCCTTATCTAATAAGAATCCACTTAAATCTTCTTCATGTACTCTTTGCATAATTATAATTCTAACTCCAATGTCTGCTTGATTAAGCCTTGAGTAGAATGTAGTCCTATACCATTCGTTAGCGTTCTCTCTTTCCGTTGCTGAGTTTGCCATTTGAGGTGATAGGGGGTCATCCACTATTAGGAAATCTCCACCCTGTCCTGTTACAGTACCACCAACAGATGTTGCCCTTCTCATTCCAACGTGATTATTCTCATACCTCTCTTTTAAGTTTTGGTCTTTTTTAATATGAAAAACATCTCCCCACCTTCTTTTAAACCAATCGCTAAATATTATATCTCTGGATTTAGTTGCTAGTTCAATAGATAGTGCAGCAGAGTAAGATGATGTAATGAATCTAAGTTTTGGTGATTTTATCCAAGCCCATACTGGAAACATAACAGTAACTATTAAAGACTTTGTTGAACGGAAGGGTACGTTAATAATTATATCTTTTGTTTTTGGCTTTTGTGCTATTATCCTCTCACATTCTTCTTGGAGTGTATCGCATATATATTTATGATGCCAATTAGTAGATAAGGGTACTGCTGGTTCTACAATATGCCATGCTGCTTTAAAGAACTCATAGAAACTCATCTCACTAAGTTTCTTCTCAAGAGCAAACTTTAGCAGTTTTTTATTCGTCATCTAATTCAGTAAAATCAATATCTTCTGTTTCCTCAAGACCTCTGATTTGTTTTTTAATATCTTCAAGAGTTGCACCTTCATTTAAATTAATCTCAATCTTAGTATCAGTATCTTTTTTAATTTCCGTTGATTGTAATTTAGGCATAGCATAGTTCATTAGTTTTGCTATTGCATCTATATATGCTCTAGGATCTTCATCAAATAATATATCTAATGCCATCTTAATCTTGACAGGCTGTCCTTCTAAAGCATAGGCAAGTGATTTACGAGTCATCTTCGCCACTTGTCTTACTTCATTATTTTTAGGTTGCAATGCCTTTGGAGTCTTATTATAATTCTCATCTATCTTACCTACAGAACTCCTTTTCTTTAAAGCCTCACTACCTACTTTCTTATCTTCTTCTTTCATTATTACCTTTAAAATGCCAAAATACAAAATTTTTCCTTTCCCTTTTCCTAATTATAATATAAAATTGAACAAGGTATTGTTAACATTATTGTAAATTGTAAAGAAATTATGCAAAACTATAATTTTAAACCACTAACTTCGTTCCTCTTATAAGAGTATATATATAACTCTAAAAACCCTTATAATCGTCACATCTTATAGTAAACATCATTGCTCATATCGCAAAGTATGTTACAAACTCTCCAAATAGATGTTTATCCTAAAACATAGTATTTATAAAATTGAACTTTAGATTGGTCTGTGTGCGTTTGTGTGGCTAAAAGCCCCTCCCCTCTTGGTTTACGGAATTACAACCCACAACCCAAAAAAACAATTAAAAAACTCTTTTTTATTAAAGTTTTTAGAAAAACTTGCTCAAATCATTACAAAAAGATTAAAAAACTGATCAAAGTTTGTTGAATCTGTAAAAAATATGTGTTTTTTTATTAAAAAATCTCTTTTTTTCTTGCAATTTATGTAAAAAGAAAGAAATTGCCAACCATACAAACATAATAACATCTAATCTAATCAACCCTAATTAAAAAATAACTAAGTATTTTAAACGTATTTAAAGGCTTTTAATAGTGTTTGTAGTGTATTGTACTAATGTTTTATTTGCTTACCTTAGAGCATAAAAAAAGCACCTTAAAAAAGATGCTTTAATATATTAATATATACTTTTATTTATTCAATATGATATATATTTTTATTTATTATAAGCGTTTGCAAAGTATCTACATTGATCATCCTATAGCCTTTGTTGACCATATCAAATACGCATAATAAATTATATCTACTAGGATCATATGGTTGGGGCTTTGCGTCTTTCTTTAGATGCTTAGTCACTTTAATACGTGCATTCATTAGTCTATGGCTGCCGTCTTTCTTAATAAATACGCTAGAGAATATCCTGCCGTTGCTATTGCTTATTAGTTCTTTTGCTTTTCTTCTTGTTATTGTTGTCATGTGTTTAATGTTTTTAAGTTGATTAGCACCCCCCAAAGAGTAACGCTAATATAAATAGTGCCGTCAATTGGAAGTCGCTCCAATTAGTTAAAGGTAGTTTTCCATTTGCCATAATCTTTATTTTTTTATAATTTTATTAAATATTTTAATTGTATGCCCGTTTTTTATCCATTCTTTAGCCTCTTGGATATTTTTATCGGTGTATTTGTTCCATCCTTTATATAGTCCAGAACTAGTATAGTATCTTATTGTTATCATTTTATAAAGTTTTTAAGTTATTAAAAAGGTAATTTTACATCTATTTTTTTACCGTCCCATGGTTTAAGATTGCCATTCAAGTACCATTTAAAATTTCTTTGTACTATGTTTACATCTGGCAAAGCGTTCAAACGTTCTTTTGTTGTAGGTGTAAACCATCCACAATTGCTTATTGTCAATCTTTTGTTATCGTGGTCAAAGGTTGCAATGCAATTATCGTGCAGCATCATTCTGCTGGTCTGATCGTATCTATCATAAAATACGTGCATATTTTGTTTTTTTAAAGTTCCTTTATTGTAAAAGGCATTTACTGAATTTTCTGTGATTTGTCTCATTTTATTAGTGTTTTATAGTTAGTAAATTAATTGTTTATTTTGTCAAGTTCTGGGGCTACAAATTGCCAGAAATCATCTTCTCTATGTCTTGAAGCGTGTAAACTTGCTAAGGCTTCAGAGTTTAAATGCTCAAAAGTAAACCCCATTTCTGCGGCTAACTCTAAAGATTCAGACAAGGAACAATCTTTTTCTCTTAGATAGTCCATTGCTTTATGATAATATATTATTTCAACATTAAAAAAGCCATTGTCCTGAAGTTCATCATATAATTGGTGGCTATCATAGTCACCCAACTCATCTGAGCAACTTAGATAGTCTGTCGCATCTTCTCCTAAATGATTAAGGCTTAAAGTTTGCAAAGTGTCTCGCATTAATTCGCTTTTTGCTGCTGCTCTATCTTCTGAACTTTCTTTGTAGTTTATAGGGTTGTTGTGGTCGTTCTGTGTGTGTGTGTCCATTGTTTAAAGTTTTTTAATTTAGTATTTTATTTGTTAAATTCGTTGTCCATGTGTTTAAAGTGTAAAGATTTAATTACATTTCGCAAATCTTTTTTTAACTCTTTTAAAAATTCCTTGTTTGTGTTGTGGTGCTGATAAAAAAAGTCTTCTTTTATTATGTTGTTATCTAGTAGAAATCTTGTTTTATTATAGCATTCGTTTAATATTTCTAATTCTTCATAAGATGGTGCAAAGTTTTGTTTTTTTGTTTCTGTGTCCATTGTTTTTAGTTTTTATAGTTTATATTAGTTTATTAAATTAATTGCTTGTAATATCTCACAAAGTCCAAAATATAACGCCAACATAATCAAAACGCCGACAGCGTTGAAAATTATATTGTCATACTTTTTTCTTTTGGCTTTTGCTAGATCTTGAATAGTGTATTTACTCGGATCATTTTTGTAAATAAAATTAGCCGCTTCTTTGCCGCTCATCTTATGAACTGCTTTTGTGTTTTTATTTGTAATTTTAAAAGTCATTTTTTTAATGTTTTTAATGGTTTATAATTTGAATAATTGTAAAAGTGAAGAGAGATAAAAAGCCCCCTATATAAATAAAGTCGATAATTTTTGTTGATAGTGTTTTTTGTGTTTTTGTGTTCATGGTTAAAAATAGTTAAGTTGTTAATAATTAGTGTTTTATATAATTACGTGCTGCACTTTTTAGTGTTTGCAATTTTCTAAAAATTCTTTGTCTCATTCTAAAAATTATCACTTCATCAGAGTCAGAAGATTCCCATTTTTTATTAGTCATATTTTCTAGAACATTATCTAATGCTTTAATTTGCTTTTGTAAAGTTTCAATTTTTAAAGTTTCAATTTTTATTTTTTCCATTTGTTTAAAGTTTAAATTAATAATTTTGTTGATGCAAATATATAACTTTTTTAACAATACAACAAAAAATGTTAAAAATATTACATTAATATGCTAATTTATATTCATTCTAAATAACTCAGTATAAACGCTTTATATATAGAAACAGGCGTGTGGGGGCGTGTGTGCGTATAGAGCAGACCCAGCAGTTTCACCAGCAGTTTCAGGGCAGTTTCAACAGGAATTTTTTTTTAGAAATTTTTTTTTAAAAATTTTTTTTAAAAAGTTTTAAGGAATCTTCATGTACCAATCAAGTACATCCATACATTCTTCAAGACCCTTAACAACCTTAGCATAGTAACCTGCTTCATTAAGGTATGCAACCCACTCTTTCTGTTCTTTAGATGGGTAACAAGTCTTGTCTGCTTTTATTTCAAGGAATAGACCACCATATAAATGATTAGTCTTTAGGATTTGCATATCAGGAAAGCCCTTAACATATCCAGTCTTTTTGGCTAATACAGCCTGTTTCATAGAGGTTCTAATACCTCCCAATGATGCACAGTATCTTAAATCAGGATATGTATATTTCATGTAAGTACAGAAAGATGATTGGACTACTGCTTCTTTTTTCATAGCCATAGCCCTACCCCCTATGCCCCCCTATGCCCCCTATATCCCCATCAGTATAGGTTTTGCCTTTTATAAGTTGGTACATTAAAGGTTGAGATACTTTATACTTTCTAGCAAGAGATGATATAGTTATCTTCTGAGTTGCATGGGTATATTCTTTCCTAATAGAGTCGGCTTCTTCTACAGTAAACTTTCTTCTGGAGTAACCACCACCTCTTAAATCTTTTCTATCTTCTAATCTTATTTTTCTAATCTTTGGCATAATCTAATATTCATCATCAAACCTGTCAGTAGTTTCACCATATTGATTTTCAACATCAACATTTGTAATTTTAATATCTACTTTTTCTGGTTTTCTTTTATTTATATAACAAATTCTATCTATTAATTCTTGATCTGATTCAATCTCTTTTATATTTGAAGTAAGCATAAAAGTGTCTAAAGTTCCTGTAACTGCTTTCCTAGTTACAGTTTTTTTGTTTTTTATCTCATAAGATACAAATACTCTAAAGATTGGTTTTTTCATTTTTAATTTTATCTAACTCAAACTCTAAATGATTAATTGCTTTTTGTATGCAATCAATACTTGTAGAGTGCTTACGCTTTGCTCTAAGAAGGTAGGTAACCGCAGTACCAACATTGTAAGATAAATCAAAATCCTCAACAACCTTCCTTGCTTCATAGCCATAAACTCTACCTATATAATAGTTTGGAGTTTTTTCTTTACTATAATCTACTTTAAGTTCTTCCTTTGTTAATAGCATTTTAGGATTTATTTTAGGTGATAATTTTTCTTCCTCATCCCAAGTAGTTGTTGGTATCCAGCCATTCCTACCCTTCTCCCAATAATATTTATTGTGTGCTTCTTTGTCTTTCATTTAATATAAAGTTATTTTGTATTAGTCTAAGCATTTGATGAGGCGTGTATATCCTAGCGTCGCCATCATAATTCTCATATATACAAGTAAAGTTATCATTTTCGTAAGTCCAAAGACTACGGACATTATTTTTAATATGGTTTCTTAATATCCATTTAATAGTCTTATATGTTCTTTTAGTTTCAGTCATTTTAATTTTACCCTTCGTACCAAACCCCATATACTTTTACGCCTTTAACCTCGCAGTATAGTAATTTTTTCTTTATTTTAGGCTCTTTTACTATACTTTTATCTAAGTATTTAGGATTTTTGCTATTTAATTTTCTTTTTTTCATTACTATTCATCCATAAATTCAGTACAGAAGTAAGCCTCAACTATACAGGCTACCATTACTATTCCCCATATTATTAATATTGTTTTCATTTCACAAATATATAAAAATATTTCAATTTTATATAATTATGTTAAAAGTTTTGGCTCTGGTCTGTAATGAGGTACTAATTTTGGATCATCACCCCTATCAACTTTTGCTCTTGCATCCCATATTAAATCCTTATGCTTCCTAAGCCACTTCATATATGTAGGCACAGTAAGATGAATAAAATCTCCGTTAATTGGACTTCTTACGCCAATGTTAAAGGCATTTACAGCATCCTCAAAATAAAAATTCTTATAAGTCTTAGCCAAGTCATCTGCTAAACTTTGCGACATTATCATTATTGTATCTTCTTCAATATTGTTTTGTCCTAACTCAATATATGTTTTACTTATTAAGTCTACAGAACTCATAAGTAAATCTTCTTTTGTCATTGTTTTTATTGTTTTCATTGTTTAAATTGTTTTTTTAGTCTTTCTTTTACATTAATATTTTTTTGTAAGTGCATGTGTATTTTACTTATACCTGCATTATTGTTTTTAGTTTGTCTTTTCTCCCAAGTGCGAACACAGGCTTTCCATGACTTCATTTTGTTTTTACCAACCTTCCAACCTTTACTTTCATAAAAATCATAAAAAGTTTCTGCATCAATACCATTATTTCTTAAAGAACAATAATCATCAATATCTTTAATAGTAGGTTTTTTAAAACGCCCTTTATTATTACTATCTGTAAGATTAATATTAATACTTGTATTATTATCCTTAAAGTTTTCTTTAATACCCTCCTTTGCGTTTTCTTTAATACCCCCTTTAAGAATACTTATATACCTCCTATCAATTTCTTTAGTACCTTCCTTATATTTGTAATGAGTTGATACATAGCCATTTGCAACTAATTCGCTTATCCATTTAGAAATTGTTACAATGCTCTTATCATAAAGATTTGAAAAATATTTATTTGTTGCAAAACATTCTCCATTCATATTTATTAATGCAGTAATTTCAGCATACATTAATTTAGCGTTAGCACTCAGGCTTTTGTCATACCTGACCTCTGCACTTATTATAGCGTAGTAGTTTGGTTGGTTTTTCATTGTTTATGGTTTTAGTTGTGTTTTGGTATTTCTAATTCATAGCACTCTGTATAGGTAGACATAACTATATCCCACTTACTTACGTCTTTGTGAGTAACCCAGCAAAATCTTGCATATAAGGCGTTTAATGGCTGTATGAACAAATAGTGCGTAACCTTCTTGTTAGGGTTGTTATGGGCTTTAAAATTAACCCTAAGCACATCTCCTCCAGTTTTTACACCTTTTACATCAATATAATACAATTCACCTACGCCCTGCATAATTAGATCAGCATCAACTACTGGTCTTTCTTCAAGTAATGGGGCTGCCTTATATCTAATGCCATTGTTGTTTTCCATTAGATGTCTTGCAATAAGTTCTGCAAATATCCCTAATTGTTGTATAGAGTGTTCTTGTTTGCCTCTATATTTTTCTGTGTTTTTATTGTAAACTTTAGCGGATAACATACTCCTTACCTTAGCAAGTTCATCAGATAATTTGATGAAAGTGCTAGGATAAGTTGTTTTCTTCCATTTAATCATTAGAATGGTAAATCGTCATCTACTTTTGCTGTTGATTTCTTAGCAGCAGGTTTTGAGTCTTTTGGCGGTTCATAATCATTTACATAAGCATAATGAGTTGCGCCCTTTTCAGACGGTTCTCTCCTTTCTGAAATTACCATAGAAACCCAGCCATTCTTTGAGTTTGCTTGTAGTTCATCCATTTTAAAGTTAGCAACCATCATTGTACCATACTTCGTATTAATATTTTTAATACTACTTGGTAAGTAAACCTTCTCTTTTTTGTCTTTCATTTTTTAGTTTTTTAATTTTATATAATTTAGTTAATGATTCATTTATTTTATTTAATTGTGTTTCAAGTCCTAATATCTCCTCATCCACCTCAACCTCAATAATTCTATTTTCAATTCTTCTAAATGCGTTTGTATCGTCTTGGTAGTTGTTGTAAAAAAATTCAAACTTTCTTGTGTGATGGATTATAGATGCGTGATGTAAATTAGTAACCTCTCCTATCTCACTAAGAGTTAAACCAAACATCTCTCTTAATATATAGATATACATTCTTTTAGCAAATATAATGTTTTTCTTTCTGCTTCCCAAAAACATTCTTTCTTTATCTACTTTGTAAATGTCTGCTAATTCTTCTGTAATTATATTGTGATAATAATCGCTAAATTTTAATCTTCTTCTTCTCATTTTTTATAATTTTATTTTAAGTCGTACACTATTGTATCAACTATATCCTGTGTCTTTAGTCCAATAAAGTCTGCTAAAGTTTTAGCGTGAATAAATCTAAGTGATGGAGGATTCTCTATAAACTTCCTGCTTGTTGCGTAATTAACTCCAAGTATTTTACAGAGTTTCAAATTAGATATACCATATATTCTAAGTAAAGCCTCAAACTCATTTCTTGATTCTCTGATCTGTACTAAAGTATATTTATTGGTCATTTTTAATTATTTTTATATATTTTTTATATTCTCTTGCTCGTTCTTTTTTAATAATCATTTCATATTTTTCTGTTTTTTTTAATATTTTGTTTCTGTTGTTGTTGTGATATTTCTCAAACTCTTTTATTTTTTTTTCACAAATAGCATATTCATTATTAGGCGTTTCAACTTTTCCGCTATACTTAAAGTAATTATCAAACTCAATAAAATTTTCTTTATGTAATCTTTTCAAGTCTTGCTGTTTTTTAAACTCTAAGATGAGGTTGTTATGTATTTCTCTACTTTCCATTTTTCAATTTTAAACTTAGTTTTACCTGCAAAATAAAAATCTACTAATTCATCTTTTTTTAAAATTTGAATAACGCCATCTTCATCAGCCTCTCCTAAAACTTTATCCTTATTCCATATCACATAAGAGTGAGGGTTTTTAAAGTGATTATGAATCTCTATGACCAAATACTCCGTCTTTGAACATTTTTTCCCATTGTTTTCTTGGGTCTGTTTCATACTTGTTTTCATTTATTAAAGTTATTATCTCTTCTGCTTCTAGTTCTGTTAGATCATTTATCCTTGCTAGAATATCTTCTTTTATTTGTGAAGTTAATGTTGTGTATAGGATGTTGGACTCAATGATAAGCCATTGGGTATTAGTAATACCACTAGGCTCACCATCAAGCAAATTATCTAACCAATCTTCATTCACTAATCAACAATCTCATCTTGACCAAACACTCCTTGCTCATAGAATCCAGCAATCTTTAATACAACTCTTGACATTGCTCTCTTTTCAGCCATAGCAACTGGAAACTTCTTACCGCCTCCCATTAAGTTAGCATCAGAAGCCTCACCAAAACTCATAGCGTTCTTAACTTCGTTGCCAACCTTCATTGTCGCTGCTGCTCTTAATACACATACAGACTTCTCAATATCCATAGTAATTACTTCGTAAGCAACTGTAATATTGTTTCTTGATACAATCTTGTCTATACCAGTTCTTGTTATAATCACAAAGCCTCTTTTGTCTTTGTATATATCTTCTTCTGTCAAGCCATTCTCTTTGTAAAGCCTTCTTAGTGCTTCTTTCCTTGTTTCTACAACAGGTTCAGGTTGTTTTCTTAGTTTTTCCTGCATTGTTTTTTTTGCCATTTTGTTATTATTTATTTGATTATTATTTATTTGTTGCTCGTACATCTCTTTCATTTTACCCATTTTGTTCTGTGTTTATTATTTCTAAAATTGTTTTTAGTTTTTTTCTTGATTCAATAAGTTGAAGTTTTAAATTCATATTATTTTCTCTAACTCTTTTATTTTCTTTTTTAAAATATTCAAGTTCTTTACTCTTGTCTAAGGGAGTATTAATGCTGTTTTTTGGCATTGCTGTTTCTGTTTTTTCCATTTTATATAGTTTTAGTTATTAAAAAAGGAAGTGAAAGAGGAATTGTAATTACACACAAGTATAACCGCTGAGTTATTAATTAAATTACTAACCTCTCTCACAACCTATATTATTGATTGACTTCTAATTTGTCTTGTTGAATAATGTATATTATCATAAGTATTATGATTGTAGGTACTGCTATTAGTGTTTCCATTGTGTATAGTTTAAGTTATTAATTGAAGCAAAGATATAAAATTGGAATTAACCTCCAAACTTTTTTAACAATTTTTTGAAAAATGTTTACCTACTAGATATAAAATGTATGAAAATTGTGTGATATTTTAGAAATAATGCACTAAACGAGCCACCTGACCGCTTGTTTTTTCGTGCAAAAATCCTTCAACTGCTTTGGGAACTCCTGTATATCCCTTTCTTGAGTGCCAACTATCAGTTCCTGATGGACTACGCATATACTCTACAGTAACTCCTATAAAGTCTTTTGCATCTCTCCATTTGTGTTTTACTTTGTGATGTAAGTGATGTAGATACCAATATCTATATTTGGTTTCACTCCACATCTCTGGCTTTTCTTGAGCCATCAATAAGGGTAAATTATCCATCTTAGCACCATCTCCATGTTCTAATCCAATTAGATTATTACCATACTTATAATACTTTCTATGTGCAACCCCTATATCAAAAAAGATTTCCCCATCATTCCTAAACCAACTCTTTAATGCGTGTGCTAAGTGGAATCCACTTTGGTAATCGTGATTACTCATACAATGAATTACATCTACAGGTGCTATTTCTCTTAGCATCTCTACACACTTAACATATAGCGCTAATGCAACTTCAAAATGCTCCCACCATTTACCATCAACATCTTGCCTTGTACCTGCTGTAGTTTGATTATATACATTGTCAATATGCAAAACATCATTTCCTATGCAAAATAACACTCTCTCTACATCAAACCCTTCTGCCTTGTACATAAGTCCTTCTAAACCTTCTAAAACACGCATACAGGCAGTTTCAACGTCGTAACCATCACCAGTTTCAAGCCCATTAGAATATTTACCTATATGTATGTCTGCAGGATTTATTATTAATAAATGACTGTTATCTTTTTTTTCTCTTTTTACTGAAGGGTAATAAGGGGAGTGATTCTCTATAAAATCACTAACCTTTTGCAGTATATCTTCTTCATTAGCATTTACATCCTCTTTAGTTACAATACTAAATCTAAATTCACCACTTGCAGACTGCCAATGTTTTACGCTTACAACATCATTCTTGTCTATACCTCTTTGATTAAGATGTATGTCTAATGCTGTGTTGCCATTAATGTTTGTTGTGTTTTCTGCTCTGTTTTCATAGATCATCTCAACTTCCTCTTCTGAGAGTCTAAGCCTCTTGCCATACTTTTTCATAGTCTTATGTGTTGGTTTCTATGCAATTATACAAAAAAAAAGACCTGTAAATATCAAAAGTGAGATGTTTTTTAACATCCCACTCTTGAAAACTATAAACTCATGAAAACAAAGATAGGCACAACCCTACCTTGTAATTTGCAAATATAATTATTTTTTACAATTCTCAGTACAATTTTCAGTACAATTACAATTACATTTGTTTTGCTCAAATACTGAAAAACATAATGGTAAAACTCCTAATGCTGTTAATATTAAAGCATTTGTATCAATACCATTATTTTCAATATAAACACTAGCAGCAACAACTATTACCCCACTAATCGTTCTTTTACTACTCCACTTCCCTTTAGAGTCTGTAAATAGTTCTTTTACTGCCTTCAATAATTCTGTTATTGGTTTTACGCTACTACTTAGCAACGCATCCCCTATCCATTTCTTCAACATTACTTCTTAATATCTGCTATTCCTTGACCTAATATAAGCGTCAAAATTGCGTAATAAACTTTCTCAATCTCAGCCTCAGTAAGACCTAATTTAACTGCTGCAACAGGAACAAATATAGCCCCAATTGTGTACCAGAACTTTTTTGAATCAAAAATCTTTTTTAACATTTCCATAATATATTTATTTTAATTATTAATTAATACAACCAAATCACAGGATTTGGTTTTTCGTTATCTATATCCACATGAATAAAAGATTTGGCTATTCCAAACCTTCTAAACCCTACATATCCTAAAGCATCCATAATAATTGCTCTAGTTTTGCTATCAGTACATTTAATATCTACCGCTAATCCTTTTATATGTGATGATGTTGGATTTTTCTTGCTTTCTGGGTGATTCTCACACCTGTACCCACTAGATATTACAAAAGGCACTTTAGCAAATTCTCTAGCCTCGTCTAAAGAGTACAACAAGTCATCACTAATAACAGTTTCACCGCATCCACACTTGCAAGTGAACTCACTTTTTTTGAAGTATTTTAGATTCACCTTATTAGTTATTTTTAATAGAATTAATAATTTCTTGAAAAAAACTTTCAAAATCTTCTTTAATTTTATTTTCCGAATCAATTTCTTCTAATTTTTTTATTGCCCAATTTATACCTGCATCACCTCCCCAGCAATCCCAAGCAATACCACCACATCCTTCATCATAGGGAACGTCTTTATGTTGCTGATGTCTTTTAAAAGAAGCCATCCTAGCAATCGTATCTCTACTTAAACTTTCTCTGTTTTTGAGTTGATTGGCTCTTGCAAATCCTACAGGAGTTAAGCAGTCATTAGGATTGTCATTTTCTTCTAACCATTTTAATGCCCTTTTAGCGTTATTCGTTGCTGCTTGAGGATAGTCATTGTAGGTTTCTTGAGCATAATAATCCTTATTTGCTTCTTCGCAATCTGATTTGGTAGAATACTCGCACTTGCCAGTTTCTCCAAACCTCCACTTCCCATTCTCACATTCGTAACAAGGCATATTACGTTGTTACAGCGATTATTTCAATATCACACGCAGCAGTATCTGCATCTGCTAATATTTGAGTTATATCTCCAAAAGCACCGAAAGTTCTTGATGCATCAATAGCATCCATACTATTGTCCATTAAAAGAAAAGTATCTCCTGCGTTTAATTTGTAAAAGAAACTGTCTGCTCCGTTGTATAGCGTAAGTTTAATAAAGTTAGTGTCATCTAAATTTGTAATTCTAAAGTAGGCGTAATCATCTACTCTAACTTGACCAGCAGCGTCTGCTGCACCAAAATTTATAATTGCAGGATCAGATGTGCTGACATTCATTACTCTTTGTAAAACCTGACCTTTAGAGGCAAATGTTTTACTCATAGTATTTCCATAATTAACACCATTTAGAGAATAACTCTCTGTTATTGTTACTGTGCAGTCTGCTGCTGTTACTGTTGTTGCCATATTTTTTTATTTTATAAAGTTGCTAATCTTTGATTTATGTTATATGTTAATTCCGTACTTGTTGAACTATATATCTGAATTTCTTTTATCTGTCCATTATAAGGGTTTTGATCTGTACTTCTAACCCCTATGTTATCAATATCTGCTGTTCCTGATAAAGTTTCAGTATCTGCTTGTGCTACTCCATTTCTGTAAAGAGTTATTAAATTTGAACCATTTCTAGTTAGCACTAAATAGTCATCACCAAAAGAACCGCTATCTAAGTCTATATCGGCTTGTGAGTTGTCTATTTTTATCCTAAGTTTACTACTTGTTTGAATTTTTATAAACTCACCGCCAGTCGTATTGTCCGCTAAAACAGTTACATTAACAGCACTAGGGTTAAGTCTTATTCCAATAGTAAATGCTCCTGTTAAAGAAATTTGACTTGAGGTTTGTAGATTTTGTGTTTTTGCAGGGTCAAAACCTAACGCCCCACTTGCAGTAACATAAAGAGGTTGTTCTGTAAGAGTTGCGTTTGTCATATTATGAGTATTTGACGAACTATCTAGCCAAGTAGAAACATTCCCTGAAGTTATTGAAATTCCTGTTTTATTAGCATACCAAGCCACTAAAGAAGCCTCATCATAAGGATTCCATAAAGGATCAATACTACTCAAACTTAAACTTTGTTTTAAACTTAACATATTATTTATATATCTCTATATCCAATTCCAATTCCACTCGTAAGTGTTATCGCTGTAATATTCATGAACAATGTCGTTCCAGCAGGAAGTGTCGTTTGAAGTGCAGTTTCTCCTGTAACTCCATCTGCTGCAATACTTGCAACAACAGAAGTAACTGGAAAATACACACAAACCCAATTTTTTCCTGTTTGTGCTGCAGTAGTGAAAACCTCAGTACCACCACCCTTACCTAATTGCATCATTAGAAGTGTATTATCTGTATCAAATTCTGTACCCATTTTATTTTATTTTAAATTGTTATTATTTTGTTTTTATTCTGTAAAAATTTTTATTAACGCCCCTAGAGTTATAGTATATATTACCCACATTGCCTTAACTAAAACCTTTCTCATTGATGTATTTCTATTTACCCTAGCGGCAACTCCCTTATCTGGATTTAACAATCTATCTGTAAGCATATCTAATTTACCATCAAGATTGTCAATCTTTTCATTAATTGATTGTATGTCTTTTTTCATTGATACTATCTCCTCTTTAGTTGTCATTAGAATGTAGTTGTTTGTATAGTTAAATTAATATATATAGTTGAACCTCCACTCGCCTCTTTTATCATTGGGAATACAATATCTCCTGCTGCTAATGCTGCTGTCGTTATTGTTGTTTCATTAAACCTAGCCAATTTACTGTTATTATTAAGTCCTGTTACTGCAATCTCATCTATTACAACAGGAACAACTGCGGCAGAAGCATCTGCTACTGGTGTTATTTTAACTAAGGCAATGGTAACTACATTTGTACCATTACTCGTCATCCACCCGCTTATTGACGTAACAGCAGCAGTTTCAGGGATTACAACCCCTTGACCAATTCTAAAAAAATTAGTCGGACTTAAACTTCCTGAAGAAACTGTACCCGTACCATAATCAACAGCCATCTCATAAGGAGATTTAGTATCTGCTATATCTTCTCCATAAAAGTAATTTGTTGCACCAGTAGTAAAACCTTGCATTTTATAGTTGGTAACACCCATAAAAGCCTTACCCTTCCACTCTAAGTTTCCATCAGTACCAGTTGCTGATGTACCACCATCTTTACTTAAAACAGTATCATTTGTAGCAACTTCAAATCCTTTTGGATTATGTCTGTTTGCACTACTTAAATTTTTATGTTCGTTTGCAGCCATTTATATTTTTATTTTAACAGTCATCACAAGGACAGTAATTCTTCCAACTATCATAATTTCTAGTAGGTCTTGAATAAATACTGTCATACATTATTATACCATGATTTTTATATGTATTACCATTACAAGGTTTATTAGACTCATAAGTTGGGTAATCCCCAGACTGATCGTCATCATTCATAAAATCTAACATATCTTGTAAATATATCTCAGCCTTTCTATAAGTATCTTGCTTATAAGCATTTAACTCAGCAGGGTCTATAATAGTAGCAAACTCATCAATATTATGAACGATACCTGCACTACTACTATTGCTTTGAACTTCATTAATCACCTCAAATCTAACAAACCAACACAAACATCTTGTTAAAAAATCATCCATCAAAATTTGATTTTTAGCACTTAAAGTACCATTATTGTGTTGAGTTTTTATTTCTTCATAAAACTTTTGACCAATCGCTGATTTTAAATGTGCTAATTCAGCAAGTAGTAATGTGCTATTAGAAATTAAAGCAGTATCAGTATTAGCATTAGTAAAACTATTACTTATAACTTCTTCTGCTGTTACTAAAGGGATATATTGGTTTACATTTGCCATAGTTATTCTTTTTCAATTTCAGTTACTTGTAAATTCCCTGCTTCATCATCACCAACTCCATCTGCATCATCATCTCTTGTTACAATGATTTGCTCTCTATCTGTCAAGAACATATTACCTTCTTCCAACATTGGTAAATCCTCATCTAACATTCTTCTTTGTTCGTTTATAGTAAGCACTCCTTTAGGGTCAATTTGAGTAGCGAAACTAATTGGTGGTTCATAGTGAATTACTAATTCTTCTGGTAAGAAGCCTAATTCTTTATATAAAACTACTCTAATCCCATTTAATAATAAATCAGAAGTATCTTTAATTACAGTAGTCATTGCTAAATCATAAGCAATTCTAATCTCACTACCTGTATTGTTCATTTTACCAGAACTAACTAAACCACTTAATGATGGCTGCCATCTATGAGCAGTTACAATATTTTGGTCTGTAATTCGTTGTAAGTCTATCCAACTACCTTCTTGGTCGTCTTTGATAATTTGAACATTAGCACTTGAAGTATCTCCATTTTTAACGATAAACATAATTTTACCATTATTACCATCCCCAACAAACTTTTTTTGTGCTTCTCTTACTAATTTCTTTGCTTCTTCTTCACCCATATCTCCATTAATCTCAACGATTGCTGAAGGTTGAAATCCATTCTTGAATTTAGTGTGATTCCATTTACCAATTTCATAATCAACTGCAATATGCTCTAGTGCAGCAACATAATCTGGTAAACCATAGAATTGGAATGTAGGTTCGTAATCTTTAAACTGAAGAATAAATCTATTTCTTTTTACGCTTGGATAAAGAGGAATGATAGACAATTTGTCTTTCATAGTATTATACTTAGCCCAGTCTGGGTGTATATACACTTCTTTTTTGTCTTTAGATGCTCTAACAGTAGTTGCATCTATATGGTAAAGGTTTAACCCACCATCATATAAAACACCCTCTAAATATGCGTTTCCAAAAGTGTAATAATCATCTGCTAATTTCTTAAAAACCTGTCTTAGTGATTCTCCGTCAGCATTTACATCTTTAATGTATTCTTTAACATCATCATTATTCGTAACAAATTTAGCACCACTTGTAAAGATAGTCTTTTGTGCTAATACACTTCTATGAGTAGAAGATTTACGCTTTAATTCTGCTAAATACTGAGGAAATAAATTGTTAGTTCCAAA